>Ga0210378_10002016_pt1 | contig 10442 bp, 11 predicted proteins | sample PLM1_60_b1redo_FD_155465 | JGI IMG/M metagenome (GOLD analysis project Ga0210378, IMG submission 155465) | Groundwater sediment microbial communities from an aquifer in East River, Colorado, USA - PLM1_60_b1 redo | ecosystem: Environmental > Terrestrial > Soil > Riparian zone | place: USA: East... | reverse complement strand
ACCAGCGATCAGGCGAACCGTGCCCCGCCGTGGGCGAGCAGGTATCCGTCGGAGCGCTCCTGCTTGAGCCGCGTGATGGCTTCGGCCAGGTCTCCGGCGGCGATCGTCGTCTCGCCCCAGTCGGCGGACGCGAGCGAGTCCGAGAACACGACCTTGGGGATCTCGTTCATCGGCTTGGCGAACGGCCCGGAAGCGCCGGGCCAGTGGGCGGCCATCACCGCGTAGGTGGTGGCACCCATGAGGTGCGCGCCGGCGCTGCTCACGGTCTCGACGGTCCAACTGAGCGCGTCATCGGAGCCTCCCGCAGCGATCCAGTCGGTGCTCCCGTCGATTGGTGCGACGTAGCCGTCCAGCGAGACGGACATCTTTAGGACCAGTGAGGCCATGCGCTGCTTCCTTCCCGGGACGGATGACACGAGCTCCTCGAGTCGATGGTGATGCAGGGCGCCGGTGAACGCTCCCCAACAGGATCCTGTCCCACCAGCTTCAGAATCGTCGTGGACGCGCTCACACTCTCGGTAATCATGCCAGTGAGACTGCTCGCCCGACCCGAACTCATCGCCCTGAACTTCGAGGATGGAGACACCAACAACGGAATTCCTGAGATTCGTAACAGAGACTGCAGAGGAGGCGGTCAAGTCCAGTCACTGGAAAGACCGCCGCCTACCACACCGCGATGGTCGGCATCGACATGACTGATCGTACGGCTCCCCGGCACCTGGAAGGCCACGTAAGGTGGCCACCGATGCGATACATGATCCTCGTCCACGCCTCGCCGGGGTCGGAGTCGGGCGCGATGCCGACGGAGCAGCAGATCGCGGAGCAGCTCGCGTTCCATCAGGCGATCGACGAGGCCGGCATCCTGATCGACGCGATGGGCTTCCATCCCACCTCGGACGCGTGGCGGGTGCAGCAGCGGACCGACGGGTCCCGCGAGGTGATCGAGGGACCGTTCCACGACGAGCACCTGATCGCCGGCTACACCTTGATCGACGTAGCGTCGCGCGAGGAGGCGATGGACTGGTCGCTCCGCTACGCGAAGACCGCCACCGAGGACGAGGACGGCGAGATCGAGGTTCGCCGGCTGTTCGATCTCGACGAGTTCGTCCAGGGCCCGGCCGTCCGCGGGTTCCGGGAGCTCGACCTTGTCGGCCGGATCGCCGCCGACGTGGGGCGGTCCCGACCCGACCTGTCCCGAGCCGTCTCCCCGGACGGCACCGTGACCGTCCTGTTCACCGACATCGAGGGGTCGACGCAGCTCACAGAGGCGCTCGGCGACGCCGAGTGGATCCGCGTGCTCCGCGCCCACAACGCCCTCATTAGAGATCAGGTCGCCGCCCACTCCGGCATCGAAGTGAAGTCCCAGGGTGACGGGTTCATGCTGGCGTTCGCGTCCGCGGAGGACGCGCTGCAGTGCGCGATCGGTATCCAGCGGGCGCTCGCTCAGGCTCCCTCAGATGGGCATCGGCTCCGCGTGCGGATCGGGCTCCACACGGGCGAGATGATCCGCGAGGAGGACGACTTCTTCGGGAAGGCCGTGGTCCTCGCCGCGCGGATCGCAGCGGAGGCACGGGGAGGTGAGATCCTCGTGTCGCGACTCGTCCGAGAGCTGACGGAAGGCGCCAGCCTGTTCTCGTTCACCGATCCCACCGACGTCGAGCTCAAGGGCCTCTCCGGCATGCACTCCCTGTCGGCGGTTCGTTGGCAGACCGAGCCATGAGCGGGGAAGCGCTCGCGGCCTCTCAGAGGTGACGCCGCGATGCTCGGTACAGCGTCACCGGCGTCGCGACTCCCTTCAGCTCGGCCGGACCGATCCGCTCTCAGGCGATCTCGGCATCGTCCACTGCCGCATCGTCTTCTCGGTCGTGAGGATGTCGCCGGCCTCGGCGAGGTCCGCGATCCGGGACGCGACGTTCACGGTCTGGCCGTACACGTCTCCGTCCTGGAAGACCACGGGTCCGGACTGGATGCCGATGTGCGTGGTCGGCAGCCCGGCGGTCGGAGCGCCCTCGCTCATCTCCAGCGCCGGACGGCTGCCGTCCCCTCGGGGAACAGGAACGGGACGGAGGAAGGTCTGCGGCGGCGCTGGCTGGCGGGCCGGACGGCCGGATTCATCTGGGACTACGAGGGATGGGACTCGCTGACGACGCGCCAGATCCGAGCTGCGCGGGAGGCGCCGGCGCGCTCGCGCAGCTCCCACTGGCGCTTAGCACCCGTGTCGGCGTATCCCTGTTCGCGGGAGATGCCCGTGCACACTGAGGGGCTCGAACTCGTCGCTGGTGTCCAGGTCACGTACGGGCTCATCTCACGCTGACCGTCCGTTCGATGCTGGCGGCGATCTACCCCGCCGTGGCGTGACCGGCGTCACGCGGCCATGCGATCGGTCAAACCGAGCATTCAGACGTCCGCGACGAGGAACTCGCCTGTCATGGTGTCGATCATCACACCCCACGTCGAAGCAACGCACTCGCCTCTCATGGGGTTCTGCGGCGGGCCGTGGGCAAGGACGCAAACACCCTCGTACGTGACGATCCAGACTGGCGTCTCCTTGGTGCCTTCCTGGTCCGAGGTCCGCATGACTGCAAGGGCCGCGGTCACAGACGTTGCGTCGCGCCGTCCCTCCTCCCGCCAGGCGATGCCAAGGGCATCCTCCTTGGTAATCCTCGGCTCCAAACCTGGTGGGGCGGGTTCGATCAAGGTACTCGGCCCCGGCCCGGTCATCCCCTCGGGAAGGCCAAGGGAGCCCCTTCCGACCGAAGCGAGCACGACGACAACCCGACGTGGCTCCTGATACTGGGTCGTCAGCGGGTACTCGGTGACCTCGCCCGTGAGGGAGATCCGGCCGATCGCGTCGTCGTTGGGCTCGGCGAACCACACGAACTCGTCGGTGGCGGTGATCGGACCCGGGCCGCCCGGGCTCGGCACCGGGAACTCCGTGATGCATACGACAGCTGGCACGCTTTGGGACTGACCGGACGGGGGACGCAGCGGGCGCGAGGATCAGTGGTTTCAATGCCAAAAGGGCGGATCGCTCATCTGTCGTCCCCTTGCGTGGACACAGACTCGTCAGCCGGCTCGACTTGCTCGACGGCGACGATCCGCTCGAACCGGATGCCGGCTCGTTCGCTTGCGACCTGGACCGCCTCGAGTGAGGAACCTTCGAACAGATGGTGGCACATCTCGTCTGCGGGAACGTAGATCGACCGGAGATGGCGGATGGTCACGCCTTCCGCCGACGCGATGCGAGCCCCGGCATAAGCGTGCTCGGCCGCGATCCGCCATCCGGTCGGAGGCTCAGCCGCCACGTACGTCTCGACCATGTACGTGGCAGCCATCAGGGTCCGATCGTCCGGATCGGGGAGATCCGACGAACTGGTCTGTGACGCAACAAGCGGATGAGCCCCATCGTTCTCTCCAGCGCTCATGCTGCAAACACGTCAGGGTCGATGTGCGCCGTGGAATCAGCGGGAGCCTGCGGATCCCGTTGCCCGGTCCCGGCGACCCGCTTCGCCATGGGCACGCCGTCTTAGTTGCACTTTGCCGTGTTGACGGAATCAGACCCCCGGATTGCTTCCCCCCCAATGGTATGCCCTGTGAGGGAGGCGGAAGAATCGCCACACTGAATACCCGTCTCCTGAGTGTTGAAGTGGAGAATCATGTCGATGTCCCCGTCTCTATCGACATCTTCCAAAGCAGAGTGCACCGGAGCAGCCTCAGTGCCGCTAGGACCGAACAGCACTGTGGTCGCGTCTACGGTGGCGGCATCGAAAGAATCCGTCGTCAGAATGGCCACCGGGATCAGCCCTTGGCTGCTTGGGTTCATACTGTTGAGCAAGTCTACCGGCTTGATGTCGATCGCCACGGAGATCTCGGCGGGGATCGCCGTGAAGCGAACCGCCAGCCCGAGCGTGTCTGCGAAGCCAGTGGGCGAGGTAACGTCCTGGGGCGGGGACAGGAAGGGGTTGCTGAACACCCGGGACACCGAGTCGCCGCCGGAGATCTGCGCATCAAATGAGGTGAAGGCTAAGGCGCCCGATAGGTTCCTGACGTCAAGGAGGAGGTTGCCGGCCGCCGGATCATAGAGAAACGGCGTCTGCAGTGGAATGACATAGTCGAACTCCTTCGGCCCTGCTGGCGGCCCAGTCAGCCCGCTCGTGAGCGACAGCGAGCCGCTGAAGACGATGGTGTCGTCTGCTCCTATGTTGTCGGCGAACGTCAGGCTCAAGGCATCAGGGGCTGCGCCCGTCGTGGAGAGATTGATCTGGATCGCGTTGATCATGACGGTAAACGTGGTCCCGAACTGCGCGTCGGGCCGAACGGCGATTTCCGTGATGAGGCTAGGGCCGGAAAGGGCGGCGAACTCGGACGCAGCGAACACCTGTTGATAGCGCTGCGAGGGTGGTATCGGACCCGGTGTCTGGAACGGGAAGATGTTGCTAGTGTTGCCCTCGATACTCGTTAGGCCGTTGGGAACGACGACGGTCTGAGCGGGCGCCGCCCCAGCCGCCAGGGCTGTGAACAGAGTTAAACCGACCGCGACCCCCAGTGCTCTGAGGAACAACTGCCCGCGAGGCACAAACCCTGTCAATCTGAGCCTGGCCACTTTCGGCTGGTCCACCTAACATCCCTCCCCGCTCTCTTCCCGACGTCCATTGGTCAATCCGACCCCGCGCGGAGCTCGCGGAGCTCGATGAGACCCAGGCCCTTATCGGGCCAGTTGACAGATGCCGCCGTAGGAACCGTCACCTGACAAACGCTAGTGACCGGTCGGGGCCGCGGAATCAGGAGGACCCCTGCATCTGTTCATGCGGCATCCGCAGGGATGCCGAGCACCCGTCCCGACGGCCCTCGTTTGCCGACCTTCACAGCCTGGACCGCCCGTGCCATGCTTCCGGCCGGCAGGGGAACGCATGGATGACCTCGAGGTCATCGGGCGGGAGCGCGAGCTCGCCGCGCTGCAGGCCTTCGTCGGCGACGCCCGCGACGGCCCAGCGGTCCTGGTGCTCGTGGGTGAGGCCGGGATCGGCAAGTCGATCCTGTGGCAACACGCACTCGATGCGGCTGCCGCGCGACGCAGGGTCGTATACAGCCGTCCCAGCGCAGCAGACGAGAACGTTTCCTTCGCGGTCTTGAACGATCTCCTCGATCCCCTTCTCAGCGAACATGCGCCGACGGTGGCCGCACCCCGAAGGCGCGCGCTGGAGGTCGCCCTCCTACGCACAGATGGAACCGGCGAGCCGGCCAACCCGCAAGGAGTCGCGTTCGGTGCCCTGGACGTTCTACGTGCAGCGGCGGGGGAGGAACCACTGCTGCTCGCGGTGGACGACAGTCACTGGATCGATCCGTCATCTAGGGGGGTCCTGCGATTCGTGGTTCGTCGGCTCGAGCACGAGCCGATCGCGTTGCTGTTCACGGCCAGACCGAACAGCCCTGCAGACGTGCTCCTGGACACCGACGCCGGCCCAAGGGCCCAACGTTTGGAACTCGGGCCATTGAGCATGGGAGCGATCCAGCGCCTCGTCACAACCCGCCTGGGGCTGACCACTCCAAGGCACATCCTTGTTCGGCTCCAAGAGCAATCGGGAGGGAACCCGTTCTACGCGCTCGAGATCGCTCGCCTCCTCCTTCGAGACGGATCCCAACCAGGGCCACACCAACCTCTGCCCATACCCCCCGGCGTGAGCGCGCTCGTGGCTGAGCGCATCCAAGGCGTATCAGCCTCAACCCGGCGGATGCTTCTGTGGGCTTCGGCAATGTCGAAACCAGCGACGTCACAGCTCCAAGGCGTGGTTGGCACCACCACCTTTGACGATCAACTCGCTGAAGCCATCGAGGCTGGGATCCTGGAGATCGACGGGCAGCGCGTCCGATTCGCCCATCCGCTCCTCGCTTCCGTGGTCTACACGCACGCGACCGACGAGGAGCGCCGACGGATCCATGCCGAACTCGCGGTGATCATCAGCGACACGGAGGAGAGGGGCCGACACCTTGCCCTGGCTACGGATGGTCACGATGAAGACGTGGCTCAAGCGATCGAAGACGGGGCGAGGCGTGCCGCCCAGAGAGGTGCACCCGCTGCGGCTGCTGCCCTCTACGAACAAGCTTTGCGTTTGACCCCCACTCGATCGCATGAGGAAGCCGGCCAGCGCGCCCTCGAGGCCATCGATCACCACCTCGATGCGGGTGAAGGAGCGAGAGCCGCTGAGATCGTGGAGAGGCTCATCAGCCTCTCTACGCCGGGACCTCCGCGCGCCTCTCTCCTGTATCGAAAGGCGATCATCCACGGTCGCCTGGGGAACCTTGCGGGCGAGCATTCCCTGTTGCAGTTGGCCTCCTCCGAGGCTGGCGAAGCGTGTCAGCTTCAAGCCGAGATCGAGCAGGAATTGGCTCTGCTCGCTCTCGTAAACAAGGCCGATCTAGCAGACGCGGTCTCCCACGCGCGCAGCTCGGTTGGATGGGCTGAGCGCGCTGGGGACCCCCAGGTTCTGGTGACCTCGCTGGTCGCGCTTGCCGGGCATTCCTTCATGAAAGGTGAAGGCGTGAGGGATGATCTCCTCCGGCGTGCTCAGGCGATCAAGCGAGCCGCGGGGACGCCAAGCGTCCAACCACTACCACTCCTCGACCTGGACGTTTGTTGGGGGATCCTCCTCAAATGGGCCGATGAGTTCGACGCTAGTCGTGAACGATTGGAGGAGCGATACCGACGGGCGCTCGAGGCAGGAGAAGAGGCCATGCTGCCCTTCATCCTCTATCACCTGAGTGAGCTTGAGTGCTGGTCAGGCGACTGGGATCTAGCTGAGCGATACGCAACGCAAGCGGTCAGGGAAGCGAGGCTGAGCGAACAGCTTTGGATGCTCCCACCAGCCTTGTACTCACTCGCGTCGATCGAAGCGCACCTCGGACGTAGCGACAACGCCCGCTCCAACGCCGAGGGCACCTTCGACGCGTCAGAGCGAGCTGGCATCGTCACGGTCATGATCCTGGCCAAGACGGTCCTCGGCTTCATCGAACTTTCTCTCGGGAACGTTGCTGGCGCGGACGATCACCTGAGAGGTATCCCGGAGCAGCTAGCGACGATGGGGTCTCGGGAGCCGGGGATCCCCCGGTTCCTCGCCGATGCGATCGAGGCGCGGATCGGGGTCGGGGACCTCGAAGCCGCCGAAGCCCTCACCAATGATTTCGAGGAGATGGGACGAGCCGTCGACAGGCCGTGGGCGCTCGCCACGAGCGCCCGCTGCCGAGGGTTGCTCCAAGCTGCCCACGGCGATCTCGAGGCGGCGACCGCCAGCCTCGAACAAGCCATGATTGAACACGAGCGCCTCCCGATGCCGTTCGAGCTCGGTCGGACCCACCTGGTGGCAGGCACGATCCACCGTCGGGCGAAGCGGAAACGCGCGGCGAAGGACTCGTTGGAACGCGCACTCGAGATCTTCGAACGCCTGGGGGCACCGCTCTGGGCCGAGAAGGCTCGAGCGGAACTCAAGAGGGTCGGACTTCGGCCGTCGGCTCCGAACGATCTGACGCCTACCGAGGAGCGCGTGGCGGACCTGGTGGCGGCTGGGCGGACGAACAAGGAGGTCGCCGAGGCGCTCTTCATGAGCGTCAAGACCGTGGACTCGAACCTCACCCGAATCTACCGGAAGCTGGGCGTGAGATCCCGCACCGAGCTCGCAGGCAGGTACCAGTCAGCCAGGGGAACCGCCCTTCCGGTCACCCCCCACCTGCGCACAGGTTCGTGATGGTGGATCCGCCTTTGCGAGATCGCTCGGCGCACACGCCTCTTCCTCGACGATCCTCCTGCGACTCTCGTCAGTCCCTCCCCAGAGCCTCGGAGCACCGCCCTGACATAGCAGCCGATCGAGGATGTCGCCGCTGCGGAGCGTTGCGTTCGAATCCTCGCGAGGGGGCGAGGAGAAAACGTGGAGTCTGCCCTGCCGAAACTCTCTCGCGCCCACTAAACCGAGCACTGCAAGGCCTGGCCCGGGGGTTTCGGGTCCGCCTCCGAGCCATCGAGTCACTCGTTGAGGCCCACGTCGCCGATGAGGCTCTGGAGCCGCGCGACAAGGTCTTGCGAGGGGTTCGAATACCGTCCCCCCGGGTCTACTCGCAGGCAGGCGTCCTGGTTCCTGTTTCGGTCTACGCACAAGGAGCCTTGTGGGCGGATCAAGAGGGCTGGGTAGCGCAGGCACGGAAACCGTCGCTGGACGCGGAGAAGGGATGGACTCCTTGGGCTCGCGGCTACGGCATGCTTGGTGATGGCATGCTTCGAGGATCTCTCGTTCCCGACATGCCATGCCGCGATGGTTGGTGGTCCGACCATCACGCTAGGGCTCGGAAGAGGGGTTCCAATCCGCCTGTGTCGCGTCTCCGGTGTCCGTAACCCGGATGAGGCCGCTCTCGTCGGCGTTCACGCTGTAGATGTCCCCTTGATCCTGCCCGCCCTCCATGCGGGCGAAGGTGATCTTCGTTCCATCTGGCGACCAAGCCGGATACAGGCAGGCTGACGAGTTCGCATCGGAGGCTGGTCCCCCACACGCCGACGAGATCGCGAGCGGGTGGAGTCCGCTGCCATCGGCGTTAACGACCCAGATCGTGGGGCTCCCTAGCTGGGTCCGACCAACCGAGTGGACGGAGGTCGCGACCAGCCGTACTTCATGTACCCGTTCCTAGGAAAAGGACGGCCGCCGCAGATGTGCGCGTCCTGGCGCTTCAGTACCAGAGGATTGACGGCAAGCTTGAGTCCTGACCTGTTTCGGCAGGACTGCCGACTCGCGGTGCCGCGCTCATGCCAGCTACCGAGAGGAACCTTGGTGTCGCTTCCGCGTCATCCCCACGAGCACCGCCCGTCGGTTACGGATCCTCCTCGGCGTCGATCAGCAGCTCGGCGAACGGTCGCGTCACCGGGTTCCCCCAGTACGAGCCGATCTGCTCGGCCCATTCGAGGTCGGGGGCAAGAGGACGTGGAGGAGGCCAGAGGTCCAATCGTCTAGCGTCCACCGGTTCACCGTGCTGCCAATCGTGCGTCCCCGCGTGCGACAATCCCTGAGCTGATGCGGACCCTGCCTCTCCCTGGCACCCCGTACGACACGAACTTTTTCAACCGCACGTGTGTCTTCCTGATGGATGATCCCTGGACCGTTATGGCTTGGTCGCTCGACAATGGTGAGATCTGGCGCGAAGCAATCACATGGTCGGGGGTCTCCGTGGGATCGAGGACGAACCCCTATCTCTCGGTGACCGACGAAGGTGTCGTCTGGGTCAGCTCCGATCAGCAGCTTGTTCGTGTCGATTCCGGCGAAGTCGTGGAGGCCGGAGCCCTGATCAGCAGGTTTATCTGCCTGGCAGACGGATTCCTTGTTGCGCTGCACCAAGACGGATCGTCCATCAAAGACGTCGTGTCCGTCGCTCGGATCGATGAGAACGGCGTAGTCATGTGGCGGACGATGCTCGAAGCACCTGCTCAGCTGAACTCCTGGGGCGATAAACCAACGACCTAGGACATGAGGCTCGTCCGGGACGATCTGATCGTCGCCGGTGCGCGACTGACCGTCGTCGGTGCGTGCGACTACTCCAGCGGCATTGGCTGCCGATACGGCCTGGCCCTCCAGAGCGGTGAGGTCGCGTGGAGAACCGAGCCGCGGCCCTGGAGCTACGTGACGCCCACGGGCCACTCGTGGCTCCTTGGTCAGCAGGGCTACGGCGCGTTCGAGATCCGAGAAGTCGCCGAGGATGGCTCGGAGCTCGAACGATGGCCATCCGATGGCTACGTCGCGCTCCTTCCCACCGGTGCCATTCACGTCATCGAGTTGGAGAACGTTCTGCCGTCCCGCACGCACGCGAGTGCTCTGCTGCCTGGTGGAGATGTCCGTAGGGGTGCCCATCTTCCAGAGTTCTATACGAGCAGACCTGCAGTGACTGCGGATGGAGAGTTGGTCTTCTGGCGCAACGGCGAACTGCAGGTGGTCGATCCCGAACTGCGTCAACGAACGCTTGCCCCCGCGCCCGCCGGAGAGCTGGATGTTCCAAGCAGGATGCCACCTCACCGCCGAAGGGACCCTGGCCTTCACACTGGGAGGTCGCCTTTGGGTGGAGGAGAGTGATTTCCGACCCGTTCCTTGATCCCCCGATCCAGCTGTGAGCCATAAGCCTCCTGGCGGCGCCCCTGGATCGATGTCGACAACGGCTCGCCCGATGAGATCGCCGAGATCGTGCAGCGGTGTCCGACCGGCGCCCTACACTTCCGACGCCTGGACGGCGGCCCGCAGGAGGCCGGGCCCGAGGAGACGACCGTCCAGCTCCGGCACGATGGTCCGTCGCTCGTGCGCGGGAAGATCCGGATCGAGGACCCTAGCGGGCATGTGGTCCGGGAGGACACTCGCGTGGCTCTGTGCAGATGCGGCGGATCAGAGCACAAGCCGTTCTGCGACGGGACCCATCGCAAG
>Ga0210378_10002015_pt1 | contig 10449 bp, 8 predicted proteins | sample PLM1_60_b1redo_FD_155465 | JGI IMG/M metagenome (GOLD analysis project Ga0210378, IMG submission 155465) | Groundwater sediment microbial communities from an aquifer in East River, Colorado, USA - PLM1_60_b1 redo | ecosystem: Environmental > Terrestrial > Soil > Riparian zone | place: USA: East... | reverse complement strand
CGGAGCGAGCCGGAGCGAGCCGGAGCAAGATAGCCCGATGCTGGCCGCTGCGCGGCCAGCATCGGTCAGCCCAGCACGAGCCGCTTCAGCTCCTCGGCCCGGTCGGTGCGCTCCCAGGTGAACTCCGGCAGCTCGCGGCCGAAGTGCCCGTAAGCCGAGGTCAGCGCGTAGATCGGGCGCAGCAGGTCGAGGTCGCGGATGATCGCGGCCGGGCGGAGGTCGAACACCTCGGTGATCACCTGCTGGATCCGCTCCTCCGGCGCGAGCCCGGTGCCGAAGGTCTCCACGAACAGCCCGACCGGCTCCGCCTTGCCGATCGCGTAGGCGACCTGGACCTCGCACTTGCTGGCCAGCCCGGCGGCGACGACGTTCTTCGCGACCCAGCGCATCGCGTATGCGGCCGACCGGTCGACCTTGGACGGGTCCTTGCCCGAGAACGCCCCGCCGCCGTGCCGAGCGTACCCGCCGTACGTGTCCACGATGATCTTCCTGCCGGTCAGCCCAGCGTCGCCCATCGGGCCGCCGATCTCGAACCGGCCGGTCGGGTTGACCAGCAGCCGGTAGCCGTCGGCCGGCAGGCCGAGCGCGGCGATCTCGGGGTCGATCACGTGATCCTTGACGTCGGGCTCGAGCAGCGTGCGCAGGTCGATGTCGGAGGCGTGCTGGGAGGAGACCACCACCGTGTCCAGCCGCACCGGCCGGCCGTCCACGTACTCGACGGTCACCTGCGTCTTGCCGTCCGGCCGCAGGTAGGGCACCGTGCCGTCCTTGCGTACCTCGGCCAGCCGGCGGGCCAGCCGGTGGGCCAGCGCGATCGGCAGCGGCATCAACTCGGGCGTCTCGTCGACGGCGAAGCCGAACATCAGGCCCTGGTCGCCGGCGCCCTGCCTGGCGATCTCGTCGAGCTGACCCTCGACGCGGTGCTCGTGCGCGGTGTCCACGCCCTGCGCGATGTCCGGCGACTGGGAGCCGATCGACACGCTCACGCCGCAGGACGCGCCGTCGAACCCCTTCTTCGAGGAGTCGTAGCCGATCTGCAGGATCTTGTCCCGGACGATCGTCGGGATGTCCGCGTACGCCTCGGTGGTGACCTCGCCGGCCACATGCACCTGGCCGGTCGTGATGAGCGTCTCGACCGCGACCCGGCTGCGCTTGTCCTGGGCAAGCAGCGCGTCGAGGATCGAGTCACTGATCGCGTCGGCGATCTTGTCGGGGTGCCCCTCCGTCACGGACTCGGAGGTGAACAGGCGCCGGCTCACGGTGCTCCTGACTGTCGTGCGGACGGGTTCGAGCCAGTTTACTGGCCTGCGCCTCGTGACCCGCTCGCGCCGCCCGCCATCCATCCTGCCGATCTTGAGGTTACGCGCGCCGGCCATACCGCCTTTGCTCGGCTCCGGGCTCGCTCCGCTCCTCGCTTCGCTGCGATGCTCACTTGCCATCGACTCGCGGGGAGCGTGTCGCGGTGCATAACGTCAAGATCGGCGCAACCGGGGTCAGGGGAGGCGGGCGGCCACCAGGTCCCAGATGGCGGCCGCCAGGGCCGCCTTCGGTCCGTGCGGCACGTCCACCTCGGTCCCGTCGGCGGCGAGCACCACTGCGGCGTTCTCGGCCACCTCGAACGCCCGGCCCGCACCGACGTGGTTGACCACCAGCAGGTCGCTGCCCTTGCGGGCCAGCTTGGCTCGGCCGTGCGCCAGCCAGTCGCCCTCGGCGTCGCCGGTCTCCGCGGCGAACCCGACGACGAGCTGGCCGCGCCGGCGGCCGGCGACGAGCTCGGCGAGCACGTCGGCGGTGGGCTCCAGCCGGACCGGCGGCGGGACTCCGGCATCCTTCTTGATCTTGTTTCCGGCCGCCTCGGCCGGGCGGAAGTCGGCCACCGCGGCGGCCATGACGACCGCGTCCGCGTCCGCCCACCCGCCCAGGGCGGCCTCCCGCAGCTGGGCCGCCGAGGAGACCCGCAGCACCCGCGCGCCGGCCGGGTCGGGCAGCGTGACGTTGGCGGCCACCAGGGTCACCTCGGCGCCCCGGGCGGCGGCGACCAGCGCGAGCGCGTACCCCTGCCGCCCGCTGGAGCGGTTGCCCAGGAACCGCACCGGGTCGAGCGCCTCCCGGGTGCCACCGGCGGTGACGACCACCCGCCGGCCGGCCAGGTCGTACGGCAGCGCGTCGGGCCGGGCGAGCAGCAGCCGGGCCAGGTCGGCGAGCTGTTCCGGCTCGGCCAGCCGCCCCCGGCCCGAGTCGGCGCCGGTCAGCCGCCCGACCGCCGGGTCGAGCACGACCGTCCCACGGGACCGGAGCGTGGCCACGTTCGCCCGGGTGGCCGGGTGCTCCCACATCTCGGTGTGCATGGCCGGCGCGAGCAGCACCGGGCACCGCGCGGTGAGCAGGATGTTCGTGAGCAGGTCGCCGGCCAGCCCGTGCGCGGCCCGGGCGACCAGGTCAGCGGTGGCAGGCGCCACCACGACCAGGTCGGCCTCCCGCCCGAGCCGCACGTGCGGCACCTCGTGCGCATCCGCCCACACGTCGGTGTGCACCGGATGCCCGGACAGCGCCGCCCAGGTCGGCTCTCCGACGAACCGCAGCGCGCTTTCGGTCGGCACCACCCGAACGCCGTGCCCCGTCTCGGTCAGCTCGCGCAGCAGCTCCGCTGCCTTGTACGCCGCGATCCCCCCGGACACCCCGAGCAGCACGCTGGCCCGCCGCTGTTCGACCACCGCGTCACTCTGGCACAGCAAGCCCAACGCCGAAGCGACGCCGACCACCCCCGGACCCACCTAGCGTCGACCCCATGCTCCGTCCACGAGCCGGGCCGCGAAGGAAGCCGACTACCCCGGCCGCACCTGGCGGACCGACCTCGCGCTCTGTCCACGAGCTGAGTGGCGGGCGAAAGGCGAGCGACAACCGAAGCCGGCCACCGCGGTGGGTTCGGGGGGTCGTCCCCCCGGCCAGCATGACGGACGGGTCGAACGGCGTAGCAGGCCGACCCAAGCCGTCCGCCCAACCCACCTCAGCCTTCGACCTGCTCGTGGCTGAGCAGGCCGGCGTTGATCTCGCGCAGCGCGATCGACAGCGGCTTCTCCTGGGGCGAGGTCTCGACCAGTGGGCCGACGTACTCCAGCAGCCCCTCACCCAGCTGGCTGTAGTAAGCGTTGATCTGGCGGGCCCGCTTGGCCGCGTAGATGACCAGCGCGTACTTCGAGCTGGTGCGCTCGAGCAGCTCGTCGATCGGCGGGTTCGTGATGCCCTCGGGGATGGCGGCGGTACCAGACACAGATCACCCTCTGTTGCGCGGAACTGGTTGCTCAATCAAGAGTACCAATTCGTCGGCGGCCCTCTCGACCGAGTCGTTGACGATCCTGACGTCGAACTCGGCCTCCGCGGCCAGCTCGATCCGCGCCTGGTCCAGCCGCTGCCGCTGCACCTCCTCCGGCTCGGTGCCCCGGCCGACCAGCCGCCGCACCAGCTCCGGCCACGACGGCGGCGCCAGGAAGACGAACTGCGCGTCCGGCATCACCTTGCGCACCTGCCGCATCCCCTGCAGCTCGATGACGAGCAGCGCGGGCCGGCCCTCGGCGAGCCGCCGCACGACCGGCAGCCGCGGGGTGCCGTACAGGTTGCCGGCGTATTCCGCGTGCTCCAGCAGCTCGCCGGTCTCGACCAGCCGGGCGAACTCGGCCCGGTCCACGAAGTGGTACTCGACGCCGTCGGTCTCGCCCGGGCGCGGCTTCCGGGTGGTGACCGAGACCGACACCCAGACGTCTGGATGCCGCTCCCGGACGGCCGCGACAACCGCGTCCTTGCCGACCCCGGACGGTCCTGACAGGACGGTCAACCCCGCTTCGGCGCGCCGGTCCAGCGGAGGGCCGGTGCGGGACACCTCAGCCGACGTCGGGCTTGGCGAACTCCCGCTCCAGAGCGGTGCGCTGCTTCGCGCCGAGACCACGCACGCGTCGGGTCGGCGAGATCTCCAGCCGTTCCATGATGCGCTGGGCGCGGGCCTTGCCCACCCCCGGCATCGACTCGAGAACGGCGGAGACCCGCATCTTGCCGATGACGTCGTCGGTCTCGCCCTGGGCGAGTACGTCCGCAATCGAGGTGCCACTGCGCTTGAGGCGCTCCTTGATTTCCGCCCTGGCCTTACGGGCGGCGGCGGCCTTCTCCAGCGCAGCGGCACGCTGCTCCGGGGTGAGGGGCGGCAGGGGCACGCGAGATCTCCTCGGCAGGCTTGGACTGTGAGGGGAAACCTAGCGAGCCGTGTGCCCTGCCGGCAATGCCGAGTGACGACCGGATGGGTACGGATCGCCAGGCGATACGCCAAATGGCCGCTGAACGGCACCGTGCCGGCCACGTCCGGTCACCGGCTCTGTCCCCGCGTGACCGATCCGCCCGATGCCGTCGTTGCCGGGCCGGTTCGCGCCGGTGCGGGGACCTGCCCCACCAGCGCGGCGGCCTCCTCGCGCATCCGGTCGACGGCCGACCGGAGCCGGGCCGGGTCCGGGCCGTGCCGGAGCAGGTCGCGGGAGACGGCCGGCAGCACGTCCGGCAGCACCGCACCGAACGCGGCGGACAGGTCGGCCAGGGTGGCGCCCTGCGCCCCCACCCCGGGCGCCAGCACCGGACCGCGCAGCCGGGACAGGTCCGGCCTGCTGCCGCCGGCGCGGCCCACCGTGGCCCCGACCACCGCGCCGACCGACCCCAGCCCCGCCCTGGCGGCGGCCGGGTCGGCGGCCAGTTCGCCGGCGTTCTCGGCTCCGGCGGCGTCCAGGATGCGCTGGGCCACGGTCCGCCCGTCCGGCCCAGCGGCGCACTGCACCTCGGCACCTTCCGGGTTGGAGGTGAGAGCGAGCACGAAGACACCCGCGCCGCTGGCCCGCGCCGCGGCCAGCAGCGGCCGCAGCGAGCCGAAGCCGAGGTACGGGCTGGCGGTCACCGCGTCGGCGGCAAGCGGGCTGGCAGGGTCGAGGTATGCCTCGGCGTAGGCGGCCACGGTCGAGCCGATGTCGCCGCGCTTCGCGTCGAGCAGGGCCAGCGACCCGGCCGCCCGGATGTCGGCGAGCACCCGTTCCAGCACCGCGATCCCCCGGCTGCCGAACCGCTCGAAGAACGCCGGCTGCGGCTTGACCACGGCCACCAGGCCGGCCACCGCGTCGAGTGCGGTCCGGACGAACCGCTCCAGCCCGGCCAGGTCGTCACCGACCCCCCAGTCCCGCAGCAGCGCGGCGTGCGGGTCGATGCCCACGCAGAGCGGCCCGCGGGCGGCGACGGCCGCCCGCAGCCGGGCCCCGAACGGTCCCGTGGCGCTCACGACACCCCTAGGAGCCGAGCAGGCGGTGCGCCGGCCGCCGGGCGGCCAGCACGGCCTGCGGCCGGGGACCGTCGCCGGCCGGCCGGTGGGCGAAGCCGACCGCGTCGGCGAGCCGGGCGAACCCCCGCTCGACCAGCGCCTGGCGCAACTCGGCGAGCACCCGGACCGGCGCGTGCGGGTCGGCGAACACGGCCGTACCGACCGCCACCGCCGAGGCGCCGGCCAGCACGAACTGCAGCGCGTCCAGTCCGGTCGTGATCCCGCCCATGCCGAGGATCGGAACCTCGGGCAGGGCGGCGTGCACCTGCCAGACACAGCGCACCGCGACCGGCCGGATCGCCGGCCCGGACAGCCCACCGGTCCGGCCGGCCAGCCTCGGCTGAAGCGTCTGGGTGTCGATCTCCATCCCGAGCAGGGTGTTCACCATGGACAGGCCGTCCGCGCCGGCGTCCACACAGGACCGAGCGATGGCCACGAGGTCGGTGACGTCCGGGGAGAGCTTGGCCAGCACGGGCAGCAGCGGAGAGGTCTCCAGCCGCACCGCGGCCACCACCCGGGCTGCGGCCTCGGGGTCGCAGGCGAAGACCTGGCCGCGGTCCGCCACGTTCGGGCAGGAGATGTTTACCTCGAGCCCGACCAGACCGGGGTGGCCGCGCAGCCGAGCGGCCAGCTCGGCGTACTCGTCCACGGTGCCGCCCGCGATGCTCACCACGGCACGGGCGCCCCGCTGGGCCAGCCAGGGCAGGTCGTGCTCGCAGAATGCGTCGATCCCGGGTCCCTGCAGGCCGATCGAGTTGAGCATGCCGCTGGGTGTCTCGGCCATCCGCGGCGTCGGCCGGCCGGCCCGGGGGGTCAGCATGACCGACTTGGTCACCACCGCGCCGAGTTCGGCGACGTCGAAGAACTGGTGCAGTTCGCGGCCGGCGGCGGCACAGCCGGACGCGGTAAGAACGGGGTTCGGCAGCCGCACGCCGCCGAGGTACGTGGTCAGGTCGCAGTCCGGCCCGTTCGCCGGAGCGCCGGCCGCGGTCACCGGTCACCGCCGGCCGAGCCGACCGCGGTCACCGGGTCCACCACCGCGCCGTCGGGCCCGGCGCGCGGCCGGCGGGCCCCAGCCGACGGCGCACGGGCACCGACGCCCGCGCCGACCCCATCAGCGGCTCCGTCCGCGGAGCTTCCGTCCGCCGAGCTTCCGTACACGGCGCCTCCGTCTGCTGCGCCTCCATCCACCGCGCCTCCATCCACCGCGCCTCCATCCACCGCGCCTCCATCCACCGCGGTTCCGCCCACCGCGCCTCCATCCACCGCGCCTCCATCCACCGCGGTTCCGCCCACGGCGGTTCCGTACCCGGCGCCTCGGTCCACCGCGGCTCCGTCCACGGCGGCTCCGTCGGCGGCTCCGTCCGCAGCGGCTCCGTCCGCAGCGGCTCCGTCCGCAGCGGCTCGGTCCGTTCTGCCGGCGGCGGTGGCCGGGCCGGGACGCCGCCGGCTCAGGTCCGGCCCGGCGTCCGGTCCAGGCGTACGCCCGTCGCTCCCCGAGCCCGCCTGCGCTCCGCCGGCCGGGTCCGGCACCCTGCCCTCGCCGCCGGAACCGGCGCCGAGAGCGTCGGCCGGCACGGTGCCCAGGTCCTCCCACCGGACCCGGTCGGCGAGGAAGACCGGTCCGTCCACACAGGACCGGGTCATCCGAGTCACCCCGTCCTCGCCGGCCACCGGAAGCACGCAGGTCATACACACGCCGATGCCGCAGGCCATCGCCTCCTCCACGGCGACCTGGCAGGGGATCGCGTACGACGCGGCCACCTGGCCCACCGCACGCAGCATCGGCATCGGCCCGCAGGCGTAGACGACCAGTGCGCCGGACCGCTCGACCACGTCCGGCAGCACGTCGGAGACCAGCCCCTGCACGCCGCTCGACCCGTCCTCGGTCGTGACCGTCACCGAGGACGCGGTCCGCTTGGCCTCCAGCTCCCCGAACACCCGGTCCGCGGTGGCCGCGCCGAGCACCATGTCGACCCGGCAGTCCCGGGCGCGCAGCGCCTCCGCCAGGCCGAACAGCGCCGCCGAGCCGTACCCACCGCCGACCAGCACGCAGCCCACCGGCGCGGTGGGCAGCCGGAACGGCGTTCCCAGCGGGCCGACCACGTCCAGTTGCTCGCCCTGCCGCACCCCGGCAAGCCACTCGGTGCCGGCACCGTGCACGGCGAGGACGAACTGCACCGTGCCGGCGTACGCGCGGGCCGGCGTGGCCCGGTAGATCGCGAACGCCCGGCGCAGCAGCAGCCCGCTCACCGGCCCGCCGACCCGCACCGCGACGAACTGCCCGGGCCGAGCCGCCTCCGCGACTCCGGGCGCGACCACCTCCAGCAGGTGGTAGGCGCCGGCCCGCTTGCGCGCCAGCACTTCGCCCCGGACGTGCACCGGCCCCACGGTCACCCCTTCCTCGCCGATCAAGGACGTATCGTCGTTAGTCGATCTTCAAACGCGACGATCTCTCCTTGATCGCCGCAGCTGCGTGGTAGGACTGCAGGGAACGCACACCCACGTCGCCGCGCTGCAGCGCCTCGATCCCCTGCACGCACGCCGCCGCACCGGCCACGGTGGTGATGCACGGTATCCCCACGGTGACCGCTGCGGTGCGGATCTCGTACCCGTCCAGCCGCGGCCCGGAGTTGCCCGGGCTCCCCCACGGCGTGTTGAAGACCAGGTCGATGTCTCCGCGCAGGATGCGCTGCACGCAGTCGTCCGGCCCGGCCCGGTATTTCGGCACCAGCTGCGCGTCCACCCCGTTGCGCCGCAGCACCTGCGCGGTGCCCGCGGTGGCCAGCACCGCGAAGCCCAGGTCGGCCAGCCGCTTGACCGGGAAGATCGCGGCCCGCTTGTCCCGGTTGGCGATCGAGACGAACACCCGGCCCTTGGTCGGCAGCGACCCGTATGCGGCCGCCTGCGACTTGGCGAACGCGGTGCCGAAGACCGCGTCGATGCCCATCACCTCGCCGGTGGACCGCATCTCCGGGCCGAGGATCGTGTCGACGCCCTGCCCCTCGGTGGTGCGGAACCGGTTGAACGGCAGCACCGCCTCCTTCACCGCGATCGGCGCATCCAGCGGCAGGTCGCCGCCGTCCCCGGTGGCCGGCAGCAGGCCCTCGGCCCGCAACCCGGCCACGGTGGCGCCCAGCGCGATCCGGGCCGCGGCCTTGGCCAGCGGGACCGCGGTGGCCTTCGATACGAACGGCACCGTACGGGACGCCCGCGGATTGGCCTCCAGCACGTACAGCACGTCCTTCAGCGCATACTGCACGTTCAGCAGCCCGCGTACCCCGATCCGGCGGGCCAGCTCGGCGGTGGCGTCGCGCACCGCGGCCACGTCCTTCGCGCCGAGCGTGATCGGCGGTAGCGCGCAGGCCGAGTCGCCCGAATGGATCCCGGCCTCCTCGATGTGCTCCATCACCCCGCCGAGGTAGAGCTCGGTGCCGTCGAACAGCGCGTCGACGTCGATCTCCACCGCGTCGTCCAGGAACCGGTCCACCAGCACCGGGTGCTCCGGGCTGACTGCGGTAGCACGCTCCACATAGGACTCCAGCGACACGTCGTCGTAGACGATCTCCATGCCGCGGCCACCCAGGACGTAGGACGGGCGGACCATTACCGGGTACCCGATCTCGGCGGCGACCGCACGGGCCTCGGCGTAGGAGGTGGCGGTGCCGTGCCGGGGCGCGGCCAGGCCGGCCTCGGCCAGCAGCCGGCCGAACGCGCCGCGGTGCTCGGCCAGGTGGATCGCCTCGGGCGAGGTGCCGACCAGCGGCACGCCGGCCCGCTCCAGCCGGCGGGCCAGCCCGAGCGGGGTCTGCCCGCCGAGCTGGCAGATCACCCCGGCGACGGTGCCGGAGCGCTGCTCGGCGTGCACCACCTCCAGCACGTCCTCGCAGGTGAGCGGCTCGACGTAGAGCCGGTCGGCGGTGTCGTAGTCGGTGGAGACGGTCTCCGGGTTGCAGTTGACCATCACGGTCTCGTAGCCGGCGTCGCGCAGCGCCATCGCCGCGTGCACGCAGGAGTAGTCGAACTCGATGCCCTGGCCGATCCGGTTCGGACCGGAGCCCAGGATGAGCACCTTCGGCCGGTCCGGCTGCGGCGCCACCTCCGTTTCCTCGTCGTAGGCCGAGTAGTGGTACGGCGTGCGCGCGGCGAACTCGGCCGCGCAGGTGTCCACGGTCTTGTAGACCGGGCGGACGCCGAGCCGGTGGCGCAGCAGCCGGACGCCGTCCTCGCCGGCCAACTCCGGCCGCAGCGCCGCCACCTGGCGGTCCGAGCAGCCGGCCCGCTTGGCCCGGCGCAGCAACACCGGGTCCAGCGCGGGGGCCTGCTCCACCTCGGCGCGCAGCTCCACCAGGGACAGCACCTGGTCGACGAACCATGGGTCCACCCCGCTGGCCTCGCTGACCTCCTCGACGGAGGCGCCGAGCCGCAGTGCCCGCTCCACCGCGTACAGCCGGTCCTCCCGCGGGGTGCGCAGTGCGTCCACAGTGGACTCCCGGGTCGCGCCAGCCGGGTCCGGCAGGGTCCAGAAGCCGGCCGCCTCGGTCTCCGTCGACCGCATCGCCTTCTGCAGCGCCTCGGTAAAGCTGCGCCCGATCGCGAGCGCCTCCCCTACCGACTTCATCGTCGTGGTCAGGCGCGCGTCCGCGCCCGGGAACTTCTCGAAGTTGAACCGGGGCACCTTGACCACGACGTAGTCCAGCGTGGGCTCGAACGACGCGGGAGTCTCGCCGGTGACGTCGTTGGGGATCTCGTCCAGGGTGTAGCCGATCGCCAGCCGGGCGGCGATCTTGGCGATCGGGAACCCGGTGGCCTTGCTGGCCAACGCCGAGGACCGGGACACCCGCGGGTTCATCTCGATCACGACCATCCGCCCGGTGCCCGGGTGCACCGCGAACTGGATGTTGCAGCCGCCGGTGTCCACCCCGACCGCGCGCAGCACCGCGATGCCGAGGTCGCGCATCTGCTGGTACTCCCGGTCGGTCAGCGTCATGGCCGGGGCGACCGTGACCGAGTCCCCGGTGTGCACGCCCATCGGGTCGAGGTTCTCGATCGAGCAGACCACGACCACGTTGTCGTTGCGGTCGCGCATCAGCTCGAGCTCGAAC
>Ga0210378_10002014_pt1 | contig 10450 bp, 6 predicted proteins | sample PLM1_60_b1redo_FD_155465 | JGI IMG/M metagenome (GOLD analysis project Ga0210378, IMG submission 155465) | Groundwater sediment microbial communities from an aquifer in East River, Colorado, USA - PLM1_60_b1 redo | ecosystem: Environmental > Terrestrial > Soil > Riparian zone | place: USA: East... | reverse complement strand
GGCGGAGGTCGATCCGCTGGTGCAGGCCGTGGACAGCCTGTGGGACGCCGGTGTGGTGGTCGTCTGCGCCGCGGGAAACGCCGGCCGCGGCGGCCACGGAACGATCAGCAGCCCCTGCAACTCGCGCAAGGTCATCACCGTCGGCGCCCTCAACGAACGCAAGACGTTCGACGGCCTGGACGACGCGATCACGACGTACTCGTCCCGGGGTCCGACGCGCATCGACCTGATCGCGAAGCCCGACCTCCTCGCGCCGGGCAACAAGATCGTCTCGGCCCGCGCCGCCGGCTCCTATCTCGACACGCTGTCGCCGGGGCGCCAGATCGCCGCGGATGCGGGCCAGCCGGACGTCCTCGAGCACTTCGAGATGTCGGGGACGAGCATGGCGACGCCCTTCGTGGCCGGCGCGGCCGCGCTCATGGTGCAGCAGGACCCGTCGCTGAACCCGGGTACGGTGAAGGCCCGGCTCATGCTGTCGGCCAAGAAGGTGGATTCCGGCGATCCCTTCGCCACCGGGGCCGGCCTGCTGGACGTCCTCGCTGCGTTGCGTGCGACCGGCCAGGTCGCCGACGCTCCCTCGCCTCGGGTGTTCCCCGACGAGGCGGCGGGAACGATAGCCGTGGAGAACACGGCGACCCTGTGGTCGGATGCGGCCTTCTCGCTGGCGCAACTGTGGTCGAACGGCGTGCTGTGGTCCGACGCGCCGGACGCGCCTCTCCTGTCGACGTATGCCATCCTGTGGACCGACTCGAACGGCCTGCTGTGGCCGGACGAGGTGGCCGCGGCGGCGGCGAACGCCACACTGTGGGGCGAGAGCACCCTCTGGAGCGAAGCGGTTATGTGGCCGGATGAAGACGTCGTGGACGTCATCCTCGAGAGCCTGGGCTCGTTGGTCGAAGACCCCTAAAGGTCGAAGACCCCTAAAGAAGGCGGTGAGCGTGGCCCTACCTGCGCTGCCAGTGACCGTGCTCGTTGATGGTGGCGACGCCGCCGCGGGCCTCGAGCCCCGGACGGCGAGCCGCCGTGCCCTGCTCGCCGGCCTCGACGGCCCGACGCGGAAGGACGCCACGCGTTGGCTGGCCAGCGCGGGCTTTGAAGTCGTCGTCGCCGAGGACGCCGCCGGAGCCCTGGAGCTGTCGCGCCGGGGCCGGCCGGTGGTGGTCCTGGCCGACATGGCCCTTCGCGCCGAAGGCGGAAGCAACCTGTGCGAGGCGGTGCGCGCGGAGGCGCGCGGCGCCGGCGTGCCCTTCATTGCGCTGTGCTCGAGCCGCCGTGACACCACCGCCGCCCTGGAGTGCGGGGCCACCGAGCTGCTGGAGCGTCCCTTCGACTGGCGCGTTGCCTCGCTTCGGGCGGAGCACCTCGTCCGGCTGGCGGAGAGCGAGGGCGAGCTGAGCCGCCTGCGGGAAGAAGAGATGAGGCTGCGCCACGCCCTGGCCACCGAGCGCCAGGAGCGGACGTGGCGGGACCAGTTCGATGCGCTGACCGCGCTGCCGAACGGCGAGCGCCTCGAGAAGGCGCTGGAGAACGCGCTCGGGACCGCGTCCGAGAGCAGCCAGGTCGCGCTGGCCCTGTTCGACATCGAGCACCTGGTCCAAATCAACGGCCGTCTGGGACGGGCACGGGTGAACTCGCTGCTCCAGCAGGTCGCCCAGCGCTTGATCTCGGGCCTCCGTTCGGAGGAGGTCCTGCGCGCCTCGACGGGTCCGTCGATGTCGATGGCGGCGCGGATCGGCGGCGGCCTGTTCGCGGCCATGCTCACCGGACTCCCCGGCTGGCCCGAGGCCAAGAACACCGTCCGCCTGCTGCTGGACCGCATCTCGGGTCGCTACTTCGCCGGCGACGAAGAGATCGTTCTCTCCACGAGCGTTGGCGTGGCGCTCGCCCCCGCCGACGCGCTCACGGCCGAGGCGATGCTGCAGAAGGCCGAGATGGCGGCCTGCGAAGCGGTGGAGACCGGTGTCGCGATCCGCTTCTACGGTCAGACCTCTCACCGGGTGACGGAGCGGAGCCGGGCCATCACCCGCCTGCTTCCGAACGCCCTCGCCCGTGGCGAGTTCCAGCTCCACTACCAGCCGCTCATGGAAGACTCCGCGGTGAGTGTCTCCGCCGCCGAGGCGCTGCTCCGCTGGGACTCCCCGGAGCTGGGGGCGATCTCGCCGTCGGAGTTCGTCCCCCTGGCCGAGGAAGCCGGGCTCATGGTGGGGATCGGGAGCTGGGTGCTGCGGACGGCATGGCGCCAGGCGCGCGTGTGGCGGGACCAGGGGCTTCCGCTGCGCCGGCTCGCCGTCAACGTGTCGCTGTGCCAGCTCGTCCGGGGCGACCTGGCGCAGCTGGTGCGCGAGGTCCTGGCCGAGACGGGCATCGACGCGTCGCTGCTGGAGCTGGAGCTGAGCGAGCGCGGGGTGCTGCGGAGCGATCCGGAGATCCTGCGCCAGTTGCGCGCGATCCGCGCCGTCGGGGTGCGTCTGGCCATCGACGACTTCGGCACCGGGAACTCCGCCGTGGCCTACCTCAAGCAGTTCCCCATCGACGTCCTGAAGATCGACCAGTCGTTCGTGCGGGGGGTCGTCAGCTCGTCCGAGGACGCCGCCATCACGAGCGCCACCATCGCGATGGCGCGGCAGCTGGGGCTCCGGGTCGTGGCGGAGGGCGTCGAGGAACAGGGCCAGATGGACTTCCTGCGCCGCAACGGGTGCCGCGAGTACCAGGGCTTCCTGTTCTCGCCGGCCGTTCCGCCCGAAGCGTTTGCCGAGATGCTCCAACACGGCCTGGGCTCGGACTCCGGCCGTCCCATCACCAACGCAACCCCCAACTGAAAGTGATGCACAGCACAACCATGAAGCCCTTTGAGACACGAATCGGAGTCCTGGCCCTGCTGGCGATGGCAGGCCTGGCCGCCGCCCGCCCCGCCAGTGCCGCCCTCGTCCGCCCGATCCGCTTCGACCGCCTCTCGCTCGAGCAGGGGCTGTCCCAGTCCACGGTGATGCGCATTCTCCAGGACCGGCGCGGCTACGTGTGGCTGGCCACCGAGGACGGGCTCAACCGCTACGATGGGCTCTCCTTCAAGGTTTACCGCCACGATCCCGCCGACGCCTCGTCCCTTCCCAGCAGCTTCGTCTGGGACGTCGACGAGGACGCGGCCGGCAACCTGTGGGTGGCCACGACCGACGGGCTCGCGATGTGGGAGAGGAAGACCGACCGGATCGTGACCCAGGCGAAGCTGGCCGGGCGCCATATCCGCGCCGTGAGGTTCGCCGCGAAGAAGAACGCCCTCTGGGTCGGCACCCGTGACGGAGGCCTGCTACGCCTCGATCTCGGCACCGGAGCCTGGACGAGCTTCGCGCACGACGCCGCCGACCCCGGGAGTCTGGGGGACGACCAGATCTACGCCCTCTACGTCGACGGCAAGGACCGGCTCTGGGTGGGCACCGAGGTGGGCCTCGACCGGCTGGACGCCGAAGGTGGCGCGTTCACCCATTTCACGCCGAACCCCGCGGACGCCTCGAGCCTGAGCGAAGGGAAGGTGCGCTCGATCCTCCAGGACGACACGGGGGCGCTGTGGGTGGGAACCTCGACCGGTGGGTTGAACCGGCTCGATCCGGTCAGCGGCCTCTTCGAGCGGTTTCGGCACGACGACAAGGTGCGCACCAGCCTGGCCCACGACCACGTGCGGGCGATCGTGCAGGACGCTGACGGCCGGATCTGGGTGGGCACCAACGAGGGGCTGGACCTGTTCGATCCTGCTCACCGCTCGTTCACGCACTACCGCCAGGACGCGAAGAACCCGTTCAGCCTGGCCGACGACCACGTCCTCGCCCTGGCCCAGGACCGGGGCGGCGTGCTGTGGGTGGGCACCCGCCTGGGCGGCGTCCACAAGTGGAACCCACAGAGCTGGCAGTTCGGCCACGTCGCGCCCGACCCGGACAACCCGACCGGCCTCGGCGGCGGTCACGTGACCTCCTTCTCCGAGGACCGCGCCGGGCGCCTGTGGATCGGGACCTACGATGCCGGCCTGTACGCCATGGAGCGCGCCACCGGCGAGATGACGGCGTATCGCCATGATCCGAAGAAGCCGCGCAGCCTGGGGAGCAACCAGGTCATGGCGCTGCTCCACGACCGCCGCGGCGACCTGTGGATCGGGACGCTGGATGCGGGCCTGAACCGGTTCGACAGCCGCACGGGAGAGTTCAAGCAGTATCGCGCCGACCCCAAGCGCCCCGAGAGCCTCAGCGCCAACGGCGTGACCGCCATCGTCGAGGACCGGGCCGGGCGGCTGTGGCTCAGCACCTACGGCGGCGGCCTGGAGCGCTTCGATCCCGAGACCGAGCGCTTCACCCATTATCGTTACGACGCCAAGGATCACTCGAGCCTGAGCGGGGACAAGGTGTCCAGCCTCGCCGAGTCGCTCGCCGGCCGGCTGTGGGTGGGCACCATGGAGAAGGGCCTGAACCTGCTCGACCCGCGCTCGGGCCGCTTCCAGCGCTTCGTGCATCGCCCCGGCGACCCGGCCAGCCTGCCCTCGGACGCCATCCACACGCTGCTCGTGGACGCGGCGGGCGGGCTCTGGGTCGGTACGCATGGCGGCCTGAGCCACCTGGCCCCGGGCGCCGTCACCTTCGAGACCTTCACGACGCACAACGGCCTCGCCAGCGACGTCGTCTACGGCATCCGCGGCGATCGCCAGGGACGGCTGTGGCTCAGCACGAACAACGGCCTGTCCTGCCTGGACCCGCGCACCGGCCAGTTCAACAACTACGGCGTGAGCGACGGCCTCCAGGCCAGCGAGTTCAACTTCGGGGCCTGGTACCAGAATCCGAGCGGCGAGCTCTTCTTCGGCGGCATCGACGGGTTCAACGCGTTCATGCCCGACCGGCTCCGCCAGGCGGCGCAGCCGCCGCCGGTGGTGCTCACCTCGGTGAGCGTGGGACGCCGGCCGCTCAGCGGTCCGGCGGACGAGGTGCGGCAGATCTCGCTTGGATTCCGGGACAAGGTCCTGGGCGTCGAGTTCGCGGCCCTGGACTTTACGGCGCCCCAGCGGAACCGCTTCGCGTACAAGCTGGAAGGGTTCGACTCGGAGTGGGTCCCCCTCAGCGGGCGCCGCGGCGTCACCTACACGAACCTCAACGCCGGCCACTACACGTTCCGGCTGCGCGCGGCCAACAGCGACGGCCGCTGGAACGACGAAGGGCTGGCCGTGGGCGTGGACGTGGCCGCCGCGCCCTGGGCCACCCCGTGGGCCTTCGGCGGCTACGCGCTCCTCGTCGGCTGCGCCATCTTCGGCATGGTGCGTATCGAGCAGCGGAAGTTCGAGCGCGAGGCCGAGTACGCCCGCGTGCTCGAGGCCCGGGTCCAGGAGAGGACGCGCGAGCTCTCGGAGCGCCAGCTGCAGCTCGAGCACGCCAACCACGACCTGGAGCAGGCCAGCATCACCGACTCGCTCACCGGCCTCGCCAACCGCCGCTTCCTGACGGAGTACATCGAAAAGGAAGTCGCGCTGCTGCACCGCCGCTACAACCGCCTCGCCGAGGGGCCGCTGACGCCGGACATGCTCGATCTCGCGTTCATGATGATCGACGTGGACCACTTCAAGACGATCAACGACTCCGCGGGCCATGCCGCGGGGGACGCGGTGCTCCGGCAGCTCAAGGACCTCCTGAAGTCCACCAGCCGCAGCTCGGACATCATCGTCCGCTGGGGCGGGGACGAGTTCCTGCTCGTGGCCCGGGACCCGAGCGGCGACCATCTGGCCGAGCTGGCCGAGCGGATCCGATCGCACGTGGCCCAGCAGGTGTTCGACATCGGCGAGGGACGCGTGGTGCGGACCACCTGCTCCATCGGCTTCGCGTGCTACCCGTTCTTCCGCGAGCAGCTCGACGCCCTGAGCTGGGAGCAGGTCATCAGCGTGGCCGACCGGGCGCTCTATGTGGCGAAGGCCAGCGGCCGGAACGCGTGGGTGGGATTCCATCCCGGCATCACCGCGCTTCCGATCCAGGGCCTGTTCAGCTCCATCTGCCAGGGCGCTCAGAACCTCGTGCGCGAGGGGACGCTGCGGGTGACCAGCTCGCTCACCGGCGTGCGGAACCTGGTCTGGGACACGCCGGCCGACGAGCGCGCCGCGAAGGAGTCCGTCCGGTAACGCTGGAGACGGACTCCTAATTAGGAGCGTGTCTCGGGCGTTTACCGGGACACGCTCCTCCCCGCGGTTAGAATGCGGGGCAGGATGACCTGGCCCATCACGTTCGCGGACGTCCTCGGCGCCCGCGAGCGCCTCCGCCCCCATCTCTCGCCGACCCCGCTCCGGTCCTACGCGCCGCTGGACGCGGCGGTAGGCGGCGGCATCCGCGTCCTCGTCAAGCACGAGAACCACTGTCCCACCGGAGCGTTCAAGGCCCGCAACGGCATGGCCGTGATGACGTCGCTCACCGCCGAGGAGCGGCGCCGGGGAGTGGCCGCCGCCACCCGCGGCAACCACGGGGCGGGCCTGGCCTGGGCCGGTCAGATCGTGGGTGTCTCCGTCACCGTCTGCGTGCCGGTGGGGAACAACCCCGAGAAGAACGAGGCCATGCGCGGATTCGGCGCGGAGCTCGTCGAGGAGGGGCGCGACTACGACGACGCGGTGGAGGTGGCCGACCGGCTCGTGAAAGAGCGCGGGTTGCGGCTCGTCCACTCCACCAACGAGCCGCAGGTCCTGGCCGGCGCGGCCACGATCTCGCTGGAGATCCTGGAGCAGGCCCCCGCGCTGGACGCGATGGTGATCGCGGTCGGCGGGGGATCGCAGGCGGTGGGCGCGCTGACGGTGGCCCGGGAGCGCCGGCCGGGCCTGAAGGTCTACGGCGTGCAGGCCGCCGGCGCGCCGGCCATCCACGATTCCTGGCACGCGGGGCACATCGTCGAGGGCGCGTCGGCCGCCACGTTCGCCGACGGCATCGCCACCCGCAGGCCGCCCGCCCTGACGTTCGCGGCACTGAAGGAAGGGCTGGCCGGCTTCGTCCGGGTGGACGAGGGCCGGATCGCCGCCGCCCTGCGCCTCCTGCTGAGAACGACGCACAACCTGGCCGAGGGGGCCGGCGCGGCCGGCCTCGCCGGGCTCTTCGCCCTCCGCGAGGAGCTCGCGGGGAAGACGGTGGCCGTCATCATCTCGGGGGGCAACATCGATCAGGACACATTGCGCCGGGTCCTGAACCGGCAGGTAGGAGAAGCGTGATCATCGTCATGAAGGCCGACGTCGCCGCGGACTCGCCGGACCTCCGGCGGGTCATCGCGCTGGCCGAGAGCTATCCCGGCATCAGCACACAGCTCCACCGGATCCAGGGCGCGACCCGGTCGGTGACCGAGGTGTACCTGCTGGGGCCGACCGGCGTGGTGCCGTCGACGCCCTTCGAAGAATTCGAGTCGGTCGAGAAGGTCGTCCGGGTGACCCAGAGCTTCCGCGCGATCGGCCGCCACGGCGGCGGGCTGGAGGCGGTGGGCTTCCAGTACAACGGCGTCCAGATCTCGCAGGACACGTTCCATGTGTTCGCCGGCCTGTGCGCGGTCGACAACCGCGAGAACGTCGAGACGACGTTCCGGGCCCTGAAGGACCTGGGGATCTCGACGACGCGAGCGGGCGCCTACAAGCCGCGCTCGAGCCCGTACGACTTCCAGGGGCTCGGCGCGTCTTGCCTGCCCTGGGTGTTCGAGCTGGCGGGGAAGCACGGCATCCGGATCATCGCGATGGAGGTGACCCACGAGTCCCACATCGGCGAGATCCAGCGCGCGCTCGACGCCTCCGGCCGGGCCACCGGCGTCATGCTCCAGATCGGCACCCGGAACGCGCAGAACTTCGAGCTGCTGAAGGCGGTAGGGCAGCAGACCGAGCTGCCGGTCCTGTTCAAGCGAGGGATGGGGATCACCCTCGAGGAGTCGCTCAACGCCTGCGAGTACGTCGCCTCGTCGGGCAACCGCCAGATCGTCTTCTGCCTGCGGGGCATGAAGACCAACCTCGGCGATCCGCACCGCAACTTCGTGGACTTCGCCCATGCGCCGGTGGTGAAGCGGCTCACGCGGCTCCCCGTAGGCGTCGACCCCTCCCATTCCGTCGGCCGCCGCACCGTCGGTCCCGACGGCCTGCTCGACATCTTCCACGTCAGCGCGCAGGGCGTGATCGCGGGAGCCAACATGGTCCTCGTCGACGTCCACCCGCGGCCGGAGAGCGCGCTCTGCGACGGTCCCCAGGCGCTCCTGCTCGAGGAGCTACCCGCCTTCGTGGAGGACGTGGCCATCGCCCGCCGCGCCTACGAGGAGCGCCGTCGGCGTCGGGGCTAACCGCAACGGCTGCGAGACGATGTCGCCCCGGTCGTTGATGCCCCGCGCGACCGTGCGGGCCGCGCCGGGATATCGCATCGGTTCGAACGTCGTCGCGTCGGGCGCCGCGTGCGTATTGCGTCGAGCGGCTGTGGATCGCGTGGCGCAAGCGGTGAGAGAGACGGCGGCGAGCACACTGCACCACGTGAGAATCACGCGCCCCCTCACCCTTCCCTCTCCCCGAGGGGGAGAGGGCTGGCCAGTCTAGCGCGGATGCCGAAGCGCCGTCAGTAGGGCCGGCGCTCGTAGATCAGGTCGCGGTCGTCGTAACGATAGCGATCGTCGTAGCGGTCCCGGTCGTCGTAGCGCCCGCGGCCGGAGTCGTAGCCGTCGTCGCGGTATCGTCCCCGCCCGTAGTATCCCCGCCCGTACTCGGCGTAGCCGCGCCGGTAGCCCTCCTCGTAACCGTCGCGATACCCCCGGGCGTATTCGTACCGCGGCCCGTAGTCGCGGCGATAGCCGTTGTCCGCGTCGCGGTAGTCGCCGTCGCGGCGGACGTTGAAGCGCCGCCCCTTGTCGCCGTCCTTCCGGCCGTGCTTGACGCCGTCCCGGTACCCCCGGTCGAAGCCCTGGCTCCGCGTGTACTGGCGGCTCTGGTACCCGTAGTCGCGGTAACGGCCCCGGCGGTCGTAGCCGCCGCCGAAGATCCGCTCGATGATCCCGGCATCGGCCGGGATCGCCGTCAAAGCGGCCGCGGCGACGGCGCCGGCCGCGATCCATCTCACCTTCATGGTCTCCCCCCGGGGGCCTTCGCCTGGTCAGGACACCAACCCCCGCGCGCACGCGAAAGCAACCGCCGTGCCGGCCCGCGCGCGCACCGGAAGTCTTTGATCCATCGAGGCATCGTCGCGCGCGTCGCCCGTGGTGATGTCGTCGCCCGAGGACACCTTGACCTCGGAACTCAGCCTATACTGCGGCCATGCCCCGGGGCTTCTACCTCGGTAAGGAAGTCGACCCCCGCACCGGCGCTCTCGGCGCCCGCCTCGAGCTCGACCCCAAGGACCTGCTGACCCACGGCCTCGTGGTGGGCATGACGGGCTCGGGAAAGACCGGCCTCGCCATCGCCCTCATCGAGGAGGCGCTGAAGCAGGGAGTTCCCGTCATCGCGATCGATCCGAAGGGCGACCTCGGCAACCTGCTCCTTCTCTTCGAGAACCTGGACGCCGCCTCCTTCGCCCCCTGGATCGACCCGGACGCGGCCCGCCGCGACGGCAAGGACGTCCAGACCGCCGCGGCGGAGGCGGCCGCCGCCTGGAAGAAGGGCCTGGAGGAGTGGGGCCTCTCGGCGGCCGACATCGCCGAGCAGAAGAAGTGCCGCGAGGCGGTCATCTACACCCCGGGCTCCACCGCGGGCGTGCCCCTGAACATCCTCCAGTCGCTCGAGGCGCCGTCGGTGTCCTTCGACTCCGCCGAGGAAGACCTGCGCGACGAGATCGCGGGCATCGTCTCCGGCCTGCTCGGCCTCGTGCGGATCGAAGCGGATCCGCTGCGGTCACGCGAGTTCATCCTGCTCAGCACCCTCATCGAGCAGGCCTGGAGGGCAGGCCAGGGCCTCACCCTCGAGACGCTCATACCCGCGGTGGCCGATCCGCCCTTCGAGAAGCTGGGTGCGCTCCCCGTGGAGAGCGTCTATCCCCGCAAGGAGCGGCAGGGCCTGGTGATGGCCCTCAACAACCTGCTCGCCTCGCCCGGCTTCGAGGCGTGGCGGGCGGGCGCGCCGCTCGACGTCGGCCGCCTGCTCCGCGCCGCCGATGGCCGGCCCCGCCTCTCCATCGTCTATACCGCTCACCTCTCCGACGAAGAGCGGCTCTTCGTCACCGCGCTCCTCCTCGACAAGGTGAAGACGTGGATGCGCCAGCAACCGGGCACCACGCAGCTCCGGGCCCTCGTCTACATGGACGAGATCTACGGTTACTTCCCACCCCACCCGGCGAACCCGCCCACCAAGCGTCCGCTCATCACGCTGCTGAAGCAGGCCCGGGCGCAGGGCGTGGGAGTGGTGCTGGCCACGCAGAACCCGGTGGACCTCGACTACAAAGGGCTGGCCAACATGGGCGTGTGGATGGTCGGGCGGCTGCAGACGGCCCAGGACCGCGCGCGGCTG
>Ga0210378_10002012_pt1 | contig 10454 bp, 9 predicted proteins | sample PLM1_60_b1redo_FD_155465 | JGI IMG/M metagenome (GOLD analysis project Ga0210378, IMG submission 155465) | Groundwater sediment microbial communities from an aquifer in East River, Colorado, USA - PLM1_60_b1 redo | ecosystem: Environmental > Terrestrial > Soil > Riparian zone | place: USA: East... | reverse complement strand
CCTGGGCGGCCGCCTCCTTGAGGGCCAGGTTGCCGGCGATCTGGAAGGCCATGTCGGAGGAGTCGACCGAGTGGAACTTGCCGTCGTAGAGGGTGACCCGGAGGTCGACCACCGGGAAGCCGGCGACCAGGCCGTCCTCCATCGCCTTGCGCACGCCCTTCTCGACCGAGGGGATGAACTGGTTGGGGACCGAGCCGCCGTAGATCTTGTCGACGTACTCGAAGCCGCTCCCGCGGGGCAGCGGCTCGACCTCGATGTTGCAGATGGCGTACTGGCCGTGGCCGCCCGACTGCTTCACGTGCCGGCCGACCGCCTTGACCGGCGCCTTGAAGGTCTCCTTGTAGGGCAGCAGCAGCGGGACCGAGGTGACCTCGACGCCGTACTTGCGCTTGAGCCGCTCCAGGGTGACCTCGATGTGGTTCTCGCCCATGCCCCACAGGACCGTCTGGTGGGTCTCGGCGTTGCGCTCCACCCGCAGGGTCAGGTCCTCGGCCTCGGTCCTGGCCAGGCCGGAGGAGAGCTTCTCCTCGTCCCCGCGCGACTTGGGCGCGATCGCGATCGGCAGCAGCGGGTCGGGCATGGCCGGGGCCGGCAGCACCACCGGGTGGTCCTTGGCGGTCAGGGTGTCGCCGGTGGCGGTGTCGGTGAGCTTGGCCACCGCGCCGATGTCGCCGGCAACCACCCGCTCGGCCGGCTCCTGGGCCTTGCCGCGGACGGTCAGCAGGTGGCCGACCCGCTCGTCCTTGCGCCTGGTGGCGTTGAACACGGTGCTGTCGGGCAGGAACGTGCCCGAGACCACCCGGAACAGGTTCATGCGGCCGACGTAGGGGTCGGAGATGGTCTTGAACACGTAGGCGGCCAGCGGGCCGTCCGGGTCGGCCCGGCGGCCCTCGACGGCCGGACGCTCGGCGGGGGACGGGAACGCCTGGGTGCAGACCTCCAGCAGCTCGGTGACGCCGATGTTGCGGATGGCCGCCCCGGCCAGCACCGGGAACAGCCGCCCGGCGGCCACCGCCTGCTCCAGGTCGGGGATCAGGTCCGTCGGAGCGATCTCGTCCCCGCCGAGGTAGCGGTCCATCAGCTCCTCGTCCTCGGACTCCTGGATGACCGCCTCGATCAGCTGCTCGCGCAGGTTCTGGGCGGCGTCGGTGAGGTCGGCCGGGACCTCGCCCTCGGAGCGCCCGCCGCCGTCGTAGGTGTACGCGCGGCCCGACAGCAGGCCGACCAGGCCGCGGAGGCCGTGCTCCTCGCCGATGGGCAGGTACAGCGGCGGGCAGGCCTTGCCGAAGGCGGCCTGGATGGCGTCGAGGGCGCGGGAGAAGGAGGCCCGGTCGCGGTCCAGCTTGCTGATGAAGAAGGCCCGCGGCAGGCCGAGCTCCTCGGCCATCGTCCAGACCACCTCGGTCTGGGTCTCGACCCCGTCCACGGCGCTGACCACGAACAGCACCGCGTCGGCGGCGGGCAGGGCCGACCGGACGTCGCCGATGAAGTCGGCGTAGCCGGGGGCGTCGAGCAGGTTGACCTTGAAGCCGTCGTGCTCGACCGGTGCGACGGCCAGGGAGACCGAGATCTGCTTGCGGGTCTCCTCCGGCTCGAAGTCGGTCACGGTGGTGCCGTCCTCGACCCGGCCGATGCGGTTGGTGGCCCCGGTGGCATGGCACACAGCCTCGACCAGGGAGGTCTTGCCGGCGCCCCCGTGACCAACGATGAGGATGTTGCGGACGCGGTCGGTGGGGTAGCTCTTCACAGGCAGCCAGCCTCCCTCGTTTTCGCCGGTGTCGCCCGGGAGCGGCGATGCTACCACCGCATATTGCCGTAACCGGTCGTCGTTGAGCCGGGTCCACAAGGAGTGCTAGCCTCCCCAGCGTCCAGCATGGCGCTCTCCAGAGCGCCCCCGTCACGTCAGGTCATCCCGTGCTCTCGTCAAAGGCCCGCGACACCTTCCGCCACGTCACCGAGCCGGCCGGCCACGCCCTGGCCAAGGCCGGCATCACCGCCAACAGCCTGACCGCGGTCGGGCTGGCCGGCAGCCTCGGCGCCGGCGCCCTCATCGCCACCGGCCAGCCAGTGATCGGCGGGGCGGTCAGCCTGCTCTCCGGGCTCCCCGACATGCTCGACGGCGCGGTCGCCAAAGCCTCCGGCCGGATGTCCCGCCGGGGCGCGTTCCTGGACTCGGTCGTGGACCGGCTGTCGGACGCGGCCGTGCTCGCCGGCGTCATCTGGTTCGCCGTGGTCCGGGACCTGGGCGGCATGGCCATGCTGGCCGGCCTGGTGCTCGGCCTGTCGCTGATCGTCTCCTACATCAAGGCGCGGGCCGAGTCGCTGGGGTTCGCCTGCAACGTCGGCATCGCCGAGCGTCCCGAGCGGGTCATCGTGCTCGGCATCGCCCTGCTGCTCGGGCACGCCGAAGCCGGGTTGTGGGTGCTGGTCGTCGGCACCGCCATCACCGTGGTCCAGCGCATCCTGGTCGTCTGGCAGCAATCCGACGTCGGGCCGGACATCGGCAGGTGACCTCCAACAGCCGAGCGGCGAGTCGCCGCTGGCTGGCCGCCTGGAAGCTGGTGCGGCAACTCCCTGAGCCGGTGGCGTTCGCGCTCGGGGGGCTCGGAGCGCGGGTCCAGCACCGGCTGGACCGTGGGCGCCGGGAGGCCCTGCGGGCCAACCTGGCCCAGGTGCTGGGGCCGGGGGTCGGGTCGCGGGAGCTGCATCGGGTGGTCCGGCGCGGCTTCGCCACCTACGGACGGTACTGGGTGGAGGCGTTCCGGCTCGAGGACCTGACGGCCGGGCAGATCCGCGACCGGCTGCGCATCGTGGGGCGCGAGCACATCGACACCGCCCTGGCCACGGGCAGGGGAGCGATCTTCGCCAGCCCCCACATCGGCAACTGGGACGCCGGGGGGGCCTGGCTGGCCGCCAGCGGCTACCCGGCCACCGCGGTCGTCGAGCGGTTGCGGCCGGTAGAGCTGTACGAGCGCTTCGCCGTCTACCGCAGGGCCCTTGGCCTGGAGCTGCTGCCGCTGGACGACGGGACCGAGACGCTGCGCGGGGTGATGCGGGCGCTGCGCGCCGGCCGCCTGGCCTGCCTGGTCTGCGACCGCGACCTGACCGGCGGCGGCCTGGAGGTCCGGCTGTTCGGGGCGCCGGCGGTGATGCCCGGCGGGCCGGCCTCGATCGCCCTCAGGACCGGCGCCGCCCTGCTGCCCTGCGCCGTCTACCACGACCGCCGGCCCGGCCACTGGCGGGCCGTGGTCCACCCGCCGCTGCAACCGGCGCCGTCCGGTGACACCCGCAAGGACGTGGTCGCCCTGACCCAGCGCCTGGCCGACGAGTTCGAGCTGCTGATCGCCGAGGCGCCCGAGCAGTGGCACGTCCTCAGCCGCTACTTCCGGAGCACGGCGTGAAGGTCGGCCTGGTCTGCCCGTACGAGTGGACCGTGCCCGGCGGGGTCGGCAACCACGTGCGCGCCCTCGCCGCCGAGCTGCGCCGCCTCGGCCACCAGGTCGACGTGCTCGCCCCGGCCGAGCGGCCGGTGCTGGAGCCCGGGTTCGTCTGCCTCGGCGGGTCGCTGGCCGTGCCCTACAACGGCTCGGTGGCCCGCATCGCCATCGGGCCCCGCACCCTCGTCAAGGTCCGCCGGGCGCTGGCCAGAGGCGGCTACGACCTGCTCCACGTCCACGAGCCGCTGTCTCCCAGCGTCGGCCTGCTGGCGGTGGCCAACACCAGCGTCCCGACGGTCGGGACCTTCCACGCCAACCTCGACCGGTCCATCGCCCTGCAGGCCGCCAGCCCGCTGCTGCGCCCGCTCTACCACCGCCTTGCCGGCCGGATCGCGGTCAGCGCCTCGGCCCGCGACACCTGGCAGGGCCACTTCGGCGGGACCATGGCGGTGGTCCCCAACGGGGTTGCGCCCGAGTTCTTCGCCGGCCCCCAACCCCTGCCTGGCTGGAATGCCGCCGGCCCGACGGTGCTGTTCGTCGGCCGGCTCGAGCCCCGCAAGGGCCTCGCCTACCTGGTCAGGGCGTTCCTGCGGCTGAAGCCGCGCTTCCCGGCTGCTCGGCTGCTGGTGGTCGGGCGCGACCGGGGGCACCAGCAGGACAAGGCCATGGCCATGGTCCCGCCACGGCTCCGTCCCGACCTGGTGTTCGTCGGCTCGGTGCCCCAGGCCGACCTGCCCTCCTACTACGCCTCGGCCGACGTGTTCTGCGCCCCGTCGCTCGGCGGGGAGTCGTTCGGGATCGTCCTGGCCGAGGCGATGGCGGTCGGCCTGCCGGTGGTCTGCTCCGACATCGGCGGCTACCGGGACCTGGTCCGCGACGGCAGCGAGGGGCTGCTGGTGCCGCCCCGCGACCCGGAGGCGCTGGCAGAGGCCCTGGCCGGCCTGCTCGACAACCCGGCCCGCCGGGCCGCGATGGGCCAGGCGGCCGCCGTGGCCGCCCGCCGCTACGCCTGGGAGGTGGTGGCCGGCGAGGTGGCCGAGGTCTACCGGGCCGCCCTGGCCGCCGGACCCGGCCAGTCCGCTGAGTGGACCTCGCCGTCTGGGTGAACGGTTCGAGCCACTGACGTTCGGTACACTGCGCCGCGGAAGCGGGCGAGTCGAGGAGGCGGCGTGGACGTGGCGGCGGCCCTGTGGGGCGGGATCATCGGGGCGATCGTGGCGGCGACGGTGTACGCCGGGTTCCTCGGGCTGCGGCTGACGCGGCTGGACCTGCTCCGGTTCGAGGGGGGCATGCTGCAGCGGGAGCGCAGCAGCATGGTCTACATCTACGGGGTGCTGCTCCAGGTCGTCGCCGGCGCCCTGCTCGCCCTGGCCTACCGGCAGGTGTTCCAGCAGCTCGGCTCGGCCACCTACGTCGGCTGGGGGGCGCTGCTCGGGCTCGCCCAGGGGGTCCTGGCCGTGCTGCTGCTGCCGGTGCTCGGCGCGCTCAACCGCAACGTGCGGGCCGGTGACGAGCCCCGCCCCGGCCTGTTCGGGCGCGCCTACGGCACCTTCACCCCCCTCGCCCTGCTGGTCGCCTCGGTGGTCTTCGGCACCTGGGTCGGCATCGTCCTCCTTCCTTGAGCACGCTCGTCCTCCTGCGGGAGCAGATCGCCGCCAACCGGCGCGCCTACCAGGTCTGCGTCGCCATCGTGGTCGCCGCCCTGGCCCTGCTCGGGCTGCTGGTCACCCTGGTCCTCGGCCTTGGGGTGAGCGGGCTCGGCGCCGGGCTGGGGCTGGCCGTGCTGGTCGTCGGGTTCGCCCCGGGGGTGGGGGAGCGCACCGCCCTGCGCGACGCCGGCGCGCAGGAGGCCGCGCCGGACCGCTGGCCCCGCTACCACAACCTGGTCGAAGGGCTCTCCCAGGTGGCCGGGCTGCCCATGCCCCGGCTCTACGTCGCCGACAGCGACGCCGCCAACGCCTTCTCGGTCGGGCGGGACCCGGAGCGGGCTGCCCTGGTCGTCACCCGAGGGCTGTTCACCAGCCTGAACCGGGTCGAGCTGGAGGGGGTGCTGGCCCACGAGCTCAACCACATCTGGAGCTGGGGGGCGCGGCTGGCCACCCTCGGCGTCGCCCTCGGGCGCGTGCCCGGCGTGCTGCGGCTGGTCGCCCCGGCCCGGCGCGAGTTCGACGCCGACGAGGGCGGCGCCCGCCTCACCCGCTACCCGCCCGGCCTGGTCAGCGCGTTGAGGAAGCTGGCCGGGGGCGAGCAGCCGCCGAGCGGGCCCGGCATGCGCCACCTGTGGATCATGGCCCCCGAGGACTCCACCCACCCGCCGGTCGCCGAGCGGATCGCCGCCCTGCAACAGCTGTGACCGCGGTGGTCAGGGCGGCCCGCAACGGCTCGGAGGCACGGGCCAGGATCGGGCCGAGGACGGCCAGGATGAGCACGTAGGCGGTGGCCAGGGGGCCGAGGGCTGGCTCGCGGCCGGCGGTGACGGCCAGGCCGGCGATCACGATCGAGAACTCCCCGCGGGCGACCAGCGCGGTGCCGGCCCGCCAGCGGCCTCGCGGGCCGACGCCGACCCGGCGGGCCGCCCACCAGCCGGTGACCATCTTGGTGACCGCCGTGACCACGGCCAGGACGGCGGCGGCCAGGGCGACCGGTCGCATCGAGCGCGGGTCGGTCTGGAGCCCGAAGAACACGAAGAACACGGCCGCGAACAGGTCGCGCAGGGGGGTCAGCAGGTCGTGGGCGGCCTCGGCGGCCTCGCCGGACAGGGCGATGCCGACCAGGAACGCCCCGACCGCGGTCGAGACCTGGAGCTGCTGGGCGAGCCCGGCCACCACCAGGGCAAGGCCGAGGATGACCAGCAGCAGGACCTCGCTGTTGGAGCTGAACACCAGGCGGCTCAGGGTCTCGCCGTAGCGCACCGCGACCACCAGCACCAGCGCCACCGTGACCAGGGCGACCCCGACCGGCAGGGCGCTGGCCAGCAGGCCGCCGCCGACCAGCAGCCCGGTGACCAGCGGCAGGTAGGCGGCCATGGCCAGGTCCTCGACGACCAGGATCGACAGCACCACCGGGGTCTCACGGTTGCCCAGCCGGCCCAGGTCGCCGAGGACCTTGGCCGCGATCCCCGAGGAGGTGACGTAGGTCACCCCGCCCAGCACCACCGCGGCCAGCGGCGACCAGCCGAGCAGCAGCCCGCCGACCAGGCCGGGGGTGAAGTTGAGGACCAGGTCGACCAGGCCGGCCGGGGCGGCGGCGCGCAGGCTGCCCAGCAGCTCGCTGGCGGAGTACTCCAGGCCCAGCAGGAGCAGCAGCAGGATCACCCCGACCTCGGCCCCGACCTCGATGAACTCCTGGGTGGTGACCAGCGGCAGCAGCCCGCCTTCGCCGAACGCCAGCCCGGCCAGCAGGTACAGCGGGATGGCGGAGAGGCCGAAGCGGCCAGCCAGCCGGCCGAGGATGCCCAGCCCGAGGATCACCCCGCCCAGCTCGAGCAGGACGGCCGCGCCGTGCACGGCGTCAGCTCCCCAGCAGCTGGCTCAGGTCCTTGACGCCCTTGGGGGTGCCGACCACGACCAAGGTGTCGCCCGGGTCCAGGCCCACCTCAGGGGTGGGCGCGGGGATGGCGCCGTCGCCCCGCAGGATGGCCACGATCGAGACCCCGGTGCGGCTTCGGGCCTGGGTGTCGGCGATGGCGCGGCCGGCGTAGGGGCTGCCGGACCGGATCGGCAGCCAGTCGATCGCCAGCCCCTCGACCTGCTGCTGCAGCCGGGCCAGGTGCTCGACCAGGCGGGCCGCGCCGAGCAGCTCGGCCAGGGCGTCGGCCTCGTCGTTGGTGAGCTGGATCACCTCCTGGCAGGTGTCGGGGTCTTCGCGGTCGTACACCAGCAGGTCGCGCCGTCCGGTGCGGTGGGTGACCACGCCGAGCTGGCGGCCGGCCCGGGTGGTGAAGTCGTGCCGCAGCCCGACCCCGGGGAGGGTGGTCTCCTGGATGTCCATCCTTGTGCCCGTCTCCTTGGGTCTCATCTGGATCCCTGCCGTTCCAGGTCGGCGGTGGCCGCGGCCGGGACCCGGATGGTCCAGTCCCGTCCGGCCAGCTCCTCCCCGGTGATGGTCTGCCGCGACACCTCCCGGCCGCCATAGGTGACCTCGAACGTCCATGTTCTACCCAGGTCGGCGACCTGGTGGAAGGTGGCGGCGGCGGCCCTCGAAGGCGACCAGCAGCGGGGTGGCGACCAGCACCGACGACCAGGTGCCCACCACGATCCCGATCAGCAGGGCGAGCGCGAAGTCGGTGAGGCTGTCACCGCCCAGCAGGAACAGGGCGGCAAGGATGAACACCGCGCCCAGCCCGGTGGCGACGGTGCGGGGGAGGGTCTGCAGGCAGGCCGTGTTGGCCAGCTCGGCCAGCGGTTCCCTGGTCAGCCCCCTGAGGCGTTCGCGGATGCGGTCGAATACCACCACCGAGTCGTTGACCGAGTAGCCGATCACCGTCAGCAGGGCGGCCAGGAACACCCCGTCCAGCGGCTTGCCCAGCCAGGCGAACACGCCGAGCAGGATGGCGACGTCGTGGAACATGGCCAGCACGGCCGCGGCCCCGAACGTCCACCGGAACCGCACCGCCAGGTAGGCCAGCTGCGCGGCCAGGGCGAGGCCGAGGGCGAGCAGCGCCCGGCGGCGCAGCTCCTCGCCGATGGTCGGGCCGACCAGCTCGGCTCTGCGGCGCTCGACCTGGCCGCCCCCCAGCCCGGCGACGGCCGCCTCGATGCGGCGATCCGCTCCGGGGTCGACCTGCGCTGTCCGCACCGTCAGGTCGGCGTCGCCCGACCGCTGGACGACGGCCCGCGGGAACCCGGCCTCGGCCAGGGCGGCCCTGGCCCGCTCCAGGCCGACCGGACGCTGGGTGCGGTATTCCAGCAACCGGCCGCCGGTGAACTCCAGGCCCAGGTTGGGCCCGCGAACGACCAGCCCGGCCGTCGCCAGGACCAGCGCCACCAGCGAGCCGGCCAGCCACCAGCGGCCCTTGCCGATCAGGTTGGGGCCCCGGCCGGCCAGCCAGGCGGCCAGCCGCCCGCCGCCGTTGAGGCCGAGCCGGCCCGGCCGCGGCCTTCCCCGGCCGGCGCGGACGGCCAGGTCGACCAGCACCCGGGTCACCACCAGCGAGGTGAACATCGACACCAGCACACCTACCGACAGCGTCACCCCGAACCCGCGGACCGCCCCCGAGGCCAGGAAGAACAGCAGGGCGGCGGCCAGCAGGGTGGTCACGTTGGAGTCGGCGATGGCGCTGAGCGCCTTGCTGAACCCGCGGTCCAGGGCGAGGCGGACGCCGGCCCCGGCCCGGTGCTCCTCCCGCGCCCGCTCGAACACCAGGACGTTGGCGTCAACGGCCATGCCGATGGCGAGCACGAACCCGGCGATCCCAGGCAGGGTGAGGGTGGCGCGCAGGGCCAGCAGGACCGCGAACGACAGCAGCCCGTAGGCCAGCAGCGCGACCGCGGCCAGCCCCCCGAGCAGCCGGTACCAGGCGACCAGGAACAGCACGGTCAGGGCGGTCCCGACCACGGCCGCCTGGACGCTGGCCCCGATGGCCTCGGCGCCCAGCGTCGCCCCGATGGTGCGCTGCTCGACCACCTCGACCGGGACGGGCAGCGCCCCGGCCCGGATCAGCAGGGCGAGGTCCTGGGCCTGGTCGCCGCCGAAGCCGCCGGTGATGACGGTCTGGCCGCCGGTGATCCCCCGGTCGCAGGTCACCGACGGGTCGACCTGGGGGCTGGACAGCACCTGCCGGTCGAGCACGATGGCCACCCGCCGCCTGGGATCGCCGGGCTGCTGGCAGGCGGCGTCGCGGGTCAGCTCGGCCCAGCGGCGCTCCCCGTCGCCGCGGAAGTCGACCTCGACCTGCCAGGCCGTGCCGGCCCGGGGATCGAGGGCGGCGCGGGCGTCGCCGACCGCGTCGCCGTCCAGGGCGGCCGGCCCGAGCCGCAGCCGGGTGCCGTCCTCGTCGGCCAGCAGCAGCGCGCCGGCCGTGGCCCCGGCGTCGGGCCCGTCGTCGGCGTCGGCCAGGGCGAGCACCGGGTGGAAGGTGAGCTGGGCGGTCCGGCCGATCAGCTCGACGGCCTGCTGCGGGTCGTCGACGCCGGGCAGCTCCACGATCACCCGCCGGTCCCCCGCGCGCTGCAGCGTCGGCTCGGCCACGCCGAGCTGGTCCACCCGCCGTCGCAGCACCTCCAGCGTCCTGGCGACGGTGTCGCCGTCGACCTGGCGCCGGTCGGTGTCCCTGGCCTCCAGGACGATCTGGGTCCCGCCGCGGAGGTCGAGGCCGAGCCGGACCGGGTTGGTGAGCGCCAGCGCGCCGGCCGCGCCGAGCAGCAGCAGCACGGCGACCAGGCGCCATCCGAGATGCCGTGGCATGGGAAGGAACCTCCAGCCTCGGCCGCGCCGGCGTCGCGCCGGGCGGCACCGTCAGATCGGTGCGGGCTGGAGCGACGGGGGAGCGCGAGCCGCGGCCGCCGCGGCGGGGCGGAGGCGGCCGGGACGGTCGGCACCTCGGCGGGCCACCACCGTCATGGGCAGGGTGGCGGCGAGCGCCGCGGCGACCACGCCGAGCAGGGCGGGGCCGTGCCGCTCCTGGTGGTCGCGCTTGCTCCCGGGCGCGACCCGGGAGCCGCCGGCGCGGTCGCGGACCAGGCCCTGCTCGAGCCCGGCCGCCGGGCCGGCGGCCAGCGACGCCGACGGGTCGGTCCCGGCGGCCGCGCGGGCGGCTCCGGCGGGCGCCAGCAGGGCAAGCAGGAACGCCAGGGCCAGGAGCACCCCGGAGGTCGGTGGCCGCCGGAACCGGATCATCCCGCCCGACGGTAGCGCAGGACGCCTCGGGCGGCAGGCCCCACCCGCCGGCCGTTGAAGCAGGCGGTCGGGCTGGTGTAGCCTTGGAACCCGAAATATGCCCCTGAGCAGGCAAAACGTGAGCCGCTCCTGGGGTCCAGGGCCAGCGAGGAGTTCTCCAGCATGGAGTCCAGCAACCAG
>Ga0210378_10002010_pt1 | contig 10472 bp, 12 predicted proteins | sample PLM1_60_b1redo_FD_155465 | JGI IMG/M metagenome (GOLD analysis project Ga0210378, IMG submission 155465) | Groundwater sediment microbial communities from an aquifer in East River, Colorado, USA - PLM1_60_b1 redo | ecosystem: Environmental > Terrestrial > Soil > Riparian zone | place: USA: East... | reverse complement strand
GATCCGCGCCGTCCCCGGCCGCACCGGACTCACCCGCGGCCTGGACAGGCTGCTCCTGGACACCGCCCGGTAGACGCCGGGCCTCGTCGTCGTCAGAGGTGGCGGCGGAGCCGTACCAGCCGACCGCGGGCCACCGCGGCAGTCGCCGACCGCCGTCCAGACCACGGGTCCCGCAACCCCCTCCGGTGTGCCGTTCTGGTGCCAGGATGGGTCAGCCGGTGCACGGCTGCCGGGAAGGAGCGGGCGATGGCCGACGACGTGCGCGACAAGCAACTGCCCCGCAAGGCCTACGAGACCGAACTGCGCCGCCTGCAGGCCGAGCTGGTGATGCTGCAGGAGTGGGTGCGCAGGGAGGGGGTCCGGCTGGTCGTGGTGTTCGAGGGTCGTGACGCCGCCGGGAAGGGCAGCGCGATCAAGCGGGTGGCCGAGTTTCTCAACCCGCGGGTCGCCCGGATCGCCGCCCTTCCGGCGCCGACCGACCGGGAACGTACCCAGTGGTACTTCCAGCGCTATGTCGGGCATCTGCCCGCCGCGGGCGAGATCGTGCTGTTCGACCGCAGCTGGTATAACCGCGCCGGCGTCGAGTGGGTGATGGGCTTCTGCACCAAGCAGGAACACCAGCGCTTCCTGCGCCAGTGCGCGATCTTCGAGCGGCTGCTGGTCGAGGACGGCGTGCTGCTGCGCAAGTACTGGTTCTCGGTGAGCGACGCCGAGCAGGAGCGCCGCTTCAAGTCCCGGCTGTCCGACCCGATGCGGCAGTGGAAGCTCTCCCCGATGGACCTCGAGTCGATCACACGCTGGGAGGACTACTCCCGGGCCAAGGACGAGATGTTCGTGCACACCGACATCCCGGAGGCGCCGTGGTACGTCGTGGAGGCCGACGACAAGCGCCGGGCGCGGCTGAACATGATCGCCCACCTGCTGTCCAGCGTGCCCTACGTCGATGTCCGGCAGGCGCCGCTGTCGCTGCCGCGCCGCCCGCCGCCCAAGGGCTACCAACGAACCCCCCGGGAGATGCAGACCTACATTCCCGACCACGCCGAGACACTGGGCGCCGGCCATCGCGCGCCGAAAGGCGCCCGCCGCAACTGAAACTAGGACGGTGCCGTAGTAGGAAATCCGAGTTCGGCCGCGGCCGCGGCGAGTTCGTGGTCGTACGTGACGAATTCTGTCAGCTCGGTCAGGAACGGGTCGGCGGTGGCCAGGTGGATCGCATTGAGGGAGCCCAGCCGGCGGATGCCGTAGGACCGGGCCCTGGTCAGCACCGTGCTGGTGACGTCCACCAGGTAGAGACCCCTGACCGCCTGGCCGGTCACGTAGGGGACGCGCTGATGGTCCACCCCCGCCCGCAGCAGGGTGCGGCTGATCTCTAGTCCCGAGAGTTGGCTGGTGACCAGTTCGGTACCCGTGGGAAGCCCGTGCCGCCAGCTCCGCAGAACGTCAGACTCCTTCTCTCGCTTCACGAACTTCAACAGCGCGCTGGAGTCGAAGTAGATCAACGGGTGCGCTCCCGGTCCCGGTCGGCCACAAGCATCTCCGCCAGGCCGTCGATCTCGGGCACCAGGTCGGGGATCAGGTCTGGCATGCCCTGCTCCGCCGGAGCGGTCGCCTCTCCGCTGGCAACCAGCCGCTGCAGCGAGCCGGGCTGGTCGACCTCCGGCACCATGCGGAGAATCGGGCGGCCCCGGTCGGTCACCACGATCGACTCGCCCGCCCGCACCCGGGCCACTGCCTTGGACGGATTCTGGTTGAGTTCCCGCAGTCCGATCGTCTCCACCTCAGCAATGTACCTACCACAAGTAGGTACATCAACGTGGGTCGGGGCCCCGAGAGTCGGCAAAGATCACCCTTCAGGTGCTTGACCGGACATGACCGGGCTCCCATACTCACCGGTAACTTACCGGCCGGTAACACGGGGTTCACCCATTCTCGGACCTCAGAGGAGGCACCGATGCGCAAGCGTGCGCTCGGAGGGCTCGCCGTCACCGCGCTGTGTCTGGCCTGGATCGCCGGCCCGGTCACGCCGGCGGAGGCCAGTACGAGCTATCCGGTCGTCTACAACTCGGCAGTCGCGGCAGCGGTCGCGGTCGCGAACCCCGGCGGCTCGCCGCCGGCGGCCAACGACTGGTCCTGCCGGCCGGGCCCAGTGCATCCGCGGCCGGTCGTGCTGGTGCACGGCACGTTCGCGAACATGGCGGTCAGCTGGAACGCCCTTTCCCCGCTGCTCAAGAACGACGGATACTGCGTCTTCGCCCTCAACTTCGGCGGCCTGGTCGCTGGCCAGATCGGCGGCACCCGCGACATCGCGGCCTCCGCCGGCGAGCTCGGCGACTTCGTCGACCGGGTGCTTTCGGCCACCGGCGCGACCACTGTGGACATCGTCGGCCACTCGCAGGGCGGCATGATGCCCCGCTACTACCTGACGCTGCTCGGCGGCGCAGTCAGGGTGGCCAACCTCGTCGCGCTCGCTCCGTCCAACCACGGCACCACGCTCGGCGGCCTGGCCACCCTGGGCACGCTGTTCCCGTGGTCGCTTCAGGTCGTCGGGCTGGCCTGCCCGGCCTGCACGCAGCAGGTGGCGGGCTCGCCGTTCCTCACGACCCTCAACCGGGACGGCGACACCGTGCCCGGCGTGCACTACACCGTCATCGAGACCAAGTACGACCAGGTCGTCACCCCGTATACGTCGGCATTCCTGACCGGCTCCGACGTCACCAACATTCGGCTGCAGGACCAGTGCGGCCTGGACCTGAGCGAGCACCTGGCCGTGATCTACGACCGGATCGCGCTGCGCGACGTTCTCAACGCGCTCGACCCCAGTCACGCCGTACCGCCGGCCTGCGTGCCGATCGCGCCGATCCTCGGCGGGTGAGCCGGTGGCCGGTAGCCGGTAACCGGTCGGTGGCCGTGGTCTACATCTGGTCGACCGCGGTGAGGTGTACGACCGCGGCGCCGGCCTGGTCCGACTCGGCCAGGTCGACCTCGGCGCTGATGCCCCAGTCGTGGTGTCCGGCCGGGTCGTCGAAGATCTGCCGGACCTGCCAGCGGCCGGGCTGCTCGTCGATGAGCAGCATGGCCGGTCCACGGGCGTCGGCGCCGGTCTGAAGTTCGGCGTGCTCGGCGAAGTAACGGTCGAGCGCGTCGGCCCAGCGGCCGACGTCCCAGCCGCTGTCGGCGTCCAGCTCGCCCAGCTCGTCGTGGCGGCGGCGGGCGGCGAGCTCGACCCGGCGGAACAGCGCGTTGCGGACCAGGACCCGGAACGCCCGGCGGTTGGCGGTGACCGGCGCCGGCCGGTCGTCCAGCCCGGCCGGGACGGCGGCTGCGGCCGCGGCGGCGGGGTGCTGCAGCTGCTCCCACTCGTCCAGCAGGCTGGAGTCGACCTGGCGGACCAGCTCGCCCAGCCAGGCGGTCAGGTCGAGCAGTTCGTCGGTCTTGGCGTCGTCCGGCACGGTCTGCTGGAGGGCCTTGTAGGCGTCGGCGAGGTAGCGCAGCACCAGGCCTTCGGACCGGGCCAGGCCGTAGTAGCCGACGTAGTCGTTGAACGTCATGGCCCGCTCGTACAGGTCCCGGGCCACCGACTTGGGCCCGAGCTCGTGGTCGGCGACCCAGGGGTGCCCGAGCCGGTAGGTCTCGTAGGCGGCGTGCAGCAACTCGTCCAGCGGCTTCGGGTGGGTGATGTCCTGCAGCCGGGCCATCCGCTCGTCGTAGTCGACGCCGTCCGCCTTCATCGCCGCGACCGCCTCACCGCGCGCCTTGTGCTGCTGGGCGGCGAGGATCTGGCGCGGCTGGTCCAGGGTCGCCTCGATGACCGACAGCACGTCCAGGGCATAGTCGGGGGCGACCGGGTCGAGCAGCTCGAGCACGGCCAGCGCGAACGTCGACAGCGGCTGGTTCAGCGCGAAGTCGGCTTGCAGGTCGACGGTGAGCCGGACGGTCCGGCCGTCGGCGTCGGGCGCGTCGAGCCGCTCGACGACGCCGGCCGCCTGCAGCGACCGGTAGATCGCGATCGCCTCGCGGATGTGCCGTCGCTGCGCCGGGCGGTCTTCGTGGTTGTCGGTGAGCAGGTGCCGCATCGCGGCGAACGCGTCCCCCGGCCGGGCGACGACGTTGAGCAGCATCGCGTGGCTGACCGTGAAGCGGGAGGTCAGCGGCTCCGGCTCGGCGGCGACCAGCCGCTGGAACGTCGGCTCGCCCCAGGACACGAACCCCTCCGGCGGCCTGCGGCGGACGACCTTGCGCCGCTTCTTGGGGTCCTCCCCCGCCTTGGCCAGCGCCTTGGTGTTCTCCACGACATGGTCGGGGGCCTGCACCACCACGTAGCCGGCCGTGTCGTAGCCGGCCCGCCCGGCCCGGCCGGCGACCTGGTGGAACTCCCGCGCGGTCAGCAGCCGGGCCCGGGAACCGTCGTACTTGGACAGTGCGGTGAGCAGGACGGTGCGGATCGGCACGTTCACCCCGACGCCGAGGGTGTCGGTGCCGCAGACGACCTTCAGCAGCCCGGCCTGGGTCAGCCGCTCGACCAGCCTGCGGTACTTCGGCAGCATCCCGGCGTGGTGCACGCCGATGCCGTGCCGGACGAACCGGGACAGGCTCCGGCCGAACCCGGTGCCGAACCGGAAGCCGCCGATCAGCTCGGCGATGGCGTCCTTCTCCGCCCGGCTGCACACGTTGACGCTCATCAGCGCCCCGGCCCGCTCCACCGCGGCGGCCTGGGTGAAGTGCACGACGTACACCGGCGCCTGGCTTGTGCTCAGCAGCTCCTCAAGCGTCTCGTGCAGCGGCGTGGTGCGGTAGGAGTGGTACAGCGGCACCGGCCGGGCGGCCGAGCGGATCACGGCCGTGGGCCGCCCGGTCCGGCGGGTCAGGTCCTCCTCGAAGAAGGTGACGTCACCCAGGGTGGCCGACATGAGCAGGAACTGGACGCGGGGCAGCTCCAGCAGCGGCACCTGCCACGCCCAGCCGCGCTCCGGGTCGGCATAGAAGTGGAACTCGTCCATGACGACCTGGCCGATGTCGGCCGCGGCGCCCTCGCGCAGCGCGATGTTCGCCAGCACTTCGGCGGTGCAGCAGATGACCGGCGCCGCCGCATTGACGCTGGCGTCCCCGGTCATCATCCCGACGCTGCCGCTGCCGAACAGGGCGCACAGGTCGAAGAACTTCTCCGACACCAGCGCCTTGATCGGCGCGGAGTAGAAGCTGCGCTGGCCCTGAGCCAGCGCGACGAAGTGGGCGCCGGCCGCCACCAGGCTCTTCCCGGAGCCGGTCGGCGTGCTCAGGATCACGTTCGACCCGGAGACCACCTCGATCAGCGCATCCTCCTGCGCCGGGTACAGCACCAGCCCCCGGGCCTTGCCCCAGCCCGCGAACGCCTCGAACAGCGCATCCGGCTCGGCGGTGCCCGGCAGCAACTCCAGCAGGCTCACGACTCCCATCCTGCCCGCCGCCGGCCGCCCGCCTGCCGGCATCCCGGGTAGCCGACCAGATGGCAGCCCGACCCGGGTGCTGCCGGGCCGCCCGGGCTCCCGCCGCCCGGGCTCCCTGCCGCCCGGGCTCCCCCGCTGCCCGGGCTCCCCCGCCGCCCGGGCTCATCGGCGGGCGTCAGGCCGGCCGACATGCCGGCGCCGGGGTTCGCCGGTCCCGCCAAAACGGACATCGCGTAGCCTCCTCACGCCGCACTCGACGGGAGGCAGAACGGGTGGATGGTGTCGACTCGGTGACGAGCAGCGGACCGGCGGCTGCGCCGGCTGGCGGTGCGACCGCGGTCGTGGCGCCCAGCGGGCGGCGAACGCTGCCCGGTCGGCTGCCGGCTCGGCTACGGGCCGCGCGGCCGGCCCTGACCGCCCGGCCGCGGCTGGTGCTGGCCAGCTTCCTGATGCTGTTCGTCGAGTTGGGCCTGATCCGGTACACCTCGGCGAACGTCGTGTACCTGGTGCACCTGACCAACTTCGTGCTGCTCGCCAGCTTCCTCGGCATCGGCATCGGCTTCGTGCGCGGCAGCGCCGGCCGGGACGTCTTCCCGCTGGCGCCGCTGGCGCTGGCCGCCCTGGCGGCGTTCCTGCTGGCGTTCCCGGTGGTGATCGCGTCGCTGGTCGGCCAGCGGCAGGTGGTCGGCGCGTTCGGGATGCGGCCCCTGCCGCGCTGGGCCAGCCTGACCGTGATCTTCGTACTCACCGTCGCGGTGATGGCCACCCTCGCCCAAGAGGTCGCCCGGACGTTCGCCCGGCTGGAGCCGCTGGAGGCGTACCGGCTCGACGTCCTGGGCAGCATCGGCGGCATCGTCGCCTTCGCCGGGCTGTCCTTTCTCCGGCTGCCGCCGCTGGGCTGGGCCGTGCTCGCCGCGGTCGCGGTGGTGACCCTGCTCGGCCGGCGGATGACGGGCTGGCAGTGGGCCGGCCTGGCGGTGCTGGTCGGCCTGCTGGGCGGCCAGTCGGTGCTCGGGAACTACCACTGGTCGCCGTACTACAAGGTCCGCGCCGTCACCGAGCAGGACGGGCGCAGCCTGGCGGTGGCGGTGAACAACGCCCCGCACCAGACCGCGTTCCCGATGGCCCGGATGGAGGCGGACACGCCGTTCTACTTCTACCCGTACGCGCACCTGGCCGCGGCCGACGACGTGCTGATCATCGGGGCCGGCACCGGGAACGACGTGGCGGTGGCGCTGGCGAACGGCGCCCGGCGGGTGGACGCGGTCGAGATCGACCCGGTGCTGCAGGGGTTGGGCCGCGACCACCACCCCGAGCACCCGTACCAGGACCAACGGGTCATCGTGCACATCGATGACGGCCGGGCGTTCCTGCAGCGGACCGGCCGCCGGTTCGACCTGATCGTGCTGGCGCTCACCGACTCGGCGACGATCGTGACCGGGCAGTCGGCGCTGCGGCTGGAGAACTACCTGTTCACCACCGAGGCGCTGGCCCGGGCGCGGTCGCTGCTGAAGCCGCGGGGCACGTTCGCGATGTACAACTACTACGAATCGTGGCTGCTGGACCGGTACGCGAACTCGCTCACGAACGTCTACGGCCGGCCGCCGTGCATGCAGGTGGGCGGGCCGGTCGGCCGGCGCCTGCAGGCGGTCCTGACCGTGACCGCGGACGGCACGACCCCGGGCTGCGCGAGGACCTGGCAGGCCAGTCCGGGCACGCTGGCGCCGGCCAGCGACGACCGGCCCTTCCCCTACCTCGTCGACCGCACGATCCCCCCGTTCTACCTGTGGATGCTCGGGCTGATCCTGCTCGCCTCGGTGCTGCTGGTGCGGCTGACCTCCGGGCCGCTCCGCACGATGCGGCCGTACCTGGACCTGAGCTTCATGGGCGCCGCGTTCCTGCTGCTGGAGACAAAGAACGTGGTGCAGTTCGCGCTGCTGTTCGGCACCACCTGGTTCGTGAACGCGGCCGTGTTCGCCGGCATCCTGCTCAGCGTGCTGGCCGCCATCGAGGTCGCCCGCCGGGTCCGGCTGCCGCGACCGTGGCTGCTCTACGGGGCGCTGCTGGCCGCGCTCGGCGTGGCCTGGGCGATCCCGCCGGCGGCCCTGCTGGACCTGCCCGTTCCGCTGCGGTTCCTGGCCGGGGTGGCGGTCGCGTTCAGCCCGATCTTCCTGGCCAACCTCGTCTTCGCGCAGCGGTTCCGGAACGTGGCCGCGTCGACCGTGGCGTTCGGCGCCAACCTGCTCGGCGCCATGCTCGGCGGCGCCCTCGAGTACCTCGCCCTGATCACCGGCTACCGGTTCCTGCTCATCCTCGTCGCCGTCGTGTACGGGCTGGCGTTCCTCACCGGCCGCCGGCACTTCCGCGCCGCGCCGGCCTGAACTCCGGTACCGACAGCCGGCGCAAGGTCTCGCGTAGGGTCCGTCGGTACGGGCTGCCAGGCTGAGGCTGGTATGGTGGGTGGTATGGCGACGCAGAAGGTCACGGTCACGCTGCCCGAGGAGCAGGTCGCGGCGATCCGCCGGCTGGTCTCTGCTGGCAAGGCCGCGACCGTGTCCGGTTTCGTTCAGCATGCCGTGGCCGTGGCCTTGGATGATGTCGCTGGGTGGGGTGCGGTGCTGGCCAAGGCGCTGGCGGAGACCGGCGGGGACCTGACGGCCGAGGAACGCCAGTGGGCCGACCGGATCCTCGGCGTCACCCCAAGGAGGGGCAAGCGGCGCGCGGCGTGAGCAGCGGGTTGACCTTGGATGCCGGCGGGCTGATAGCCCTGGACCGAAACGACCGGCAGGTGATCGTTCTGCTGGCTCGGGCAGCGGAGACCGGAAGCAGGCTGACCATCCCTGCCGGCGCGCTGGCCCAGGCGATCCGCGACCCGGGCCGTCAGGCCCGCCTGGCTCGGCTCATCCGCCAGCCCTCGGCCAATGTCGCCGCGCTGGACCGAGCAGACGCGACCCAGGTGGGACGGCTGCTGGCCGGCAGCGGCACCTCCGATGTGGTCGATGCCCACGTCGTCGTCTGCGCTCGTCGCTCCGGCCAGGCCGTCTTGACCAGCGATCCCGACGACCTGCGCCGCCTCGACTCAAGCCTGCAGTTGGTCACTGTCTGAGCCGGTCGCCGGCGCGCTGACCGACGTCGAACGCAGGGCCGCCCGCTCCGTGGAGCCGATCTCGATGTTGCCGCCGAAGAGCTGGTTGACCTGCCACGACTTGGCAAGGGCGTGAGCCAGCGCGTCGGCCACGAAGTTCGGCATGGTCACCACCACCCGGCCCACTGGTCGCTCGTCCGGGACCGGGTCGCCAGCATCGAGATTCGTGAGCACCCCATCCACGGTCACAGTGATGTGCTCGGGAAGGTCGCGGCGGAAGGCAATAGCAACGACGGTCGTCACGGTTGGTCTTCCCTTCGCGGGTCTTGGAACCGGAACCGGCCGCGGTGTCCCCGCAGAGCGCGGCCGGTTCCGGGAGCTACGGGCTTCAGAGCCATCCACCCGACGAGGACGACCAGATGAGGGAGCCGATCATGGAGTTGACGTTCCTGGGCAGCAGCTCGGTCACTGGAGACTGCCCGAGCCTGTACGCCACGGACCGGGGCACCTACATCGTCCAGGGCCTCAGGCTCGATCCCGAGGTGCTGGCTTCGCTCACCATGCCGGACCGTGAGACAGCGGTAGAGATCCCCGCGGCGCTGCTGCGCTTCCTGCCGCCCGAGGCGCTCACCGGTGCCTGAGCTGGTCACCGGCTCGGCCTTCGCTCAACTCTTCACCACGTTCGAGCGCACTGCGCAACGCTTGGAGACACGCGACCGCTACGCCTCCGACCAGGCAATCTTCGAGCAGTGGCTTGCAGGCGAGCTGCCTGAGCCAGCCCTGGCCGACAAGATGGCGGTCTGGCTCGACCAGGTGCGGACGGCGGTTGCCGCCGGCAAGCGCTACGAGCGGGTTCGTGTCGTCTCAGAACCACCGACTGCCTACCAGCGCTTCGCCCTCGCGACGTGTCGGAGCAGCGTGGCCGGCGGCGAGGACATCCGGTACCTCAGCCGTGAGCGTGCCAACGAGCTGGATCTGCCAGCCCATGACTTCTGGCTGTTCGATAACGAGCGCCTGGTGCTCCTGTACTTCACGGCCGATGACCGGACGTTGGGTGCGCAGGTCATCAGCGAGGCCGCAGTGGTGCAGCAACACCGCGAGTGGTTCGCCCGGGCCCAGGCGGCGGCGACGCCATGCGGCGAGTACCTGGCTGCCGACCCCACACGCGAACGACGACCGAGCAACCCGCCGAGCAACGCTTGAAGCCAGTCCATCGGGGACGGGAGGAGTTCGGGGCGCGGCTGCGCACGCTCCGGGAGGACGCGCGGCTGACCGGCACCGAACTGGCAACCCGCCTGGGATGGCAGGCCTCCAAAGTCTCCAAGATCGAGCATGGTAAGCAGACCGCCAGTGTCGATGACGTGACGAGCTGGGTGCGGGAGGTTGGCGGGTCGGCCGAGCTGCTCACGGAGCTGCTGGCTGACCTCCGAGCCGTACGGGTTGAGTACCGGACATGGGCACGGCTGGTGAAGAAAGGAACGGCAGTACGGCAGCGAGCTGTCACACCGCTTGATGCCGCAACCTCGCTCCTCCGAGCCTTTGAGCCGTCCGTTATACCGGGACTCCTCCAGACAGCGGAGTACGCCCGGTACGTCCTCCAGAGCGTTGTCGAGCTGCGAGGCATGCCTGACGACGTGGCCGAGGGAGTCAAAGCGAGGATGGAACGACAGGCCATCCTCTACAACCAAGAGAAGCAGTTTCGGTTCCTTGTGACCGAGGCAGCCCTACGCTACCTGGTGTGTCCACCCGTGGTCCTGCGAGGGCAGCTCGATCGCTTGCTGGCCGTTGCCAGTCTGCCGAACATTGAGCTGGCCGTGATCCCTACTTCGGCAGAACTGCCGTTTCCAGCCATGCATGGCTTCTGGATCTATGACGAAAGGGTGGTTCTGGTGGATACGGTGTCGGCGGAGCTGGTGCTCAAGGACAGGGATGACATTGAGCTTTACGAGCGCTTGTTCGAGGGG
>Ga0210378_10002009_pt1 | contig 10482 bp, 6 predicted proteins | sample PLM1_60_b1redo_FD_155465 | JGI IMG/M metagenome (GOLD analysis project Ga0210378, IMG submission 155465) | Groundwater sediment microbial communities from an aquifer in East River, Colorado, USA - PLM1_60_b1 redo | ecosystem: Environmental > Terrestrial > Soil > Riparian zone | place: USA: East... | reverse complement strand
CTGCCTGCCGGTGGCGGCCCTGACCAGCTTGAGCGCCCCCTCGACCGCCTCGGTGCCGGAGTTGGTGAGGAACGCCCGCACCGGCCCCCGCATCGGCGCGGTGGCGGCCAGCGCCTCGCAGAGCTCGGAGTAGATCGGCAGGTAGAAGTCGCTGGCCGAGTAGTGTAGCAGCTCGCCGGCCTGGTCGCGGACCGCCTGCACCACCCTGGGATGGGCGTGGCCGGTGGAGCAGACCGCGATGCCGGCGTTGAAGTCCAGGAACAGGTTGCCGTCGACGTCCTCGAGCAGGGCGCCGCTGCCCCGGCGGGGCACCAGCGGGTAGGCGCGCGGCAGCGACGGGCTGGTCACCGCCGCGTCCCGGTCCAGCACCTTGCGGGCCTCCGGGCCCGGCACCTCGGTGCGGAGGTCCGGGACCGGCCGGCCCGGCGCCAGCCAGGGAGGGGTCAACCGATCACCGTCTGCGACTGCTCGCGCATGAACTGCTGCACGTAGTACAGGCCGCCGCCGGCCTTGCCGGAGCTGCCGGACCCCTTCCAGCCGCCGAACGGCTGCACGCCCGGCCAGGCGCCGGTGGTCGCGCCGGCCCGCCGGTTCACGTACACCACGCCGGCCTGGATCTCGTCCAGGAACCGCTGCACCTCGGCGTCGTCGGTGGAGTAGAAGCCGGCGGTCAGGCCGTACTCGGTGTCGTTGGCGAGCCGCAGCGCCTCGTCGAGCGAGTCGACCGCCGCCACGGCCACGAACGGCACGAACAGCTCCTGCTTGAACAGCCGGTGGTCGGCGGGCACCGCGACCACGGTGGGGGCGACGTAGTTGCCCTCGGGCGGGCCGTCGCCGCCGCCCTTCAGCACCTCGCCGCCGGCGACCACGGTGCCGTCCCTGCGCGCCTCGTCGACGGCCTGCCGGAAGCGGTCGACGGCGTCCTGGTCGATCACCGGGCCGATGTAGACCGGCCGGTCGACCGGGTCGCCGACCACCACCTGCCTGGCCTTCTCGGCCAGCTTGGCGGTGAGCTCCTCCAGCACGGGCCGCTCCACGTACACCCGCGAGCACGCCGAGCACTTCTGGCCGGAGTAGCCGAACGCCGACCGCAGGATGCCGTCGGCGGCGAGGTCGATGTCGGCCTTGGCGGAGACGATCGCGGGGTTCTTGCCGCCCATCTCGATCACCGTCGGCTTGGGGTACCGGCTGGCGAAGCGCTTGTAGATCTCCATGCCGACCTGGTAGGAGCCGGTGAAGGTGATGCCGTCCACGCCGGGATGGCGGACGATCGCCGCGCCGACCTCGTCGCCGCCCGGCAGGTAGTGGAACGCGCCGGCGGGCAGGCCGGCGTCACGCAGGCACTCGTACAGCTTGTAGCCGGTGAACGAGCCCTGCGGCGACGGCTTGAACACGACCGTGTTGCCGGCGACCAGGGCGCCGCCGGCCGGGCCGGCCGCCAGCGCCATCGGGAAGTTGAAGGGGCTGATCACCGCCCACACGCCGTAGGGCTTGAGCACCGAGCGGGTGTGCTCGTTCTCGGAGAGCTGCCCCATCTGGTGGGCGAAGCCGTCGTTGTCGTCCATCTGCTGGCAGTAGTAGCGGATGAGGTCGGCCGCCTCCTCCACGTCGCCGAGCGCCTCCAGGCGGTTCTTGCCGACCTCCATGCTCATCAGCGCTGCCAGCTCGTTGGAGCGCTCGCTGATCAGGTCGGCGGCGCGGCGCAGCAGCGCCACCCGCTCCCGCCAGGGCGTGCCCGCCCACGCCGGGAACGCCGCCTTGGCGGCGGCGACCGCGTCGTCGATGTCGCGCTCGGTGGCGGCGTGGAAGCTGCCGAGCTGGAGGCTGGCGTCGTTGGGGCTGGTGAGCGTGAAGGCCGGGCCGTCGCTGCGGGGCTGGCCGTCGACGACGGTCGGGAACGTCTGGCCGAGCCAGGAGCGGGCGGTGCGCACGCCCTGCTCGTAGGCGGCGTGCAGCTCCTCGTTGTCGGCCGACAGGGTCGCGTAGGTGACGCGGAACTTGGCCATGGTCGTGCTCCCTTCGCTGGGCGCCGCAGGCGTCGAAGTGCAGTCTACCTGGGGATTCAGGTCCAGCCGCCGAAGCTGGCCGCGGCGGGCACGCCCAGCTCGGTAGGGCCGTGGGCCAGGCGACCGGCGACCATCGTGAAGATCGCGTCGGTCCCCTCCAGGTCGCGAGGGTCGGCGGCGAGCACGTCGCCGGGGAAGGCCACGAGGTCGGCTCGCTGCCCGGCCTCGACGGTGCCGCTGACGTGCTCCTGGCGGGCCAGGATGCGGCCGCCGAGGGTGAAGACCTCCAACGCGACTGGCAGGCCGAGGCGCTGGCTCGGCCGGTGGTGGTGGACGGCGGCGGCGACCCCGTGCCAGGGGTCCAGCGGGGTGACGTGGGCGTCGGAGGACCCGCCCATCGGCACGCCGCGCCGCCACAGGTCGGCGAACGGGTTCATGCTCTTGCTGCGGCGCGGGCCGAGCCGGCGCGCGTACATGCCGTCGGGGCCGCCCCAGGCGGCGTCGAACGCGGGTTGCACGCTGGCGGCCAGGCCCAGCTCGGCCATGCGGTCGGCGCCGTCGGCGCCGAGCAGCTCGACGTGCTCGATCCGGTGCCGGCAACCCCGGAACGCGGTCGGCCCCACCGTCCGCGCCGCCCGCCGGGCGCAGCGCAGCGCCTGGCCGATGGCGACGTCGCCGATGGCGTGGACGCCGACCTGCATGCCGGCGAGGCTGGCCCGCACGTACAGCTCGGTCAGCTCGGCGTCGTCGTGGTAGAGGATGCCGCTGCTGTCGGGCTGGTCCTCGTAGGGGGTGGACAGGGCGGCGGTATGGGAGCCGAGCGAGCCGTCCAGGAACAGGTCGCCGCCGATCTGGGCGAGCTTGCGGTCCTCCACGTAGTCGAAGTCGAGGTCGCCCCAGTAGCCGACCACCTCGATCGGGAGCGCCTCGGCCCGGCCCAGCAGCAGCTCGAAGTCGCGGCGGCCGGAGATGTCCGGGCCGCCCATCTCGTGCACGCAGGTCACGCCGCGTCTGGCGGCCTGGCAGAGGGCCGCGTCCTGGGCGGCGAGCAGGGTCTCGTCGGGCAGCCTGGCAAGGGCGTGCCGCCGGGCCCGGTGGTTGGCCTCTCCGCGGACCACCCCGGTGGGCGCGCCGTCACGGTCCCGTTCGCAGCCGTCGGCGTCCAACGCCCCCGCGTCGCCGAGCACGTCGAGGGTCGCGAGGCCCTGGTGGCCGTCGACCCTCGACAGGTAGACGGGCCGGCCGCCGCCGGCCTCGGCCAGCGCCGCCGCGCCGGGCAGCTCGGGCTCGGGAAAGCGGGTCTCGTCGTAGCCGTCGCCCCACAGCAGCCCGCCGCCGGTGGTCCTGGCGGCGGCCGCGCGGACCCGGTCGAGCAGCTCGGCGGGCGAGCGGACCTCGCGCAGCTCCACCCCGGAGATGACCAGGCCGGTGGTGCTCAGGTGCACGTGGGCGTCGACGAACCCGGGCATGAGGGTCACCTCGCCGAGGTCGACCACCCGGTCGCCGCCGAGCCCGCCCGCCTCGGCGGCGGGGACGACCGCGGTGATGCGCCCGCCCTCGACCGCGACGGCCAGGTCGCGGCGGCGTCCCTGGGCGTCGCCGAGCCGGTTGTTCGGATCGTGGAGGCTCGGCCCGGCCGCGCCCCAGACGGTGTGGGCGATGAGCACGAGGCCGGGCACGGGCTGGGGAACCTCCTTGGGCGCGGGACGCGCGCCACCGCACGATGATTTCGGACGAACACCTCGGTTTGTAGGGTGGCAGTGTAGGCAATCCTTTCGGGGAGGGCCAGGGGTCCCCCGGTCGGCCTGCCCTGGTGTAGCGGTGAACCAGGGAGTGCCGCATACTCCTACGTAGGCTGAGGTGGTCGTTCGGCGGCAGGAAGGCGGGGGTCAGTGAGCCAGGCATTCCGATACACACTCAGGAAATCCCTCAAGTGGCTCATCGTCCTCCTGGTCATCTACGCGCTGCTGATCCCGGTGCTGTACTGGATGTACAGGTCCAGCCGGGGCCTTGACTGGTGGAACATCCTCGGCGGCGACCCCCGCGTCAGCCCGGAGTTCCGCTCCTACCTGATCCAGACCGACCACCCGCTGGCGCCGGAGTTCAACCTGTGGAAGGCGACCCTGGCGCTGCCCATGGCGGTCATGGGGCTGCTGCTCTACTTCGCGTTCTTCATGCTCCTCATGGTCATGCAGCTCGTGGCGATGTTCGCGTTCCTGGCGCGCGGCAAGACCTACGTGATCTACCCCGGGGAATACGACGTCACCTTCGACGACGTCCGCGGCCAGCCCGAGATCGTCGCCTCGACCAAGGAAGCCCTCACCCTCTTCCAGGGGTTCAAGCGGTTCCGCGAGGCCGGCGGCTACCCGCCCCACGGCATCCTGTTCGAGGGCCCGCCCGGCACCGGCAAGACCCTGCTCGGCAAGGCGATCGCCGGGTCGGCCAAGGTGCCGTTCGTGTACGCATCGGGGACCAGCTTCGCCAACATGTTCTTCGGCATCGGCAACATCCGCATCTGGCGGCTGTTCAGGAAGGCCCGCAAGTTGTCGCAGAAGTACGGCGGCTCGGTCATCTTCATCGACGAGCTGGACGCCGTCGGCGGCAGCCGGGGGGCGGTCTCCAACGCCATGGAGGCCGCCGACACCAGGCGCCACGCGCGAGGGCCGCTGAAGTTCATCATGGCCCCCGGCATGAGCGGCATGGGCAGCATGTACGTCAACGAGCTGCTCGTCCAGATGGACGGCATGGTCATGCCGAAGGGCGCGTTCCGCCACATCCGCCGCATCCTGCACCTCGGCAAGCCGAAGATCCCCCAGTACAACGTGATGGTGATCGGCGCCACCAACCAGGCAGCGACGCTGGACCCGGCGCTGCTGCGGCCGGGCCGCTTCGACCGCAAGCTCCACGTCGGCGTGCCGGGCGGGCTCGGCCGCGAGGACATCCTGCAGTACTACCTGGCCAAGGTGCCCCACGAGCCGGTCGACACCGGCCGGATCTCGCGCGCCACCTACGGCTTCACCCCGGCGCAGATCAAGAACCTGGTCAACGAGGCGCTGATCTTCGCGCTGGTCGACGGCCGCGACAAGCTCACCTTCCGCGACCTGTGGTCGGCCAAGGTGACCGAGGAGATCGGCCTCAAGGAGCCGTCGCAGACCTCGGCCCGCGACCGCCAGATGACCGCCTTCCACGAGGCCGGCCACGCCGTGCTCGCCTACGTCCTCGAGCTCGACGACCAGATCCAGGTCGCCTCCATCATCAAGCGCCGCGACACCCTCGGCGTCGTCTACCGGACCCCGCTGGAGGAGCGCCACACCGAGCTGAGCGAGGACATGCGCCGCGACATCGTGGTGGCGCTCGGCGGCCTGGCCGCCGAGGAGATCTGGTTCGGCGACACCACCACCGGTCCCAGCTCCGACCTGCGCCACGCCACCAGGCAGGCCGCGATCATGCTGGGGCTGCTGGGGATGGGCGACAACCTGATCTCCTACGGGGTGCTGCCGCAGACCGGCTTCAACGACGGCCCGCTCGGCGCCATCCTCGGCAACCCCGACCACCGCAAGGCCATCGGCGAGCTGCTGGCCGCCTGCAAGCGCGAGGCGGTCGAGCTGCTGCGCGTCAACGAGCCGGCGATACGGGCTCTGGCCGAGCGGCTGCTGGAGAAGGACGAGGTCGCCGGCGAGGAGCTGGAGGAGCTGATGCAGGCCAAGGCGGTCGCCAGGGCCACCCCGGCGTTCCGACCGGCGCTCGAGCTGGTCGGCGAGAGCTGGCACACCCCGGCGCTGCTGGAGGCCTCGCCGCGCGACGGCGCGTCCCGCGGCCCGCTGCCGCCGTCCCCGCCACCGCAGACCGGCACCGGCCGCTCCGACGCCGCCACGGCGCCAGGCGGCGAGTTCGAGTGGTGACCTCCGCCCGGGCCTCCTAGCCGCCGCGCCCGACCAGGCCGGCGGCGGCCAGGCCCGCCCAGACCAGCTCGGGGTGGAAGATGTCGGAGTGCGCCCCCGCCGGCGGCCCGCCCCGGTTGACGATCGCGTTGGCGTTGAGGTTGACGAACCGGCCCGGCTGGAACGGGTAGGTCGCACCGACCGGACCCAGGTCCGCCTCGGCGGCCCGCACCGCCTGGGCGCCGTCGTGGCCGATCCCACCCCAGCGGAACAGCAGGTCATCGGCGGCGGCGGCGTCCTCCCGCGAGCTCAGCGACGCCAGCGGGTACAGCTTGCCGACCGCCAGGTCGTGGACAGAGAACGACACCACCAGGGGGCCGCCGACCCGGGACGCCATGCCCTTCAGGGCGCCACCCCTGCCCGGGTCGGTGGGCAGCGCGTCAGCGAACGCGAAGTGCGAGAAGGCCCCCTGCAGCAGGTACAGCGACGCGACCGGCGAGGCGCCGGGGTCGGGCAGGCCGGCCAGCGCGAACGACACCAGCCGCGCCCCGAAGCTGTGGCCGATGAGGTGGATGCGAAGATCTGGCGCGGCGGCGCCGAGCCGGCCGAGCACCGGCCCGAGGCCGTCCTTGCCGACCACCCCGGCGCGCTTCTTCATCTCGAAGTAGGTGAGCTGGCGCAGGGCCTCCTTGGCGCCCTTCCAGAGCCGCCCGAACGGGTCGCCGAACCCGGCCGCACCCTCGCCCTCCCCGGTGTCCGGCACGGCGTCGGCGAAGCGGCCGAACACCGCCTCCGGCTCGTCCTCCACCAGCGCCAGCTCGCCCTGGTCCTCCTCCGCCCTGGCGGCGTCGGGCTCGCCGGCCAACTCGCCCATGAGCGTCTGGAAGCGGGCCAGCGCCGCGGCGTCCTCTGGCCGCTCGGTGAGCAGGCGGGCCAGCTCGTCAAGCACCTGGGCCCGCTCCTCGCCGGGGAACGCGTCCTTGAGGTCCTCCACCAGCGCCGGGTCGTCCGCGGCCGGCGCGGTCACGTCCAGCCCGGCCGCGCCGCCGACGCCCGCGGCGGTCGGCTCCGGCTCGTCCGCCCACCGCTTGGCCGGCCACACCACCCCGACGCTGCCGACGCCAGCGGCCGACGCCCCGGCGCGGCCGAGCAGCCCGGGCACCTGCTCGAACCACAGCCGGTACAGCCGCTGCGCCTGCCGGCGGTCGCTGTTCCAGCCGTGCGAGAACATCAGCAGGTCGGTCACGCCGCGCGCCGGCGCCTCCGCCAGCAGCCTGTTCAGCTCGCCCTGGTCGGGCCGCCCCCGCTCGTCGAACCCGAGCTCCCAGTGCGCCAACCGTCCCTGCGTCATCGCTCACCAACCCCTTCGGTGGTAGCTGACGGGCCGTCCCGAACGGTGTTGGACAGCCTGGTTGCCGGTCGGCTCCGCTCACCGCTGCCCGTCTTGGGCGGCATCCTAACCGCTGCGGGTGCGGGTTGCGGACGATCAGCTCCCTGCGCGTCGCCGGTACCGAGACCGGCCTGTGGCTCGCCAAAGGCGAGCGGCCCGTGATACCGAGCAGGGAGCAGCAATGCCCATCAGGAAGGCGCCGCTCGGCACCCGTAAGGCGATCCAGTCGTGGACGTGGTTGTGGTCGGCGCCTGGCCCAGCAGGGACTGTGGTTCGGGTGCTCGTGCCTAGCCCTGAGCTCGGGACACCTGGCGCTGGAGGCGGGATTCCGCGGGTCGGCCCTGCTCGGTTTCGTCAACGACGACGCCGCCTACCTCGCCGACCGCCTTGCCAGCTCTCAGCACGCCACCGCTGGCGCCGAAGCCGCCGCGCAGCCGTCTGGCTGACCAGCAGTCCCCATCACCGCATCCATTCGCGGAGCAACCACCGAGGCACTCACCAACCCACACCGGAAGGCAGAGGATGACAACCCAAGAGCAGAAGACGGTCGCGTTCGTGCTCTACCCAGGGCTGACGCTCCTCGACCTGGTCGGCCCGCTGCAAGGTCTTCTCCAGCCGGCGCAGGTTCAACGACCAATACCGCCCGGTGGTGGTGGCCGAGCCGCTCGAGCCCATGCCCACCGACGGACCACTCACGGTGACCGCGACAAGACCTTGGCGACGTGCCCGACTCGACCGTGGTGATCGTCGCCGGTGGGGACGCGCCACCGCCTGCTGGAACGCCTGGGCGCCACCTACCTGCCGCAGCGGTGGGTCGAGGACGGCAAGTTCATCACCTCGGCGGGGGTGTCTGCCGGCATCGACATGGCCTTGGCGCTGGTCGCCCGGCTGACCGACGAGGCCACCGCCCGAATGGTGCAGCTCGCGATCGAGTATGACCCGCATCCATCGTTTGGGGGCATCGACTGGAGCCAGGTGGACCGGGACGCCTACGAGCCGATGCTTGGTCCGATGATCCAACGGCAACTGGCGGACCGGCCCGAGCCGTTGACCAAGCTGAGCGGCTGAAGCGACGACGGCTCCTCGACCTGCCAGGGGCTGGATGCGGCACCGCTGCCGCGGCGAGGAGTCGGCGGACTACCCGGGTCGTCGCCTTCGTGTCGGTTGGCACTAGTCAAGAGAGATAACGTTCTTTATCATCTTTTCTGATAGTTCGACCCCTTGAAGGGAGGCCCTCGATGGCCGCTACACTCCGACCTCGGGCCAACGGCGCCCATGCCGCCTCCGCTCCGCAGCTCCTACCCGGCCTGGCCGTCGCCGCCGTCGCCGCCGTGACCGCCGTGGCGGCGGCGGTGGTGCTGCCCGACATCACCGCCACCGGCCGCATGACCACCACCCCCACCCACTACATGGGCCTGCTCATGGCCAACCAGCCGTGGAACCTGCTGCTGTTCATGGCGCTACCGTTTGCGGTCATCTACCTCGGCCTGCTTCCCGCTGCACTCGGCCTGTTCCCCAGTCGGTTGGGCCGCGCCGCGGTCGCGTTCCTGGCCGTCTACCTCACCGTCGCATCGGCCTATCTCGTCCGCTGGGCGGTCGTGCCACTCACCGACGGGAACGGATGGCGCGGCCCGGTCGACCTGATCGCCGTCGGCGGCTACGTGCTCACCGCCGTGCCGATCCTGGTGTTGGCCGCGCTCACCTTCAACGGTGGCAGCGCCAAAGCGCAGACGTGGTGGGCGTGGGCGGCGCTGGTGGTCGCGCACGTGGCGATGACCTTCGGGATGATGGCCCCGTTCGTGCTCGGCTGGGCCGACGCCGCGGCTGCGGCGCACGGCATGTAAGCAGCTCTCGGAAGCGCAGCAGAGCCCGGCGAGATGGGCGCCGCGTACTGACCGGGTCGGCGAGGGTTCGGGTGCAACCCCCGACCTGATGCGGTCGTAGCGGCTGAGCACGGCGTTACCAGCTCCTCAAAGCCACTCGGCCAGGTCCTGCGCGGCGGGAGGTCCTGAGATCGCTAGGCGGTGACCCGCAGGATCCACAGGCCGGTGTTCATGTCGCTGCCCAGCACCAGGTCGCGTTCGGCGTCGTAGTACACCCCCCACACCTGGGGCATCTGCGACAGCACGCCTCGCTGCGGCGGCTTCACCGGGTTGCGGCCGGCCGGCGGCACGAAGTAGGCGATCTCGGTGGGGCTGGTCGGGTCGCTGGTGTCCAGCACCCGGATCCCGTCGGAGTACCAGGAGGCGTACAGGGTCTGGCCGACCACCAGCGGGTTGTGGATGGAGTAGTCGCCGGCGCCCACCGCGCCGATGCCCAGCGAGTTGGGGGTCCGGTACTCGCCGATCTGGACCGGGTCGGCCGGGTCGGCGTAGTCGTAGACCCGCAGGTACCCCAGGCCCCGCTCGATGCCGGGGCCGGAGTTCTTGCAGAAGTCCTCATCGGCGGTGAACAACAGCCGCCGGGCGTCGTCGTAGCTGGAGGAGTGGGCGTCGCCGTCCTCGTCGACGGCGTAGTCGGTGTCGCCCAAGAGGGTCTGCCGCGCCGGATCGGTCATGTCCAAGGCAACAAACCCGCTGTCCCAGTAGGCCAGGAAGACGGTCTTGCCGTCGGCGGACGGCTCGGCGCTGTGGCCGTAGACCGGGTCGGGGTCACAGCCCTGCCCGGGGCCGAGCGGCCCACCGGCGTCGTGGAGCACGCCCCAGTCCGACACCTCCACCGGGGCCGCCGGGTCGGTGATGTCGATCAGCCGGAAGTCGCCCCGGCCCTGCTCGTCCCGGAACCCGCTCGGCGAACCCTCTTCGGTGTATTCGCTGGTCGGCACGCTCGCGTAGGCGAACGTCCGGCCCAGATCGGGTCGGTGCTCCACTTCCAGCTCGTGGACGCCGCGGGTGCAGCAGCCGCTGTCGGCCAGCCCGAGCTGGACGGGGCTGGTGGGGTCGGTGACGTCCCACAGCATCAGCCCCCGCGAGGAGCTCGGGTCGGTCCTGGAGCCGCCGCAGACCTGCAGGCCGGCAGCGGCGATGTCGCGGCCGGCGGCGGGGCCGAACCGGGCGGTGAACACCACCACGTCCTCGGCGGAGGTGCCGGTCGGGTTGACCAGCCGCGAGACCAGCTGCGGGTTGGCCGGGTCACGGTAGTCGACCACCGCCACCCCGTTGTTGGGCGGCTGCGGGCAGAACCGGGTCTTGCTGCCCAGGGCCCA
>Ga0210378_10002008_pt1 | contig 10487 bp, 11 predicted proteins | sample PLM1_60_b1redo_FD_155465 | JGI IMG/M metagenome (GOLD analysis project Ga0210378, IMG submission 155465) | Groundwater sediment microbial communities from an aquifer in East River, Colorado, USA - PLM1_60_b1 redo | ecosystem: Environmental > Terrestrial > Soil > Riparian zone | place: USA: East... | reverse complement strand
CAGCTACGCCTACGCCCGGGAGGACGCCGCCTGGTGGGCTGGCGAGCTCCGGCGCGAGGTGCCGCCCGGCGCGTTCGGCGAGAACCTGTCCACCGAGGGCCTCGACGTCACCGGCGCCGTGATCGGCGAGCGCTGGGCCATCGGATCGGCGCTGCTGGAAGTGAGCTCTCCGCGGATCCCGTGCCGCACGTTCGCCGGCTTCTGGGACGTCCGGGATCTCATCAAGCGGTTCACCGCCCGCGCCTGGCCCGGCGCCTACCTGCGGATCCTCACGGAGGGCGAGATCGGTGCGGGCGACGCCATCGAGGTAACGCACCGTCCGGCGCACGGCGTGACCATCGGCGAGACGTTCCGTTGCTTCACCGGTGAACGGCCGCTCGCTCAGCGGGTGGCGTCGGCGGAGGAGTTGCCCGAGCGGCACCGGGACCGGCTCCACGGCTGGCTCTCCCAGCCGGCCTAACTGTCGGGGTTGATGCTGACGATGACGTGTGACTTGGAGGACTTGCGGTCGTCCTTCCACTTGCCGCTGTTGGAGGTCCACACCTTGCCGGCGTAGGCCACGCGCTGCACGCCGTACTCGTGTGACTTGGCGACGAACCAGTGCGCCGCACGCCACCCCAGAGTGGAGCGGGCACCGCCGCCGACCGCCACCTTGAGAAGCGGGGCGTTGTCGGCCTGGCTGGACGCCACGCTCAGCTTGCCGAGATCCTGGCCGAGCTCCGCGACCAGCTCCTGCGCCGCCTGATCGCCGCCCTGCGCCATCCGTTCCCGGAGCTGGCAGGTGACCGCGCCGGTTTCAGTGCCGAGCAGCGCGACGGCCAGCGCCTTCGCGTCGGACTCCCACTTCTGGTACAGCTCTGGGTGGCCGCTGCGCTGTACGGCCTGCGCGGCGTCGGTGAGGCGCATCTGCTGCCAGTTCGGCACCTTGAGCAGGTGGGTGTAGAACTCGCCGGCGGCGTACCGCGGGTCCTGGAGCTGCTCCGGCTTGCCCCAGCCCTGGGACGGCCGCTGCTGGAACAGGCCGATCGAGTCCCGGTCGCCGCCGGTGAGGTTGCGCAGCTTCGACTCCTGCAACGCGGTCGCGAGCGCGATCGTCACCGCCCGCTCGGGGAGCTGCCGCCGGGCCCCGACGGCGGCGATCGTGGCGGCGTGTGTGAGCTGGTCGGGCTCGACCCTCACCACGGTCTCGCTGGCGTAGACGCGGCACGTATCGGTCAGAAAAGGTATGTGCACATTGGACAGTCGGGAGATGCCGAAAGCGCCCAGGCCGGCGACGGCGGTGAGCGCGACGAGAGCGACGACGACTCGGCGCATCTGGGTCTGTCCTCCCGTAGGTCGGTGCCGATGTCCGCTTGCGAGCCTACGTGGCCGGTGCCAAGCGCTGGCACATTCCATCCTCCAGTAAGGGCCTTCTTAACCGTACGTACGTACTGCTAATGTCCTGACACGGGGTTCCTGCCGGAACGGGGACCGGCACGCGTGCTCGAGTGGCTTACGCCCGGCTGGCTCGTGCTCGGGGCCATGTTCGTGGTGGCCTGCGCGCTGGTGTCGCCCGTGGCGCGGTGGCCGGGCGCAACCGACCGCACGAGGGCCCGCCATCCGTGGCAGCATCGGGGCCATGAGCGACGCGCCGCGCGGCAAGTCCGCCAGTTACACCGTGCTTTCTGCCGGCTACGTCGGCCCGCACACCGCCAGCACCGTCGGGTATGTCACCGACGGCGAGCTGCGGCTGGTGATCGACCCCGGCATGGTGGCCGATCGGCGCGCGGCGATCCTCGATCCGCTGGCGGCGGCCGGCGCCTTCGCGGATGACATCACCGACGTCGTGTTCAGCCACCATCATCCCGACCACACGCTCAACGCCGCGCTCTTCCCCGGCGCACGTTTTCACGACCATTGGGCGGTCTACTTCAACGACGTCTGGACCACGCGGGACGCCGAGGGCTTTGAGCTGTCCGAGTCGGTGCGCCTGATCCGCACGCCTGGGCACACGCCGGAGGACATCACGACACTCGTGGGCACCGCCGACGGCGTGGTCGCCTTCACCCACGTCTGGTGGAACGCCGACGGGCCGGCCGAGGATCCGTACGCCCTCGACGCCGAAGCGCTGAGCGCCAGCCGCGAGCGGGTGCTGGCGGTGGCTGATCTGGTGGTGCCGGGGCACGGCGCGGCGTTCGTGCCTGGCTCGACGACTCCGCGCTGAGGGCGCCGTTCCCGGGTCACTTCGCGAGTTTGGGTGGGATAGGCGAGTCCTACTCAATGCCCCTGACTTAAGCGTGTGCGGCGGAGTTCGCGGTGGAGGCTTGTCCGAATGGTCGGCCTCGAAGGGCCGCGCTCCGGTCAGGAGAAACGGGACTGTCGGGGTATCCGGTCTGAAACCGGGCGCGGGATACCCCAAGAACCCCGACAGTTCGTCGTCGCATGCGCGTTAAGTCAACGGCATTGAGTCCCACTCGCTAATCCCACCCAAACGTCACCGCCGTCGCGGGCGGGGCGGCTCCACGCCGTGGCCGATCCGGACTGCCCGAAGCGGGTCCTGTGGATGGCCGCCGCGCGGGTGTTGCCGTTTCCGGCAGGCTTCTGCCCATGCCGAGAAGGGGGCACCATGACAGCCATGACGACCACTCCGACGGGCCTGCCGTTCGGCCGCGCGTTGACGGCGGACGACCTGGAGCTGATCCCGGATGACGGGCACCGGTACGAACTGCTCGACGGCTCGCTGCTCGTGACTCCGGCGCCGGTCTGGGCCCACCAGCAGATGCAGGGCGCGGTGTTCGTGCTGCTGTGGAACGCGTGTCCAGCGGAGATCCGGGTGCTCGGGGCACCGTTCGCCGTGCGGCTCACGCCGGAGACGGAGTTGCAGCCCGACGTCCTCGCCGCCCGCTACGCCGACCTGACACCGAAGAACCTGCCGGTCGCGCCGCTTCTCGCGGTGGAGGTCCGGTCGCCGAGCACGGCCCTGATCGATCTCAACCTCAAGAAGGCGGCGTACGAGCGGCACGGCGTCGCGTCGTACTGGATCCTCGACCCCGATCCGGAGAAGCCGTCGCTGACCGTCTTCGAGCTTGGCGAGGACGGCCGGTACGTCGAGGCCGCGCACGTCATAGGCGGGGAGAGCTTCACCGCCGAGCGGCCGTTCCCGGTCGTCGTGACGCCGTCGGAACTGGTCGCTGGGCTGCACCCGGACGGTTAGGGCCGGCCACCGCAAGATCGGCGAGCCCCACTCGCGGATCACGCCATCGGCCGGCGACGGCCGGGCACCGGCGGCTGCGGCTTGCGGTGGGCGGCCGGGGCGGCGGTGGGGCGGTCAGCTCGACGGCACCCAGTGCGGGTCGCGCTTCTCGCGGAAGGCGGCAATGCCCTCCTTGCCCTCCTCGGACGTGAAGTACCGCACCGAGAGCGCCGCGAGGTCGTCGAGCTCGGCCTGGAGCGACTCGGGTGTTGGGCGCCGCAGCAGGGCCTTCGCGCCGGCCAGTGCGTTCGGGGCGCCACGGACCAGCGCCGCCACGTACCGGCCCACCTCGGCGTCGAGCGACTCGGCCGGCACGGCAGCGGTCACCAGCCCGATCTCGGCGGCACGGCGCCCGTCGAAGATGTCGCCGGTAAGGAACAGTTCGGCCGCCGCACGCGGCGCCAGACGCGGGAGGACGGTGGCGGAGATGACGGCCGGGATCACGCCGATCCGCACCTCGGTGAAGGCGAACGTCGCCTCCTCCGTGGTCACCGCTAGGTCGGCGGCGCCGATCAGGCCGAGGCCGCCCGCCCTGGCTGGCCCGGCGACCCGCGCGATCACCGGCTTCGGCGACTCCCAGATCGTGCGCAGGATCTCGGGCAGGCTCGCCACCGGCAGTTCTGACGCCGCGGCCGCCGCCTGCGTGCCCTTGAGGTCGGCGCCGGAGCAGAACACCCGCCCGGTGTGGCTCAGCAGCACCACCCGTACCGCGCTGTCGCCGATCGTCGCGCGCAGCCCGGCCAGCAGTTCGCTCATGAGCTGCACGGAAAGGGCGTTGCGGTTGTGCTCGGAGTCCAGGGTGATCGTCGCCACCCCGGCGGCGACCTCATACCGCACGAGCGGGGGCGCGGTGGTGGGCTCGGTCACGTCGTGGCTCCTCGGGTCGGCGCTGGTTCGTCTCCTGGCGGCGCTGGCCGTCACACTATTGGCATGCCTGGACCTCTCCCCGACGGTGACCCCGCCCCGCGCGATGGGGTGCTCCCGCCGTCGGCGATGTCGTCCGTTGGCCGGCGGGGATTCGGCGTCTACGTCCACGTGCCGTTCTGCGCCAGCCGGTGCGGGTACTGCGACTTCAACACCTATACCGCCACGGAGCTCGGCGGCGGTGCCGACCAGGGCGCGTACGCCGACACGGTGCTGGCGGAGATCGCGCTCGCCGCGCGGGTGCTCGATGGCGCCGCGCCCGAGGTCGACACGGTGTTCTTCGGCGGCGGCACGCCGACCTTGCTCCCGTCCGACGACCTGGCCCGGATCCTCGACGGCATCCACAAGGCGTTCGGGCTGGCGGCCGACGTCGAGGTCACCACGGAGGCCAACCCCGAGTCCGTCACGCCCGCCTCGCTCACGGCGCTGCGCCGGGCCGGCTTCACCCGGATCTCGCTGGGGATGCAGTCCGCGCGCCCCCACGTACTCGCGGTGCTCGACCGCCGGCACACCGCCGGTCGCCCCGAGGTCGCCGCCGCCGAGGCGCGCGCCGCCGGGTTCGACCACGTCAACCTCGACCTGATCTACGGCGCCCCCGGGGAAAACGCCGACGACTGGCAGGCCTCCCTCGACGCGGTCGTCGGTGCCGGCGTCGACCACGTGTCGGCGTACGCACTGATCGTCGAGGACGGCACCCGTCTCGGTCGTCAGGTTGCGCGCGGCGAACTGCCGATGCCGGACGACGACGTCCTCGCCGACCGGTACCTGCAGGCCGAGACGACGCTCTCCGGTGCTGGGCTCAGCTGGTACGAGGTATCGAACTGGGCGCTCGACCCGCAGGCCCGATGCCGGCACAACGAGTTGTACTGGCGCAGCGGCGACTGGTGGGGCTTCGGCCCGGGTGCCCACAGCCATGTCGGCGGCGTGCGCTGGTGGAACGTCAAGCACCCGACGGCATACGCGGCTCGGCTGGCAGACGGAGCGTCTCCTGGCCACGCGCGGGAGAGCCTCGACGCCGGCACCCGGCACGTCGAGGACGTCATGCTCCGGCTGCGTCTCCTCGAAGGGCTGCCGCTGGCGATCCTCGACATGGACGGGCAGGCGGCGGCCGCGCGGGCGGTCGAGGACGGCCTGCTCGACCCCGCACAGCACGCAGCCGGCCGCGCGGTGCTGACACTGCGCGGCCGGCTGTTGGCCGATGCCGTGGTGCGGGACCTGCTTACTTGATCAGGCGGATGCTCGCCGGGTACTGGTAGGCCTCGCCGCTGTTCGCCTTCGAGCCCGCGATGAGCGCGAAGATCAGCGGCACGATCCACAGCACGATGAAGCCGAAACCGCAGGTGATGGTGCCGCCGATCAAGCAGATCACGGCCCACGTGATCTGGAAGTTCAGCGCCTCGACGGCGTGCGCGCGCACCGTCGCCGACTTCGGGCCCTCAGCGAGCATCGCCACCAGCGGAGCGACCCAGCCGAGCAGGCCGGCGCTGAGGAAGACGCCGGCCGCAGCGCCGAAGTGGGCGACCAGGATCCACGTCTTCTCGTCCGTGGTCGAGGCACCGCCGTAGCCAACGGCGGCCGGGGCTCCGTAGCCACCGGGCGGGGGATACGCCGGCGGCGGGTAGCTACCGGGTGGCGGCGGTGGTGGTGGGTATCCACCCGGCGGAGGTCCGGGCGGCCCGGGCGGAACGGCGCCGCTCGGCGGAACGGCCCCGCTCGGCGGAACGGCCCCGCTCGGCGGAACGGCCCCGCTCGGCGGAACGGCCCCGCTCGGCGGAACGGCCCCGCCCGGCGGAACGGCCCCGCCCGGCGGAACGGCCCCGCCCGGCGCTGGTGAGCTGGGGGCCGACGGAGGCGGTGGCGGCGGCGCTGGCGGAGCCGGGGGCGGCTCGCTCGGCACGCGCGCGGTCGCGTCGTCGAAGGACGGAGGTGCCGTCGGGTCGGACGGCGCGGAGGGAGGAGGCTCCGGGGCGGACGGGGGCTCGCTGGCCCCTGCCGGCTCCGGCGCGGTGGGCGAGTCGAACGACGGCGCCGCGGGCGTGTCGTCGGGGCGCCGAGACGAGGGTGCGTTCTCCGGGTTCTCGGTCATAGGCGTCAGCGTACGGAAAGCTGTCCCACCTGGGCGGGATCCTGCCGAAACCCGTCATCCGCGTCGCGGGCGCCGCGCCCGGATGGAGGCCCGATCCGTCACGGTCGAGGGAGATTCGCGTCACCGGGGTGGGAACCTGGGCCATGGCCCGCGCTGCCACGTATGATTGGCACTCAATCCATGCGAGTGCCAAACGCGCTCCGTAACGATGCCGGCACAGGGAGGAGGCGGTATGGCGCTGGACGAACGTAAGCTCGAGGTCTTGCGAGCGATCGTGCAGGACTACGTCTCCACCAACGAGCCCGTCGGCAGCAAGGTGCTCGCAGAACGGCACCACCTCGGGGTTTCGCCGGCCACCATCCGTAACGACATGGCCGCGCTGGAGGAAGAGGGCTACATCACGCAGCCCCACACCAGCGCCGGGCGGGTCCCCACCGACAAGGGGTACCGCCTCTTCGTCGACCGGCTCTCCTCGATCAAGCCGCTCAGCGCCGCCGAGCGCCGCGCCATCCACACGTTCCTGGAAGGCGCCGTCGACCTCGATGACGTCGTCGGCCGCACCGTCCGGCTGCTCGCGCAGCTCACCCGGCAGGTCGCGGTCGTGCAGTACCCGAGCCTTACCCGCAGCGCGGTGCGCCATGTCGAGCTGGTGCCGCTGTCCGCCACGCGGATGCTGGTCGTGCTGATCACCGACACCGGCCGCGTCGAGCAGCGCATGGTTGACTTCCCGCACGGCCTGGAGGACAGCCACGTCGACGGCCTGCGCTCCGCGGTAAACGGTGCGCTCATCGGGCAGCCTTTCGCCGACGCGCCGCACCAGGTGGCCAGCTTGCTCGACACGATTGTCCCGGAGCTGCGGCCCGCGATGACCACTCTCTCCGCGATCCTGCTGGAGACGCTGGTCGAGAAGCGCGAGGAGCGACTCATCCTCGCCGGCACCGCCAACCTCACCCGCAGTGCCCTGGATTTCCCGGGCACGATCCGGCCCGTGCTGGAGGCGTTGGAGGAGCAGATGGTGCTGCTCAAGCTCATCGGGGAAGTGGATACGCCGAGCACCCTGCGCGTGCTCATCGGTGACGAGAACCAGGTCGAGGGTTTGCGCGGCACGTCCGTGGTCAGTGCCGGTTACGGCAGAGGCCACACCGCCCTCGCCGGGCTCGGGGTGCTCGGCCCGACCCGGATGGACTACCCGGGCACGATCAGTGCTGTGCGCGCCGTCGCGCGTTATGTCGGCGACCTGTTGGCTGGGAACTGAGGAATACGTGGCTAAGGATTACTACGCCGTCCTCGGCGTGCGCCGGGATGCGACGCCCGAGGAGATCAAGCGGGCGTACCGCAAGCTGGCCCGCGAACTGCATCCGGACGTGAACCCGGACGCCGAGGCGCAAGACGGGTTCAAGGAGGTCTCCACCGCGTACGAGGTGCTCTCCGACCCGGCGAAGCGCGAGATCGTCGACCTCGGCGGCGATCCGCTCGCCCCAGGCGGCGGTGCGGGCGGCCCCGGCCAGCCGTTCACGATGGGCTTCCAGGACATCATGGACGCTTTCTTCGGCGGCGCCACCCAGCGCGGCCCGCGCCCGCGCACCAGGGCCGGCTCCGACGCGCTGATCCGCCTCGACCTCGACCTCGTCGAGACCGCGTTCGGCGTCAACCAGGAACTCACGGTCGACACCGCCGTCCTCTGCAACGACTGCGCCGGCGCCGGCACCGCCCCCGGCACCCATCCCGCGCAGTGCGAGGTCTGCGGCGGGCGCGGCGAGGTCCAGACCGTCCAGCGTTCGTTCCTCGGCCAGGTCATGACCGCTCGGCCCTGCGCGGCGTGCCAGGGCTTCGGCTCGGTCATCGCGCACCCCTGCCCCGGCTGCGCGGGCGAGGGCCGGATCCGGGCGCGCCGCACCCTCACCGTCAAGGTTCCCGCCGGTGTCGAGGACGGCATGCGCATCCGGCTCGCCGGCGAGGGTGAAGTCGGCCCCGGTGGCGGCCCGCCCGGCGACCTGTACGTCGAGGTCCACGAGCGCCCGCACGACGTGTTCAGCCGCCAGGGCGACGACCTGCACTGCCGCGTCTCCCTCCCGATGACCGCCGCCGCCCTCGGCACGCACCTCTCGCTGAAGACCCTCGACGGCGAAGAGGCCATCGAGGTCAAGGCCGGCACCCAGCCGGGCACCGTCGTCCGCATCCGCGAACGGGGCGTCCCGCACCTGCGCGGCGCCGGCCGTGGCGACCTGCACGTCCACCTCGAGGTTAAGACGCCCACCCGCCTCGACCCCGACCAGGAAAAGGTGCTCCGCGAGCTCGCCCGCCTCCGCGGCGAGGAACACCCCGAGGCCATCCGCCAATCCGGCGGCTTTTTCTCCAAAATGCGAGACGCTTTCAACGGCCACGCGTAGCGGCCGGGTTCGATCAAAAGCCTTATACAAGACACCCGGCAACAGTTGGCGTGGTCGTCAGCGGCCGCTCCAGGCCGGTAACCGTCCAAATCGTCCTCGTGCACGCCGCTCGGCAGCGGGTGAGAGGCTGGCGGCGTGAGCGATCCGGTCTTCCTCATTGACGTGCTGCCAGCGGGAACCACCGCAATCCTGGACGGCGCCGAAGGCCGGCACGCCGCCACCGTCCGCAGGCTGACTGTGGGCGAACGGCTCCTTCTCGCCGACGGCGCCGGCGGTGTCGCGAGCTGTACGGTCGCCGCCGTCCGCAAGGAGTCGCTGGACCTCACCGTCACCGACGTGACCCGCACACCGGCGCCCACCACGCGAATCGCCGTCGTCCAGGGGCTGCCGAAGGGCGACCGCGGCGAGCTCGCCGTCGAGATGCTGACCGAGGCGGGCGTCGACGAGATCGTGCCGTGGCAGGCGTCCCGGTCGATTACCCGCTGGCGCGACGCGCGGGGCGAGAAGGCGCTCGCGCGCTGGCGCTCCACGGCTCGCGAGGCGGCGAAGCAGTCCCGCCGAATCTGGCTACCTGACGTAACGGCGTTAGCTACAACGAGTGATATCCGGCGACGGCTCGGTGAAGCTGACATTGCACTCGTACTACACGAGGAAGCGTCGCTCCCACTCTCCGGCATCGACTTCCCAGCAGCCGGAACGGCCACCAACGTCGTGCTCGTCGTCGGCCCCGAAGGCGGCATCGCCCCCGACGAGATCGCCGCGTTCATGCAGGCCGGGGCGGTGTCCGTCCGACTCGGACCGTCCGTACTGCGTACCTCCACTGCAGGCGTCGCCGGACTGGCCGTCGTCTCGGCGCTCACCGGACGCTGGTAGCACACAAACGCGAGCCCCGCTCGGGTTATGACCCCTTTGACCTGCGATTTTGTTGCGCACAGTTCGCGAGATTCCGCTCCGAAGTCGGCGCCAGATGGTTAACGTGACCCCCATGACGTACCGCGCAGGTGCGTCGTCGCACCCGGGGGATGGGTGCGGGCCGGGCGTGGCGGGAGTGCGGTGAGAGCCGTCCCTGGGCGTCGCACGACAACTGAAGCGCCCGCCGGATCCCGGACGAGAGCGAACCCATCAGCGCGAATGCTCGTTAGTGGGGTTATGGGCTTCCAAACGGGGAACGGGACGACCGACAGCGTGAAATTACAGGCGGTACCCAGGGACTCCGTGGAGGGGTTCGTCCCGAGGGGGAGGGCCATGATCAGTAGGAACACGACCGGTAACAGACCGTCGATCGAGGCCGATCAAGGCAGGGTCTGGGTCGCCGAGGGCGAACGCGCTGCCCGCGGCGGCGAACCCATCGAATCCAACCCGTACGAAGGACGCGAACAGCAAGTCCCCCGACTGCTCTGGCTCCGCGGCTTCTATACGGCTGCGGCCCGCTGAGCGGGCTCCAGGTTAGATCTCTAAGATCCGGGCTATGGCCTGTCTTTTTTGTCGGATCGTGAGCGGCGAGATTCCTGCCAAGGTCGTTCATGAGACCGGGCGGACGCTCGCGTTCCGGGATATCAACCCCAAGACTCCCGTCCACGTCCTGGTGATCCCGCGGGACCATCACGAGGATGTGGCCGCGCTGGCCGCCGCCGATCCGGCGCTCGCCGCCGAAGTCCTGCAGGCCGCCGCGGACGTCGCCGTCGCGGAAGGCGTCGCGGAGAGCGGCTACCGGCTCCTCTTCAACACCGGTCCGGATTCGGGCCAGGAGGTCTTCCACGTGCACGCCCACGTGCTCGGCGGGCGGCCGCTCGGGGCATTGACCGGCGCCTGACCGCACCGCCCGACTACCCTGACTACGCGCTTGTAACTTAGT
>Ga0210378_10002006_pt1 | contig 10492 bp, 9 predicted proteins | sample PLM1_60_b1redo_FD_155465 | JGI IMG/M metagenome (GOLD analysis project Ga0210378, IMG submission 155465) | Groundwater sediment microbial communities from an aquifer in East River, Colorado, USA - PLM1_60_b1 redo | ecosystem: Environmental > Terrestrial > Soil > Riparian zone | place: USA: East... | reverse complement strand
AATGCACGGGTGACCACGAAGTTCCGCCAGAGCACCGCCGTCCCGCTCGCCGCGTTTGTGGCGCTCGTCAGCGCGTCCGCGCTCGCCACCCAGCGGTGGTGGCTGCTGCCCGTGCTGCTGGTGCCGCTCGCCGCCCTGTGGTGGGGGCTGCGCTCGGGCGTCGACGTGGACGCCGACGCCCTGCATGTCCGCGGCTTCCTCGGCAGCCGGGACGTGCCGTGGCCGGAGGTCGCTGGCTTCCGGCTGGTCGGGCGGCGGGTGCACGCCGAGCTGACCAACGGCAACGAGCTGCCACTCCCCGCAGTCAACGCCGCCGAGCTGCCGTCCCTGATCGCCGCGGGCGGCGGCAAGCTCGAGGCTCAGTAACCGTCCGCGACGGCGTTGATCAGCTCCTCGCCGGCCGCGTACCGGGTGATCTGCTCGGCGACCAGCGCGTACGCCCGGCGATGCAGGCCGGCCACCGATCCGGCGACGTGCGGCGTCAGCAGCAGCCCTGGCACGCTCCACAGCGGATGGTCCGCCGGGAGGGGCTCGGGATCGGTAACGTCCACGGCGGCGCGCAGCCGGCCCGTGGACAGCTCGGCGACCAGCGCGTCCGTACGGACGACCGGGCCGCGAGCCGCGTTGACCAGCAGCGCGCCGTCGCGCATCCGGGCCAGGAATTCGGCGTCCACCATGCCGCGGGTAGCGGCGGTCAACGGCACGATCATCACGACGACGTCCGCCTCGGGCAGCAGCGAAGGCAGCTCCTCGACAGCGTGCACCCCTGGCCGGGCGCGCCGGGCCACCATCACCGGCTCGACGTCGAACGGCTCAAGCCGGCGCCGGAGGCCGTCGCCGATCGTGCCGGCGCCGACGACCAGCACCCGCTTGCCGGCCAGCTCGTCGGTCGCCGTGTAGTCCCAGCGGTGCTCGACCTGGGCACGGACGAACCGGGGGAACTCCCGGATCGAGGCGAGGATCGCGGCGACCACCCACTCCGACGTCGAGGACGTGTGGACGCCGGCCGCGTCGCAAAGCAGTACCCCGTCCGGCACCCGGTCGACCCACGCCTCGGCGCCCGCGCTGAGGAGCTGGACGACGGCGAGTTTGGCGAACCGGTCGAAACTGAGCGTCGTGCGGCCGTCGGAGAGGAACGGGGGTACCCAGAACTCGACGTCGCCCGGGTCCGACGGGATCTCGTCGTCGCCGGGGTACACCTCGACCTTGGCTTCGGGGGGCAAGTCGCCAAGCATCTCGACGCCGTGCGGATGCGGGATCCAAACCTTCACGCAGTTGAGCCTAGGACAGGCCCTGAGATCCTCACGAGACTCTTACGGAACCTTGTCGACCCCGTAGTTAGTCTGAAGAGCATGCACCGCGTTGCCCTGAGCAGATCCGGCCGTCGCGTGGTCGCCGCCCTGACGGCGGTCGTCGTGCTCGGCTCGACCGGCTGCGCATTCGGCCGGCCGGACGACGTCGCCCAGGGCAAGCCGCCGAACCTGCCGCCGCCGCCATCGCCGAGCATCGGCCCCGGCGCCCCCGAAGACGAGGTCGGCATCCAGGTGCTCGCGAAGAACCTGGAGGCGCCGTGGGGGCTGGCGTTCCTCCCGGACGGCAGCGGGGTCTTCACCGAGCGCGACAGCCGCAAGATCTACACGATCACCGCAGGCGGCGCGATCGAGGAGATTCAGGTCGTCGAGCAGGCGTACAGCCGCGGCGAGGGCGGCCTGATGGGCATCGCAGTGTCGCCGAAGTACGCCACCGACCGGACGGTCTTCATCTACTACACCACCGAGACCGACAACCGGATCGCCAAGCTCACCCTCGGCGCCGAGCCAGTGCCGATCGTCACGGGCATCCCGGTGTCGGGTATCCACAACGGCGGGCGCCTCGCGTTCGGGCCGGACGGGTTCCTCTACGCCGGCACCGGCGACGCGTCCCAGACGGGCCGGTCGCAGGATCTCAAGAGCCTCGGCGGCAAGATCCTCCGGATGACCGCCGACGGCAAGCCGGCGCCGGGCAACCCGTTCCCCAACTCGCTGATCTGGTCCTACGGGCACCGCAACGTGCAGGGCCTGGCCTGGGACGCGCAGAAGCGGCTGTACGCCACGGAGTTCGGCCAGAACCGGTTCGACGAGGTGAACCTGATCCAGCGCGGCAAGAACTACGGCTGGCCGACGGTCGAGGGCCGCGGCACCAATCCGAAGTTCGTCAACCCGCTGGTCGTCTGGGGCACCGACGAGGCGTCGCCGAGCGGCGCGACGGTCACCGGCTCGGTGCTGGTGGCGGCGGCACTCAAGGGGCAGCGGCTCTGGGTCGTGCCGCTGGACGGCAAGGGCGGGCTGGCCGGTGAGCCCAGGTCGATCTTGCAGGGCAAGTTCGGCCGGCTACGGCACGTCGCCAGGGCGCCCGACGGCACGCTCTGGGTGCTCACGTCCAACCGGGACGGGCGTGGTGAGCCGGCGCCCGAAGACGACCGGATCATTCGTATCTTGCCGCCCGGCACCGGCGGCGTCAGCAAGCTCTAACCGCCCATCGGATCTCGCAATTCACTCCTCCGGGGCATGATCGGACGATGCGACCGATCACGCTGCCGCCAGCGGTCACCCGCCTTGCGGCGCTGCCTGCCCGGTGGGCGCCGCTGTTCCGGCGTGTCCTCGGCCCACCCCGGCGGTTCTTCGGGCGGACCCCGGCCTGGCTGCGGCGTGGCGCGGCGGTGCTGCTGGTGGCGCTCGCGGGCGTGGTCCTGGGTGTCCAGCTCGGCGGCCACACCAGCCATGACGTGGGCCCGTTCCGCGTCGACTTCGCAATCGAACCGTCCTTGACCGGCGACGCGAACGTGCAGATCCCGCCGCTCGGCGCGATCACCGTCGACAGCCATGACGGGCCCGCCGAACTGACCGCCCGGATCCGGCTCCTGGATGAGCAGCGCACCCGCGAACTGATCAACGACCCGAAACAGATCGACGCCGCCAGCGACGACGCCGCCACGGACATCGCGGCAGCGGTCAAGGAGCTGGCGTTCAACGCCACCCTGGCCGCGATCACCGGCGCCCTCCTGCTCGGCCTGGTCGTCTTCCGCAACGTGCGCCGGGCGGCGTTCACCGCGCTGACGGCGTTCGGCGTCGTGGTCGTGGTCGTCGGCACCTCCGTAGCGACCTACACCCCGGAAAGCATCCGCGAGCCCCGGTATGAGGGGCTGCTCACGAACGTGCCGGCCGTGATCGGCGACGCGCACAACATCTACGACCGGTACGGCGAGTACCGCGGCGAGCTGATCCGGATCGTCACGAACATGAGCCGGGTCTACACGAACATCTCGTCGCTGCCGGTCTACCAGCCGGATCCGAACACGATCCGGGCGCTGCACATCACCGACCTGCACCTGAACCCGACGTCCTACCAGGTGATCGGGGCCATCGCCGATCAGTTCCAGGTGAACGTCATTGCCGACACCGGCGACCTCACTGACTGGGGCAGCTCGCTGGAGAACGGGTATGCAGAGAGCATCGGCAAGCTCGGCGTGCCGTACGTCTTCGTCCGCGGCAACCACGATTCGCCGGTGACGGCCGCCGCCGTGGCAAAGCAGCCCAACGCCGTCGTGCTCGACAACAACGTCCGGAAGGTGGCGGGGTTGACCTTCGCCGGCATCGGCGACCCCCGTTTCACCCCGGACAAGACCGGCAACGACCTCGGGCCGGACAAGGATCTGGTGGTCCGCGCCGGTGAACACCTCGCCGAGGCGGTCACGACCTACAACGACCAGAACGCCACGATCCCGGCCGAGTCCAGCCCGCCGGCCAAGAACGGCACTGCCGGTACCGCCGACGACGGCAAGGTCGACCTCATGCTTGTCCACGATCCGCGCGCGGCCGAGGCGCTGGTCAACGCCGGCCCGCTCGTGCTCGCCGGCCACACGCACAAGCGCAAGATCAGCAAGCTCGACGACGACACGACGCTCATGGTCGAGGGGTCGACCGGCGCGCGGGGGCTGCGCGGCATCGGCGAGAAGTACCCGACGCCGCTGCAGATGACGGTGCTGTACTTCTCCCCCACCGGCGAACTCCAGGCGTACGACGAGATCACGGTGAGCGGTGCCGGCCAGTCCAAGATCGAACTCGAGCGGACGCTCGTTCAGCCGTAACGCCGTCCTGCCTCCCGCACTCCTTGATGAAGGGCACCTTCATACGCCGCTGGCGCAATGAAGGTGCCCTTCATCAAGCCCGGGCGTTACCGTGCACTGCGGCCAGGGCGGTGTCCACGTCAGCCTCGGTGGTGTAGAGGTGGCAGGCGAAGCGGACCTGGCCGGCGCGGACGGCGGTGCGCACGTCGGCGGCGGCGAGCCGTTCCTGGGCCGCGGCGTCCAGCGGCACCGAGACGATCGGGCTCTCGCCCACCGGGAGGCCGAGGCCGGCGCGGAGCCGGTTCGCGAGCGCCACGTCGTAGTCGTGGATCGCCTTGACCCCGACCTCCTCGACGAACTCCAGCGCGGGTGCGGTGCCCGCCCACGCCAGCACCGCCGGGGCCGTGTCCAGCCGGCGCGTGCCCGCGGCAAGCCGCATCGGCAGGCCGTAGATCGTGTCGCCCCAGACGTCCTCACCCGCGTACCAGCCCGCCGCGTTGGGGGTGATCGTGGCCAGCCGGTCGGGGTGGACCGCCAGCAGCGCGGCACCGCGCGGGGACAGCAGCCATTTGTACGTCGCGGCGACGAAGTAGTCGACGTCGGCGGCGTCCACCGGCAGCCAGCCGCAGGCCTGCGTACCGTCGACGAGGGTTTGGACGCCGTGCGACCGGGCCGCACGGGTGAGCGCTTGTAGGTCCAGCACCGCGCCGTCGGCGGACTGCACCAGGCTGGCGGCGACCAGCGTGGTGCGCTCGGTGATCGCGCCGATCAGGTCGGCCAACGGCACCGACCGTACGGTCACCCCGCGCGGCTCCTGCGCGGCGAACGGGAAGGTCACGGACGTGAAGTCACCGTCGGCGACCAGCACCTCGGCGCCGGCCTTGAGCGAGCTGGCGACCAGCGCGACCAGGCTGGACACGGTGGCGCCGATGGCGATCCGCTCGGGCTCGACGCCGACCATCCGGGCGAACGCGGCGCGGGATCGGTCGACCGACTCGTCGTAGTCCTGCAGCGACGCCCGGCCGCGCTGCCACGCGTCGATGCCTTCCCGCACCGCGTCCACAACCGGCCGTGGCGGTACGCCGAGGCTGGCGGTGTTGAAGTAGCCGGGTTCCACGTCGAACGCTTCGGACATCATGCCGCCAGCCTAGAACCCCCCGAGTTTCTGACTTGTCAGGTCAGACGCTCCAGGATCAGCTCGCGGACGGTCTTCGCGTCGGCCTGCCCCTTGGTCGTCTTCATGACCGCGCCGACGAGGGCACCGGCGGCGGCCACCTTGCCGTCCCGGATCTTCTGCGCCACGTCCGGGTTGGCGGCGATCGCCTCGTCCACGGCAGCGCCGAGTGCGCCGGTGTCGCTGACGACCTCCAGTCCACGCGCGGCGACGACCGTCTCCGGGTCGCCTTCGCCGGCCAGTACGCCTTCGAGTACCTGGCGCGCCAGCTTGTCGTTGATCCGGCCCGCGTCGACCAGTGCCTGCAGCGCCGCGACCTGCGCCGGGGTCACCGGCAGCGCGTCCAGCTCGACGCCCGTCTCGTTGGCGCGCCGGGCCAGCACACCGAGCCACCACTTACGGGCGGTCTCGCTCGACGCCCCGGCCTCGATCGTGGCCTCGATCAGCTCCACCGCGCCCGCGTTGGCGATCGAATCCATGTCGTGGTCGGTGAGGCCCCACGCATCCTGGAGCCGGCGCCGACGCACTGAAGGCGGTTCGGGCAGCGTGGCGCGCAGCTCCTCGACCCAGGCCGGGTCCGGCGCGAGCGGGGCGAGGTCAGGCTCGGGGAAGTACCGGTAGTCGGTCGCCTCCTCCTTGCTCCGCCCCGACGTGCTGACGCCGGTGTCCTCGTGGAAATGCCGGGTCTCCTGGATGATCCGACCGCCGGTGTCCAGCACGGAAGCCTGGCGCAGCATCTCCGAGCGGACCGCCCGCTCCACCGAACGCAGAGAGTTGACGTTCTTCGTCTCGGTGCGGGTGCCCCACTCCGTGCCGCCGCGCGGCATCAGCGACGTGTTGACATCGCAGCGCATCGAGCCCTGCTCCATCCGGACGTCGGACACGCCGAGGCCGCGGATCACGTTGCGCAGCTCGGTGACGTACGCCTTGGCCACCTCGGGCGCCTTCGCCCCCAGGCCCGGCACCGGCTTGGTGACGATCTCCACCAGCGGGATCCCGGCCCGGTTGAAGTCGACGAGCGAGTGCGTGGCGCCGTGGATCCGGCCGGTGGCGCCGCCGACGTGCAGCGACTTGCCGGTGTCCTCCTCCAGGTGGACCCGCTCGATGCCGATCCGGTACTCCTGGCCGTCGACCACCACGTCCAGGTAGCCGTCGACGCAGAGCGGCTCGTCATACTGGCTGATCTGGTAGTTCTTCGGCATGTCCGGGTAGAAGTAGTTCTTCCGGGCGAACCGGCACCACTCCGCGATCGAGCAGTTCAACGCGAGGCCGATGCGGATCGTCGCCTCGATGGCCGCCTTGTTCGCCACCGGCAGCGAGCCGGGCAGGCCCAGGCACACCGGGCAGACCTGCGTGTTCGGCTCGGCGCCGAAGACCGTCGAGCAGCCGCAGAACATCTTGGTGCGGGTGCCCAGCTCGACGTGGGTCTCCAGGCCGATCACCGGTTCGTAGCGGGCGATCACGTCGTCGTAGGTAGGAAGAGTGCTCGTGGTCATCGGTGCAGCTCCGGGGCGTCGTCGATGAGCGGGTGACCGAAGCTCGCCTCGACGGCGGCGGCGACCCGGTAGCAACGGTCGTCGGCGAGCGCCGGCGCCATGATCTGCAGGCCCACCGGCAGCCCCTCGGACAGGCCGGCCGGGACCGAGATGGCCGGCAGCCCGGCGAGCGACGCCGGCAGCGTGCAGAGGTCGGCGGCGTACATCGCCATCGGGTCGTCGACGCGCTCGCCGAGCCGGAACGCCACGGTCGGCGTGGCCGGCGACACCAGCACGTCACACGTCTCGAACGCGGCGGCGAAGTCGCGGCTGATCAGCGTCCGCACCTTCTGCGCCTGGCCGTAGTACGCGTCGTAGTAACCGGAGGACAGCGCGTACGTGCCGATCATGATCCGGCGCTTCACCTCCGCGCCGAAGCCCGCCTCGCGGGTGAGCGACATGACGTCTTCCAGGCTGTTCACGCCGTCGTCGCCGACGCGCAGGCCGTACCGGACCGAGTCGAACCGGGCCAGGTTCGAGGAGCACTCGCTCGGCGCGATGAGGTAGTACGCGGCGAGGGCGTAGGTGAAGTTCGGGCAGGACACCTCGACGACCTTGGCGCCCATCTGCTCCAGCCGCGCGTACGTCTCCCGCGCCGCCGCCTCGACGCCGGGCTCGTACCCTTCGCCGCCCAGCTCGCGGACGACGCCGACGGTGAGCCCGCCGAGATCGCCCTGCGCACCCTCCCGAGCGGCGGCGACGACCTGGGACACCGGCACATTCAAGCTCGTGGAGTCGCCGGGGTCGTGGCCCGCGATCACCTCGTGCAGCAGCGCGGCGTCGAGCACGGTGCGCCCGAACGGGCCCGCTTGGTCCAGCGAGGACGAGAAGGCGATCAGGCCGCGCCGGCTCACCGCGCCGTACGTCGGCTTGTGTCCGACGATGCCGGTGACGGCGGCCGGCTGGCGGATCGAGCCACCCGTGTCGGTGCCGATCGAGAGCGGCGCCTCGAACGCGGCCACCGCCGCCGATGACCCACCCGACGAGCCGCCCGGTGTGCGGTCGAGGTCCCACGGGTTGTGGGTGGCGCCGTACGCGGAGTTCTCGGTGGACGAGCCCATCGCGAACTCGTCCATGTTGGTCTTGCCGAGGATCACGATGCCGGCGTCGCGCATCTTCGTCGTGATCGTCGCGTCGTACGGCGGGATCCAGCCCTTGAGAATCTTCGAGCCGGATGTGGTCTCCAGGCCCTTCGTGACGACGACGTCCTTGAGCGCGAGCGGGACGCCGGCCAGCGGACCGAGCTTCTCGCCGGATGCGCGCGCTGTGTCGACGGCCTCCGCGGCGGCGAGCGCGCCGTCGGCGTCGACCTGGAGGAACGAGTGGACCCGCTCGTCGACGGCGGCGATCCGGTCGAGGTGGGCGTGGGCGACCTCGACGGCCGTGACCTCACCGGCGGCGATCTTCGCCGCGGTGTCGGCGGCGGTGAGCCGGATCAGTTCGGCACTCATGCGTCCTCGTCCAGGATCCGGGGCACGCGGAACCGGCCGTCCTCGGCCGCCGGCGCGACGGCCAGCACGGCCTCACGGTCGATCGAGGGCTGCGGCTCGTCCTCGCGGAGCACGTTCGTGAGCGGGACCACGTGACTGGTCGGCGGGATGTCGTCCGCGGCAACCTCACCGACGCGGGCGACCGCGCCGAGGATGACGTCGAGCTGGCCAGCGAACATGTCCAGCTCCTCGTCGGTCACCGCCAGGCGAGCGAGGCGCGCCAGATGCGCGACCTCCTCGCGGGAGATGGCGGGCATGCGGGGGCTCCTGAATCGAATCGAGTCTTTCCGCGAATCCTAGTGCGCCCGACGAACCGCATTGTGCCCTGGCGGCGCGGTACCTTGCGCGAGGAGGGGGAAGCGCATGACCAGGGCCGACGCACTCGAGCTGGGCCGCGCGCATTTCGGGCGCCAGGCATGGACGGATGCATACGCGCAGCTCTCCGCCGCTGACGAGGCCAAGCCGCTGGAGCCGGCCGACCTGGAGCGCCTTGCCGTCGCCGCGCAACTGAGCGGCCGGGAGGACGCGACAGTGATCTTCGCGCTCAGCGCGCTGCCGATGCGGCTCAAGGCGGCCCAGACGAAGAACCTCGCGTCGTACAGCCTAGGCAACATCGTGCTCAGCAACGTGGGCATCGTCATCTACGCGGTCTACGTGTTCGACCTGCCGATGGGCCCGGTCTGGGCGCTGCACTCGTTTTACCTCGTCACCACGGGCCTGATGTCTGGTCTGGTACGTCCGGTACGTGGTGCGGCCGCGCTACACAGGATCGTCTCGAGCGGATCCGGGCGCCGGCGGGCTGGCCGAGTCGCCGTGTGATGCGACACGCGCGTTGAGTCGGCGTGTCGCTTCACAACAACGCCGGGCTGGCCGACCGAAATGAGCTGGCTGCTACCCGGCATGCTGGTGCCATGCCCGGTGACCTCGCCCTGCGCGGCTCGCTCGTGATCCCCGAGTCCGAGCTGAACTGGCGGTTCTCGCGGTCCGGCGGGCCAGGCGGGCAGTCGGTGAACACCGCCGACTCGCGGGTGGAACTGTCGTGGGACGTCGCCGGAACCACCGCGCTCAGCCCGACGCTCAAGGCCCGCGCGCTGGAGCGGCTCGCCGGACGGCTGGTCGACGGCGTACTGACCGTTGCTGCGTCCGAGCACCGGTCGCAGTTCCAGAACCGCCGTGCCGCCGAGGCTCGGCTGGTCGCGACCGTCCGCGACGCCATCGCGCCTCCACCCCGGCCCCGCCGGCCAACCAAGCCGTCGCGTGGCTCGGTCGAGCGCCGCCTCACCGCGAAGAAGAACCGGAGCCAGGTGAAGAAGCTGCGCCGCAGCACGGACGACTGACACCAAGGACCGTTGCGCTAACGTGGTCGGCGTGACGGGGAGCCCCATGCTGACCGCCGACGACCTCGATCTGATCGGCCAGTCAGCGCTCGACGCCGAAGATCCGTTCCCGATCGCCACCCAGCTGATCGCCGCAGTCGACGGCGACCGGATCGAGGACAAGGCAGACATCAGTTACGCCCTCTGCCTGGCCGCCGAGATCCACGAGCGCCAGGGCGAACTGGAGGCCGCGCAGGCGCTGACGGAACGTGCCGTCGAGGCGACCCACCTCCACGGCGATCCGGACGACCTCCATCCCCGCGCCTACAACGGCCAACTGCTACTCCTACTCGGCCGCGAGGACGAGGGCATGGCCGCCCTCACCGCCCTGCGACCACGGATGAGCGAGCATCCCGATGCAGCATTGAGCGTCGGCGACGCGCTGGAGGAAGCCGGCCGCCCCGAGCTGGCGATCGAGTGGCTCACCGAGGCCGTCGAAACCGTGCTGCAGCGGATCGAGGCGGACGAGCCGGAGGACGAGGAGGGCCACCACGCCGCGATGGTGTACGGTCTTCTCCAGCAGCGGCACCGTCTGCGGCACGATCTCGACCTGCCGCACGACCGGTACGACGACCTCGCCACCAAGCTGGACAGCGCGGTCGATCACGAACTGGGCCACGACGATGTCGCCGCCATGCTCTTCTGGCCGCGCCCGGAGTTCGATGAGCTGATCAACCGCTGGCCGGCGCTGACCACCGAGTACGGCGAAGATTGGGATGACCACCGTGCCAGCGTCGAGACCGAGATGGTGGCCGCCGCCGAAGCCGGGTATCCGCGGATCGTTGTACTCGCCGGCTCGATCAAGGATCTGG
>Ga0210378_10002005_pt1 | contig 10495 bp, 10 predicted proteins | sample PLM1_60_b1redo_FD_155465 | JGI IMG/M metagenome (GOLD analysis project Ga0210378, IMG submission 155465) | Groundwater sediment microbial communities from an aquifer in East River, Colorado, USA - PLM1_60_b1 redo | ecosystem: Environmental > Terrestrial > Soil > Riparian zone | place: USA: East... | reverse complement strand
CCATACAGTGCTCTACAGCTTCACGAGTGGCGCTGATGGGGGCCAACCTTACGGTGGCGTCACGCTCGACCCGCAGGGTGATCTCTACGGCACTGCCGTCGTCGGCGGCACGGGTGGATCCTGTGTCGAGGATGGTTGCGGCGTGGCCTACAAACTGACCAATTCCGGCGGGACATGGAGCCAGACTGTGATTCACGACTTCACCGGTGGCAAAGACGGCTACGGTCCCGGGGCGGGGCTGACCCTGGACGAGCAGGGCAATCTCTACGGGATGACTCCGACCGGAGGGGCATATGGGCTGGGCGTCATATATCAACTGAGATCCGATCAGGGCGGCGACTGGAGGCTGAAGGTGATCCACGCCTTCACGGGCGGCCGAGACGGGGGAACGGCCTCAGCCGGTCGGCTTCTTCTTGATGATGCCGGGAACTTGTTCGGTGTCGCCACAGTGTTTGGCGCGAACGGGAAAGGCATTGCCTTCAAGCTCACGCGCCGTCCCAATGGGACCTGGAAGATGACGACGATCTACGCCTTCAAGGGTCACCCCGATGCGGGATTCCCCTACGGGGCCTTGATCTCCGATCATTCGGGCAATCTCTTCGGAACCACGTACTACGACGGGGCCAAAAAACTCGGAGCCGTCTACGAGCTGTCTTTCAAGAACGGCGCTTGGAGCGAGAAGGTGCTCTACAGCTTCATGGGAGGAACGGACGGAGCCAGCCCGATCAGCAACCTCGTCTTTGACCAGGCCGGCAACCTGTACGGGACCACGAGCGAGGGCGGCGCCCCGGGATGCAGCTGCGGCACGATCTTCAAACTGACCCCTGGGCAATTCGGCAATTGGACGGAGACTGTGGCCCATGCCTTCACGAACGCTCCGGACGGAGCCTTTCCGTACAACGGGATGGTGTCGGATCAATCCGGCAATTTCTACGGCACCACAGTCCACGGTGGAGATAACGGCGAGGGCGCGATCTACGAGTTCACGCCCTGATTCCCCTCAAGGATCCGGACGCTGATCGCCGTCCTCCTTCCGAAGGACGGCCTCCGCTTCCTCGTACGGCTCCAGAGGCCGCATTATCAGATCAAACGCCGCCCAGATCGTTTTGGAGAACGGATAGAACAGCACGGGTAGGGCGATCTGGAGCGCTCCTGCCAAAACCAACCAGGGCACGAGCGATCCGGCCCTCCCCTGAGATTCCCGGATGATCAAGGCGACGACCACCGCGACCACCCCAATCTCCGCGACACCAAGATTGATCAGGTATGCCCCCAGGAAGAAACCTTCCTCGCGTTCGAACCTGTAGCTGCAACGTGGGCAATAGGGCTTCAGATCGAACCACCCGTTGAACAGATGCCCGGCTCCGCAGCGGGGACAGCGCCTGGTGAGACCATGCCAGAGCACGCGTAGTAGATCGTGCGGCCTCACCGGGTGACGATACCCGGTGCCAGGATCAGCTGACGCCGGCAGCAGCTAGGGCGTCGGCTCGGCGAATAAAGTCCCGCATAGCGACGACCTTGCCGTCACGGATCTCCCAGACTTGAAACAGACCCTCGGCCTCCGGCGGGAAGAAGGGCGGCATCTCTCGAGGTATGAGGACGAGCTTGTCGCCGCCCGCGTCCAGGAACGCAGGTACCTCCACGGCGACGCCTCTGTCCAGCGCCGCACGGATTACTTCCATCACCTCGTCGCGGTCATGGCAATTGCCCTCGTCGTTCCATGCCCGCCACTCGACCTCCGGGGCGAGCATCTTGTAGAGCACGCTGAGGTCGGCCCTCTGCACGAAGGCCTCGTAGGCCTCCTCGAGCATGGCGATATTCGATGTCGACGTGGCGGCTCACCTCCCTACGGCGGAGCCGAGTCTCCCATAGACGGATGGTCGCGTCCCGCTTTCACCTGCCGGCCGCCGAGCCCAGGCCGTTCAGCAGGCGGTCGACATCCTCTTGGCTGTTATGAAGGTGGGGGGCGACGCGCAGCGATGACCCTCGCATGCTGACGATGACCCCTGCCTCCGTAAGCTCTGCGGGTGCTCGTCCGGCTACCTCGGGCGGAAGATCGAGGCCAATCATGTGAGGTGGGGCGCTCATTAGGCGCAGGCAGGATAAGGCCAAGTCGTTCGGCTCGGTCGGCGATCTCGTCCGTTCGCGCCTGCAGGGTGACCGCGACCCGGGGGACGGTCCAGTCCAGGAGCTGTTGGATAGCCGCCAGCGCCATTGGCACGAGCTGGAAGCTCGTGCGCTGGCCGACATCGAAGCGCCTTGCTCCCGGCACGTACTCGTCCACGTAATCGACCAGCCCACTGAAGTCCTCGGAGCCCGCCCGCAGGATCCAGTTCTCCTCCAGCGGCTCTCCATCATGGAGGCTTGGGTCGAGGTAGAGATAGCCAAGGCTCATAGGTCCGAGCAGCCATTTGTAGCCGACCCCCACGACCGCATCAGGACGGAGCGCCGCGACATCGAGCGGCATAGCGCCGAGCGACTGGCTGCCGTCGATGACGAAGGCCGACCCGGCTTCTCGTAGGGCCGGCGCCACGCGCTCCAGGTTGACGAGTGCACCGTTCGTCCAGTGCACGTTTGGCAATGACGCGACGGCAACGCGCTGGTCGATAACCTCCAGGATGGCCTCCGCCCAGCTCTGCCCGGGCTCCCGCTTGACGACGACCAGGTCCGCGCCCGTTCGTTGAGCAAAGCGCCGCCACGTGTAATAGTTCGACGGGAACTCCTGGTCGAGCACGAGAACCCGTTCGCCGGGGTGGGCGGTGAGGTTACGCGCCACGACCGAGAGCCCGTAGCTGGTCGCGGGAACCAGGGCAACGTCGTCGGCGGTCACGCCGATGAGCCGCGCGAATCGCGAGCGGAGCTCCTCGACGTCGGTGAACCAGTCCTGAGCCGAGATCGTCCAGGGCTTGCCACGTCCATCGAGGGCCTCCTGTCCGGCGGCGCGTACGCCGCGCAGGAGCGGCGAGAGGGCAGCGGTGTTGAAATAGGCGACCGCGTCGTCGACCTCGAACTTGGCCCGCTGGTCGGCCAGGTGCTGCACACCCTCGGCGGTCTGGCCCATGGGCCGCACTATCCCATCGCGATCGCTGCGGTGCCAAGCCCGGACTTGCGCGACCACGACGAGTATGTGGTGCTTGGTCATTGACCCACGAAGGGGCGGCCGAGGTCCCTAGGACCTCTTCGGCAGACAATCTTTCCGTGCACTTCCCTCGTATTCTGACCGTCGGTCTGGTCAGGCGCTCGGGAGGGAGTCATGCGGCGAACCTGGTTCCTCGCAGTGGCGGTTAGCGTCGTCGGTGCCATCAGCGGTCCGCTGGTCACACCAGCCGTTCTCGATGAATCCCTCCGGAGCGGGCCGTCGACCCGACCGGTGGCCCTTCGGCAACTGCGGTTCGAGGAGAATCGCGGGCAGGCCGGCTCGAACGTCCGCTACTTGGTTCGGGACGGCGACCCGACCCTGTACCTCACGCCAGGTGAGGCCGTGCTCCAACTCCCGACTCTCGAGCCCGCGAACAGCGCAGGGTCGGCCCTGGTCCAGATGCAGTTCGTCGGAGGTTCCGCGACCCAGGCGATCGACGGGTACGATCAGCTTCCCGGCATCACCAACTACCTCCTCGGCAACGATCCGGCTGCTTGGCACGTGGGGATCCCGAGCTTCGCCCGAGTGGCGTATCGAGACGTGTATCCGGGCGTCGATGCCGTCTTCCACGGCGACCAGGGAGCTCTCGAGTACGACTTGGTGCTAGCACCCGGCGCTGATCCAACCGCCATCCGGCTGGCGTTCACCGGTACACGGTCCGTCGCGCTGGGAGCCGACGGCGGGTTGCTCCTGACCCTACCGGGCGGAGTGCTCCGCCAGGATCCTCCGGACATCTACCAACTAGTGGACGGCCAGCGCCTCTCCGTGTCCGGCGGTTACGTGCTGGACGAACTGAATCGAGTGAGCTTCAACGTGGGTGTGTATGAGCGAACCCTTCCGCTGGTGATCGATCCGGTCATCGGGTACTCAACCTATCTGGGCGGTGAGCACAGCGACCTGGGCAACGCCATCGCCGTCGACTCGTCGGGAAACGTCTACGTAACGGGACAGACAGATTCGGCGATATTTCCAACGGAGAATGCTTTCGACCCCTCGATCGGCGGCGGGACATGCGGGTTCGGCTTTCCGTGCCGGGATGCCTTCGTCACCAAGCTGAGTCCCGCCGGCAACGACGTGATCTACTCGACTTACCTCGGAGGGAACAGCGACGACATGGGGCGCGGCATAGCCGTCGATGCGAGCGGCAACGCCTATGTGACAGGCAACACGGCTTCGACCAACTTCCCCGTCCAGAACGCAATCCAGTCTTCGTTTGGGGGCGGAACGTGTGGCGAGACCGGCTGCACCGGCGACGCATTCATCACGAAACTCGCCGCGGACGGAACGTCGCTCGTCTATTCCACATACCTGGGAGGATTCGCCGACGACCAGGGGAACGGGGTGGCGGTGGATTCGGCGAACCGAGCCTACGTGGTCGGGTTCACGCACTCCCCCACCTTTCCCACGAGCAACGCCTTCCAGCCCGCCCTGGCCGGAGTGAGGGACGGATTCGTCTCCAGGCTCGCCGCCAGCGGCGCTTCTTTCGGCTACTCGACGTTCCTAGGCGGCAACGAGACCGGGTTCGACCTCCGAGAGGCGGCCAACGCGGTCGCCGTCGACTCGGTGGGAAGCGCTTACGTGTCCGGGGAGACCACGGCGCAGGACTTCCCGATCCATGACGCTTTCCAGCCAGTGTGCGGCGGCAACTGCGCCGGCTCGCGGTCCGACGCGTTCGTCACGAAGTTCCGCCCCAACGGCCGGGCGCTGGCCTACTCGACGTATCTGGGCGGCTACACCGACGAGGGAAGCATGGGCTTCGAGCAGGGGCTTGGGATCGCGGTCAATTCCCAGCGGGAGGCCTTCGTCACGGGGTTCACCAGCTCGAGGGACTTCCCGGTCGCCACGGGAGCGTTCCAGGAGACGTTCGGCGGCGGAGACGGAGGGGTGGGTGGAGACGCCTTCGTCACCAGGTTCTCAGCTGCAGGCTCGACCGTCCGCTACTCCACCTACCTCGGTGGACGGCATGACGACACCGGCCTGGGCATCGCGGTCGATGGCCGAGGCGGGGCTTACGTCGTGGGGTATACGGACTCCGACAACTTCCCCATCCGGCACCCGCTCCAGGCCCAGCTGAGAGGCGACCTCGATGCCTTCGTCACGAGGCTCAACGAACCAGGGTCCGGGCTGACGTACTCGACCTATCTGGGCGGACGCGACGGCGACGTCATCGCGGTCACCATCGGGAACGGGATCGCCCTTGACGCTGCCCGCAGCGCGTACGTCGCGGGGTGGACGAACACGACCGACTTCCCCATCCAGGGTGGGTTCCAGGAGAGCCTCCAGGGCGAGTACGACACATTCGTGACGAAAATCCTGCCGAGCTGAGTCAGGCGATGACGCCCAGCTGTCGCATGAGCGTCGCAGTATCGGAATAGTTCCTCAGCTCGGCCACCTTGCCACCCCGGACGCCAATCACTTCTATAACCGATAGTTCGACGGCCTTTCCCGTTGGCGGCAACTCACCCGTTGGCGTCTGGAGCGGACCGTCGTGCGTGCCCCTGAGCCTGAACTCGCTGACGACCTGGTCCTCGGACGCGACCTGGTTCGTGATCTCTTTCTTCATGTCCGGGAAGGCAACGGCGAACCTCTGCATGAACTGCCGGAAACCATCGCGGCCGGTTAGCTTCTGGCCGAACGCCATGAGCCTGATGTCGACGTCATCGGTCGCCAGGTCCAGTGCTGCGCCGATGTCCCGATCGTTCCACAGGTCGTAGAGCCTCCTGGCGAGCGCGGCATTCTCCTCTGCCGGCACGCGATCACCTCCCTGCTCAATGGAAGATGCAACCTCTCACGAGTGCCCCAACCCCCGCAAACGTCACACAGCTTGAGGTGACCAGCACGACAAAGGCGGATCAGGGACGATGGCCCGGATCGTGAGCAGAGCCAAGATGGCGAATACCTGGCCTCCGAGGCCTGGGAGAGCTCCTAGAGCCTCCCGGGTTCAGGATCGGGTCGCGATCGACAGGACGTGGTAGTAGCCATAGTTGTTGCCTTCACTCCTGTCGTCCTCGATCACGGTCAAGCCCGCATCTTCGATCCACGCGGCCACCTGGTCGAGCGGCGGATAGAAGTGGTACCCGCCTCCGCGGACGGGGTGCTCTCCGCGGACGACCGGCAGCCCCTCGGCGACCGCCTTCGCGAACACCGTCTCGATCTCACGCTCGTCGATCGTCTCCACCGTGAAATACACGGGCCCGCCCGGCCGTACGGCTCGGCGCAAGTTGCTCAGCACGCGCGGCCAGTCCTCAGGGAAGACGTTCTCCATGGCGTCGACGCAGATCGCGCCGTCGAACGCGGCGTCGAAGTCCATCTCCTGAAGACCCACCCTCTGCGTGGGTACCTCTGGATGCTTGGCTTGGGCCACGGAGAGCATCCCCGCGGACTGATCGACTCCCAGGACCCGACGCCCCGTCTCCAAGACCATCGCGAAATACTTGCCGGTTCCGCAGGCCGCATCCAGGATGCGCCCGTCACGCGGACACTGCTCGATCACCTGAGTGACGAACCGCCGATGCGTCGGCGTGATTGGGCTATCTTCCTGGTCGTACGTGGGGGAATAGACGGTGTCGAAGCGTTCTTCGGTAGTGCGGCGCCGTTCGCCCAACCACGATCGTCGATCCACCTAAGCCCTCCAGTTCTCAGGTTTCGATCAGCCCACATACGCCGCTGAGCCGAGTGCCGTTGAGTTCTCTTACATCGGGCTGATGAGCTGGAAGTAGTTGTCGTCGGGATCGGAGAAAGTCGCGATCCACACTTCGGGCGCCTCATCCGGTTGATACGGTTCCTGGACCACTGTCGCCCCGGCGGTTTTGAGTCTTTCAAACTCGCCCTTTACGTCGGATGTCTCGATGTTCCAGATCACTCTGCCCGGATCGCGGTTCTTGCCCTTCACTTGATCGTGCGGGCCAACGGTTACAGAGCCACCGCCGATCTGCCAGCCGTTAAATGGGCCTCCTTGCCAGGTCGGCTTGCCAAAGAGCTTGTTGTAATAGTCCGTCAGGGACTGCGGGTTCTCGGATCCGATCAATATGCTGTTTAGATTCATGTCACCCTCCTTTCCATTTCAACCTAACGATCTTCCCCGCCTGGTGCAATTTCCGAAACCCCGCACCACGATCCACCGTTCCCACCGAGCGGCCGGGCTCGTGGCCGCAGCCAGTGCGCTGCTGCTGATGAGCGCGTCCTGTGGCTCGGGGACGGGCCCCAACGTCCAGTCACCGACGAGCGTGACCTCCGGTCCGAGCCCGACGCTATCCGCGACCCCGACGCAAGCTAGTCCGTCAGCGTCGCTCTCGTGCGCCGAGGCCGTCTTCGAGCACATGACCGAGGCCCAGCGCGTCGGCCAGCTGTTCATGGTGGGCCTCAGCGAGGACGACAAGCTCGACGGTGCCACCACCACGGCGATCCGCGCCAGCCATTTCGGCTCCGTCTCCTTCATCGCCACCACCACGGCCGGGGTCGATGCGGTCAGGACCGTGACGGATGCGGTTCAGGCGCTGGCCACCGACCCAGCTACGGCGGGGGCGGGTTTCTTCGTGGCGGCGAACCAGGAAGGTGGCCTCATCCAGGCCCTGCAGGGGTCGGGTTTCGCCCGGATACCGTCGGCAGCCGATCAGGGAAAGCTCGACCCGTCGGTGCTGGAGGCCGACGCCGCCCAGTGGGGAGGCGACCTGATGGCCGCCGGGGTCAACTTCGATCTGGCCCCGGTCATGGACGTGGTCCCGCCGGGTGCGGACGACCAGAACGAACCGATCGGGGTTCTCCACCGCGGGTACGGCAACGACCCCGAGACGGTGGCCCTCCACGGCGTGGCGTTCCTCAATGGAATGCAGCAGGCTGGCGTGGCCACGTCCGCTAAGCACTACCCGGGCCTGGGCCGGGTCGCCGGCAACACGGACTTCACGGCCGACGTGGTCGACGATGTCACGACGCCGGACGACCCGTACCTCGGGTCTTTCCAGGCGGGCATCGATGCCGGCGTGCCATTCGTCATGGTGGCGCTGGCGACCTACACGAAGATCGATCCGGATCATCTGGCGGTGTTCTCGCCCACGGTCATGGGAATCCTCCGAGACTCGATGGGGTTCACGGGGGTGATCGTCTCGGACGACATCGGGAACGCCGAGGCCATCGCGGACATCCCACCGGGCACCCGAGCGATCGACTACCTGGAGTCCGGTGGGGATCTGATCATCTCGAAGACCGTTCCTCCGGCCGTGACGATGGCGGACGCGGTCTCGGCCCGCGCGGACGCCGACGCCGGCTTCCGGAGCAGGGTGGACGACGCGGCGCTTCGTATCCTCCAGGTCAAGCAGGCGTACGGGCTACTGCCGTGCGGCGATTGACCCACTGGTCGCGGGTGATCGAGTACACGACAGCCTGGAACATCACCCCGTCGTCCTCGACTTCGGCCTCGTGGTCGAACACCATTCCTAACCGCCGCATCACCGCAAGGCTGCGTAGGTTCGGCGGATCCGTTATCGAGATGACTCGTGGTAGGGCCATGGGCCCGAAGGCGTGGTCCAACCACCCTGTGGCGGCCTCCGTAGCGTAGCCATGACCCCAGTGCTCGCGGGCAAGCCGCCAGCCAACCTCGACGTCATCCGGGTACGACTGTTGATGGTGTAGGCCGCACATCCCGAGGAACGCGGCGTCTTCTGCGCGCTCTACGGCCAACAGGCCCAGCCCCTCATTCGCGAAGCACTCCTGGGCCCACTCCGCGATCTCGTCGGAGTGCTCCCTGGTAAGCGGGACACCCCCCAGATACCGCACCACCTCGGGGTCGGCGTTGAGGGCAGCGTACTCCGGCAGGTCATCGCGGCGGAACGTCCGCAACAGCAGCCGCGGCGTCCTCAGAACGACTAATCCATCCCAATCCACCACGAGGTAGCTCCTTTCCCAGCCAATTGACGCACGTCGCGGCGCGGACAAAGATCGCCTGGTGCACGACGCGATCGTGGTGGGAGCCCGGTGCGCGGGTTCTCCGGTGGCCATGCTCCTGGCCCGAAGAGGCTACAAGGTTCTGTTGCTCGACCGAGCCCTGTTCCCCAGCGACACCGTCTCCACCCACTACATCCATCAGCTGGGGATCGCTCGGCTGAAGAGGTGGGGACTGCTCGACCGGGTGCGGGCCTCCAACTGCCCACCGATCAGTGAGATGCGTTGGAACATCGAGGGCATCACGTTCACGGGCAGCCCCCCCGGCAACGGACGGCGCTTCGGAGGCCTTCGGTCCCCGCCGGGTGATCCTCGACGCCATCCTCGTACAGGCGGCGGTGGAGGCCGGGGCGGAGCTCCGAGAGAATTTCACCGTCAAGGAGGTCGTCTGGGACAACGGCCGTGTGGTCGGGATCCGCGGTCGATCTCACGGGGGCGCGATGGTCACCGAACGGGCGCGGGTCGTCATCGGTGCAGACGGGCTCCACTCGACCGTGGCCAGGGCAGTCGGTGCCCCCGCGTATGAGGAGCATTCGCCGAGGACCCACACGTACTACACGTACTGGGCCGGAGTACCGATCGAGCGGATCGAGTACCACATGGTCCCAGGACTGGGGGCGGTGGCCTCCCCCACGAACGACGACCTAGTGATGGTGGCCCTCGCCTGGTCGGTCCGAACACATCCGGCCGGCGTTAGCGAGGATATCCAGGGACACTACATGGCCGCGCTCGAGCAACTCCCTTCTCTGGCCGCGCGAGTCCTGTCCGGTGAGCGGATGGAGCGCTTCGTCGGGATGGCCAACATCCCGAACCTGTTCCGGCTGTCGTCGGGGCCGGGGTGGGCGCTGGTGGGCGACGCCGGGTACCACAAGGACCCTGCCGCCCCGCAGGGGATCACCGACGCGTTCCGAGATGCAGAGCATCTAGCGGAGACGCTCGATCGGGCTCTCACAGGCACCATTGCCCTCGACGACGCACTGGCCGACTACTCTCGCCGTCGGGACCAGGAGGCCCTGCCCTGGTACCGCTGGGCTCTGCGCTTTGCCAGCTTCGACGAGCTGTCACCGCCGATGCGCGACATGTTCGTGGCGCTCGCGGCAGACCAGGAGTGGGCCAACCGCTTCTGCGGTCTGAACGCTGAGAACGTGGATCCCGAGACGTTCTTCGCTACACCGTAGAAGTAGAAGTCGCGAGTCTTACCCGGCAGCTACGGCGTCCGCGAACGCTCTGATCGCGGCTTCAACGCCGCCCCGATCCACGCCGAGGTGGGTCACCGCTCGCAAGCGGTGTGGGCCGGCGGGAGAGATTCGGACCCCAAGGTCCCACAGCGCATGCGAGACGGTCAGCTCGCTCATCCCACCGAGGTCGACCATGACGATGTTCGTCTCGACCGTCTCGGGGTCGACGCAGCCCGGCATC
>Ga0210378_10002004_pt1 | contig 10496 bp, 2 predicted proteins | sample PLM1_60_b1redo_FD_155465 | JGI IMG/M metagenome (GOLD analysis project Ga0210378, IMG submission 155465) | Groundwater sediment microbial communities from an aquifer in East River, Colorado, USA - PLM1_60_b1 redo | ecosystem: Environmental > Terrestrial > Soil > Riparian zone | place: USA: East... | reverse complement strand
CCGCACATCACCGGCAAGACGCCCCCGCCCGGGTTCGACGAAGGGTTCGGGGGTCCGGGCGTGAACGGCGCCGGCGTCAACGGCCCCGGCGTAAGCCGCGCCGGCGTGAACGGTCCCGGCGTGAACGGCCCCGGCGTGAACGGCCCCGGCGTGAATCGCGCCGGGGGGAACGGCACCGGGTTCGAGGGTGCCGGGGTGAACGGTGCCGGGCTGGGGGGGATCGATCCGAACACGGGTCTGCCGACGGATCCGAGGCTGTCCGACCTCACCGGCAATACCGATGGGCTGGGTCCGGGGGCGGTGCCGCTGCGGCGCGGCATCACTGCGCCGGAAGCCAAGACCCGCCAGACCGGCGGGAACGGGCTGGGTTCCGGCAAGGCCGGTCTGCTCCCGACCACGCTCGATGGTGTGGACGTCACGCCGCTGGGCGGGCAGGCGGAGGGCTTCCAGATGCCGGACCTGTCCGGGCCAGTCTCGGCGACCCTTCCTGGCGGGGGAGCGGGCGTGGCGACCGGAGGGCTGTCTCCCGAGTTCGCCAAGACCGTGGGGCATGCCAGCGCCGGCCGGCCCGGCGGGTCCGGGCTGGCCGGGGGGTCCGGGCTGGCTGGGGGGTCCGGGCTGGCCGGCGGGACCGGGCTGGGCGACGGGACCGGGCTGGACGGCGGGTCCGGGCTGGCCGGCGGTAACGGGCTGGCAAGCGGAGCCGGCCTGCCTGGTGCCGCCGGGGCCGCCGGTAATGGATCGATGATGCCCTGCATGCCGCCCATGGGCGCGGGGGGAAACCGGGAGAAGGAGCGCGATCGCGAGCGGAACACGTTCCTCACCGAGGAGGAGGACACCTGGGGGACCAGTCCCGACTGCGGCCCCGCCGTGATCGGGCGTGCAGAGCTGCCGGACGAGTTCGAGCCGCAGATCCACACCGACCTGCCGGTGGCGACGACCGGCGCCGACCGGACCCACACCGACGCCCGGACAAGGCAACGCGGCCGGGCTGAGCGACGCCTGGCGGGCCGCGTGCCCGTCCCCAAACCACATCACGATCGAAAGGAGCGGTAGGATGAACGAGCCCCTGTACCAGGAGGTCGACCAGGCCCTGGCCGAGCTCAGCCGCAGCCGCGACGCGCTGGCAACGCTGGTGCAGACGACTCGAGACCGCACCGTCACGGCCACGTCCCGGCGGCGCGTCCTGGCCGTCACGGTGGGCTTGCGGGGCGAGCTGCGCAACATCGTCTTCAAGGGCGAGAGCTATCGAACCCTGCCGCCTCGGGAGCTGGCGCAGCTGATCATCGACACCGTCGAAGAGGCCCGATCCAAGAGCCTCGCCCAGGCCTCCGCCGTGATCGGCGAACTGTTGCCGACCAGCACGCCCGTCTGGGCAGCCGGTGAGGGTGCGGCCGACTTCGACGGTCTGGTGGCCGGGATGCTCAACCGGATGGGCGGTGGGCTCAGCGCGGAGGACCGACGCGAGGTCGAACGAGCCTGGCGGGGCGAGTCATGAGCTCCGCGAGCCGACAGCGAGTGAGCATCGCAGCCGCCACCTCAGCAGGGCGCACAGCGGCGCCGAGGAGCGGAGCGAGCGCGGAGGCGAGCCAATGAGCACCGGACTCTCCTTCGACGCCGAGGCGTTGCTTGCCGCCATCCCGGGGCTCGCCGGCGTGCAACAGCTCGTCCATGAGCTGGGATCCGGGCTCGATGCTCTGTTGCTCTCGATCGGCGAGGTCGTCATGCCCGACACGGCAGACGAGCTGAGCCTGAACATCGGGCAGACCTTCGCGCAGTACGTGACTGCCGCCAAAGACTTCTTGCGTGCTCTTTACCAGGGAGTCGGTGGGGAGACCTCGAACCTGGTCGAGACCGGCCGGATCCACGAGGCCGGCGAGGGCGCCAACACCGAGGTCGCGAACTGGGGCCGGAAGTAATTCCAGACCGCACCGCAAGCGCCGTTGGGTCAGGGCGGACCGCGGAGGGCGCGGCTGACGGGCGCCCCCTATCCCGATGGAGGGAGGAACGCCATGGCCATCAACCCACCGAAGAACATCCGGGATCTGTTCGAAGGCCTCACCGGCGTTCCCTACCCCGGCGCCATCGAGGACGCGCTGTACGCGGTGGCGGCCCAACTGCCGGCGTTCGCGCGGCGGCTGGTCAGCGAGGTGGCGCCGGCCCTCGTCTCGGTGATCTCGCGCGGCGGCACCGGGCTCGGTGGCCAGACGGCGGCTGCGCTGGTTCGGGAGATCGCCAGTTTCGTATCGGGTCCCGACGGCGGGCGCCTCGCGGTCGGTGCCGGTCACTTCGACAAGGTCTCGGGCTTCGCCGGGAATAGCGCGCGGCAGGTGGAGTATCTCAAGGGGCAGGCCTGGCTCACCCTGATCTGGTTGTTGGTCGAGCTCGCGACCGCCTTCATCCAGTCGTTCTTCGACCCGGTCGGTGGGGCGGCCCGAGAGGCGGCCGCAATCGCTACGGCCACGACGATCCTGCAGATGCTGCGGCGCGGCGCCGCAGCCGGCGTCGTGAAAGGGACGATCCACACCACCGCCTACATGGTGCTCGTCGACACCACGGTGCAGCTGTACCAGATCGCCAAGGGCCATCGTAAGGACCCGGACCTCGGCCTGACGAAGGATGCATTCATCGGCGGTGTGGTCGCCGGGCTGGCCGTCGGCGCCACGGTCAACCCGGCGACCCACGCGGTGAGCCGCGGGATCGGGCACATCGGCCGCGACAAGATGCCCGTGCCAGTTACCCCCCGGCCGAGGGACCCGGTTCCCGGGCCAGCAGGCCCGAGGGACGTGGTTCCCGGGCCGGCAGGCCCGAGCGTCGCCGGCCCGAAGGGCCCGATGCCGACCGCTCCGGTGCCGGATGCGGCCGGAGCGCCACACCCGCCCGCGTCGCGCGAGGCTGCCGGGGACGCCCTCGGCGTCGTGGCGGAGTCGGCTGGTGAGGTCATCGGTAGTAGCGCCGCAGGGTTCGTTCTCGAGGGCGAATGGTCGATGAGTTGGGCGGACGCGACGTCGGGAATGGCGGAGGGCGCCGCCAGTGTGGCCGGCCGGCGCGGCGGGCGGGCAGTCAGCCCGCACGGGGGCTCGGGGCCGCAGCCGGATGACCCGTCGGGAGCCGGCCAGCCGCCCGGTGATGGTGGCCCGCCCGCCGGAACCTCCGAGAACGGGCCGGGCACCACGGTGCCCGGCCCGGGCGCCGAGAACTCCCCGCAACCGGTCAGCCAAGCGGGGCCTGCGGGTGCGCCCGCCGCGGCGGCCGGTCCCGGTGGGCCTCCGCCGCCGTTCGGCGGCGCATGGGCGACCGGCGCGCCCGTCCCCGCCGGGAGCTCGCCCCCGGCGCCTCCAGTGGCCTTCGGAACAGTCGACCCGCCTCTCCCTCCGGTGGCGACCGGGCCTTCGGGGCCGGCGACGAGTACCGGCGCCGCCCCCGAGGGGGACCTCGTCGAGCGGGCGCCGCAGGTTCCGGCCGCGTCGCACGATGTGCAGGCGCCGGAGCCCATGTCAGAGGTCGGCCGCGGTCCGGTGCCGACCGCCGCCGCCACCCCGGGCGTCACCGCCGACGAGTCCACTGTAGATCCGCCGGTGAACGCGGTCGCCTCATCGGGACCGGAAGCAGTGTTGCCCGGCAGGCACACCGTGACACCGGCAACGACGTCCTCGGCGTCGATCGATCTCGCGAGAACGACCCCGACCGCACCGACCCCGGCGCCGCCGACCCCGACGGCAGGGAGCCCGACCGCGGCGCCGAGTCCGGCGGGCGGGTCGAGTCCAACCACGACACCGACCCCGACCACGGTGGCGAGCCCGACGGCGGAGTACCCGCCGGGACTGCCGAGCCCGACGGTGCCGAGCCCGGCACAGCCCAAGCCGGCAGCGCCGAGTCCGGGAGCGGCAGCGACCCCCACCGCAGTGCCGACCCCGGCCGGGCCGCCGAGTCCCACGGGGCCGCCGAGCCCGACGGCGCCGAGCCCGGCAGCGGCACCGACCTCGACCGCACTGACGCCGGCGGCGCCGAGTCCGCCGGGATTGCCGAGCCCGACGGCGGCGAGCCCGGCAGCGGCGAGCTCGACGGCGCCGGGTTCGGCAGGGGCGAGTTCGACGGCGACGAGCCCGACGGCGGCGAGCCCAAACGGGACACCGATCCTGAAAGGAGCGTCGAGTCCAAAAGGGATGCCGACTCCGGCGGGAGCGCCGAACCCGACCGGAGCGCCGAACCCGACGAGCACACCGGCTGGGACGGGAGCGCCGAGTCCGACGGGGGCGCCGAGCGCAACCACCGCAACCACCACGCCCGCGACCGCACTCTCGCCGAAGTCGACGCGACCCACGCCGAAAGCGATCTTGGGCGGCGCCTACCTCCCGGGGCCGGACGGGACCACGACCGATCTCGCCGGCCAGGCGCTGCGATCGCACGTCGGAACGTTCACCGTCGGGACGCATTTCAACGAACTACGCGGCGCCGCGACGCTGGGGAATCGGGTGCTGAGCGAGGCCGAGTTGGCGACGTTGATTCCGACCCTGCCCGGCTGGGACGAGGCGGTCGCCGAGGCCGGCGGCATGCCGTTAGTGATCATGGCGGCGTGCGGCGGGGCGACCGCGCCCATCGGGAAGCCGGCGTACCTCGCCGAGGTCAGCCGCCTGCTGAGAGCGCAGATCCTGGGTGCCACCGGCCGCGTGGTGCAGCGGCCGACCGGAGATCTGGTGGTCAAGCGTGGCAAGGCGAAGGTGGTGCCCGAGTGGCTGCTGCTGCACCCTGACGGTTCTCCGCCACGGCCGCTCGGTCCGGATCTGACCACGGCGATCGGTGCGCTCGCCGGTGACGTGCCGGCGCTAGCGGTGACACCGCCGCAGGACGGCGTGCCGGACGAGGGGTACGAGTGGGCGACCCAGCAGTCTGCCCTCGACGCCCTGTATGCGGCAATGTTGCAAGATATCGCTGATCTCCGCGATGCCTTCGCCCAACCCGAACCCTTCGATCCGTATGCGTTCCGGGGCCAGTTGGAGCGGCTGCAGCTCGATCTGCTTGACGTCGAGGGCGACGGCGACTGCTATTACCGCAGCGTCGTCCGGCTCGTCACCATGTACGGCGGTCGTGCGTATCTGATCGAGCACGTGTTCGGCGGGGTCGACCCGACGGACGAGGACGAGGCGATCGGGTTGCTGCGGAGCTGGCTGGCGGATCGTCTCCAGGTGGACTTCGCGCTGGCCAACGCCGGGCTGGACTCCACCTACGACGAGTTCTTCGTCTACGGGGAAGGGCGCACGAGAGAGGAGCAGCAGCAGCGGTGGTTGCGGGACGTCCGGCGACAGGGCCGGTGGAACAACGAGATCGGTGACTCCGTCGCCGAGATCCTGGCTCGCGAGTTGGGGCTGCCGATGCTGCTCGTCCAGGACCGGAACGTCCTGCCGCTGGGCCCGGACATGGCGGAGCAGTTCGGCGACAACGGGGACGGGCGGATCGCGATCATCCGCACCCCGAGCCACTACCAGGGCGGGGTGTGGCTGGACAGCCAAGTGCCTGACATCCCCTGGGACGATCTCGCGCCGCGGCCACTGCCCGTTCATGTGCAGGTCGACCAAGCAGTGCAAACCTGGAACGAGAGCTTTCAGGAGGCGCTCCTCCAGCTCCCACCCACGGTGCCCGAACAGGTGCGGTCGGCGCTCACCGGGCGGGCCGACATGTTGGACCAGGACCGCGAGGTGGTGCTGTCGCCCGAGAGCGGTGCTCCCGGCATCCCCGAGCTGCCCTGGGTGCGCGACCACCTGGACGCCTGGGAGCAGCTCATCGGCGACGTCCACGAGGCGCGGGCGCAGGCCCCTCCCGATAGCGCGGCGACAGCGCGGCCCTCTCCGTCACGGACGCCGTCCACGGTCATCCCGTCGACCTCGGAGGCATCCACGCGGCCACGGCCGACGGCCGTCGAGATCCCGTCGGATGCCGTCGGGGAGACGACCGAGGAGGCCGAGGAGGAGGCCGACGAGGAGGCCGAGGAGGAGGCCGGGTATGTCGCGCAGCGCCCGGTCGCCTGGTACATGCCCAGCCCCGCCCAGCTGGCGTGGTTGGCGAGGGTGAACCAGAGCCTCGTGTTGGCGCCCCCGGGCAGGGACGGCCTGCTCCAGGCGGTGATCAACGCCGCCTCGGAACTGGCCGGGAACCTGTCCGCTCCGACCCAGGCCATGGGGCTCGGGGGTTTCGGGGTGCCGGAGCTTCGGGCCCACCTGGCTTACCTGCTCCGACAGGACCACGACGCAAACCCGGACTACTACGCCTCCCGCTTCCGGCAGGTTGACATCCCGGCAGTGGCCGACGATATCGCCCAGTCCCGGGAAGAAGCCACCGATACGCAGGTCCTGATGTGGATCAACCGCGTGTTCGGAATCAACGTGCGGATCGTGGACCCCGACGGGCGGGTTGTTGCGATGCCCGACGCGGACCGCCGCGCCGCGACGCTTTTTCTGATCCACGTGGTGCATCCGAGGCCCCACTATCACGCGGCCGTGTCGACGCCGGCTCCGGTAATGGCGCTCCGGGATGCAGGCGCGGCCAGCGAGGCCGCCCACCTGTTCCACTGGGTCCTGCTCACTCGCAGTCGGCTCGCCGCGGCTCGCACCGAGGTCGCCGAGGCGCGCCCCACGCCGCTCACGACGGCGGAGGCCCCGGACTGGCGGCGGCAGCTGCAGCAGCGTCTGACCGAGCTGGAGGCGATTACCAACCTGGCGGAGCTCGCGACCGCCCACCTGCGCATGGTCGCCGGCGAGATCCCGACACCGGCTCAGCTCAAGAGGTACCGCATCCTCGCCGGCAGCGTGATGCTCGCCTACGACCGCCTGCGGCTCTCGGTGCAGATCATGACCGGAGCGCCGTCGCAGCTGCCCGACCTGACCGTGCACGGCAGGCCGGTGTCGGCGCTCGAGGGGCCGACCCTGATGGCCCTACAGCAACGGGCGACCCTGGCGATCACTACGGACCCGCGCTCGCGTCGGCCCTCGATCACGCGTCGACCCTCCGCCACGAGTCGACCGTCGGCCACGACCACGACCACCCTGACTACCAGCTATGTGCCCAGTGCGTCGGTGGCGTTCACCGGCGCCAGCGACGCGTTCCTCCCGTTCACCGACCTGCGGGAGATGCCGCCGGCGCGTCCCCCGGAGGCCGCCAACCAGGTCGAGGAAATCGATGCCGAGATCGTGACTGCCCTGAATGACATGCGCGGCATCCGCAGTCGGGTTTCGGACTGGGCCGGACCCTGGTCGACCCGCGCGGAGCAGGTGGAGGCGGCGTATCACGGGTCGCGGATCGAGCGCGACCAACCGTCGGCGGCTCAGGTGGCCGTCCTGGACGAGCTGAACGAACGGATCCAGACGCAGCGGATGGAGGGTCACCAGCTCGACGCGATCGAGGATCGAGCCGCGGGGAGCGAGCAACGCATCACCCTGCTGCACACGCAGCTCGCTCGGCTGCTCGCCATCGACCCCTCGCCGGACAGCCCGGACACCCTCGATGCCCTGACCACGCGCCTCCGGGACCTGCTCGCCGCCACCACCAGCGCGGACCTGCTGATCGACTTTGCCCGGCTGGAGCAGGACAGCGCCGACTACCTGGACCGGTTGGAGCGGGACCCGCCCCGCCGGCAGTCCATGGCCACGCTGCACCGGCAGCTCAGCGACGACCTGGCCGGGATGACCGGCGAGATCGACACCCTCCCGGACGGAGACCGGGACCGGCTCCGGCGGACGATAACCGATCTCCAGCGGCGGGCGGACCGGCTCGGCTACCCCGGGGCCGCGGGTGTGGCGGGCGGACCGACCACCGCCTCGGCGTCCGCGACCGACCTGGCCGGCCTGCACGCCCTCGAGGCGGAGGTGCAGTCCCTGCGGGCCGAGCTCGAGACTCGGGACTCCTGGTCGACGGGCATTTCCCCGCCTGCAAGCTCGGGGGTCCGCAGGCGCCGCGAGCCCGAACAGGGGACGGACCTTCAGACCCGGCGGGACCAGTTGGCGCGACCCCTGTTCACCGCCGGCCTCGCGCGCCTCACCGCCGCGTTGGACGGTGTCGACTCGGCCGTTGGCCTGCTGCCGGAGGATTCCCAGGGTTCCTTGGAACAGCGCGCGGGCCAGCTGAGGCGCAGGCTCACCGGCCTTGAGGGCCTTGGGCCGAGCGCCGCCAGCCTGGCAGCCGCGGCCGCGCTCGAGACCGAGGTGGCTGCGCTGGTCGAGGAGGTCACCCAGACCGTGCATGCGGTTGCCGGCGCCGAGCGCCGGCAAGCGGCAACCGATCTGCTCGACCTGCTCGCGAAGTCCCGAGATAGCCTCGCCAACGAGCCCGAGCCTGCGCGTGCGTCTCAACCGGAGCTACCGCGAGTCGAGCGGGAGGCGCTCGATGCGGAACGCGGGTTGCCTGGCGCCGGCCCCCCGTCTGCTCCCCAGCTGAGCCGGCTCGGTGAGGCCGTCGGAGCGCTCCGCTCCGTTTTCGCGGAGGTCCAGCAACAAGGCCTGGCCACCTTGCTGGCCAGGGATCTCATCAACCGCATCACCACGATGCTCGACGAGGTTGACCAGTTCGCCGCGGTCGTCCCGGCCCCGAACGCCGTCGCCGAGCGGCAGCGTGTCCATTCGCGTGCGGAGCTGCTGCGCCTTCCTCCCCCGGAGGAGATCCCCATGGACCGGCTGCCGGGCGTTGCCGATCTGGAGCTGCGAGTCGCCGACCTGCGGGACGAGGTGTCCACCTACACCGATCAGCAGGCCCAGCGGACGCGAGAACGGCTAGAGCGCCTCGAGCAGCTGATGCAAGCGCGCCGGGCTCAGTTGGCGGCACTGGGCCGCCCGACGGATCTCAGCCCGATCCTGCAGGGGTTGGACGTCCTGGCCGGCAGGCTGGCCAGGACGCGGTTCGTGCTGGACTCCCGCCTCGGCTCGGTGAGCCTGGTGGAGCAGAAGCTGAGGGAACTCGAGCGGGACCTCAAGCGGCTCGTGCGGTACTTCACCCGGCTGATGAGGGACAAGAAGATCGTCGGTCCGCAGGACGCGGACCTGAGCGTGGCCTACGCTCCGCCACCGGGCACCATGGTCGGTCAGGGCTCGGTCGAGTTCGTGAACGAGGACGCGATCTTCGCGGCAATCGAGCGGGCCATGCGCCAGGCCGCCCCGATCGCCGCCCATCCGGGCTTGCGGGCCGCGCTGCAGGAGTGGCGCGCCGCCGCATCCGGGCGGCGGCTGGCCGAGGCGGTCGAGGAGCTGTTCAGCGGAAGCACGACTGTCTCGCTCAAGATCGCGCTCATGCTGTCCGAGCCTGCCGGAGAACTACTCCAGTACCGAGCCACCCACCCTCGCCAGCAGGCCGGCGGCACCTACAGCGCAGAGGTGACCCTGCAGCGCACGTCCTGGCGGCAGGTCACCGACAACCGGGGCATCCAGTTGCCGGAGATCGATGAGCCCCTGACGATGCCGGACAAGACTGAGACCAGGACGCGTGTCCTCAGGACCAGTTCCACTCCGGTCGATGTCGGCACCTCCTCCGCCACCAAGACCTCGGGTTCCTTTGTGATGCAGGCGAATCTCGGAAAGGGCAAGCAAGGCCGGCTCCAGGAGTGGTTTGTCAGCCTGGGCGGGACACCGCTGCCCTTCAACGACCAGAGCACGTCCTCGGCGCTGTCGACAGCCGCCGGCTCCACGTCGGCCACCAAAGGGTCGGAGTACCGGGGGGTCAAACACCAGTTCTCGGTCTTGGCCGCGGTGGCGCTGACCCAGCCCGGCGCCGACCACGCCGCCGCCCCTTGGCGGAGTACGGCCGAGCATGCGGTGCTCACCACCACCCAGGAGAGCCTCCTGGAAAAGATGCCGTGGAAGGACGGCGACAGCGTCAGCGACGACGAGGTCAACGACCATACCTGGGCCGAGGCCAGGAACCGGTACGGGCCGGAGGCCCGGGCCGACGAGGATCTGCGGCTGGCCGAAGCCCGCGCCCACCAGCCACCGCAGAACTTCAACCCGGCGGACGCCGCGGAGGCGCGGACGCGCCGTCGTAGCGACGTCGTGGGCCTGTCGGCCCGGCTGGTGCAGGAATTCCACAACCAGATGAAGACGCTGTTCAGCGGCTTCACCGCACCCGGCACCGTGTCTGCGTCGGCGGTCGCCCAGTCGTCGGGTCTGAAGGCGCTGATCGTGGCGGCCCGGGACGGCGACTCGCGCACCCCTGCCTTCTGGCGAAGCAAATGGCTGGGGGAGGGGCGCAGCAAGGCCACGGTCACCGTGAAAAAGTTCACGCCGTTCCTGGTCTACCTCGACAGGAACGTGGCCAGCCGGGTGGACCGGGACGACAGCGAGGTGGTCGGCGTGACCCAGGACGCGCCGAGCTACTCCGACTCCTGGGGGGGCTTCATCCCGGTCGGGTTCCTCGGAGTCGCCGGGATCTTCTCGTCCTACGTGGTGCCAGAGCCGTCGGCGTTTCGCTCGGCCTCGATCGGCTCGAGCGGGGAAAATCGCACCCAGGTGCAGGTACGC
>Ga0210378_10002003_pt1 | contig 10499 bp, 7 predicted proteins | sample PLM1_60_b1redo_FD_155465 | JGI IMG/M metagenome (GOLD analysis project Ga0210378, IMG submission 155465) | Groundwater sediment microbial communities from an aquifer in East River, Colorado, USA - PLM1_60_b1 redo | ecosystem: Environmental > Terrestrial > Soil > Riparian zone | place: USA: East... | reverse complement strand
GGCAGGACCGACTGCCCCGGCAGGACCAACTGCACCGACAGCCCCGGCAGGACCACCTGGCCCGATTGCGCCGGCAGGACCGGCGGCGCCGGTAGCGCCCGCAGCACCGGCAGGACCGGCAGGACCCGCTGGACCGGCAGGACCCGCAGGACCGCCTGAGGCGCTACCAGTGATGAAGTAGCCCGTGACGTCGAACACGACATGCGTGCTCGAGTTCGCGGGATTGGCCATATAGGTGACGCTTAGCTTGCCGCCAGCGCCCAGCGCGCCTGAGACAGAGTTCGCGCGGATGTCGCCTCGCGGGAAGTTGAGAGTGGACGTCGTCGGCGCGCTCGTCGGAGCAAGCGTCAGCGAGAGGTAGCCGGCCGCCGTCTGCTTGTCGACAGTCAGGTTCCCGGTCACGCCGATCGCCGAGGTCGGGATGTTGATCGCGGGGTTCGTCGGATTGCGGTTCGTAACCTGGAAGGTCCGCGGGACGCGGCTCATCAGGGGGCCTGTCAGGCCAACGTTGATCCGCGAGTCGACGAGGCGATTCGGGACGACAGGAATGTAGACATTCGGAGGAGCAACGGCCGTGGTATCGGGACCGCGCGTGCCTCCCGTCGCCGTCGTGCGGCCGGACGCAACGCCGACCATGGCGCCAACCATACCGATTGCAACCGACAGAGTGAGAAGCACCCGTATCGGCATGTGCGTCCGTCTCGTCGCTTTCGCGACGTCCTGATCCAACATTCCTGTTCCCTCTGTAGTCGTGACGGTCTCAGCGTTTTTTGACCCAGGCGTCTACAGCGACCAGCGAGGGGACCCCCGCTTCGCACCATTGAGCAGACCATTCGCCGCGGCTCGTTCTACGGACTCTGTAGTAGGGGGATGCGGTATTCGTTCGACCCTTAGTCCTACGCCGCCTAATCCGAATGGATGACGGACCTACGAATTGAGTGCGTCGGTCGGAGCCTTCGTCCGCTTGATGACGACCGTTCCGGCAAGGGCGTCCGCGGGGGTGCGGTGCTCCCTGCCCACGAGAGTCACGATGAGGCTCACGGGCCAGAGGATGAGGGTCAGGAACAGGCCGAGGAGCCTGACGATGGCCCGCCCATCGCCGATCGCAGCGCCGTCGGAGCGTCGGACGATCCGGAGCCCGAGCAAGCGGCCGGCGACCGTCCGCCCACCGAGTGGGCGGATCACGAAGGCGAACACGCCGATGAAGGCGACGAGGACCCAGACCGTCCGGATCGGGCTATAGATCCGAGGGTCGATCAATATGTAGGCCGGCGCGGCGACCACGACGAAGACGATGTAGTCGAGGAATGTCGCGGCGACGCGCTCGACGAGATTCGCGTACCGATAGCCCGGTGTGGGGCCGGCCGGCTGGGCCGTCTTCGCTGGGGCTTCCCAGAGCGGCGTCTCGTCGGTCATCGGCCGAAGGTCGGAGCCGCCCGGCTTCAGGCCTCGGCGAGCGTGAGCGTCGCTTCTTCGAGCTCAGCCATTCGGGCCCGATACGCCGTCCGGGCGTCGTGCACCCGGTTCTCCGCCTGGACCCGTCCCATACCGTCCAGTCGAATCTCCTCGAGCGCTTGCTGTGCGTCACGCAAGGCGGCGAGCAGTTCCTCGGTCGTGGGCTCGATCTCGATCACGGAAGAACCTCCTCAAACAGCTCCCCCGAGTCGTGATGGCAACCGCATTGTAGGCCTCGGGGCGACGCCTGGCATCTCGATTTCTGCGAGCGGTGCCAGTTCGCGCCGGCCAATCCGCGCCGTCGCCCGACTGACGGCCGACTCCCATTCGGTGCTACGCTTCGGAGGTCCTTGACGGCCGGTCCTGTGAGGCCGGCGAACCGGTTCCGTGAGGCCGGAAAGGAGGCAGATCAGAGTGTGTCCGCGCGCCCACCGAGCCCCTCGGGTCGGTGGCGTTTTCATGTCGGGGACCGGGGCGTGACCCCGGTCACCGCTACGATCGTCCCGCCCCTGCCACGGCCGAGCTCGATCGTCGATCCGAGGGTCGGGGATCTTGGTCCCGCCCTGCTGGCCCTCGAAGACGGCACCGTCTTTCCGGGAATCGCGTTCGGGGCCGCGATTGCCGCCGGGGGCGACCTCGTCGTCAATACGAGCCAGACCGGCTACCAGGAGGTCTGCACCGACCCCTCGTACGCAGGCCAGGTCGTCGTGATGACCTACCCGCTCATCGGCAACTACGGGCGGCTGATCGAGGACGACCAGTCGATCCAGCCGTGGCTGCGCGCGCTCGTCGTCGCCAACGCGACCGCGGCAGTGGTCGACGACGTCCGCCAGCTTGCTGCGCTCCTTCGCGACCAGGGGATCCCGGCGATCGCCGGGGTCGATACGCGGGCGCTGGCGCGTCACCTGCGGGCGAATGGCTCACTCCGCGGCATCGTCACGGAGCCTGGCTTCGTCGACCGCGACGAGGCGGTCGATCGGGCGCGGTCGGTGCCGAGATGGGAAGACCAGGATTTCGTCGGCCAGGTGTCGCCGGCCTCGATCATGGACGTGGGCGGCCACGACGAAGGCGGACCGCTGATCGGGATCGTCGATTTCGGGCTCAAGACGAACATCGTGCTCGGGATGCGGCGGCGCGGCGCGCGCGTTCGGATCCTGCCGCACACGATCTCGACCGCCGTCGCGCTCGCCCGGGACATCGACGGGTTGATCCTCTCCCCGGGGCCGGGCGATCCCGCCCGACTCGACGGGCCCGTCGCGTTGGCGCGGGCGATCATCGACGACGGCCGGCCGCTGCTCGGGATCTGCCTCGGCCACCAGATCGTCGGGCGCGCGGCGGGCGCCGAGACGCGCCGGCTGCGGTTCGGCCATCACGGGGCGAACCACCCGGTCCGCGACGTCGACATGGGCCTGGTCCAGGTGACCGCCCAGAACCATGAGGTACAGGTCGTCGGGGAGTCGCTGCCCGCACGCTCCGGCTTCCGAGTGAGCCAGGTGAACCTGAACGACGGGTCGGTCGAGGGGCTGCGCCACGCGACGAAGCCGATCGAGACGGTCCAGTACCACCCTGAAGGGGCGCCCGGCCCGCTCGACGCACTCGCCGTCTTCGACCGGTTCGTGGCCGCGGCAGAGGCCCGGCGCGGGTGAGTCCGGTGCCCGTGCCCGGGAACCCGCCCGAGGCGGCCATCTATTCATGGGTGGACTACAAGGCCCGGTTCGAGGGGGCAGGCGGGCCGTCACTGACAGTCGATAAGCCCTCGGCGGCTAACCGAGACCCGACGATGGGCCCGGCGGGGCCGCGAACGAGGCCTTATAGCCCGGGGGCGAATATCTGGCCAGGTGGGAGGCTTGCGGCGTGACGATGTCGCACAAGCCCGCATCGGTGCTGATCCTTGGCTCGGGGCCGGTCGTCATCGGCCAGGCGGCCGAGTTCGACTATGCCGGGACGCAGGCCTGCCGCGCGCTTCGGGCCGAGGGCGTCCGGACGATCCTCGTCAACAGCAACCCGGCGACGATCATGACCGACCCCCAGGTCGCCGACGCGATCTACCTCGAGCCGCTCACGCCCGAAGCCGTCGAGGCCGTGATCGCCAAGGAGCGCCCGCAGGGTCTCCTCGCCGGGCTGGGCGGACAGACGGCGCTCAACCTGGCGATGGCGCTCGCGGAGCGGGGCACGCTCGAGCGCTACGACGTGAAGCTCCTCGGGACGCCGCTGATCGCCATCGAGATGGCGGAGGATCGCGAACGCTTCCGCGATCTCCTCGACAGGATCGATCAGCCGTACGCGCCGTCGGCGATCGTCGGCGGGGCAACGCCGGCGGAGCGGGCCGCTTCGGCCGACAAGGCCCTTGCTGACATCGGCCTGCCCGCGATCGTACGGCCAGCATTCACCCTTGGCGGGACCGGCGGCGGCATCGTCGAGACCGAGGACGCCTATCGCGAGCGAGTCCGGGCCGGCCTGCGGGCCAGCCCCATCGGCCAGGTTATGGTCGAGAAGTGCCTTGTGGGCTGGCAGGAGATCGAGTACGAGGTGATGCGCGACGCCGACGACACGTGCATCGCGGTCTGCTCGATGGAGAACGTCGACCCGCTTGGCGTCCACACCGGCGACTCGATCGTCGTGGCCCCGGTCCAGACGCTGTCCGATCCCGTCCACCAGCGGCTGCGGAGCGCAGCTCTCGCGATCATCCGTGCGCTCGGCGTCGAGGGCGGTTGCAACGTCCAGTTCGCGCTCTCGCCCGACTCGACCGAGTACGCGGTCATCGAGGTCAACCCGCGGGTATCGCGCTCCTCCGCCCTGGCATCCAAAGCGACCGGCTACCCGATCGCCCGGGTCGCCGCCCAGATCGCTGTCGGGCGTCGATTGGCCGAGATCCCGAACGTCGTCACGGGCACGACCGTCGCCGCGTTCGAACCGGCACTCGACTACGTCGTGGTCAAGCTGCCGCGCTTCCCGTTCGACAAGTTCCCAGGTGCCGACCGGATGCTCGGCAGCCAGATGAAGGCGACCGGCGAGGTCATGGCGATCGATCGGACGTTCGGGGCGGCGCTGAACAAGGCGCTCCGCGGGCTCGAGCAGGCGGGCGCGGGGCCTCTCGCCGAGGACCCGAGCTGGAACCCGACGTTCGACTACCTCGGCGCCGTCTACGGCGGTGGCGAGCGCGAGGACGACGAGCCGATCCGCTGGGTCGACGAGACCGGCGCTGCATCTGAATCCACTCGCCACGCCCAACGCGCGGCGGCCCCGATCGTCCTCCGCCAGTTCCTCGCGCCGTCCGACTCGCGATTGTGGCGCCTGCTCGGCCTGCTCCGACGCGGTGTGCCGGAGGCGACGATCCAGGAGGCGACCGGGATCGCGCCGTGGTTTCTCGCGGAGATGGCCCGTAACGTCGCCGTCGAGGCGGAGGTTCGGGCGGCGGGGGAGCGGCTGACGAACGCGCCACGGGACGCTGAGGCGGCCACGCTGCTGGCGACCGCGAAGCGGGCGGGCTTCGGTGATCGGGAGCTCGCGGCGATTGCCGGAGTGGGGGAGGATGACCTGCGGGCGGCCCGACTCGCCGTCGGACTCCGGCCGGGGTACGCGATGGTCGACACGTGCGCCGCGGAGTTCGCCGCCGAGACGCCGTATTTCTATGCAACGTATGCAGCCGCTGGGTCGGCGCCGGAGGCTCCGCCGGTCGCGCGTCCGGCGGCACTCGTCATCGGCAGCGGCCCGGTCCGGATCGGGCAGGGCATCGAGTTCGACTACTGCGCGGTCCAGGCGGCGCAGACGCTCCGCGAGCGGGGCTGGTCGGCGGTGATGATCAATTCGAACCCGGAAACGGTCTCGACCGACTTCGACGCGTCCTCGCGGCTGTACTTCGAGCCGCTCGACGCGGAGAGCGTCCGGAGCGTCATCGACGCCGAGACTCGGGACGGGGAGCCGCCGCTCCCCGCCGTCGTCGCGTACGGCGGCCAGACGCCGCTCAACCTCGCGGCGCCACTCGCCGCCGGCGGCGTGCCGCTTCTCGGCAGCGATCTCGAGGCAATCGACCAGGCCGAGGAGCGGACGCGCTTCTCGGCGCTCCTCGACCGCCTCGGCATCCCGCAGCCCGAAGGCGGGATGGCTCACAGCATCGAAGAGGCGCTGACCCTGGCCGAGCGGATCGGTTACCCGGTCATCGTCCGGCCGTCGTTCGTGATCGGCGGGCTCGCGATCGACTTCTGCTACTCGCCCGAGGATCTCGTGCGGCAACTCGCCGCCGCCACGGTCGTCGATCCCGATCGGCCGGTCCGGATCGACGGCTATCTCGAGGGCGTCGAAGTGGACATCGACGCGGTTTCGGACGGCGAGCGAGTGCTCATTCCCGGCCTCCTCGAACACGTCGAGCGGGCAGGCGTCCACAGCGGCGACTCGGTCGGCGTCTTTCCGCCGCGATCCGTCAGCGAGTGGGACCAGGAACTGATCGTGACGACGATGGAGCGCATCGTGCTGGCCCTCGGCGCAAAGGGCCTCGTCAACGCCCAGTTCATCGTCCGGGAGGATGGCGTCTATCTGATCGAAGTAAACCCGCGCGCCTCGCGGACGGTGCCGTTCATGAGCAAGGTGACCGGCGTCCCGATGGTCGAGCTCGCGGTTCGGATCTCCCTCGGCGAGACGCTCGAGGAGCTGGGCTGGCCGAACGGTCTGCTGCCGCCGCCACCGTTCGTCGCAGTGAAGGCGCCGGCGTTCTCGACGGCCAAGCTGCGTGGCGTCGACCCGTCGGTCGGGCCGGGGATGCAGTCGACGGGCGAGGTGATCGGTATCCACACCGACCCGCGGGTTGCGCTTGCGAAGGCGCTCCTGGGCGCCGCGCTCGTGCCGCCACGTCCGGGCGAGGAGGGTGCTCTGGCACTCCTCTCGATCGCCGAGCGGGACAAGGCGGAGCTGCCGCGGCTGGGAGCGGCGCTCGCGGCCGCGGGCTACCGTCTCGCGGCGACGGCCGGCACGAGGGCCGCGCTGGCAGCAGCCGGATTCGAGGCCGCGCCGGTCGCCAAACTGGGCGCAGAACCTGACGCCGACGCCGGAGAGGTGGCAATCCTGGACCTCATCGCCAACGGCAACGTTCGCCTCGTCGTCAACACGCCTACCCCGCGCTCAGGTGCCGTTCGGGACGCCGCGGAGATCCGCCACGCGGCCACCGCCGAGGGGATCCTCTGCCTGACCGCCATCGAGACCTCGGTCGCGGCGGCGGAAGCACTCGACCCCGCGATCGCGGCCCGCCTGTCGGAGGTCCGATCCCTCGACGAGTGGGTGCCGGGCGGCCGACCGCCCGGCGTCCGGGTCGCCGAGGTGGTCGGCGCGTGACCGACGCCTTCGAGCTCATCATCTTCGACTGCGACGGGGTCCTGGTCGACAGCGAGCGCCTCTCGATCCGGATCGATGCGATCTTCCTCGAGCGCCTGGGTTGGCCGATGTCGCAGGAGGAGATCGTGCAGCGCTGGGTCGGCCGATCCGACGCCGACATGCGAACCGAGATCGAGGCGCACATCGGCGGTCCCATCCCGCCCGACATCGAGGCGGAGTTCAGTCGGATCTACCGCGAGATCTTCGACCGGGAACTTGCGCCGGTGGACGGGATCCGCGAGGCGCTCGACGTCATCACTATCCCGCGCTGCGTCGCCTCGAGTGGCAAGCACGACAACATCCGGCGAAACCTGGCGCTGACCGGGTTGTCGGGCTACTTCGGCGAGCGGATCTTCAGCGCGACCGACGTCGAACATGGCAAGCCCGCACCCGACCTGTTCCTCCTGGCCGCCACGACGCTGGGCGCGGAGCCCTCCCGCTGCGCCGTCGTCGAGGACAGCGTCTACGGCGTCGAGGCCGCGCTCGCGGCCGGCATGCTGCCGTTCGCCTACGCCGGCGGCGTCACCCCCGCCGACCGCCTGGCGCGTCCCGGCGCGGTGGTCTTCACCGATATGCGCCAGATGCCCGACCTCCTGGAGGCCGCCGCAAAACGACCGGCCTAGGTGTGATGTCCGAGGACGTTGTTGACAGCCGCCTGGGGCACGATGCCTCCGATCGCGGTGTGCGGACGTCCTCGATTGTAGAAGGCGATGAATCGGGGCAGGGCGTGGAGACGGTCGCTGTTCGAGCGGTACGGCCGCGCATAGGCCCACTCATCGAGCAGGGTCCGGATGAATCGTTCGGCCTTGCCGTTGGTCTGCGGTCGGAACGGCCGCGTCCGCTTGTGCCGGATCTCGAGTCGGGCCAGGGTGTCGCCATAGGCGTGGCTGCGATAACTCGAGCCGTTGTCGGTGAGCATCCGCTCGATCCGGATGCCGACCTCGGCGAACCGGGCGACGGCCAGCTCGACCGCCCACGACGCGCTCTCACCGCGCTCGTCGGCGACCGGCACGACAACGGCGTAGCGGCTGGCGTCATCGACGAACACCTCGAGGTGGTCGTAGCCGACACGGCCGTTGTCAGGGCGCGGCAGGTTCGCTCGGCCGAGGACCCGCCAGCCACCGCCAGCCGGCACTCGCCCGAGCTTCTTGTGGTCCTGGTGGACGAGAGCGCCCGGATGGCAGGCGACGTAGCGGACCGGGGTGCCGGTCACCCGGTCGGTGTCGCGAAGGCGATTGAGGCCGGCCCGGCGGAGGACGCCGTAGATCGTCGAGCGGGGATGGCCGGTGAGCGGCGCCAGGCGGGCCGGGCCGTACCGCCGGCGAGCCCGTGCGCGGATGATCGCGGCCGTCACCGCGTCGGACGAGCGACGGGGCGAGCGGTGCGGTCGGGAACTGCGATCCTCGCGCCCGGGCAGGCCGTAGGCCCGAAAGCGGCGGACCCACTTGTAGCCGGTCGCCCGGCTGATCCCGAGCTGCTCCGCGACGGTCGCCACCGGCCAACCGTCGACGATCACCCGTTTGACCAGGAGCTGCCGACTGAAGACGCTGAGACGCGCACTAGGATGTGCCACGAGAGCCTCCGACCGGTATGGGTACTCAACACCTCACACCGTGTCGCGGGGCTCTCGTTTGTCAACAACGTCCTCAATCACCACACCTAGGCTGCCGCCTCGGCGCCAGGCCGTGGCCGCCACGCCCGCCACGCCGGCCGCGGGCGGCGCCCCTAGCTCATGCCTGCGAAAGGGTGTCCGTTTCTGATGACCGTAGTTCGCATCTAGATGTCCGTGCGCGCATCAGAGTCGGGCTCGGTGGTCGGCCCTCGTCGACCGTTGTCGGCCCTCGTCGGCCCTCGTCGGCCCAGGCGGATATGCGAACTACGGTCATCAACTTCGCAGGGGGTGTTGCGCAATGGGGCCCCCCGGGGCGGACCCGGTCTGCGGGGTGCCGGGAGGCGTCTCCACGACGAGCGACTGACCCAGCGACCAGAGCGTGAGCGTCGTGAGCGCCACCATGATCACGGCGAGCGGGACCTCGCGTGTTCGGTGCGAGCGGCCAGCCCGCTCGGCCGAGGCGGCGACGACGTGGCCACCCCACGCCCCGAGCATGTGGCCGCCGACGACCGCGGCGATCTGGATCGTCCACACGAAGCCTGGCGGCAGGAACGCTCGCGTCGGCTCGAGGAACGCCCAGCCGAAGCCGCCGAGATCCCAGCCCTGCTGCAGCGGATCGGCGATCGCGACGATGATCCGCTGGCCGTCGATGAACACGTACGTGAAGTAGTGGGCGATCAGGTAGCCAACCGCGATGGGCAGCAACCCCGCCCCGGTCGCGGCCGTACCAACGAGTCGGGCGACCGCCAGCGCCGCCGCGGCAATAACCCCAAGAAACCCGAGCAACTGGAGCGTCTCGATCGGCACGGCCGGCGCCCCGAAGACGGAGAACCAGGGCGTCGTCTGGGACAGCCCGTCGTAGAGGATCGACGCGGTCCCGACGGCGATGAGCAGGATGTCGGCCGTGGTCCAGCCGGGAAGCAGCAGCCCTGAGGCGAACGATCGGCGCTGGACGTGGCCCTCGTCGTCGACGAGCCCGAACGGCGCGAGGCGGTTCAGCAGCCGGAACCACACCGAAAAGGTCTCGCCGTCGCGCCGCCACGCGTCGCGCCCGAACTGCGCCATCATCGCCAGCGTGAACGTGGTGTAACCGACAAGGACGACGAAGAGCAGGCTCGGGCCGCCGCCGTCACCGACGAGCTCGAGCCAGACGAAGAACACGAGACCGACGACGGCCGGCCAGCGACCGAGCCAGGCCGGGTAGTCCGCCGCATCCCAGCCGCGGATCCCGAGCCGGCGAGCGACCGCGGCGCCAATATCGAACAGGGTGGCGAACGGATCGAGCCAGTGCCAGATCGGTCCGCCGAGCGCCGACACGGCCGCCACCCCGACCCAGCCGTAGACCCACAGGAAGAGCGTCGAGACGTCGCCGTTACTCTCCCCGCCGAAGATGCCCTGGAGGACGATCCACGCCCACCCGATGAGGCCGATCGTCCGCAAAGCGGTCCGGAGCCACGCCGGCGGCAGCCTGCCCGGGCCGGGGGCCGGCGGCGGATCGGCGCGAACGTCCGCGAGCAGGAGGAACGCGAAGGACAGGGCAACTGCCATTGCCGCCCCGATGAGATAGACGATCAGGGGCAGACGCGACTGGTAGGTCGTGTCGAGGCTGTGGGCAAGTGCCCCGCTCGGGCCTACGAAGAGGAGAACAGCGACCGCGGCGAAGGTTGCGACCCGAAGCGCCGTTGTTCGGCTCACGCGCCTCCGCCGCCTCGCGAGCGGCCGCGCAAAAGGAACATCCCGAGCAGCAAGACGACGGCCAGGGCAGCGAGAATCGGCAAGATCACGTCCCCTCCTGAGGCGGTCGTATCGCCACCGGCCGACGGGGCGGGGGAAGGGGCGACCGACGGTGGCGCAGACGCCCACGCGGTCGGCGACGCGGACGGGGCGACACTCGCCGACGGAGGCGCCGGGGTGGGGCTGGGGGAGGGCGACGGCGCGTTGACCGTGAACGTCAGCACTTCACGCTTGAGTGCCTCGTCGTGGGCGGCGAATGCGGTGGACTTGATCTCGTATGCGCCCGGCGCGAGCACCGGTGGGTCGATCCGCATCGACTTCTCGTTGGCGGGGT
>Ga0210378_10002001_pt1 | contig 10507 bp, 10 predicted proteins | sample PLM1_60_b1redo_FD_155465 | JGI IMG/M metagenome (GOLD analysis project Ga0210378, IMG submission 155465) | Groundwater sediment microbial communities from an aquifer in East River, Colorado, USA - PLM1_60_b1 redo | ecosystem: Environmental > Terrestrial > Soil > Riparian zone | place: USA: East... | reverse complement strand
ACCAATGCATTGAGGAAGAACGCGACCGGGCCGAATGCCCCAAAGAGGAGCGGTGCCAAGGCAAATCCGACCCCGAATCCCGCGAGAGTCGCGCCCTCGAACCGGGCCGCCGCCTTGCCCCGGAGGGTTTCGCTCGTCGCGGTCGCGAGGGCAATGTAGCCAAGGATTGACGGGACGCTCGCCGCCGTCGACGCTCCTTCGAGCAACCGTGTCGCCCCGAGGATCGGTAGGTTCGTCGTGAGCCCCGTGAGGATCACCGCGATCGCCCCGAACACCGGCCCGACGAGCATCATCCGATGGTGGCCCAGTCGGTCCGATAGCACGCCGAACACCGGCGACAGGACGAGCTCCGAGAGGTAGAACGTCGAGTGGAGCACGGCGAGGGTCGTCGGCGCGACCGCCTCACCACCATGCTCCGGGAGCTTCGCCAGGTAGACCGCGAGCATCGCCCCCGTCAGACCGGTCGAGAAGCGGAGCGTGAAGGTGCCGGCCATCACGGCCCACAGCGATCGGTCCATCGCGGAAAGCGTAGCGGCTTCGGTCGTGCGGAGCCGTCCGCCCGGCCCGTGACGCGACCCGTATCATCGGTCGAACGCTTGGGGGCTGAGGAGGAAGCAGTGGCCAACGTCGCGTTCGTCACCGATTCGGCGTCGGACCTCGATCCCGCCGTCGCCAAGGCCGCGGGCATCCGGATCGTCCCTCTGTCGGTAACGTTCGGCACGGAATCATTCCGGGCCGGCGTCGATCTTTCGACCGAAGAGTTCTGGACGCGCATGACGGCGCCGAACGCGCCGTTCCCCAAGACCGCCGCGACGGGACCCGGCGACTTCAAGGCTGTCTACGACGAAGCCTTCGCCGACGGCGCCGACGCGATCGTCGCGATCCATGTATCGCACAAGCTCTCAGGCGCAATGAAGAGCGCCGAGCTTGCGGCGGGCATGCTGCCCGATCGCGAGATCCACATCGTCGACTCCCAGGGCGCATCGATGGCCCAGGGCATCCTCGCGTTCATGGGCCTGGAGATGGCAAAGCTCGGGGTATCGGCAGAGGAGATCGGTCGCGTCCTGAACGACCGCGCCTCCGACCTGCGGATGTATGTCTCGCTCGAGACGCTCGAATACCTGAAGAAGGGTGGACGGATCAGCGGCACCCAGGCCGCGATCGGGACGTTGCTGTCCGTGCGGCCGATCATCGCGGTCGAGGACGGCGTCGTCGAAACGGCCGACAAGCCGCGGACGCGGGCGAAGTCGAGGGCGCGCTGCATCGAGCTCATCTGCGCCCGGCCGATCGAACGGCTTGCGATCCTCCACACGATGGCCCCCGACATCGCGGAGTTCAGCGCAGAGGTGATTCGCCGCTCGGGCGTGGACCCGTCGACGGTCGTGGTCTCGATCGTCGGCGCGTCGGTTGGGCCGCATCTCGGGCCCGGTTGTGTGGGTGCGGCGGTCCTCTACAAGCGCTAGGTCGCATGCGAGCGCGACCGCCACGCAATGCCGTAACGGTCCTGCCATGCCCGGGACCAACGGTTGCGGGACGGTTGCGATGACATTGCGATACGGTGGACGCCCGAGGCCCGGGTGGGCCTCATCGGGCTATACTCGTCGCTGAATTCATCCGCGCGCCGGCGTCATCTCGACGCCTCTTGCGCCCCGTGGGGCCGTCCGGGAGACGACCCGAAACGCGAGCCGGTCACCTACTCGGACCGCGATCTCGCACGGAGGATCACCTCGAACCATGACCACAGAGCAGGTCGCCGCGTCGATCAACCCCTGGCAGGTCGCCCAGCAACAGTTCGACCTCGCCGCGGAGCGCCTCAACCTTGACCCCGGCCTTCGCCGCGTTCTTCGCGAACCGCGCCGCGAGCTGATCGTCCACTTCCCGGTGAAGATGGACGACGGGTCGGTCCAGGTCTACACGGGCTACCGCGTCCAGCACAACCTCGGACGCGGCCCGGCCAAGGGCGGCATTCGCTACCACCAGGACGTCAGCCTCGACGAGGTCAAGGCGCTGGCGATGTGGATGACCTGGAAGTGCGCCGTCGTCGGCATCCCGTACGGCGGCGGCAAGGGCGGCGTCATCGTCGACCCGAAGAAGCTCAGCCAGAAGGAGCTCGAGGCGCTGACGCGTCGTTTCTTCACCGAGATCGAGGTCCTCATCGGCCCCGAGAAGGACATCCCGGCCCCGGACGTCAACACGAACGCCCAGATCATGGCCTGGATGATGGACACGTATTCGATGCACGTCGGCTACACCGTCCCGGGCGTCGTCACCGGCAAGCCGATCAGCCTGGGCGGGTCGGAGGGCCGAAACGAAGCAACCGCGCGCGGAACGGTCTACTGCATCCTCGAGGCCGTCCGAGAGATCGGGATGGACATCGCCCGCGCCCGCGTCTCGATCCAGGGTTTCGGCAACGCCGGCGCGATCGCGGCGCGGCTGATCACCGACGAGGGCGCAACGGTGGTCGCGGTCTCGGATTCGACGGGTGGCATCTACAACCCCGACGGTCTCGACATCGGTCGCGTCAACGGCTGGAAGAAGGAGCACGGCACGGTCCAGGGCCTGCCCGGCGCGCAGGACATCAGCAACGCGGCCGTCCTCGAGGTCGACTGCGACATCCTGATCCCGGCCGCCCTCGAGAACCAGATCACCGCCCGGAATGCCGGGAACATCAAGGCCCGCATCGTCGCTGAGGCCGCCAACGGCCCAACGACTCCCGAGGCGGACCAGCAGATGTTCCAGCGCGGCGTCTTCATGATCCCGGACATCCTCTGCAACGCCGGCGGCGTGACCGTCAGCTACTTCGAGTGGGTCCAGGACCTCAATCGCGACCACTGGAGCGAGAGCGTCGTCAACGCCAAGCTCAAGGAAATCATGGTCAAGGCATTCCAGGAGACCCTCGCGATCGCCCAGCGCGACCAGATCGACATGCGCACGGCGGCGTACCTGCTGGCTGTCCAGCGTGTCGCCGACGCCACTTCGATGCGCGGCCTCTACCCGTAGGCCAACGTCCCGCGGGCCGGCCGCGCCCCCGCCCCGAAATCTCTTGCCTGTCCGAGCGATGCCGTCGGTCGCATCATTCCGGGATCGGACCACCAGCCCGGCGACGAGACTCCGCGGCGCCACACCGCGTGATGCAACCAACGGCATCACCAGCGGAGAGCGGTGATTTTCGGCGCGGCAGCGACCCTTGACGCGGGCGTAGTGCGGCCCGGACCGGGTGCTACCATCCGCCGCATGCTCGACCACGAAGAGAAGTTCCTGTTCAAGGAGGAGATCCTCCACCTCGCGAACGCGGTGGCGGAGCCCGGCATCCTCGATAACGTCGAGGACCTCCTGACCGACGTCATCACGAGCCCGCGCTTCGACTCCGAGGTCTTCACCCTCGAGCGCAGCCTCCAGGTGATGCTCGGGCCGCGCGCGGGAACGACGCTTGTCGGGCTGCTGACCGTCGCCCCGGAGGTCTTCGACGAAGTCGCCGAGGTTCGGATCCCGTCCGAAGTCCACGAGCGCCTCGTCGCCTGGCGGGCCCGGTTCGGGCTGGCCATCGACAACGCGCTGAACTTTCTCAACAACCCCGACGGGATCCAGGGCCACAACTTCGCGACGCAGGTCGCCCATGTCGAGGAGCGCCGCGTCCTACAGGGCCGCCTGACGCTCGTGCGCTACAACAACGAGCCCCAGTTCTTCGTGGCCGATGCGAGCGTCTTCCTCGGGCTCGTCTCCGACATCATGGAGCGGCTCGGGCCGTATCTCGAGCCCGACGCGATCGACGCCGAGACGGTCGGGCGCCTGAAGGATGCGATCGCGCTGATCGAGCGCAAGACGACCGCTCGCGGCTAAACGCTCGCCCGTGCGACAGCTGTATCTCGCGGCAACGGGCCAGAACCGCGGCAAGACGACGGCGGCCCTCGGCTTGCTCGACGGGTTCGTCCAATCGGGGCTACACACCGGCTTCATGAAACCGGTCGGTCAGCGAACGGTCATCGAGGACGGTGAGCCGGCCGACGAGGACGCGGTCCTCGTGAAATCGGTCTTCGGCCTGGCCGAGCCTTACTCGGTCATGAGCCCCGTCCACATCCCGCGCGGCTTCACGAAGTCCTACATCGCGGGGAAGGTGGTCGAAGACCTCGGGGCCAAAGTTCAGGCGGCCCACGCGACATTCGCCGACCACGAGATGCTCCTCATCGAGGGCACCGGCCACGCCGGCGTCGGGGCCGTGATCGGCCTTTCAAACGCCGTCGTCGCCTCGATGCTCGGGACCCCGGCCGTGATCATCAGCGAGGGCGGCGTCGGCCGCCCGATCGACGAGATCGTCCTCAACGCGTCCCTCTTCGCCGCCAATGGCGTCGAGGTCGCAGGGGCGATCGTCAACAAGGTCGACATGGACGCCCAGCCGGGAATCGCCGACGTCCTCGAGCGCGGCCTTGGTCGTCATGGCATCCCGCTCCTCGGCGTACTGCCCGTGAGGCCGATCCTCTCTAACCCGACCCTCGCCATGGTCCTCGAGGGCGTCCACGGCGAGACGATCCACCCCGGTCCCGATCTCGATCGGGTGATCGACGGGGTCGCAATCGGGGCCATGGAGGCCGGCCACATGCTCGAGCGGGTCGGGCCAGGCACGCTTGTGATCGTCCCCGGCGACCGCGAGGACGTGATCCTGACACTGACGACCGCGCACTTCGCCGAGCGGCTGCGAACCGCCAACGCGACGGCTGCCGCCAGGATCGCCTCGATCGCAGCGGCTGCCTCGAACGAACGGGCCGCCTCGGTCGCCGGCCACGAGGGCGCCGCCCTGGGCCTGGTGCTGACCGGCGGCTACCGGCCGCGCGCCTCGGTGATCGATGCGATCCGCGAGGCCGACATCTTCGCCACGATCGTCCCCGAGGACACGTACGTGGTTGCCTCGGAGGTCCACGACCTCCTGGTGAAGACACATCCGGCCGACCGCGAGAAGATCGAACTGATCAAGCAGCTCGTCGCCGACCACCTCGACATCGATCGGATCCTCGCTGTCGCCCGGGAGCCGACCGCCGCGTAACGATCGCCCGACGCGCACGTCATCGGTGGTACATGGCATCTGAGGAGTCCCGATGAAGCGTCAGCAGTTCGAGATGCTGGCCGTCGTGCTGGCGGCGGGCGGTGCGGCGTTCGCGCTGCAGCAGGCCACGAGCGTGCCCGGAACCTGGCTGATGATGGGCGTCTATATCGCGATCGCGGGCTTGCTCGTACTCGTGATCGGGACGCGGCGAGGCGATCGCACGGCGATAACGCTGCCGGCACGCGTTGTCGTTGGGGCGAGCATCGTCGTCGCCCTCGGCCTGGCGGCCCTGGGGATTGTCCTCTGCGGCCCCACCCTGCTGATCAACGACTGTCGGGCATAGGTCAGGTCGGGCCCGGCTCGGCGGCGGCTCGCCGGGTGACCCGTCGCCCGATCTGCCAGGCGAGGAAAGCAAGGATCGTCCCCACGATCGTGAGCGGCAATCCCACGATCCCTAGCCAGATCCCGACCGAGGCGGCGGACTGGCCGAGGCTGATCAGCGTTCCGGTGGCCCGGTCGGCGTCGGTTGCCGGATCCCAGCCCCGCCGAACTTCCTCGGTCGCCGGGGTCGCCGGCAGGCTGAAGACGACGGTCAAGGTCCCGTACGCGGCGCGCTCCTCGAGCAGCGCCTTCTCGGCCACGAGCCGCTCGATCTCGCCGCGCACCGTCGTCAGCTCGCCCTGGACGGCGAGGACGTCGGCGATCTTCGTCGCCTGGCCCATGATCGACTGGAGGGCGGCCTCGCTCGCCCGGAGGTTCGTGATCCGCGCCCCAAGATCGACGACCTGGGCCGTGACGGCCTCCGTCTCGACCTGCTGACCGCGGACCGCGGACGCGAGGCCGCGGATCCCTTCGAGGGCCTCGTCCCAACGGTTTGCCGGAATGCGGTAGACCGCCGATGCGCTCGCCTGCTCGTTGGACGCCGACTCGTCCGACGCGCTGATGTAGCCGCCGACGGCAAGAATCCTGGTCCGGGCCGATGCGACGGCGGCGGCGAGGTCGCCGACCTCGATGTCGATGTGGCCGGTGCGGATGATCAGCAGCTCAGGCAGGGCGGCTGCCCCGCCGGCACCGGCGACCTGTTCGCCCTCGCCTGCGGGAGTGGCCGTGTCCTCTTGGCCGCTTTGGTCGCTCGCCGGGTCGCCGCCCTCGCTTCCGGTGTTGATCGCGTTACCGACGGTCGACAGGATCGACGACGTCTGCCCGCCCATGAACGTGAGGGCGCCAATCAGCACCACGACCACCACGACAACTGCGGCCGCGGGCCCGCGCCAACCAAGATCTTCGGTATCCATGCCGCGACCGTACGGCCGCCCTCAGCCGGCGACCAGCGATGATTCCCCTGAATCAGGACCCGTCCGACAGCACCTCGTTGTCGATGAGGCGGGTGTCGCCGAAGCGAACGGCCAGGGAGAGGAGGGCGGATCCATCGACGCGGTCCAGCTCGGCCAGGGTGGTGCCGTCGGCGACCGAGACATAGTCGGGTCGGGCCAGGGGCTCCTCCGCGAGCGTCTCGCGCATCGCCGCCCTGATTCGGTCTCCGGAGCGTTCGCCGGCCTCCCAGCGCGCCGTTGCGGCCAGAAGGGCCCGGCGGAGGACCGGAGCCGCGGCCCGCTCCTCGGGCAGGAGGTGGACGTTGCGGGACGAGAGCGCCAGGCCGTCGGACTCGCGGACCGTGGGGCAGGCGATGACCTCGGTCGGGATCGCGAGGTCGCGGGCCATCTGGCGGATCACCATCACCTGCTGGGCGTCCTTCTGGCCGAAGTACGCCCGCTCGGCGCCGACGAGATCGAACAGGATCGCGACGACCGTCGCCACACCGTCGAAGTGGCCCGGACGGGCGGCGCCTTCGAGTGGACGGGCAACCGCCCCGACCGCGACGGTCGTGTCGAAGCCCGGCAGGTAAATCTCCTCGACCGGCGGGGCGAAAACGAGATCTATGCCCTCCTCCTCGACGATCGCGAGGTCCCGGGTCTCGTTGCGGGGATAGCGCTGGTAGTCGGCCGCCTCGTTGAACTGGCGGGGGTTGACGAAGATCGTGACGATCGTCGTCGCGTCATCGGCTCGAGCGCGCTGTATCAGCGAGCGATGGCCGTCGTGCAGCCAGCCCATCGTGGGCACCAGGCCGAGCGGTCGCGGAACCGCGGCGAGGGCGTCGCGCAGCTCTGCCCGGGTGCGGAGAACCTTCAACCGCGTCCGTGCCGAAGACTAGAGGTCGCGATCGAGGGGGATGCCGCCGACGGGGATGTCGGACGCCCCTGCGCCCGCCGACGCGTCGAGCGTCGACCGGCCCAAGACGTCATCGAGGACGCTGTCGTCCATTCGGACGGTCTGCTCCGGGCCTGGGAACGAGCCCGCGGCGACGTCGGCGGCGTACGCGCGCACGGCCCCGAGGATCGTCTCCCGCAGGTTCACATACGGCTTGGCATGCTTCGGTTGCCACGTCTCGACACCGAGAAGGTCGGTGATGATCTGGACCTGGCCGCTGCACCCGGGCCCCGCGCCGATCCCGATCGTCGGGATGCGCAGACGCTCCGTGATTGCGGCCGCGAGCTGCTCCGGGACCAATTCGAGGACGATCGAGAACGCGCCCGCCTCCTGGACCGCGAGGGCGTCGTGGAGCAGCGCCCGGGCCTGCTCGCGGCTCTTGCCCTGGACCCGGAACTTGCCGATCGCATTGGCCGACTGCGGCGTCAGCCCGATATGGCCCATGACCGGGATTCCGGCCCGGACGAGCGTCTCGATGACCCGCGCGCTGCGAACCCCGCCCTCGACCTTGACAGCCTGGACGCCCGCGTCGTGGATGAAGCGCCCGGCGTTCTTGAGCGCGTCCTCCGGCGTCGCGTAGGACAGGAACGGCATGTCACCGACGACGAGTGCGTGACGCGCCCCGCGAGTGACCGCGGCTGCGTGATGGAGCATGTCCTCCATCGTCACGCTGAGCTCGTTCTCGTAGCCGAGCATCGCCCGGCCCAGCGAATCGCCCACGAGAAGGAACGGAATGCCAGCCTCGTCGAGGAGTTTCGCCTGCGGGTAGTCGTAGGCGGTCAGCATCGCGATCCGCTCGCCGTCGGCGTACATCTTGCCGATGTCGGTGACGTTCAGGCGGCGGACGGCATCCGGGGTGGGGGAGGGGGTGGCGCTCATCGACCGATCTCCTGTCGCATAGGTTCAGTCTGCGCGGCGTCGTCACGCTCGTCCAGCGCACGGACCACGCGATCGAGGAGGATGTCGGCGACCGCCCGCTTCGCGAGCAGCGGGAGCGCCTGCTCAGTGCCGTCGGCGGCGAGGATCGTGACCCTGTTCGTGTCGGTCCCGAAGCCCGACCCGGCCTCCGACACGTCGTTGGCGACGAGGAGATCGACTCCCTTCCGCTTGAGCTTCTCCGCGGCTCGCTCCAGTGAGCCCGTCTCCGCCGCGAATCCGACGAGGATCGGGGGCGGCGTGCGGGCGCCCGGCGCACGCGCAACGGCCGCAGCACCGGCGAGGATGTCGTCGGTCGGCTCGAGATCGATCGTCAGGCCTTCGCTGCGGGTGAGCTTGGTTGCGGCGGTCCGCTTCGGGCGGAAGTCGGCGACAGCGGCGGCCATGACGAGCACATCCGACGAGTCGAGGATATCGAGGACGGCATCCCGCATCTCCGCGGTCGTCTCCACCCGGACGATCGTCGCGTTGCCAGGGAGCGCGGCCGTGACGTGGCCGACGACGAGCGTCACGCTCGCGCCGCGGTCGATGGCGGCCTCCGCGACCGCGACGCCCATCTTGCCGGTCGATCGGTTGCCGATGAACCGAACCGGATCGATTGGCTCGGCGGTGCCGCCGGCGGTGACGAGAACCCGCCTGCCGGTGAGGTCGGCTTCGCGAGCCGGCTCGATGCGGGGCGGGCGATCCGCCGCGTCCGGTGCGCGGACCGGTCGATTCCCGACGGCCTCGACGACCGCGTCCACGATCCGCGGTAGCTCCGCCAGGCGCCCGACGCTGACCTGCCCGGAGGCGAGGGGCCCAGCCTCGGGCTCAACGATGGCGTAGCCGAAGTCCTCACGCAGCCGGCGGACGTTCTCCCTCGTCGCGGGATGCGACCACATGTCGCCATCCATCGCCGGAGCCACGACGACCGGGGCACTCGATGCGAGGACGGTCGCGGTGACCGTGTCGCCGGCAAGCCCATGAGCCATCGCCCCAAGCCAGTGGGCGGTTGCCGGCGCGACGACGATCGCGTCCGCAGTGTCCGCCGCGACGATGTGGCCGATCCGTCCGTCGGGCAGGAGCGAGAGCAGGTCCGACTCGGTCGTGTGCCGGCTGAGCGCCTCGAATGTGAGCGGGGCGACGAACCGGGTGGCAGCCGGCGAGAGGAGGACGACGACGTCGGCATCCTCCGCCTGCAGCAGCCGGAGCAGCTCGACCGACTTGTAGGCCGCGATCGATCCGGTCACGCCCAGGGCGACAAGCCTGCCGGCGAGACGTCCGGTCATCGGAGGAGCCCGAGCTCGAGCGGCTCGCCGCCGCTGACTTCGGCGTGGAGGATCGCGAGGCCCTTGAGGGTCAGGTCCGGGTCGATCGCATCGATCCCCTCGAGGGCTCGCGCCCATGGCGCGGCCGACAGGCCGCCCGTCAGGATCGCCTTCACGTCGGCCGGGTCGATGCCCGCGGCATCGGCGAGCTCACGGCGGACGCGGGCGAGCAACCCGGAGGCCAGCGCCTGGTAGCCGAAGATCGTCCCCGACTGCATCGCGCTGACAGTGTCGCGGCCGATCGCCCGGTCGGGCGTGCGGAGCTCGATCCGGGGGAGCTTTGCCGTTCGCGCGGCGAGCGCCTCGAGGCCGAGCTCGAGGCCGGGCGCGATCGCGCCACCGACGTAGGCCCCGTCGGCTGCCACGCAGTCGAGCGTCGTCGCGGTCCCGAAGTCGACGACGACGGCCGGCGTTCCGTGAAGCCGCGCGGCCGCCAGCGCGTTGACGAGCCGGTCGGCACCGACCTCCTGCGGGCGATCCGTCCGGATTGCGAGCGGGACGGTGCCGGCGGTCGCGACGACGAGCGTTCGTTCCCGGCGCTCGGCGATCGTCTCGATCCCGGTCGTCAGGTTCGGGACGACCGACGCACAGGCGATCGCCGAGACATCGGCGAACGAGGCATCGTCGAGGCGCAGCAGGCCGTCGAGCATCAGTTCGAGCTCGTCGGCGCTGGCCCGCACGTGAGTCGCCGCGCGGCGAGTCGCGGTCAGCGCCCCGGCCTTGAAGAGCCCGAGCGTGATGTTGGTGTTGCCGATGTCGACGGCGAGCAGCATGGCGGGATGATACGCGGGCCGGTCGCCCCGGCCGCCAATCGTCCGATATCGCACGTCGCGCCAACTCACTGTCCCGCCGCCGCTCGGTCCGAATTCGGTGCGTAGCGTTCGTTGGGCCTTCGCGGGTCTGCGAAGGTCTCGTCAGCCGGGCGGGTGGCTCACGAATTCGGAGCCGCATTGACTGC
>Ga0210378_10002000_pt1 | contig 10510 bp, 7 predicted proteins | sample PLM1_60_b1redo_FD_155465 | JGI IMG/M metagenome (GOLD analysis project Ga0210378, IMG submission 155465) | Groundwater sediment microbial communities from an aquifer in East River, Colorado, USA - PLM1_60_b1 redo | ecosystem: Environmental > Terrestrial > Soil > Riparian zone | place: USA: East... | reverse complement strand
AGCCGTCGCCGCCGGCCGGGTCACCGCCGGCCGGGTCACCGCCGGCCGGGCCACCGCCGGCCGGGCCAGCGGTCCTTGCCTGCGCGGCGGTGCGCAGCCGGTCGCGGATCCGTTCCTCCCGGGCGGCGTCGGCGCGAGACCGCCAGTTCTGCGGCATCTCGGCCAGCAGCACGCGGCGCGGCTCGCTCGCCGCGTCCACATCGAGCACCCGGAACACCGTGCCGGGCAGGAACACCACCTTCGTCCCCTCGGGGCCCTCGACCAGCCCGTCCAGCCGGCGCGCCGTGCTCGACCAGATCAACACCTCGACACCTCCGGACACCTCAGCCAGCGAATCCGCGACCGCCATCAGCAACCCCATCTCCAGCACGTCTGTCCCCCGCCGGTACGCCTCCGCCGCCGCCGGATCGTCCGGCCCGCCGCGCACCACCAGCCCGGTCAGCGTCGGCAGCCTGCGCAGCCCGCTGACCACGCAGGAAACGAACGCCCGGTCCACCTGCTCGACCGCACCGGTCCGCAGCGACTCCAGCAGGCCGGTGTGGTCGGACGTCGCGAAGACGTGTACTGCGGCGAGGTCGGTCGCCAGCGCGTCATCCCCGGCCGCGGCGGCCCGAAGGCTCGGCCGCTCCGACAAGATCTTCCGGACGTACAGGGACGCCGCGTCGTACCTCCAGCCGAGCGACTGCCGGAAGTGCTGCCGCTCGGGCGGTGTGCTCGATCGCTGCCACCGCTGGTCCGCGCCACCGGCCCGGTCGGCTGCCACCTGGGAGGCCGCCGCGGGCGGCTGCGGCGCCGGGGGTCGTCCCGGCCCCGGAGGGTGCGCCGCCGGCGGAACGCGGTCCGCCGGCAGCGCGATGGGTGGCACCGGGGCGCCAGCGCTCGGTTCGTTCCCGGCGCTCGGTTCGTTCCCGGCGCTCGGTTCGTTCCCGGCGCCCGGTTCGTTCACGACGCCCGGCTGCCGCCCGGGCACGGCGCTGGTCGGTTCCGGCGCGGCTGGCTCGTCCACAGTGGACGTCTCCGGCCGCGTGGCCGGACCCGGGTCGGGCGGGGCCTGCGACGGTGCGGCGGCCGGGACGCTGGCGGTCGGAACGGCAGACGCGTGCAACCGCCCGACGGAGTCCGGCCTCGGGCCAGCCTGCCCGGCAGCGTCCGGCCCCGGACCGGCGTGCCCGGCGGCAGCCGCCGGGTGCGGCCCGCTGCCTGCCAGGCGGACGGCCGGGAGCGGGACCGGCGAGATCCCGTCCTCGCCCAGCCGATGCACCTGCACCCGCAGCGCGCCGGCCAGGCCGGCGACTCCCGGCAGGTCGACCCGCTCGGTGATGAGCAGCCGCAGCCGGTCCTGCGTCCGCCGCGGCAGGGCCCGGGCCAGCCGGCCGATCGCGCCGAGCACGAACTCGGGAACGTTGCCCGCCGCCGACCCGGCCGCGGTCACGACGATGTCGACGCGCTGCGGATCCGCCGGTCGCCGCAGCGCCGGCGGCTCCGGCGCCACCGTCGCCGGCCGCACCAGCAGACCGCTCGGCAGCACGTCGACGACCCAGCCGTCGGCGAGCCAGAAGCTCGCCGGCCCGGCGCCCGCCAGGCCCGCCACAGGCGGCGACCACGCCCACGGCGTCGGCGGCTGGGCGCCCGGGTGGTAGACGCTCTGGCTGACGAACGGCTGCCACGCCGACCCGCCGGCACCGTCCAGCACCTCGAACGCGAGCGACCCGTCCGCGGCGTAGCCGGGGAGCCCGTGCGCGGCCAGCACGTCGGTGTGCAGGTGGTCGGCCAGCCGCTGCGCGATCGGCGCCGCCCCGGTCGGCTCCGGCCCGTACGGAACGAGCAGGCACTGCTGCCGCATCGCCGGCGGAAGCGCCCGGACCACTGCGGCCAACCCGGCCACCGGGGGCGGCTCCTCGCCCGGCCGGCCGGCGAGCAGGGCGAGCCGCACCGGCGACGGCGGCACCGCGAACGCGGGGTCGGACAGCTCGGCGACCCGCCCTCCCACCCCGCGCACCCACAGCCCTGACGGCACCGGGGTTACCGTGACCCGCGCGGACGGGGGCTGCAGGGCGATGCCGGCCGGAAGGTCGGGCTGCCAGGCCGGCGGCGGGAACCGGGAGCCGGCTCGTGCGGGCTGCCGGTCCCGAGCGAATTCCCACCACGCGCCGGCGTGACCGGCGGTGAACAGCTCCCCCCGCTCGAGCACCACCAGCGGACCGTCAGGAGCGACCACCTCGACACCCAGCTTGTCGGCCAGTTGCGCCGCGATCGCGGGAGACCCGTCCGAACCCGATCGGGCGGCACCGCCGACCACGAGGCGCAGCCCGCCCGGCGGGTGCCCGGGTGGGTACGACAGGTGCTCGTAGAGGCCGACCAGGAGGCGGCCGTCCAGCGCGTACAGCGCCGCGGTCGCCGAGCCATCGACGACGACCGCGGTCCGGCCCGGTTCGGCCCGCAGCATCGGCTCGAGCCATCGCTCCGCCGGCTCGGAGGCGGCCCGGACCGACAGGCAGGCGCCCGAGCGCTCGACCACGACGCCGCCCTGCGCGGCTCCGGTACTGCTCACCCCAGCCCCTTCCATCGTGCCGTCTCGTTCCGCACGGCTCCGCCGGCAGCCGCAGTTCCACCCGTGCGGGCAGGACCCGATAGCGCCGAGTCAGCGCCCCCTGCTGCCGTGGCCGCCGCCGCCTTCCGCGAGCTCAGCGGCGTCCATGCTGGCGCCCTGCAGAGCCTTCGTGGCGAAGCCGAAAGAGCCGAGGTACTCCATCAGGCGCGCCCCGGTCTCCTTCCCGATTCCCACCGAGGCCACGAACGACGGCACGACGGCCGCCCAGATCTCCCTGGACGTCTTGTCGTCGCCTTCCCCCTTGAGGAACGGGTACTCCGCCAGAGCGGCGTCGGCATCCAGGGCCAGCCGAACGATCGTCTCGGCAATCCCTCTCAGCTTCGTCTGCGTGATCCCGGCCCATGCCGAGTTGAAGGCCGGACCTGTCGACTCAGACATCGCGCACCTGCTTGCCGGACTCCTCGCCGCTGGGGATCGGCTGCTCGGCAAGCCGTGCGGCCGCGTCGAACATCGCGTCCAGATCGAACTCCCGCCCGGTGAGACTGCCGAACTCGAATGCCTTCGGCGAGATTTCGGCGGCCGCCGCCATCGTCTGCTTCGCCGCACTCTCCTGGGCCTTCGCGACCGTCTCGACGATCACCTTCGCCAGCTCCGCCGGCGCCAGGCTTCTATACCGGTTGCCCTTGATGGCCAGGTCGACGAGCCGGCCATAGCTGTCGACCGTGGCCGAGATCATCCGGTTCTTGGAGGTGACCGCAACCTTTCGTTCCGCCATGAGGAACCCGAACTCGCGGATCTTCTCCTGCTGCGCGCGCAGGTTCGCGAGTGCCGACTCCATCCGGTTCTGCAGTGATGTGGACATAGGATTTCCTCCTTCGCGTGGGTCCTGAATGCGGCGTCAACCCTGCCGCGATATCGTCTCGTCTTCCTCTCCGTCGGACGTTCCAGCGGCGCCCGCGGGGCGCTCGCGTCCCGGCGCCGGGCGGAGGGCGCGGACCGGGCCGAGCGGCAGGACGACTTCCTCGGTCTCGAGGTCGTCCTCGTCGTCGTCGGGCCGGCCGATCACGGCCACATCGGCGGCGACGTCGGTGCCCCAGACCTTCTCGTCCTCCGAGAGCCAGGTCTGGCGTTCCCGTTCCTTCCTGTCGCCCCCCGTTCCCATGCCACCCATGCCAGGCATGTACGGCATGCCGCCGAGGCCGCCCAGCCCGCCGAGGCCGCCGGCCAGACCGCCGGACGGGTCGAAGGCGCTGGGCGTGCCGGACGCCGGCGCCGGCGACCCGGACGCGCCGCCCTGCCACAGGCCCGACGAGCCTCCCGGGAGCTCCGGCAACCCCGACCCTCTACCACCGAGGCCGGGCACGCCGGCACCAGCGGTGGCGGTGGCGCCCGGAGGGATGTGCCGCAGTGGCTTGCCGTCCGCGCCGAGCAACTCACCGTGGGGGCCGCGCAGTGGCTTGCCGTCCGCGCCGAGCAACTCACCGTGCGGACCCAGCAGCGGCAGGCGGTTCTGGTCCAGCAGCTCCCCGTGCTTGCCCAACGTCGGCTTGCCATTCGCGCCGAGCAGCTCCCCGAGCGGGCCGACCCTCGGCTGGTCGATACCCGGGACGCGCCCCCCGCCCATCGGACCCAGGCCGGGCAGGTTCGCGCCCAGCAGGTCGCGCGGGCTCATGCCGTTCAACACGTCGCCGTGCGGTCCGAACAGCCCGTTCAGCGGGCCGAACATGCCACTGACGGGATCGAACAGGCTGTTCAGCGGGTTGAACATGCCGCCGACCGGATCGAACACGCCGTTCAGCGGGTTGAACATGTCGCTGACCGGATCGAACAGGCCGTTCAGCGGGTCGAACAGGCCATTCAGCCCGCCGAACAAGTCGCCGAGCGAGTTGCTACCCAGGTCGGCCGGGAGGTTGGGCCCACCGCCGTACGGGAACGAGTTGGGGTCGTAAGGCGGGTAGTTGAAATTGCCCCCGGACGGCGGGAAGTTGAAGTTGGAGAAGTCGGAGTTCGGGAGGAGCGAGTTCGGGAAGTCGAAGCTGAAGGGCGGGAAGTTCATGTTGAAGTTCGGGAAGCCGTTGGGGCCGCCGGGGAAGTTGTTCGGCCCGCCCGTCCCCGCATGCGGGGTGAACGGGTTCGGGTTGACCAGCGCGACCAAGGCCTCGGCCAGCGTCACGTAGCTGTCGCGCAGGCCGGGCAGTGCGGCCCGTGCCGACTGGTCCAGGGTCGTCAGGCAGGGCCATGCGAACAGGCTGATAGTGGAGTTGATCTTCTTCCAGGTTTCCGGATCGCGCAGGCTGCCCAGGGGATAGCTATCGAGCACGAGGTCGATGTATTTATAGCAGGCGCTGAGGTCCCAGTCCCAGCCCGAGGGGACCCCGGCCTTGTTCGGTGTACCATACACCGCCTTGAGCTTGGCCATGTCGTTGAGGACGTAATTGGGTGTGCCGGCGAAGAGGCCCTTCTTGTCCAGGTAGTCGTTGATGCTGTTCTTGAAGGAGTTGACCCAGTGCCGGATCAGGCCCGGCATACCCTGGTGGACCAGGTCGGACCAGGTCCTGACCATGCCGTTGACCAGGGTATACAGCGCAACAGATGCGTCGGTCGCGGCAGACGCGATGCTCTTTCCATTGTTATCGACCACCTGGTCGCGCCAGTCTTCCAGCGTGTCGGCGTACCAATCGAGCCTCTCTTGGATCAGCGCCGATGCCTTGCCCCGCAATGACGAGTCGCTGCCCTTGAGATCGTCCGCTCGCTTCCGGAACTTTCCGGCGTACTCGAGGAGAAAGTTCATGAGCAAGTCGACCTTGATCGTCAGGTCGACCAGCGTCTGCCCGTCGAGGTCACCACGCTGGAGCATGGAAAAGTCCGTCATGAACTCGCTCATGTCGGCCACAGCCTGCTCGTACGCGCCTACCGCGTTCCAGTCGACGTTGGCGCCGAAGTACTGCTTGTCGCAGAAGTAGTAAGTGAGATCCTGCGGGACCATACGATTATTGGGACCCTTGGGGTTCCACGGAAGATCATGGCCAAGGGCGTCGGGATCCCACATGAACCACTGGGCGTTCTCGAGTTTCGTCGGCTTCACGCTGTCGCCGCCCGGACCGCCGCCGCCCTGACCGCCGCCGTTGCCGCCGTTGCCGCCGTTGCCGTCGCCCTGGCTGTCCTTGTCGTTCTTGTCGTTCTTGTTGTTCTGGCCGGAGGTCTTCGGCGTCTTCTTCATGGGGGTGGGGGTCCAGGTGAGGATGCGCAGCTCGACTCTCTCGTTAGTGAGCGCAGCGAGCGCGTCCTCGTACGTCCATCGCCACCAGTGCTCGTGCGTGGGAAACTTCTGCTCGTCACTCATCGCCGAACCGCTTCCGGGTCGCGGCTTCCGCTGCCTGGTCGTACTGGTCCTCGGACTGGTCGTCGCCCCGGCCGACGACCAGGTGCGCGGGACTCCCGGTGCCGGCGTGGTGCCGGGCGTCGCCGGGGTTGCCCAGGGCGGCCGGCTCGTCGTAGTCGAGGTGCGCGTCGTCGTCCGGTCCGACCACCCCGTCTCCCGCGGCGGAGGTGGCGCTCCAGACCTGCTCGTCCTCGGTCAGCGGCGCCCGCCGCCCGTACGGCCGGCCACGCCCACCGCTGCTCCCCAACAGGAACGGCATTCGCCCCAGGCCGTTGCGGGGCACCCGCGAACCGGCCACCTGGCTCGACAGCGGCCCGTACTGGCCGGTCGGCCAGTACGCGCCGCGGTAGCTGGGCTGCGCAGCCGGACCGGGCGACGCCGCGGCGACCTGCGGCGGACCGACCGCGGCCGGGCTGACCCTGCCGACCCTGCCAACCCTGCCATCCCCGCCTGGCAGGCCGGGCTCGGCGACGCCGGCGGCGGCCGCCCGGGGAACCTCGACGGTGGGCTGGATGACCAGCCCACCGGCCGGCTCCTCGCTGCCCGGCTGGTCGCCCTGCCCGCCGGGCTGGCCGGCCTGGCCGGCCTGGCCGGGCTGGCCGTCCGGAGCGACCGCGCCGCCGCCCGCGGGATCGTCCTGCCGTCGCTTGCCGCCGCGTCGCCCGCTGCTGCGAGCGCTCACGGCGGGCGGCGGGATCGGACCCGGCACGGCGGCCGCGGGCAGGTCGGCTGCCGGCAAACCGCCGGGTTCACCGTCGGGTGGCGCCGGCGCGCCCGCGCCCGCCGAGCTGTTCCGGTCCGGCGGGATTGGTGCAGGCATCCCGCCTCCGCCGGGCGGCGGCGCGGCATCCGCGCCGGGAGTCACGTCCGGATCGGCTGCACCTCCCGGGCCCGTTGCGGCCGCGTTCTCGACGAACGCGGGCGGAAACGCGCCGTTCCGGCCCGGCGCGGGGTCGGGGTGCCCCGGCCCCCCCGAGTCCAGGGGCGGTGGGCTCACGGGGGGCGCACCACCTGGCGAACCGCCGGCCGGCAACTCGAGCGGCGGCGGTACGGCGTGCGCCGGACCGCCGCCGCCCCCCGGACCGCCGGAGGGCTTCTTGGAAGCCCCACCGCCACCCCCACCCCAGGTCGGCGGAGGAGCGGCGGACCGCGCCAGCGGCGGCGGCGGCCCACCCGACGGCGGCGGCGGGCTGATCGGCGGCGGGCGGAATGGCACCGGGGTCTGCAACGGCTTGAGGCCATCGGCCAGAACCCGGTACGCCCAGCCCAGTGGCGCGATGTACTGCCGGGCGACCGCATCCATGTTGTCCAGCGAGTCCCGCACGGTGTCCGTGATGCTCTGGTTGATGCGTGTCCAGGTCTCCGGCTTGCGCAGGTCGCCCTTGGGGTAGGAGGCGAGGGCCGCCAGGACCTCGGCTCGGACCCGGTCGTTGAAAGCATCGACCATGAACGGGAGGACAATCCTGTTGGGATTCCGCCGCGGGTCCCACTTGTCGAACTTGTACCCGGACTCGCCGACGACGATGCCCTTGGAAATGAGGTGGTTGCGGATGGCCCAGGTTTCCGCGATGACCGCGTTCCGGATACGGTCGCGGACGCCGGTATTGGATTCGGCGTACCACGCGTTCGCCATTCCGCGGCAGAAGTTGTCCAGGTCGCTCCGGGCGTTCTCCGCCGCTTTGGACAGCGGCACGCCCGGCGTCACCGGCAGCCCGCCCGACCACAGCTCGAGCCGGGCGGCCATGTCGGCGAGTCTTACATAGATGAGGTACGCGGCCTTGCCGGAGAAGCCCGGCGCGGTGGAATCCAGGTCGTTCGCCCGCTTGCGGAACTGTCCGGCGTAGTCGGACAGGAAGTTCTCGAGCACGATGACCCTGTCCCGCAGCCTGGCCAGCGTATTCAGGTCCACCGTGCCCCGGACGCCGGTCAGCAACTCGTCGCTGACGGTGCGGAGCGTGTCCGCACCGGCCTCGAAGCCGTCGATGGCCCGGTGGTCGATGGTGGCGCCGTAGTACTGGTTGCCATGTGCCTGGTAGCCGACCTCGTCGTGGCCACCGGCTTGGTCGACGCCGGCCGGGTTGAACACGAACCACTGGACGTTACTGAGCGCCCGTAGGTCGATGTCGTCGTCGGTGACCGCGCGCAGCGCCTGGGCGTACGTCCATTGAGACCAGTTCATGGTGTCCGGGACGTCCGTCACGTTGCCCCCTGTTCATGCCGTGCCGAATTCGGGGTACTCGTCGATGATGGTGCTCGCGTCGACCGCGGCCAGGTTGCTGTGAGTCGTGAAGATGTCCAGGCCGTCGGTCAGCTTGTCCCCGAAATCCTTGGTGTCGTGGCTCACCTGGTTGAAGTTCGTGCGCACGGACTCACCGAAGGTGCCACCGTTCGTCTGGATGTCCCCAACCAGGCCCCAGGTCGTCGCTCCCGGCTTTATCGCCTTGCCCAGGCTGCTGTTCAGACTCATCTGCCGATCGGCCCGCAGGAAGTCGGTCTTGAGATCGTGGCCGAATACCCCGAGAAACTTGATCAGCTCCCTGTACGCGGTCTCGTCGAAGCTGATGACACCGCCCTGGTGCCCACCCTCTGCCATCTCCTACTCCTTTCTTCTTGCCGCGGCCGGCCGGCCTGCATCGGGCGTCGCCACCCAGGCCGGCCGGACGCGGCTGGTCAGAGCAAGGCCCTGGTGGCCTGGTTGTCGCCGTAGATGAACGCGTCCTGGGCAGCCTGCGAGCCCTTCAGCCCGAGGCCCAGGTCCGTCATCATCCTGGTGTAGTGAGTCGTCCACTTGGTCCGCATGTCCGTCCAGAACTGGATACCGCTGTTCTCGGTGGCGACGAACATCTGGTTGAGCACGGGATCGAGGTCCGAGAGGATCGACCCGCCGCGATAGATATAGGAGTTGAGCTCGATGTGGCTCTCGTCGAGGCCGGGGTTGTTCAGGTTGAAGTCGAATTCACTCATTCCGTTCCTCCTCGGGTGAGACGGTGTCTTGGCCTATAGGGCCGCTGCGAGGACCGTCGCCTCGTCGGCGCCCCTCATCAGCGCCCTCTTCATCGCGTGCACCCGCTGGTTGATCTCGTTCAGGTCCGTGTAGATGGCGGGGAAGTCCGTAGTCCAGGCGTTGAGCCGGCGTTCGGTGGCCGCTCCCGCCGCCGACTGGTTGTGGGCGTGGATCGTGGGGGCCAGATTCACGATATTGCCGTTGAGCGTCCTCATCTCGGTGACCGCGTAGTCGGTTTTTGTGATGATCGCGTCGACGAGGCTGTTGATGAGGCGCATGTTGGGCAGAATGCTCACGGTAGCTCCATTCGGTTGGGCCTACTGGTTCTTGATGACGTGGCCGTGGGCACGCGCTAAGCACCACCTCCGCCGAGCAGGTGCAGCACCGGTCCCGTCGGCAGCAGCGCGAGCAGGTCGGCCGGCACGGCGGCCGCGCGGTCGGGCGCGTAGCCGAGTGCCTTCGCGGCGGCGTCTCCGTCGACCGGGTACTTGGCCCCGCTGTCCACTACCAGGTAAAGCCCCTCCCCCGGGACGCCCGGCGCCGCCAGCGTGCGGGTCAGCATGCCGCCGCCGGGCGTGACCGCGACCCGGTCGGCCGTGCGGCTGTCTCGCTGCATACCGGCGGCGTCGACCGGGTCGGCCGCAGCGAGAACGGCCGCCGGCACCGCAACGACCGCCGTCTTCGTGGTGCGGCCCGCGGTGCCGACGAGCGCGCAGGGGCTGCCCTCGCCGCGGTCGGTGGCGAGCGCCGGGGGTATCGGCGGGAGGTCGGAGGCCCACTGCGGGGCATCGACAACCGGTGCCGAGGCCAGCGCGGTCGGGCTCAGCGCCAGCACCCGGGCGCCTGCCCGGTCGTAGGCGGCGGCGGTTGCCGGGTCGCCGAGGGCGAGCGCGGCGGCGATCCCGCTCGCCGGCATCAACCCCTCCGGCGTCACCAGGTAGTGCCGTTCCGGGGTGCCCGGGCCGCTCACCCGCAACACCTGGCCCACCCGGGTCTGCGTGCCGTCAAGGGCCGGCCCGGCCTGGCCGCGGCCGGTGATCGGCAGCGTCCCGAGGTCTGGACCGGCCGGCAGCGCGCCGAGCCACGAACTGCGGACCGGCAGCGGATGGCTCCCGTCGATCCCGAGCGCCCGGGCCACCCACGGTGCCGTCAGCCGCATCCGCCTGCCGCCCTCGACGAGGTAGACCGCGCCGTCCTGGGTGGACACCAGCGCCGCCTCGGCGCGCAGCTGCGACAGCGCCCGTACCGCCGCCCCCATCAGGACGGTCACACCGGGCTCGATAGCTCCATCGGCGTCCTGAGGAGGGTTCGCGCACACCAGCCACGGCTGGTCACCGGCTCCGGAGGGCGGCGGCAGCATGTCGGGAGCTCCGACGATGCCGACCTGCCCGCCGCGCGGCACCGTGCCCAGCGACCGCGCCGACACCGATACGACCTTCAGCCGCTCTCCCAGCAGCAGCCGGGCGGACGCGTAGTTCAGCACCGGGCGCAGCCGGCCCGCGGACAGCACGTACCGGTTCCCGGTCTCCCGTTCCACGATCAGCGCGCCCGGCTGCTGCCAGGCCGCACGACT
>Ga0210378_10001999_pt1 | contig 10511 bp, 12 predicted proteins | sample PLM1_60_b1redo_FD_155465 | JGI IMG/M metagenome (GOLD analysis project Ga0210378, IMG submission 155465) | Groundwater sediment microbial communities from an aquifer in East River, Colorado, USA - PLM1_60_b1 redo | ecosystem: Environmental > Terrestrial > Soil > Riparian zone | place: USA: East... | reverse complement strand
TGGCCATCACCAGCCACCACTTCGTCAAGGAGCTCCGGTAGGGCCGCCTGCACCCCCGGGGCGGTGCAGGCCCGGGATCGCCCGGGCCCTGCTCGCCGGCGCCGGCGACGGGCGGACCTAGTGTCCCTCGCCGTTAATTCGTGTAAGAAGTCGTCCGAGGGAGTCGAGGATTTGCTCGGCGGTCTTGGTCCAGATGAACGGCTTGGGGTCGTCGTTCCAGCTGTTCACCCAGCCTCGGATGTCGGCTTCCAGGGCCTGCACGCTGGTGTGGCTGCCGCGGCGGATCAGCTGGTCGGTGATGAAGGCGAACCATCGTTCGACCTGGTTGACCCAGCTCGAGCTGGTCGGGGTGAAGTGGACGTGGAAGCGGGGATGGCGGGCCAGCCAGGCCTTGACGGCGGGGGTCTTGTGGGTGCCGTAGTTGTCGCAGACCAGGTGCACGTCGAGGTGGTCGGGGACCTGCGCGTCGATGGTGGTCAGGAACTTGCCGAACTCGACGGCGCGGTGGCGGCGGTGGATCGCGGAGATGACCGTGCCGTCGGCGATGTTGAACGCGGCGAACAGGCTCGTCACGCCGTGCCGGACGTAGTCGTGGCTGCGCCGCTCGGGCATGCCGGGCATCATCGGCAGCACCGGCTGGGACCGGGCCAGCGCCTGGACCTGGCTTTTCTCGTCCACGCACAGGACGACCGCGCTCTCGGGCGGGTTGAGGTAGAGACCCACGACGTCGTAGACCTTCTCCACGAACAGCGGGTCACTCGACAGCTTGAACCCGTCCGCGCGGTGGGGCTTGAGCTCGAACGTCTTCCAGATCCGGCCGATCGTCGACGGGCTGAGCCCCGAACGCGCGGCCATCGACGCCCGCGACCAGTGGGTGGCGTTACGCGGAGTCGACTCCAGCGTGGCCACCACCACGTCCTCGACCTGATCGACACTGACCAACGGCGGACGCCCCGGCCGAGGCTCATCGACCAGCCCGTCCAGCCGGTCGGCGACGAACCGCGACCGCCACTTCCCCACCGTCGCAGCCGCACACCCCACCTCGGCCGCCACCGACTTGTTGTCCGCGCCGCCGGCACACGCCAACACGATCCGCGACCGCAGCGCCAGCGCCTGAGCGCTGCTCCGCCGCCGCGCCCACCGGACCAACGCCTCACGCTCCACATCGGACAAGACAAGCTCCGCCTTCGGGCGGCCGGTACGCGCCATCCACAGAGTCTACAACTTATGTTGCGAATTAACGGCGAGGGACACTAGTTCTCCGGTCGCTGCCGCATCCAGGCCGCCACCCGGTCCCGCGCCCCGGCGACCCCGCCGGCCACCCCGCCGCCCAGGTCGCGCAGCACCGAGACGAGCGGGTCGGCGGACAGGTCGAACGACTCCTTGTACGACCTGGCCGCCGCCCGCACCTCGTCCGTCACCGACACCGTCGGGTCGTCGGCGCGGCGCGGGTAGTCGCCGGCCAGGATCGCCGCATACTCCCCCGACCCGGCCCACCGCTGCAGCTCCGCGGCCCGCAGCACCGCGAACGGGTGTGTCTGCCCCTCCAGGTTCAGCAGCTTGAGCACGCCGTCGCGCAGGTCGCCGGACGCGTCGTAGTCCGCCGCCTGCTCGAGGAACGCCGCCGGGTCCATGTCCGCCAGCCGGGCACCGCCGGCCAGCTTCATGTGCACCCGCAGCGCTACATCCGGGTCCTGCCCGGCGAGCAGGCCGGCCCGGTCCCCGGACAGCTCCGCCTTCCGCGCCCACTCCATCAGCGCGGCGATCAGCGCCCGCAGCCCCCAGTAGCCCACCGGCAGCCAGCCGAGGTTGCGCGACAGCCGCACCAGGTGCAGCAGCATCGTCTGGTAGACCGCGTGTCCGGACGCCACGTGCCCCATCTCGTGCCCGAGCACGAACCGCAACTCGTCGTCGTCGAGCAGGTCCAGCATCGCGGTGGACATCACCACGAAGGGCTCGTCCATACCGAGGGTGACCGCGAGCGGCCGCGGTTCCTGTACGACGAAGAGCTCCGGCCGCCGGTCCAGGTCGAGCGTGTCGACCGCCTGGCCGAGGATCCGGTCGACGCCGGCGAACTGCCGGGAGTCCACCCGGACGGACGCCGCCAGGTAGAGCAGCCGGTGCCGGCGCTCCCGCAGCAGCCCGGACAGCCGCCGCAGCACCAGGTCGAAGCCACTCAGCCGGCGCAGCGCCACCAGCGCCGACCGGTCGGCCGGGTGCTCGTACGCCCTCGAGCTCAGCCCCGGCAACCGGACCCGCACTCCGCCGTCGGCCGACATTGCAGGAGCGTCGCACACGCCGCCATGAGTGCCCAGCGCCGGGACCGGGGACGATGGACGGGTGCCCGAGGGAGACACCGTCTGGCTGGCCGCCAGGCGCATGCACGACGCGCTGGCCGGCCGGGTGCTGACCCGTTTCGACCTCCGGGTCCCGCGGCACGCCACCGCCGACCTGACCGGGCGCCGGGTCACCGAGGTGGTCGCCCGCGGCAAGCACCTGCTGACCCGGGTGGACGGCGGCCTCACCCTGCACACCCACTTCCGGATGGACGGCAGCTGGCACCTGGTCCGCCCCGGCCAGCGGTGGCGCGGCGGGCCGGCGTACCAGGTCCGGGCGGTGCTGGAGAACGCCGACTGGCAGGCGGTGGGCTACCGGCTGCACGACGTGGTGCTGCTGCCGACCGGCGAGGAGGACCGGGTGGTCGGGCACCTCGGCCCGGACGTGCTCGGCCCGGACTGGGACCCGGAGCAGGCGGCTCGCCGGCTCGCCGCCGAGCCGGACCGTGAGGTCGGCGACGCGCTGCTCGATCAGCGGGTGCTCGCCGGCGTCGGCAACCTCTACAAGAACGAGACGCTCTTCCTCTGCGGGCTGTCGCCGTACGCGAAGGTAGGCGAGGTGCCGGACGTGCCGAAGGTGGTCGCCACCGTGCACCGGCTGATGTACGCGAACCGGGACCACCCGGAGCAGTCGACCACGGGGAGCCTGCGCCGGGGCGAGACGCACTGGGTCTTCGAGCGGCAGCGCAGACCCTGCCGCCGCTGCGGCACGCCGATCGTGGTCGGCGAGCAGGGCGAGGCCGGGTACGCCCGGGTCACCTACTGGTGCCCCCGCTGCCAGCCGCGGCCGCCGTCCTAGAGTGCGGCATGGGCATCTCGCATCACGGCCGCACCGAGCGGCTCGACCTGGCCGACCCGACGCTGCGCGAGTGGGAGTGCACGGTGGTCGGCGTCGACCCGGACCGCGGCATCGTGCTGGACCGGTCCGCGTTCTACCCCGGTGGCGGCGGGCAGCCGCCGGACCACGGCGTGCTGCTGTGGCAAGGCGTGCAGACCCGGATCGTCGGGACTCTCAAGGGCGACGACCACTACCTCGTTCCCGCCGAGGGCGACCCGGTGCCGCCGGCCGGGACGCAGGTCACCGGCGCCGTCGAGGACGCGCGCCGCACGATGCTGATGCGCACCCACTCCGGCCTGCACGTGCTCGGCGGCGTCGTGTTCCGGGACTTCGGCGCGCTGGTCACCGGCGGCAACATGGAGCCCGGCGAGGCGCGGATGGACTTCAACCTGCCGGAGGTCCCGGAGGGCTTCAAGGCACTGGTCGAGGAGCGCATCAACGCCGAGATCGAGGCCGACCGCAAGGTCGAGGTGACGGTGCTGCCCCGGGACGAGGCGCTGGCGATCCCGGACATCATCCGCACCCAGACCAACCTGATCCCGCCGGAGGAGGCCGAGGTCCGGATCGTCGACATCACCGGCCTGGACGTGCAGGCCGACGGCGGCACCCACGTCGCGTCGACCCGGCAGATCGGCCGGCTGCAGGTGGTGAAGGTGGAGAACAAGGGCCGGCAGAACCGGCGGGTCCGGGTGCGGGTCGTCGACTGAGCGACGCCGATGCCGGCGGAGCCGGGTGTCGATTCCGGTCCGGCCCGTTCGTCAGGGGGTGACGGCGGTCGGAGAGGGAGGTCCGAGATGGAGTTCGTGCTGCTGATCCAAGGCGACGAGTCGGCGTACGCGGCGCTCGACGAGGAGACCGGCAAGCGGATGTACGCCGAGCACTACGCGTTCATGGACGCGATGAAGGCGGCCGGGGTGTCCTCGCCGTACAGCTCGGAGCTGGACTCGAGCGCGACGGCGAAGCTGGTCCGGCCGGACCGGGACGGCCGGCTGGTCACCGACGGGCCGTTCGCGGAGTCGAAGGAGCAGCTCGGCGGCTTCTACGTGATCGACGTGCCGACGATCGACGAGGCGGTGGAGTGGGCGAAGCGGATCCCGCTGCTGCCGACCGACGCGGTGGAGGTCCGTGCCGCGAGGTGACGGGTGAGTGAGCATCGCAGGGCCCCCAGGGGGCCCGAGGAGCGGAGCGAGCCCGGAGGCGAGCATGGCGAAGTGACCGCCACGTCCACCGGCGAACAGGTCGAGCGGGCGCTCCGTGAGCACTGGGGGCGCCTGCTCGCCCTGCTCACCCGGCTCGTCGGCAACCTGGCCGAGGAGGCGCTGCAGGACGCGTACGCGGCCGCGCTGACCGCCTGGGAGCGCGACGGAGTGCCGGACCGGCCGGACGCGTGGCTGCTGACCACCGCGCGGCGCAAGGCGCTGGACCGCTTCCGCCGGGAGGCGACGCTGGCCCGGAAGCTGCCGCTGCTCGTCGTGCCGGACGTCGCACCGGGGCCGGACGCGGGCTGCGTGGGACAGAGCGGTGACGACGTGTCGACGATCCCGGACGAGCGGCTGCGGCCGCTGTTCACCTGCTGCCACCCGGCGCTCGCGGCCGAGGCCCGGGTCGCGCTGACCCTCCGGCTGCTCGGGGGGCTGACCACGGCCGAGATCGCCCGCGCCTTCCTGGTGCCGGAGCCGACGATGGCGGCCCGGATCACCCGGGCGAAGAAGAAGATCGCCGCGGCCGCGATCCCGTACCGGGTGCCGACCGACGCCGAGCTGCCGGAGCGGCTGGCCGGCGTGCTGGCCGTGCTCTACCTGGTCTTCACCGAAGGCCACTCGGCCACCTCCGGCGGCGCGCCGGTGCGCCGGGACCTGGCCGGCAACGCCGCCGACCGGGACTTCCTCACCCGCCGCCTCGCCGCCCTCGACGCCTAGGCGGATGCGCGGGTGACTCCGCGGCGGGTCCCCTGGCGCGGGCCGTGCATGCCGTAGTCGCGCTCGACGGTGGCGACCCGGACGCGGTAGTCGGCGTACCAGCGGCGGCGGCCCAGGATCTGGACGGCGGCGTGCTCGGCGACGGCCTTCCACGCGGTTGCCGCAGCCGGCGTCGTCCAGTAGGACACGGTCATACCGGTCGAGCCGCTGGTGACGCTCTCGACGCCGAGGTAGCCGGGCTGCTCGGCGGCCAGCTCCTCCATCCGGCGCGCCGCCTCGGCGTAGTCGGGCTCGTCGGCGGCCGGCAGCCGGACGGACGTGAAGATCACCGCCGTGTACGGCGGCTCGCCGGTCTCCGCGAGCATCAGCCGGCGACCTCGCGCAGCCCGGCCGCGAGCCCGGCCAGCGAGTCGGTCGCCTCGGACAGCCGCGCCGCCAACAGGGCGTCGCCGGTCCGCAGCGTCGCGCCGGCCGCCACCGCGTCGGCCGCGGCCACGACCAGCGCCTCGTACGCGGTCACACCGGCCTCGAGCCGGCCGACGAGCGAGGTGACGGCGGAGTCCAGGCCGGCCCGCGACGCGTCGGGCGCACCACGGCGGGCCCGGTCGACGGCGGTGATCCGGGAGCCGAGCTCGCGCAGCAGTGCGGCAGCGTCGGCCGCGACCACGCGCGGCTCGTCGGCGGCCGGACCGAGGTGGACGAGCAGCCCGGCCAGCGCCCGCTCGCGGTCGGCGAGCCGGTCCAGGGGGCCGCGGGACGGGCAGTCCCGCGGCGGGCGCTTCACCCGGACCGCGCCGGGCAGCGGAGCCGTTCGCGGCGCCGGGACGGGTGCGCGGCGCAGCTCGGCGAGCCGGAGGCCGGCGCTCACCGCGCCCAGTGCGGCCACGGCGGTGGCGCCGCCCCAGGCGACCTCGCCGAGCTCCAGGCCCGGCGTCGCGCCGACCGTCGCCGTCAGCCAACCGAGTCCGGCGGCGGCGACCGACCGGACGCCGACCGCGCGGCGGGCGCGACGCAGCCGCTTCGCGTGCAGCCTGGCGGGGTCCCGCCGGGAGGTGACGGCCTGTCGGAGCATCGCGAGCCCGTCCCGGGCGGTCGCCCGGGCGCGGTTCGCCACCCGCAGACCGGCGTCCGCCGCGAGCCCGGCGGCGAGCCCGCGCACCGCCTCGCCCGCACCTCCCCCGCCGCGCCCGCCGAACCGGCCGGCTCCGGACCAGCCGGCAGTGCGCTCGCCCCTACCGAGAGGCGGGGGCGTCCACGGCACGGTCGGCGGCGTCGACGTCGGCACCGCGCGCCCGACCGCCGCCGCCCACACGTCGCGGCGGCGGGAGCGCGCGCCGTCCGGCTGGGCGGTCACGGCGGTCAGCCGCCGTCGGCGCGCTGCTGCTCGGCGGGCTGGGACTGCGAGGCCGGCTCGGCCACCGGCTCGGCCGGCTGGCCGGCGGTCACCGCCGGGGTCGGCGGCGCGGAGGCGAGCTGCCCGCCGGACATGCTGGCCCGGATCTGCTCCAGCCGCGCCGACCCGGCCATGTCCAAAGTGGACTTCTGCACCTCGAGCATCCGGCCCTCGACGGAGTTCTGCGCGAGCTCGGCCTGGCCGAGCGCGTTCGCGTACCGCCGCTCGATCTTCTCCCGCACCTCGCCGAGCGACGGCGTGGTGCCCGGCGCGGACAGCTCCGACATCTGCCGCAGCGACGCGGACACGGTCTCCTGCATCTTGGCCTGCTCGAGCTGGCTGAGCAGCTGGGTGCGCTCGGCGAGCTTCTGCTGCAGCAGCATCGCGTTCTGCTCGACCGCCTTCTTGGCCTGCTCGGCGGCCTGCAGCGCCTGGTCGTGCAGCCCCTTGAGGTCCTCCATCGACCCCTCGGAGGAGACCAGCTGGGTGGCGAAGACCTGCGCGGTCTGCTCGTACTCGCTCGCCTTCGCCTCGTCGCCCTTCGCCCGGGACTGGTCGGCCAGCGTGAGCGCCTGCCGGGCCGAGGCCTGCAGCCGCTCCACCTCGGACATCTGCCGGGACAGCTTCATCTCCAGCTGGCGCTGGTTGCCGATCACGGCGGCGGCCTGCCGGGACAGCCCCTCGTGCTGCCGCTGGGCGTCCTCGATCGCCTGCTGGATCTGGATCTTCGGGTCGGCCCGCTCGTCCACCTGGGCGCCGAACCAGGACATGAAGTACTTCCAGGCCTTCACGAACGGGTTGGCCATGGTCAGACGTCCTCCTGTCGTGCGGCGCACCCCACGGTACGCCGTGCGTGGGCCCATCGTCTCAGGTCACGCCGGTGCGCGGTCACCCGTCCAGCACCCGCCGGGACACCTCCTCGGCCTCGGCCAGCCCGGCCCGCAGCCCGTCCAGATCGCCGCTGAGCGCGGCGAGCCGGTCCTCGGAGCTGTCGACCGCGGTGGACGCCGACATCGCCAGCACCTCCGCGGTCCGGGCGACCAGCCCGTCCAGCGCGAAGACGGTCGCCTGCATCCGGGCCAGCAGGGTGTCCCGGGCCTCCCCCAGCCGCCCGGCGACCGCCAGCTGCTCGGTCACGCTGTCCAGCGACCGCTGCCGCTCGGCCCGCAGCCGCTCGCTCCCGGCCGCCCGCACGGCGTCGGTCAGCCGCTGCCGCTCCGCCTCCAGTCGCACCCGCGGGACCCGGTCCAGCGCGTCCTCGACCGCGGTCACCTGACCCGCCAGGCGCCGCATGGTGGTTACCGCCTCGGCCGCGCCCTCGCCGACCGGGGCGAGCTGTCCCCGGGCGACCGGGTGGCCGGGCGAGCCGGCCAACTCCGCCAGCTCCCGGTCGGCCCGCTGCGCGCGGACCAGCCACTGCTCGGCGGGGCTGCCCCGGCGGGGCGGGCGCAGCGGGACCGCCTCGGGCCCGGCCGGGGCGTCCTCACCCTCGCGGCGGGCGAGCATGCTGGCGCCGACCTTGACGCCGTAGACGACGGCCGCGACGCCGAGTCCGACCGGCAGCGCGACGGCCCCGGCCGCCGGGACGACCGCCCAGGCGAGCCCGCCCGCGACCCCGGCGATCACGCCGCCCCAGGGGTCGAGGAGTTCCTCGCGCAGCCGTCCCATGCTCATGGTGCCTTCGGTGGACGCACCTTCACAGTGTGCCCGGTTCAGAAGTTGGACAGGACGGCGACCAGCACCCGCTCGATGGCGGCCGGGTCGGTGGCGTCGTACGCCGCCGCCCGGGACGCCTTCGCGATCTCCCGGAGAACGCCGAGGTCGGCCTTGTCCCCGTACGCGATCGGGAACACCCGCACCGACGTGTCGGTCTCCTCGCCGCCGAGGTCGCCGGTCAGCCGGCCGAGGTCGTTGTCCTCCGGATACTCGTTCTTGCCATCGGTGAGCAGTACCACCGCGTTGATCCGGCTCCGGTCGAAGGACGACTGCACCCGGCGGACCGCGGCCCGGGTGGTCGCGTAGAGCGCTGTGCCGCCGTCCGCGACCAGACCGTCCACCTTGGACTGGAAGCTCGGCAGCACCGAGCGCACCGACCCGGTCGGCACCAGCTCGGTCCAGGGCGTGGACTGGCCGCCGGTGGGCGTGGAGAAGGTCCACAGCCCCAGCTCGTCGTCCGGCGCCAGCCGCCTGACCGCGCCCACCGCCGCCTGCTTGGCCAGGTCGAGCTTGGTCCCGCCGCCGCCCGGGAGGGTGCCGTTCATCGAGCCGCTGACGTCGATCACCATCAGCACCCGGGCCCGCTTGCGCAGCTGGCCCCACGACCGCGCCACCTGGTCGAGCACCGCCGGCGCCGGCGGGTCGATCACCGAGAGCTTGACGTCCGGGAGCAGGCCGTTCTCCCGGCTGAGCGCCGCCCCCGGCCTGCCGTCCGCGGACCGGAACGCGGCGTCGGTGAAACGCTTCTGCTGCGCCGGCTCGCGGACGTAGCCGAGGAAGTCCTGCGCGGCCTTCCGCTTGGCCTCGTCCACCCACTCCGCGGTGAGCACCACGTACGGGTTGTCCGACAGCAGCGTGCCCTCCTTCGGGTAGACCGCGACCAGCGGCACCCGCGGCTTGCCCCGCTGGCCCAGCGTGGCCGGGTCGCCGGACGGGTTGCCCTGGTTGTAGTCCCAGACGGACTTCTCCTCGACCGTCACCGCGCTGATGTACGTCAGCCCGCGGCCGGCCTCGGCCGCCGAGTAGAGGTTTTCCAGGAAGGTCAACGTGGTGTCGCCGTAGTGGACGACCGAGCTCTCCAGCTGCCTGATGTACGCGACCACCTTCGGGTCCGCGACGTTGCGCGCGGTCAGGTCGCTGGACCGGCCGGTGGCGGCGAAGTACGCACCCACGGTGGCGTGCAACCCCGAGGTGGAGTACTCCGGGTTGGTCTTGCCGAGCTTGAAGGCGCCCCACTCGGCGTGCCCGCGGCCGCCCCAGCCGCGTGGGTCCCGGGCCAGCGACAGCACGTCGCCCCAGCCCAGCGGCTTGCCGGGCCAGCCGAGCGCCTCCGCCATCGGCTTCGGCACAGCGATCACCAGCGGGCTCTTGGCGATGGACGGGGTCTCCTTCGGGACCAGGTCGCCCTTGTCCTGCGCGGCGGTGCGCTGCCGCAGCAGCACCGACCACGACGAGGACGCCGGGCTCCAGACGTCCGGGCGCGGCCCGTCCACCCGCTCGTTCCAGCCACGGGCGAGTGCCTCGGTGGCGCCGCCGGAGGCCTTCGAGGTGACCTGGACATCCACGCAGCGGCCGTCGACCTGCCGGCCCGACCGGTTGTAGTCGCCGGCGATGCCGCCGAGCAACGCGGCCTTCTCCGACGAGGCGGTCACCTTGAGCGCCAGGCAGTCGCCGCGGTCGCCGGCCGCCTGGCCGCCGCCGGACCCGCCGTCGCCGCCCGAGCCGCCGGAGTCCCCGGTGACGACGGCCCGCACGACGAGCACCAGCACGATCCCCACCACCGCGGCCAGCAGCAGCGGCAGCCCCCGGCGGAGGCCCGACCGGCCCGTCTGCTGCCCGTACGTCACCGTCCGACCTCCCCTGGTGCCCGTGGAACGCGCCGCCGGTGCCGCCGGTTCCGGCCGCAGTCTGTCAGGAGCCGGCCGGCGCGGGACGATCCATGTACCATTCGACGAACTCCGTGCACCGGCCGCCGTCGAAGCGGAGCACCCAGAGGTTGTCGTACGTCCTGCCGTCGTCGTAGCGGGTCTCCCCGACGGCGGTGGCGCGGTCGCCCTCGACCAGCAGCGGCCGGTAGTCGCCCTCCCACGAGCCGGGCTCATCCGGCTCCTGGAGCCAGTGCGCGACGATCGCGTCCCGGCCGCGGACCACGGCGTCGGCGGTGTCCCAGGGGTGGGCGTACGTGGCGTCCTCGGTGAACAGCGCGCCGATCGCCGGCGGGTCATAGCCGCGCCAGGCGGCGACGTACCCGTCCAGCCAGGCCTGCAGCTCGGCGTGGGTCATGCGGTGGTCTCGGCGGCCGGGTCGGC
>Ga0210378_10001998_pt1 | contig 10517 bp, 13 predicted proteins | sample PLM1_60_b1redo_FD_155465 | JGI IMG/M metagenome (GOLD analysis project Ga0210378, IMG submission 155465) | Groundwater sediment microbial communities from an aquifer in East River, Colorado, USA - PLM1_60_b1 redo | ecosystem: Environmental > Terrestrial > Soil > Riparian zone | place: USA: East... | reverse complement strand
CCAGAGGATCGCCCGAGTTGGCCACCAGCGCGAAGGTCAGCACCGAGGAGAGCAGCAGGAGCGGGACGGCGAACAGCACCCGCCGGACGACATAGACGAGCATGGCAGATGGTACCGGCCTTCCTGGGTGTCCTACAAGCCCCGAAATGCCCAGATCGAAGGGGGCACCGGCGTGATAGCGTCACGCGCAGGTTCGTGGACCCGATCGAGGGGGAGCGTCGTGGCCAACTACGTGCTGGTCTTCAAGGGCGGCGGCATGGCGGAGACCGAGGCCGAGCAGCAGGCGGTACTGGCGGCCTGGGGCCGCTGGTACGAGGAGCTCGGTCAGGCGGTCGTCGACGGCGGCAACCCGTTCGGGCCGTCGGCGTCGGTGGCCGCCGACGGGACGGTCAGCGACGGCGGCGGGTCGGGCCTGACCGGGTACACGATCCTGCAGGCCGACAGCCTCGCCACGGCCACCGAGCTGGCCAAGGGCTGCCCGGTCCTCTCCAGCGGCGGCAGCATCGAGGTCTACGAGACCTTCCAGGTCATGTAGCCGTCACCGGACGTCCGAGCAGGAGCCGCACGCCGCCACCGACGGCGAGGCCGAGGCCGGCGCCTCCGATCATGTCGAGCGGCAGGTGGGCGCCGACGTACATGCGGCTGAGGAACACGGCCGCCACGGCCGCCGCCAGTACCCAGCGTCCCCAGCGCGGCAGCCACGGCGCGGCCACCAGGGCCAGTGCGGTCACCACCCCGATATGCCCGGAGACGAACCCCAGCCCGTGCGCGGCGGCGCCGCGAACCACCACCTCGTCGAGCACGGTCTCTGGCCGGCCCCGCAGCACGAAGTGCTTGACGACCTTGGCCAGGGCGTACACGCCGCCGCCGGCCAGGGCGAGCCCGATGGCCAGCCTGAAGCGACTGGCGACCAGCGCGACCAGGACCGCCGCCGGCACCACCAGGAGGTTGCCGAGCTGCATCGGCACCCAGACGACCGCGAACGGGAGGCTCGGCAGGTCGTTGACGAGCCGGAACGCGTCGGCCTCCAGGTCCGAGATGCTGTCGGCGTGGACCGGCAGCGCGCTCAGCAGCAGCAGCGCCGCGCCCAGGACCAGCCAGCCCAGATCCGACCAGCGCCGGCCGATCTCCCTGGTCCGTTGGCGCGGACCGGTCTCGGCCGGCGAGGCGGCGGAGGTTCGCGGCGGCCGGGCGGTCACGGTGCCTCGACGCCGGCCGCGCTCGGCGCCGCCTCGGGGTGGGCGATCGACTGCCGGCGCCACCAGAGGTAACAGACGACCCCGACCAGGATGGGCAGCGCCCAGGTCAGCACGCGGTACACCAGCACCGCCGCGGTCACCTGCGCCCGGACGCCACCGGCAGTCACCAGCCCACCGATCAGCACCGCCTCCACCACCCCCGCACCCCCAGGGGTGAACGGGATCGCGGTCGCCAGGCGCGCGAACGCGAACACCGCCAGCACCTCCGCCCAGCCGACCTCGGCGTCGCTGACCCCGACCTGCCGCAAGCTGACCAGCAGCACCAGGTACAGCGACACGTGGCTGACCAGCGTGGCAGCGGTGATCGGCACCCAACCACGCTCCAGCAGCTCCAGGGTCCGGGCGCGGAACTTCACGGTGGCCAGCTCCCACCCGTGCACGGGCGGCCGCCGAACCAGCCGCAGCACCCGCGACGCGACCCGCCCGGCCAGCACCCCGAACCGGTGGGCCTGCTCCTCGCTTCGCAGCATCAGCGCGAACACGATGACCGCGGCCACCAGCCCGGCGATCCCCAGCAGCGCGGCGGTGACCCGCGCCCCGGAGGCGTCGCCCTGCAGGGCGACGAGCGCCAGGGCGAGCACCGGCAGGCCGAGCTTGGCAAACGCGTTCCACACCCCGGAGACCAGCACCGCCACCGAGGTCCGCGAGCGCGAGTAGCCCCACGACCCGAGCATGACGTAGGTCATGCCGACGCCGATCGCCGAGCCGCCGGGCACGGTGTTGGTCACCGCGGTGGTCGATTGCGTCATCACCATCGCCCGCCAGAACGACAGCCCCGGCGTCACCGACATCCACACGAACGCGTAGGTGGCAAGGTTCCAGAGGGCGACCACCCCAAGGATGGCGTCCTCCCGCCAGGTCATCGCCCGGATCTCGGCCCACACCTGGCCGAGGTCCACGCCGGTGAGCAGGTAGTAGAAGATGCCGACGACCAGCACCAGGGAGAACCCGACCTTGAGGGCCATACGAACCGGCGACGAGCGCTTGGCGGCCCTTACCTCCTGCCCAGCCATCGCCGAGACCTCCCCTTCCCCCCCAAGCAGGCCAACAGGTACAGCCTGAGCCGGGGGCCGGACGCTTGCAAGGACGAGATTGCGTCACGCCAGCCGGCGTGTTCTACGGAGCGGCGGTCGGGCCGGGACTCGGCGGGTCGCCCGCATCAGCCCCGGTAGTCCTTGATGGTGATGGCGTTGGCCGCCTTCTGGACCCCACCGGCGACCAGGCCCTTCCAGGGCATGTACGGCAGCGCCCGGATGAGCTGGTTGCGCAGCCAGATCTGCGGGCGTGACCGTGGGATGAGCCCGACGGCGTTGCCCTTGGCGAGCTTCTGACCCTGCGCGACGTAGTCGCGTAGCTCGGCCTCGTAGCGGCCGAAGGCGGTGCGGTGATCGCCGGCCGCGGCCGCCAGCTCCCCGGCCAGCACGTAGGCGCCCACCAGCGCCAGGCTGGTGCCCACGCCCGACATCGGCGAGGGGCTGTAGGCGGCGTCCCCGACCAGCACCACCCGCCCAGCCGACCAGTGTTCCATGTGGACCTGGCTGACCGAGTCGAAGTAGAAGTCGGGTGCCGTCCACATGGTCTCCAGCAGCCGCGGGACCTCCCACGCCTCTTGCGCGAACGCGTCCGCCAGCAGCCGCTTCTGCTGGTCGAGGTCGCGGCGGTCGTAAGCGAGCGGCGGCGAGGCGAAGAAGAAGACGGCTCGGGCCTCGGCGTTGTGTCGAGCGGGATACATGCCCGCCGCCTTCCCCGGGACGTTGTACAGCAGCTCCCAGCCATCCAGGTCCAGGTGGTTGGCGGTGGTGAAGATCGCCACGTAGGCACCGAGGTCGCCGACGAACTCCGACTCCTCGCCGAAGGCCAGCCCGCGCACGCCCGAATGCACCCCATCGGCGCCCACCACCAGGTCGAAGCTGCGCGGTTCGCCGCGGTCGAAGGTGACCTTGGCGCCGTCGTCACCCTGCGAGATGGCGGTGATGGCGTCGTCGAAGACGTACTCGACGTCGTCACGGGTCGCTGCGTAGAGGATGCTGACCAGGTCGCCACGCATGATCTCGATCTCGGCGATCGCGCCGCCTGAATCGCCGAGCAGGTCGGCGGGCATGCTCGCCAGCCGCTGGTTGGCGTCGTTGACGTAGGACATGCCGCGCGTGCCGACGTGGGCCCGCCGGACGTCGTCCAGGATGCCCATGCGGTCGGCCACCTGGCGTGCCGCCCCGCGCAGGTCGATCGCCTGGCCGCCGGCGCGCGGTGCGGGCGCCCGCTCGACCACCGTGGGGTTGAAGCCGTAGCGGCGAAGCCAGAACGCCACCGCGGGCCCGGCGATGCCGGCGCCCGAGATGAGGATGTCGCGGTTCTGCATCTGAGCCTCCCAACCTGTCGTCCTCGCCGCATGACTGTACAGCTGTCTTAGACACTTGTCTAGCACGATCGTCCTAGACGTTCGTCCCACCCTTCCGCTAGGATCCGGAGCATGGGAAACCGTGAGGACCTGCTCGCCGCCGCCAAGCGCTGCCTCTACGAGCGGGGTTACGCACGCACCACCGCGCGCGACATCGCCACGGCCGCGGGCACCAGCCTGGCTGCCATCGGCTACCACTTCGGGTCCAAGGACGCGCTGCTGAACGAGGCCCGCATCCAGGCGATCGCGGAGTGGTATGACGAGCTCGGGCGGGCCCTGGCCGCCGGCAGCGAGCCCGACGCCACCCCGATGGAACGGTTCGAGGCGATCTGGACGCGGATGATCGAGTTGTTCGCAGCCCACCGGGCGCTGTGGTCCGTCAGCTTCGAGATGCTGGCACAGATCGACCAGACGCCGGAGGTGCGAAGGGCCGTCGCCGACGCCCAGCAGCAGGCACGCCTGGGGCTGGCCTCGCTGTTCCACAACATCGACGCCACGCTCGACGAGAAGTCGGCGTGGGTGGTCGGCTCCTTCTACCTGGCGTTGCTGCCCGGCGTGATGGCGCAGTGGCTGATCGATCCGGAGCACGCTCCGTCGGGCCGCGACCTGGCCGACGCGCTACGGACGATCATGGAGGACCTCGGGCGGTGACTGACGCATGAGCACCCCTGGGCGCGCCGGCGGGCCAGGCTGGCCGCCAACCCCGGCGGAGCGATCTACGGCACCATCGTGGCCACGGCGGTGATCGCCGCCGCCGGTCAGCACCAGCCGGCCGGGATCGTCCTGGCCGAGACCGTCGTCACCCTGCTGGTCTTCTGGCTGGCACACGTATACGCCCAGGTTCTCTCCTGGTGGGGCGTACTGACGGCCCGCCGGCTCGGGCGAGCCTGGCCGGCGGCGCTGTTTGCCGGAGCGGTCGACGGGGCGTTGGGCGTCGTCATCATCGCGCTCAAGGCGTTGTTGCCATGACCGGGGACTCCTCGTTGGTGAGCGCGGTGGCCGCGCAGACCGTACGGGTCCTGGCGTGGAAGGGGCCGGACCCGGTACGGGTGGACGCGGCCTACGCGACGCTCGGGCCCGACAGCCTGACCGCCCGCGGGACGAGCGCCGTCGCGGACTACGTCGTGGACTGGGTGCTCGAGACCGGTGCAGCCTGGGTCACCCGGAGGCTCTCGGTCCGCACGCGTGGCGACGGCTGGGTCCGCTCGCTCGAGCTCGGCCGCGACGCCGACGGTAGCTGGTCGGCGGTGCGCCAACACGACGGGCAGCGGGCCGGCAGGCTCGACGTCTCCGGGCTCGACGGCGCCCTCGACTGCGACCTCGGGCTGTGCCCGTTCACCAACACGATGCCGGTGCTGCGCCACGACCTGGTCGCGAGCGCGCAGCGGGGCGAGTCCCGTCGCGTCGAGCTCGTCATGGCGTGGGTCGCGGTGCCGGACCTCACCGTTCAGGTGTCGCCGCAGCGCTACACCTCGCTCGGTCCGGCATCCGACGGCGGGGCGATGATCGGCTTCGCCAGCGGCGACTTCGAGACCACGATCGAGTTCGACCGGGACGGCCTGGTCCGGGTCTACCCCGGGCTCGCCAAGCCGCCTGCCGGTGTGACGGAAACCAGTCGCCCTCGTCGTCGGTCACGTTCCCTCGTCGCGTTGCGTCATAGCAGTGACCGACGAAACCTGGCCGGTGTGACGAGCACCAGGCACCTGAAGACCGCACGGAGGAAACTGATCATGCAAGCACGCCGGAAGATTGCGGTGGCGGGGGGGACCGGCAGGGTCGGCCGTCATGTCGTCGACGTGCTGAAGGCCAGGGGACACGACGTCAGGGCGATGTCGCGTTCTGGCGGCGTGGACGTGGTCACGGGGGACGGTCTGGGGGAGGCCCTGGCCGGCGTGGAGTGCGTCATCGACGTGGCCACCGGGGCCCTCGTCCGAGCAGGAGGCGGCTACCGAGTTCTTCACCGCCGCGGCCCGGAACTTGAACCAGGCCGGCGAGCGGGCCGGCGTGCAACGGATGGTCGTGGTGTCCATCATCGGGTGCGACCGGTTCACCGCGGGCTATAGCGCGGCCAAGCTCGCCCACGAGCAGGCGATGCTGTCGGGCCCGATCCCGGTCCGCATCCTGCGCGCGGCGCAGTTCCACGAGTTCGTCGCGCAGCTCGTGGAGTGGGGCCGGCAGGGTGAGGTGAGCTACGTGCCCAAGATGCGCACGCAGCTGGTCGCCGCCGCCACCGTCGCCCCGGCGCTCGCCGACCTGGCCTACGACCCCGAATCGGCGCCCGCGCCGGGGTCGGCCGGGGCACCGATCCCCGAGATCGCCGGGCGGCGGGAGGAGAACCTTGTCGACATGGCGAACCTACTCGCGGCCCGGCGCGGTGACCCGGTCAAGATCGAGGGCGTGAGTGACCCGGCCGACCCCGACCGCCGCCTCTACGAGACGGGTGGCCTGCTGCCCGGCCCGGACGCCACCCTCGCCGGCCCGACGTTCGAGGAGTGGCTCGACTCGACGTCCTGACGCACAACCCCCACCAGCAACGGCAAGAAGGAACCGACATGGCAGCCAGCAGGACCCACCGCTACACCGTTGACCCGGCCGACCTCGACGAGCTGATCGCCCGGCGGGCCACGCTCATCACCGCCATCCGGGCGGCCCACCCCGGCCTGGCCGAGGCCCGGCTCACTCGGCTGGAGGACGGAACCTTCACCGACGTCTGGCGCTGGGACTCCGCCGAGCAGATGCAGGCGGCCCTCGCAGACATGGCGAGGTTCCCCGAGGCCCGCGCGGCGATGTCCCTCACCCGGGACGCCACCGCCCTCGACGGCGAAATCCTCGACGAGCGGTAGCAGGAAGACCCTAAAGCCGCCGCTCACCTCGATATTTCGCGAGTCGTGCGGTTAGCTTGGATTCTCGAACAGTGAATCGGACCCTGGTTGGTGCCGGTCTCCACAGGTGGGGATTCTGGCAGCGGGCGCTGCCCCACCGCCACCCGGCCGCCCCGCGCACCCGATCACCCTGGGATGGCGGGTCAGCGGCCGACCCGAGCCACGATCAACTGCACCAGCAGCATCACCAGCCAGATCAACGCCGCGAACCGCGGCGTAAACATCACCAGTGGCACCACCGCGCCGAAGACCAGCACCCCGATGTCGAGCGTCCTGGTGAAGTCCTGCCGGACCTGGTCGGGGACCGACTCGCTGAGCAGCTGGCGCCGCTCGGGCCCGGTCACGTAGGTCCACAGCAGCCGCTGGTCCAGCATGGCCAGGATGACCGTCAGCGCGTACACGGCGATGGCGAGGGGGCGGTCGTGGTAGTCGCTGAGCAGCCGGACGGGGAACGGCATGATCGCGATCAGGCCGAGGAAGGCGAGGTTGCGGACCATGATGTGTCGGTCGACCTGGGCGATGACGCTGAAGAGGCGGTGGTGGATGAGCCACAGCTGGCCGAGGATGATGAAGCTCAGGGCGTAGGCCCCAAGCGAGGGGAGCAGGTCGCGCAACTCCCTGGTGAACGCCGACCCGTGCAACCCCGGCCGTACCGCGAGCCCGAGGGTCAGCAGCGTGATCGCGATGGCGAAGATGGCATCGGAGAAGGCCAGCACGCGACCGGCGTCGACCGGGCCGCCCCAGAGGGCGCGCTGCCGGTCTCGCTGCTCCTCCAGCCTCGCCCGCCGCCTGGCCTGCCACTCGCGGAGCCAGCCCCGCGCTCGCTGCCCGACGCTCATGGCGGCAGGATAGTGCCTGGCGGCCGCGTGCCCGAGCCGCGCCCGTCACGACCCCCACCAGGAGACCTGCCAGGTCTCGGCGGCGAGGGTGGCCTGGCCGAGCAGGTTGGGGTGGAAATAGTCCAGGCGGGACACCATGCTCCTGGTGAACTGGAAGTCGTAGGTCCGGTTGCCGTCGAAGCGGCAGCCGGACCAGCCGGCGCAGACGTCGCGCAGCACCTGGTTGAGTTCCTGCTGGCGCTGGACGACCCGCTGCCAGTCGGCCTTCGAGTTGGTGATGCGGAGCATCGGCGGGCAGCCGGGTCGCCTGCCAGAGCAGCTGGGCGGCCGGGTCGGCGCGCAGCATGCGCCACAGCTGGTAGTGGTTGGGGATGGAGGCGACGAGCCAGTCGATCGTCAGGCGTGATGGTGCGACGGCGATAGGGCGAGAAGCTGCTCCAGAACAGCAGGAAGCTGCTCGCCCGATGCTCATGTCGTTCCTAGCGGTGGGCGGGCAGGGCACGCAGCCTGGTGAACGCCGTCACCAGGTCGGTGGCCCAGGGCCAGGCGCGGTCCAGCCGCACGATCAGACGACGAGCATGCCGGACGATCCGGCCGGCCACGTGCCACAGCCGGAACCTGAGGGTCTTGGGCTCGGCGAGCTTGCAGTCGCCCGACAGCAGCAGCGCCTGCGCCCAGCAGACCAGGGTCTGAGCCATGCACACCAGAGTCAGCCAGGCGTCGTTGGCGGCAAAGCCCCAGAAGGGCAGGTTCCGCATGCCGGTGGCCTTGGCACCGCGGATGCGGTCCTCCACGTGGGCGTGGAGGCGGTGGCGGGCCTCCAGCACGGCAGGGTCGGGGTCGGGCTGGTTGGTGATGAACACCTGGAAGCGGTGGCCTGCGGCGTCGGTGAAGCCCATCTTGTGGCGGGCGCCGGGATGGGGCCGCTCGCGGCGGCAGATCGCCCGGGTGCCCGCCGGCCAGCCCGCGCCGGCAAGATCCAGCGCGGCCAGCTCGGCGACCCAGGCGCCCCGGCGGGGCCGCCCGTCTTGGTCCAGAGCGGGCTGCCAGAGGTCGGAGTCCAAGGCGCCGATCGCGGCCTGGACGCGCTGGTCGCAGTCGAACCCGATCGAGAACTGAAGGTTGCGGCGGACGAGTTCGTCGACGAAGGCGTGGGTGGCACCGGCGGAGTCGGCGCGGACCAGGATCGGCCGCCCGCGGGCCGGCTTGGGCAGGGCCAGCAGGGCCATCGCCAGCACGTCCACATGGTCGGCTGCGGTGTTGGACCCGGCATTGCCGGGCCGCAGGATCATGGCCAGCGCCTCCCCGGTGCCATCGCCGCGGTCCAGCCAGCAACCCAGCGGGTGGAATCCGAAGCCCTGTTTGTAGGTCGGCGTCGCGCCCTGCTTGTCGGAGTGGGCATCGATCAGGGTCGCGTCCAGGTCCAGGATCACCGGCCCCGCTGGGGCTGCACCCAGCGCCCAGGCGCGCTCGCGGACCCTGGCCAGCGCTGACCACAGCCCGGCGATCCCACGCGGATCGGCGGGCAGCTCTTCGGCCAGCACCCGCCAGGCGGTCGGGGTCGAGCAGACCTGGCCGAACAACTCCGGCCGGTCCCGCAGGCTGGCCAGGTCACTGACGCAGTCACCGCCATCGGCGAGCATGACCACCAGGTCGCGCATCACCTGACCGCGGTCGTGGGCGCCAGCGCGAACGCCACGGTTGGCGCGGCGGCCAAGCTCAGCCGTCAGCCCCAGCCGGTCGGACAACTCACCGAGCAGCGCCGCGCCGACGTGGCTACAGATGCCCTGGCCGTCGGCGACGACTTCGAACCGTGGACGGGTGTTGGTAGCCTGCACCTGCAGGGTGACCCTCCTGGTTGGTGGTTGCGACCGTTAGACAGCCGCATCCTCCCTGGTCGGGAGGGTCCCTTGCTACCTGGCTCCAGCCTGCTCAGCACCCACGCGAAATAGCTGGGCTCATGTAGGGTCCGCAGATAGATGGCCAATCGACCTGCGGCGATAGGACCTGTCCACGCTAGTGTCCCGAGTTAGAGATCGGTTGGAGATATCGAGCGATGCTGTCGAGGATCTGGTCGGCGGTCTTGGTCCACACAAACGGCCGAGGATCCTCGTTCCAAGTCTCGATCCAGGACTGGATCGAAGCGGTGAGCTCGGGGACCGACCGATGGCTGCCCCGCTTGAGCCACTTGGTCGTCAGCTCCGAAAACCAGCGCTCCACCAGGTTCAACCAGGAGCTGTAGGTCGGCGTGAAATGCACATGGAAGCGGGGGTGGCCGACCAGCCAGCGCCGGATCGCCGGGGTCTTGTGGGTGGAGGAGTTGTCGCAGATCACGTGCACGTCCAGCCCTGGGGGGACCGCTTGGTCGACGCGGTTCAGGAACTGCCGGAGCTCGATGGCGCGGTGCCTGGGGGTCATCTGGGAGATGACCAGGCCCGAGGCCAGGTTCAGCGCGGCGTACAGGTTGGTGGTCCCGTGGCGGGTGTAGTCGTGGCTGCGGCGCTGCGGGCTGCCGGGCATCAGCGGCAGCACCGGCGCGGTGCGGTCCAGCGCTTGGATCTGGGACTTCTCGTCCACGCACAGCACCACCGCGGCCTCGGGCGGGTTGAGGTAGAGCCCGACGAGGTCGCGGACCTTGTCGATGAACTGCGGGTCAGTGGACAGCTTCCAGGTCTGGACCAGGTGCGGCTTGAGCCCAAACGCCCGCCAGATGCGGCTGATCGCCGTCTGCGACATCCCCGTCGCCCGTGCCATCGACCGGGTCGACCAGTGGGTGGCATCGGTGGGGGTCTCCTCCAAGGTCCTGACGATGACCTGCTCGACCTGGGCGTCGGTGATCGTTCTGGGCACGCCCGGCCGCGGCGCATCGCTCAAGCCCTCCAGCCGGCGGGTGGCAAACCGGCCGCGCCACTTGGCGACCGTGGCCGGGTGCACGCCCAGTTGCTCGCCCGCCGCCAGGTTCGACAAGCCCTCGGCGCAGGCCAGCACGATCCGGCAGCGCAACGCCAACGCCTGGCTGCTGGTAGGACGCTGCGCCCATCGCTCCAGCGTCTGGCGCTCCTCATCGGTCAACGTGACCTGCACCGTGGGTCGTCCTCGGCGGCGCTTGGACGGTGGCTCCTCGCTCATGCCCCGAGCC
>Ga0210378_10001997_pt1 | contig 10518 bp, 10 predicted proteins | sample PLM1_60_b1redo_FD_155465 | JGI IMG/M metagenome (GOLD analysis project Ga0210378, IMG submission 155465) | Groundwater sediment microbial communities from an aquifer in East River, Colorado, USA - PLM1_60_b1 redo | ecosystem: Environmental > Terrestrial > Soil > Riparian zone | place: USA: East... | reverse complement strand
CCTCCTCAAGGCGTGGTGGGGGGACGCCGCGACGGCCGCCAACGACTACGGCTTCGACTGGCTGCCGCGGATCAGCGGCGACCATTCGGCGGTGGCGACCGCGATGGCGATGCTCGACGGGGCATGTAAGGGGTACTTCCTGGTGGGGGAGAACCCGGTGGTCGGCACCGGCAACGGCCGGCTGCACCGCCGCGCGCTCGCCAAGCTCGACTGGCTGGTCGTCCGCGACCTGGTCGAGATCGAGTCGGCGACGTTCTGGCGGGACGGCCCAGCGGTGGAGGCCGGGGAGCTGCGCCCCGAGGACGTCGGCACGGAGGTGTTCCTGTTCCCCGCTGCCGCCCACACCGAGAAGGACGGCTCGTTCACCAACACCCAGCGGCTGCTGCAGTGGCATCGCAAGGCGGTCGAGGCACCAGGCGACGCCCGCTCGGACCTGTGGTTCTTCTACCACCTGGGGCGGCTGGTCAGGGAGCGGCTCGCCGGCTCCAGCGACCCGCGGGACCGGGGGGCGCTGGCGCTGACCTGGGACTACCCGACCGAGGGGCCGCACGACGATCCCAGCGCCGAGGCGGTGCTCGCCGAGGTCAACGGCTGGCGGCTCCCGGACCGGACCCCGCTCGGCAGCCCCAACGACCTGAAGGCCGACGGCTCGACGGCCTGCGGCTGCTGGATCTACTGCGGCGTCTACGCCGGCGGGGCGAACCAGGCCGACCGGCGCCAGCCGGGGCGGGAGCAGAGCTGGGTCGCGCCGGGGTGGGGCTGGGCGTGGCCGGCCAACCGCCGCATCCTGTACAACCGCGCCTCCGCCGACCCGGACGGCAGACCGTGGTCGGCGCGCAAGGCCTACGTCTGGTGGGACGCCGACACCGGCCGTTGGACCGGCCACGACGTGCCCGACTTCCCGCCCGACAAGCCGCCCGACTACCGGCCGCCGCCGGACGCGACCGGCTACGCGGCGCTGGCCGGCACCGACCCGTTCATCACCCAGGCCGACGGCAAGGGGTGGCTGTTCGCCCCGGCCGGGCTGGCCGACGGGCCGCTGCCGACCCACTACGAGCCGCACGAGTCCCCGCTCGCCAACAAGCTGTACGCCCAGCAGGCCAACCCGGTCCGCATCCGCTTCGACCGGCCGGGCAACCGCTCCAACCCCTCCGCCGGGGAGCCCGGCGCCGCCGTCTTCCCCTACGTCGCCACCACCTACCGGCTCACCGAGCACCACACGGCCGGGGGGATGAGCCGCTGGGTCGCGCCCCTGGCCGAGCTGCAGCCGGAGTTCTTCTGCGAGGTCAGCCCGGAGCTGGCCGCCGAGCGCGGCCTGGAGAACGGCGGCTGGGCCACGATCGTGTCCGCGCGGTCGGCGGTCGAGGCTCGGGTGCTGGTCACCTCCCGGGTGCGGCCGCTGCGCCTTGGCGACCGGGTGATCCACCAGATCGGCATGCCCTACCACTGGGGGAACGCCGGCCTGGTCACCGGGGACTCCGCCAACGACCTGATCGGCCTGGAGCTGGACCCCAACGTGCAGATCCCACCGACGAAGGTCCTGACCTGCGACATCCGGCCGGGCCGCCGCCCACGCGGCAAGGCCCTCACCGACCTGGTCGCCGCCTACCGGCGGCGCGCCGGGCTGGACCCCGACGAGGCGGCCCGGTGAGCGCGCCGGCGACCCCCGGCTTCGGCGCCGGCTACGACGGCGGCGAGGGCGGACCGCGGCTGGGGTTCTTCACCGACACCAGCGTCTGCATCGGCTGCAAGGCCTGCGAGGTCGCCTGCAAGGAGTGGAACCTGGTCCCGACCGACGGTCCCCTGGCGCTGTCGGGCAACTCCTACGACAACACCATGGCGCTCGGCGCGGACAGCTGGCGGCACGTCGCGTTCGTCGAGCAGCCGGGCAGGGACGCCGGCCCGCGCTGGCTGATGAGCTCCGACGTCTGCAAGCACTGCACCTCGGCGGCGTGCATGGAGGTCTGCCCGACCGGCGCGCTGTTCCGGACCGAGTTCGGCACCGTGGTGGTGCAGCAGGACGTCTGCAACGGCTGCGGCTACTGCGTGCCGGCGTGCCCGTTCGGGGTCATCGACCGGCGCGAGGGGGACGGCCGCGTCTTCAAGTGCACGCTCTGCTACGACCGGCTCAAGGACGGGCTGGAGCCGGCCTGCGCCAAGGCGTGCCCAACCGACTCGATCCAGTTCGGGCCGCTGGAGGAGCTGCGCGCCCACGCCGACGAGCGGCTGGACGCGCTGCGGCAGGCCGGGGTCCCGGAGGCGAGGCTGTACCTCCGCGACGAGGCCGGCGGCGTCGGCGGTGCCGGCGCGTTCTTCCTGCTCCTGGACGAGCCCGAGGTCTACGGCCTGCCCCCCGACCCGGTGTCCACCACCCGCGACCTGCCGGGGCTGTGGCGGGCGGCGGCGGTCGCGGCAGGGGCGCTGGTCGCCGGCCTGGCCGCCGCCTTCGCCGGGGGACGCCGGTGAGCTCCGCTCCTCGCTCCTACTACGGCCGGCCGATCCTCAAGCAGCCGGTCTGGACCGACGAGATCCCCGCCTACTACTTCGCCGGGGGGCTCGCCGGCGCCTCGGCAAGCCTCGCCCTCGGCGCGCGGCTGACCGGCAACGACCGGCTGGCCCGAAGCGCCCTGACCGCCGCCGCCGCCGGGGTGACGGCCAGCCTGCCGCTGCTGGTCGACGACCTCGGCCGGCCCGAGCGATTCCACCACATGCTGCGGATGCTCAAGCCGACCTCGCCGATGAGCGTCGGGACCTGGCTGCTGGTCGGCCTCGGCCCCGCCGCCGTCGCCGCCGCCGCGTGCGACCGGCTCGGCGTCTTCCCCCGCCTCGGGCGGCTCGCCGAGGCGGTCGCCGGAGTGCTCGGGCCGGCCGTGTCCACCTACACCGCGGTGCTGGTGGCCAACACCGCCGTGCCGGTCTGGCACGAGGCGGGACGGGAGCTGCCGATGGTGTTCGCCGCCAGCGCGGCCGCCTCCGCCGGCGGCGCGGCCGCCGTCCTCACGCCGCCGGCCGCGGCCGGTCCGGCCCGCCGGGTCGCCGTCGGCGGTGCGCTGGTGGAGCTGGCGGCCGTCGAGGTCATGCAGCGGCGGCTCGGGGAGCTCGCGGAGCCGTACGACCAGGAGCCCGCCCGGCGCTACGCCCTGCTGGCCAGGGCCTGCACCGCCGCTGGGGCGCTGCTGCTCGGCGCGCTCGGCCGCCGCCGGCCGGCGGCGGTCGCCGGCGGGCTGCTGACGATGGCGGGCTCGGCCTTCCAGCGGCTCGCGGTCCACAAGGCCGGCTTCCGGTCGGCCGCGGACCCCCGCTACGTCGTCGAGCCTCAGCGGGAGCGCCTCACCGCTCGGTGACCGTTACCTGAATGTTCGGCATGTTTCCGCGCAGTACGACGCTTGGGGACGGATTTGCCGGGTCTGCCTGGGCGGCGACATGATGCGCCTGACCAGGACCGGGAGGGGGCTCGTCGTTGACCAGGCTGCTTGCGTACCTGCCGCGCGGCAACACGCTGGACCACCAGGTGTGGCTGCGGCGCCACGCCTTCCTGCAATGGGTTCTGCTGTTGCACGTGGTGGGGCTGTACGCGTTCGGGCTGTGGCGCGGCTTCGGCTCGGCGGAGGTCGCCATCGCGCTGGTGGCGCCGTTCGCCTGCCTGGTGGCGGGCCGCATCGTGCCCCACAGGCGGCTGGCGTCGCTGCTGATCACCGCCGGGCTGGTGTACTGCTCCGCGGCGCTGGTGGGGTTCTCGGGCGGCTCGATCGAGGCCCACTTCCACTTCTTCATCATGATCGGCTTCATCGCGCTGTACCAGGACTGGGTGCCGTTCCTGTGGAACATCGCGTTCACGGTGGCCAGCCACGGGATCGGCTCGGTGTGGCAGACCAACCTGATCTTCAACCACCCCGCCGGCCAGACCAGCCCCTGGACCTGGTCGGCCATCCACGGCGTGGCCGTGCTCGCCGCCTGCATCGGCGTGGTGGTCTTCTGGCAGAACACCGAGACCGAGCAGAAGAAGTCCCTACGGCTGACCAAGCAGCTCGCCGACGCCGAGATCACCCGCCGCAAGTTCACCGCGGACCTGCTGGTCAACCTGGCCAGACGCAACCAGAGCCTGATGTACCGGCAGCTCGGCCTCATCAACCAGCTCGAGGAGCAGGAGAAGGACCCCGACGCGCTGGCCGACCTGTTCCGCCTGGACCACCTGGCCACCCGGATCCGGCGCAACGCCGAGAGCCTGCTGGTGCTCTCCGGCGAGGACCCGCCCCGCACCTGGGGCCGGCCGGTGCTGCTGGTGGACGTGGTGCGCGCCGCCATCGCCGAGACCGAGGACCTGGACCGGGTGGTGTTCGCCGTCGACGAGCGGCTGGCCGTGCTCGGCAACGCCGTGGCCGACCTCACCCACCTGCTGGCCGAGCTGGTGGAGAACGCCGTGCACTTCTCGCCCCCCGAGGCCAGCGTGATCATCCGCACCAGGCCGTACCTCCAGACGCCCGGCGCGCACGTGCTCACCGTCGAGGACTGGGGCGTGGGCATCCGCTCCGAGGACCTCGCCGAAGCCAACGACCTGCTCGCCAATCCCCGGGACGTCGACCTCTCCGTCTCGCAGCGGCTCGGGCTGCACGTCGTCGCCCGGCTCGCCCAACGCCACAGCATCGAGGTCTCCCTCACCCCGACCCCCGGCTGTGGTGTCACCGCGGCGATCGTGCTGCCACCGGAGCTGTTCTCCACCGACGTCGCCGAGCCCGCCGGCCCGCCGGCGGAGCAGCCCGTCGCCCCCCTGGCGATGGCCTCGGCGACACGGCCGGCGGCAACGCCGGCGCCACCACAGGCGGTGGCGTCCACGGCGGCGGTGGCCGTGGCGACCGCGCCGCCCTGGCCCGCCGCCGAGGTCACCCCCGACCGCGTCACCCCCGACCGCGTCACCCCCGACCGCGCCCACCCCGACGGCGAGGAGTGGTCGGGCTGGTGGGAGCCGTCGTCCTCCGGGGACGGCGGGAACGGCGAGGGCGGCGGTCGCCCCGCCGCGGCGTCCGGCCCGGACGCGCCTGGCAGAGCGCGAGGCCGCCCGCCCGCCGGAACGCGAGGCCCGGCCGCCACGGTGCCCGTGCCGCCGCCGCCAGAGCCCCAGCTCGCCCGGCGCGTGCCGCAGGCGCACCTGGCACCAGAGCTGCGCAGGCAGCAGGCCGAGGCCGCCGACAACGCCGCGCCGCCACCCGACGCCGACCAGGCGCGAGAGGCGCTCTCCCGCTACCAGGCGAGCCGCGAGGCCGCGCGGGCGCTGGTCGACCGCGACCCCATGGACGGCAACGGCCAACCGCCTGATCCACCGGGGAGCCCCAAGGGGGTCGCCCGGACCCCTCCGGCGGGTGACGGTGGCTTGAAGTGACCGCGGCGGGCGCCGTGGGGGGGCGGCAACTGGACTGGCTGCTGGTCGACTTCACGCGCCGCACGCCCGGCGTGCGGCACGGTCTGGTGGTGTCCCGCGACGGCCTGCGGCTGGCCGCCTCTGAGCGGATCGACACCGGGCTCGCCGACCAGCTCGCCGCCATCTCCTCCGGGCTTGTCAGCCTCGCCCAGGGCGCCGCGCGGGCGTTCGGCGCCGAGCCGGTCCAGCAGACGATCGTCGAGATGGGCGGCGGCTACCTGTTCGTCAGCTCGATCGGCGAAGGCGCCGTGCTGGCCGTCTTCGCCGACCGCTACTGCGACATCGGCATGATCGGCTACGAGATGACCCTGCTGGCCGCGCGGGTCGGGTACGTCCTCAACCCGGCGCCGCGGGTGAGCTCCGGAGGAGCGGCGCCGTGACCGGCGACCACCACCGGGAAGACCGCGTCGTGCCGGTGTACGCGTTCACCGGCGGCCGCACCCGGCCGGCGGGACAGGAGCTGCCGCTCGAGGCGGTGGTGACCGCCACCGAGAGCGCCAGAAGCTCGGGCGCCTCGTTGCAGATGGAGCTGCGCGCCATCGTCGGGATGTGCACCGGGCCGATGTCGCTGGCCGAGATCGGCGCCGCGCTCGCGGTGCCCGTCGGGGTCGCCAGGGTGCTGGTCGGCGACCTCGCCAACGCCGGCTACCTCGCGGTCCACCTGCCGCAACCCGTCGCCGAGGACGGTGGGCCCGGCTATGCGATTCTTGGGAGGCTTCTGGATGGACTCCGCGCGCGTTGAGACCCGCCGGTCGCCGACGTATGCCGGCCACCAGCTCATCCCGCTCAAGGTCCTGGTGGCCGGCGGGTTCGGGGCCGGCAAGACCACCTTCGTCGGGTCGGTGTCGGAGATCCCGCCGCTCACCACCGAGCAGGACATGACCGCGCTGTCGGTCGGCGTGGACGACACCGCTGCCGTACCGAACAAGACCACCACGACGGTCGCGATGGACTTCGGGCGGATCACGGTCGACGAGCAGCTCATCCTCTATCTGTTCGGCACGCCCGGCCAGGCCCGCTTCTGGTTCATGTGGGACGAGCTGGCTCGGGGTGCCGTCGGGGCGGTGGTCCTGGTCGACCTGCGCCGCGTCGACGACTGCTTCCCGGCGATCGACTACTTCGAGGATCGCGGGCTGCCGTTCGTCGTGGCCGCCAACGCGTTCCCGGGCACCCACGCCTTCACCGACGACGCCGTCCGCGACGCGCTGGCGCTGGCGCCGTCCAGCCCGCTGGTGCGGATGGACGCCCGCGACCCGCGGTCCTGCATGGACACGCTCGTCGCCCTGGTCGAGCACGCCCTGGCCCGCAGCACCGCCGCCTGACCTCGCCACCGAACGACGGAAACCACCCCGGCTGCGCCGCCGTCCGAGGTGTGCCCGACGGCCGGCCGGGCGCCACACGAGGGCTTTGCCCGGGAGATCGTTGCTGGGCACTTGGCCCGATGTTAGAGTCCGCGCACGCTCGGGCGGCAGGGAGGGAGATCGGGCATGGCGAGCTACGCGGAGCAGGTCGGGGATCGGCTCCGCAACATCCGCTTGCAGAAGGGCCTCTCCCTGCACGACGTCGAGCAGCGCTCCACCAAGGAGTTCAAGGCCAGCGTCCTCGGCGCCTACGAGCGGGGCGAGCGCAGCATCTCCGTGCCGCGCCTGCAGCGGCTCGCCATCTTCTACGGCGTCCCCGTCGACCACCTGCTGCCCCGGCTCGGCCCGGAGCTGGTCGAGTCGGCCACCACGGCCGCCGAGGAGGCGGTCTGCATCGACCTGGAGGCGCTGGAGGCCAGGCGCGAGCCGGAGGCGCAGACCCTCGGCCGCTACCTGTCCCTGATCCAGATGCAGCGGGGCGACTTCAACGGCAAGATGCTCACCATCCGCCGTGACGACGTGCGGGTGCTGGCCGCCATCCTCGACCAGTCCCCCGGAGGCCTGATCGAGCGGCTGGAGGATCTCGGCCTCCGCCGCCCGGCGTTCGGGTAGCCTACGTCGAGGCCGGCCCGACCGACGCCGGACCTCGCTGGAGGTGACCTTGGCCCGCCCGTTGACATTGGCCGGCGTCTTCGCCCACCCCGACGACGAGACCTGGTCGCTGGCCGGCGTGTTCGCGCTGCTGGTCCCCAAGGGTGTCCGGGGGGTCGTCTGGACCGCCACCCGCGGCCAGGCCGGCCAGATCGACCCAGGCTCCGGCGCCACCCGGGAGACGCTGCCGCGGGTGCGCGAGGCCGAGGAGCGGGCGGCGATGGCATCGGTCGGCGTCGAGCGGGTGGTCTTCGGGGACTTCGTGGACGGGCAGGTCGAGGGCGCCGACCGGGACGCGCTGACGGCCGCCGTGCACGCCTTCCTGGAGCGGGAGCTCCCCGACGTGGTGGTGACCATGGAGCCAGGCGGGGTGACCGCCCACCCCGACCACATGGCCGTGTCCAGCGCGGTCCAGGCCGCGTTCGCCGCCTACGCGGCGACCTCCCGCGACCGCGAGCCGCGGCTGTACCACTGGGGCGCGCCGGTCTCGTCCCTGCAGCGCTTCCACGAGGTCGGGCGGGAAGCCGGCCTGGAGCTGCCCGGCGAGGACGATCCGTATGGCCCCCGCGGCACCGCCGACGAGCGGTTCACCTGCTGGGTGGACACCTCGGGGGTGGCGGAGGCGGCCAGACGGGCGCTGCTGCGGCACCGCACCCAGGCCGGCGATGTCTTCTACCGGCTGGTCGACCACCAGGACGGCTGGCGGGAGGTGTTCGCGCGGTCGGCCTTCATCCGCGTCCACCCGGCGCCCCGGCCCGCCGACCCGCCCGAGACGTCGCTGGTCGACGCGTTCGCCAACGAGGGAGCCGGGGATGGCTGAGGGGACCACCGCGCCGAAGGTGGCCTTCAAGACCCTCGGCTGCCGGCTCAACCAGGCCGAGTCCGAGCAGGCCCTGGAGGCGTTGGGGGCGCGCGGCTTCGACCTCGCCCACGCCGGCGAGCAGCCGGACGTGGTGGTCATCAACACCTGCACGGTCACCGCCGAGTCGACCGCCTCGTCGCGGCGGCTGATCCGCAAGACCGCCGAAGCCCACCCGGGCGCGACCGTGGTGGTCACCGGCTGCTACGCCGTCGCCGAGCCGGAGGAGGTCAGGGCGATCCCCGGGGTCGACCTGGTCGTCGGCAACGACCACAAGGACCGCCTCGCCGAGCTGGTCACCACCGTGCCGGCGGTCCGGCGCCTGCCGCTGGTCATGCGTCCCGCCCCGGTCGAGCGGCTCCGCACCCGGGTGGCGGTCAAGGCCCAGACCGGCTGCGACGAGTGGTGCACCTTCTGCATCATCCCCCGCACCCGCGGGCCGCTCCGCTCCTCCCCCGAGGACCAGGTGGTCGCCGACGTCCGCCGCCAGGTCGAGCGCGGCGTCCGTGAGGTCGTGCTCACCGGCGTCCACCTTGGCAAGTACGGCGAAGACCGGGGCGAGCGCGAGGCCCTGGCCCGGCTGGTGGACCGGCTGACCGCGATCGACGGCCTGCTGCGCCTGCGCCTGTCGAGCGTGCTGCCTGTCCAGGTGACCCGCGCGCTGGTCGAGCGGGTCCGCGACGACCCCAAGGTCTGCCGCCACCTGCACGTCCCCCTGCAGGCCGGCGACGACGAGGTGCTGGCCCGCATGCACCGCCCCTACCGGATCGCCGAGTTCCTGGACCGGGTCGAGCACGCCAAGGCCGAGGTGCCCGGCCTCGGCCTGTCCACCGACGTGATCGTCGGCTTCCCCGGCGAGACCCGCGCGCAGTTCGCCGCCACCATGGCGGTCGTCGACCGGGTCGGGTTCTCCAAGCTCCACGTGTTCCGCTACTCGCAGCGGCCCGGCACCCCCGCCGCCACCATGCCCGACCAGGTGCCGGTCGCGGAGAAGAAGGCGCGGGCGAGGGAGCTGATCGCCCTCGGCAACGAGCTCCGCCGCCGCTTCCACGAGGACCACGTCGGCCGCCCGCTGCACGTGCTGGTCGAGGCCGCCGGCGACGGCCTGGCGGAGGGGACCAGCGACAACTACGTCAAGGTCCGTTTCCCGGGCGGCGCCGAGCTGGTCGACCGGGTGGTGACCGTGCGAGGCTTGCGCGCCGACGCCGAGGGGATGGAGGCCGAGCTCATGGGTGGCGCCGCGTGAGGGACCCCGACTGCCTGTTCTGCAAGATCGTGGCCAAGGAGATCCCGGCCGACACGGTGCTGGACCGGGACGACGTGCTCGCCTTCCGGGACGTCAACCCCCAGGCGCCCACCCACGTGCTGGTCGTCCCCAAGGACCACCTCCCCAGCCTGGAGGCGGTCGGCACGGGACAGGAGCCGCTGCTCGCCAGCCTGGTCGACGCCGTCAACGAGGTCGCCAGGGCCGACGGCGTGGACGGCGGCTACCGGCTGGTCACCAACGTCGGCCGAACCGCCGGCCAGTCGGTCGACCACCTGCACCTGCACGTGCTCGGCGGCCGCCAGATGACCTGGCCGCCGGGCTGACCGGTGCCGACGGTCGCGCCCTACGGGTCCTGGAGGTCGCCGATCGGCGCCGAGCAGGTCGCCGCCGGCGGCGTCTCGCTCGGCGAGGTCCGGGTGGCGGGGGAGGCCGTGCTGTGGCTGGAGGGGCGCCCGCTCGAAGGCGGCCGCGAGGTCGTCTGCCGGGCCATACCGGGGGGGTCCGGGGGACCCCGAGGGGGTCCCCCGGAGAATCGGGGCGGCACGGCCGAGGACGTGACCCCCGAGGGCTTCAACGTCCGCACCCGGGTGCACGAGTACGGCGGCGGCGCCTACGCCGTCCACGGCGCCACGCTGTTCTTCGCCAACTTCGCCGACCAGCGCCTGTACCGGTACGACCCCGGCCGGCAGCCCCGGCCGATCACCCCCGAGCCGCCGACGCCGGCGGCGCACCGCTACGCCGACGCCGGCCTCACGCCCGACGGCCGCGTGCTGGTGTGCGTGCGCGAACGCCACCAGGACGGCAAGGTCACCAACGAGCTGGTCGCCCTGCCCGCCGACGGCGGCGCCCCGCCGGTCCTGCTGGCATCCGGGCGTGACTTCTACGCCAGCCCGCGCTGCTCCCCCGACGGCCGCCGGCTCGCCTGGCTCGAATGGGACCACCCGAGCATGCCGTGGGACGCCAC
>Ga0210378_10001996_pt1 | contig 10521 bp, 11 predicted proteins | sample PLM1_60_b1redo_FD_155465 | JGI IMG/M metagenome (GOLD analysis project Ga0210378, IMG submission 155465) | Groundwater sediment microbial communities from an aquifer in East River, Colorado, USA - PLM1_60_b1 redo | ecosystem: Environmental > Terrestrial > Soil > Riparian zone | place: USA: East... | reverse complement strand
ACGTGATCCTGCTGCTCGGCGTCACGGGCGACGACTTCGGCGGCTCGGAGTGGGCGTACGCCGAACACGGGCACCTGGGCGGCACCCCGCCGCTGGTCGACCTGGACAGGGAGCGGTCGCTCGCCGTCGTGCTCGTCGAGGGCTCGCGGCAGAGCCTGCTCGAATCGGCCCACGACCTCTCGGACGGCGGGCTCGCCCAGGCCCTGGTGGAGTCGTGCCTCCGCCGAGGCGCCGGTGCCCGGGTCACCGTCCCCGGCGATCCGTTCACGGCCCTCTTCTCCGAGTCGACGGCCCGCGCACTGGTCGGCGTACGGCCGGACCGGGTCGAGGCCGTGACAGCGCTCGCCAGGCAGCACGGTGTCCAGGTCACCCGGCTCGGTGCGGTGACTGCCGACGGGACGCTGACCGTCGACGGCATCCTCACCGTCCCGCTCGCGGAGCTCCGCGAGGCGCACGAGTCCACCCTCCCCCGCCTGTTCGACTGAGGTGGCCGCGCGGAGGGTGGACCCGGGGCGGGCGGGGGAGGCGGTGCTGGCGCAGGCCGACTTGATCGCCGGCTGGCTGTCGGGGCAGCCGCCGTCGGCCTGGCGCAAGCCCTCCGCGCTGCCCGGGTGGACGGTGGCCGAGCTGACCGCGCACATCGCGATGTCGCTGCGGAACGTCCCCGCCACGCTGGGAGAGCCGACCGGCGACCGGCCCTGTTCGGTCGGCGACTACGTCTCCGGGTACGCCGCCGCCGCGGACGAGATCCGTCGCCGGGACATCGAGGGAGCCAGCGGACGAGCGCCGGACGAGATCCTCGCCGATCTCTACGAGCAGCGCCGGGCCGCGGCGGCGGCCCTCGGCGACCTGCCCCGGACGCGCGCGGTGCGAGCGCCGAGAGGACCTCTCACCCCGGCCGACTACCTGGTGACCCGCGCCATCGAGCTGGTCGTGCACGCCGACGACCTGTCCCGGTCGCTGCCCGACACCGCACCCGTCGAGCTGGACCGCGCCGCGCTCCGGATCGTCACCCAGGCGCTCGCCGACGTCCTCGCCGTCCGCGCCCCCGGCCGCTCCCTGGAGCTGCGCGTCCCGCCGTACGCCGCCGTGCAGGCGGTCGAGGGCCCGCGGCACACCCGGGGCACTCCGCCGAACGTCGTCGAGACCGACCCGCTGACCTGGGTCCGGCTGGCCGCGGGCCGGTTGCGCTGGACGGACGCCAGCAAGGGCGCCTCCGTGCACGCGAGCGGCGAACGGGCCGATCTCGCACCGTGGCTGCCACTCCTCTAGACCTCACCCGGCGAAGTGTCGCGTACCCCTTCTCGTCCCGTTTCATCCCGAACGGGGTGCGACCGCCCGTAGTCGGCGGTACCGTGGAGTCCCGCGGCCGGCCGCATCCCCCCAGGCGGCCGGTCGCGGCTCCACGGAGCAGCCGGGTCCGCCGGTAGAGTGTGGCCCGTGCCGGAAACGCCCCCCCGCGAGGAGTGCGGCGTGTTCGGGGTGTGGGCTCCCGGTGAGGACGTCGCGAAGCTGACGTACTACGGGCTCTACGCCCTGCAACACCGAGGTCAGGAGGCGGCCGGCATCGCGGTCAGCGACGGCGGCACCCTCGTCGTCTACAAGGACCTCGGCCTGGTCGCCCAGGTCTTCGACGAGCCGACGCTGGAGAGCCTGGAGGGGCACATCGCGATCGGCCACACCCGTTACTCGACCACCGGATCGTCCACCTGGGAGAACGCGCAGCCCACGTTCCGGACCACCCGGACCGGCACCGGGATCGCGCTCGGCCACAACGGCAACCTGGTCAACACCGCGGAGCTGGCCGAGCGCGCGGCCGCGGAGGGCGTGTCCGGCGTCCTGGGCGTGACCACGGACTCGGACCTGATCACCGGCCTGCTCGCCGCGCGGCCCGACCTGTCCGTGGAGGCGGCCGCGCTGGAGGTGCTGCCGTTGCTGCGCGGCGCGTTCTCGCTGGTCTTCATGGACGAGCACACGCTCTACGCCGCCCGCGACGGGTACGGCGTCCGCCCGCTGGTGCTCGGCCGGCTCGACCGCGGCTGGGTGGTCGCGAGCGAGACCGCCGCGCTCGACATCGTCGGCGCCTCGTTCGTCCGCGAGATCGAGCCGGGCGAGCTGGTCTCGATCGACGCGGACGGGCTGCGCTCGGAGCGCTTCGCCGCGCCGACCCCCAAGGGCTGCCTGTTCGAGTACGCCTACCTCGCCCGTCCGGACACCACCATCTCCGGGCGGAACGTGCAGGCCGCCCGCGTCGAGGTCGGCCGCCGGCTGGCCCGCGAGCAGCCGGCCGAGGCGGACCTCGTCATCCCGGTGCCCGAGTCCGGCACCCCGGCCGCGATCGGCTTCGCCGAGGAGTCGGGAATCCCGTACGGGCTGGGCCTGGTGAAGAACTCGTACGTCGGCCGCACCTTCATCCAGCCGTCGCAGACGATCCGGCAGCTCGGCATCCGGTTGAAGCTCAACCCGCTGCGGGACGTGCTGCGCGGCAAGCGGGTGGTCGTGGTCGACGACTCGATCGTGCGCGGCAACACGCAGCGGGCGCTGGTCCGGATGCTGCGCGAGTCAGGTGCGCTCGAGGTGCACGTCCGCATCTCCTCGCCGCCGGTGAAGTGGCCGTGCTTCTACGGCATCGACTTCGCCAGCCGCGCGGAGCTGATCGCGAACGGGCTGGACGTCGAGGGCGTGCGCCGGTCGATCGGCGCCGACTCGCTCGGCTACGTGTCGCTGGACGGGCTGGTCGGGGCGACCGAGCAGCCGAAGTCCCGGCTCTGCCGGGCCTGCTTCGACGGGGTCTACCCGATCCCGCTGCCGGCCCCGGAGCTGGTCGGCAAGCACGTGCTGGAGGGCATCGAGCGCAGCGTCACGGCCGCGGCGGGGTCGCTCGACCCGTCCGGCGACGACCTGGACGATCTGGACGCGACCGGCCTGCTCGGACCGCAGCCCGGGCCGGCCGCATCCCGCCGCCCGTGACCGGCGCGGGGACGACCGGGCCCGCCGGGTTCTCGGTGGAGGCGGCCCGCGCGCCGGTGTCGTACGCGCAGGCCGGCGTCGACATCGAGGCCGGCGGGCGGGCGGTCGAGCTGATGAGGTCGGCCGTCGCGCGGACCCGGCGGCCGGAGGTGGTCGGCGGCCTCGGCGGCTTCGCCGGGCTCTTCGCGCTCGACGTCGCCCGGTACCGGCGCCCGCTGCTGGCGTCCTCGACCGACGGCGTCGGCACCAAGATCGCGATAGCGCGGGCGCTGGACCGGCACGACACGGTCGGGATCGACCTGGTCGCGATGGTGGTCGACGACCTGGTGGTCTGCGGCGCCGAGCCGCTGTTCCTGCAGGACTACGTCGCCTGCGGGCGGATCGTCCCGGAGCGGGTCGCCGCGATCGTCCGCGGCATCGCCCGCGGCTGCGAGCTGGCCGGCTGCGCGCTCGTCGGCGGCGAGACCGCCGAGCACGGCGACCTGATGGAGCCGGACGCGTACGACCTGGCGGCGACGGGTGTCGGGGTGGTGGAGGCGGACGCGCTGCTCGGGCCGGAGCGGGTGCGGGCCGGCGACGCGGTGGTCGCGCTCGCCTCGTCCGGGCTGCACTCGAACGGCTACTCCCTGGTCCGGCGGGTCGTCCGGGAGGCGGGGCTGCGGCTGGACGAGATCCCGCCCGGGCTGGACCGGACGCTCGGGGAGGAGCTGCTGGAGCCGACCCGGGTCTACGCCCGGGACTGCCTCGCGCTCGCCGCCACGACGGGGGTGCACGCGTTCGCGCACGTCACCGGTGGCGGGCTGGCCGGCAACCTGGCCCGGGTGCTGCCGCCGGCGCTCGACGCGGTGGTCGACCGGAGCACCTGGACCCCGCCCCCGGTGATGGACCTGGTCGCCGAGCGCGGCCCGGTCACCCCGGCCGAGCTGGAGCGCACGCTCAACCTCGGCGTCGGCATGGTCGCGATCGTGCCCGACGGCCCGGTGGCGGTGCGGGTGCTGACCGACCGCGGCGTCCCGGCCTGGGTCACCGGCGAGATCGTCCCCGGCGGCGGTGAGGTGCGGCTGGTCGGGTCGCACCCGCGCTGAGCAGCGGGCTCAGCCGCTCCGCGAGGAGGACCAGTCGTCCGGGTCGTACTCCTCGTCGTCAGCCTCGTCGTCCACAACGGACGGCGGGCTGGCGTCCGGCTCGCCAGCCAGCTCGCGCTGCAAGGCGGTCAGATCGGTGTCGCGCGTGCTGTACTTCAACGCGCGGGCCACCTTCTGCTGCTTGGCCTTGGCACGGCCGCGCCCCATGGCTCGACCCCCTCGCACAGGACAAAGGGGCGGCCTGCACGAGGCGGCCCCGACAGTGTGGTCATCGTCGTACCCCCACGGTACAACCCGAAAGCCGCTCGTACCACGTCGCGTCACCGCACGCCGCGTACGCCTCACCCGTCCAGCCCATGCCCATGGTTCGCTCCGCAGGCGTCGCTTCACGAAACCCGCGTCACGGCAGCAGGATCCCCCGCAGCCGGGCGACCTCGGCCATCCGCCGCTCGGCCAGCCGGTCGGCCGCGAGTGCCGGCGGGATGCCCTCGTCCGCCGCCGAGGCGAGGATCCGGCGGGTCGTGTCGAAGATCGCCGTCGCCTTCGCCCGGGCCCGCTCCGGCCGCCAGCCCCGGTACTCGTCGGCGACCTGGATGACCCCGCCCGCGTTCACCACGTAGTCCGGCGCGTAGAGAATGCCGCGGTCCTCCAGCAGCTTCTCCACCCCATGGTGGGCGAGCTGGTTGTTCGCGCCCCCGCACACGACCCGGGCGCGCAGCACCCCGACCACCTCGTCGGACAGCGCGCCGCCGAGCGCGCACGGTGCGTACACGTCCAGCTCCGTCCGGACCAGCGTGTCCGCGTCCGCGACGACCTCCACCGCCGGGTGCGCGGCCTGCACCGCGGCCACCGCCGCCGGGCTCACGTCGGCGATCACCACCCGGGCTCCGTCCTCGACCAGGTGCCCGACCAGGTGCCGGCCGACCTTGCCGACGCCGGCCACCCCGACGCGGCGCCCGGCCAGGGACGGCGAGCCCCAGCGGTGCTCGGCGCATGCGCGCATCCCCTGGAACACGCCCCAGGCCGTCAGCACCGACGAGTCGCCGGATCCGCCGTCCGCGGCGGAACGCCCGGTGACGAAGTCGCACTCGCGGGCGACCACGTCCATGTCCTGCACGTACGTCCCGACGTCGCAGGCGGTCACGTACCGGCCGCCCAGCGTCTGTACGAAGCGCCCGTACGCCCGCAGCAGCGCCTCGGTCTTGTCGGTCGCCGGGTCGCCCCAGATCACCGCCTTGCCGCCGCCGTGGTCCAGCCCGGCCAGCGCGTTCTTGTACGCCATGCTGCGGGACAGGTTGAGCACGTCCCCGAGCGCCTCGTCCTCCGAGGCGTACGGGTAGAACCGGGTGCCGCCGAGCGCGGGGCCCAGCGCGGTTGAGTGGATGGCGACGATCGCCCTCAGGCCGGAGGCCCGGTCGTGGCAGAAGACCACCTGTTCGTGGTCGCTGGCGAAGACGGTCACGTGCGCTCCTCGTTCGTCTCCGGCGCGGGTGGCGGGGATCGCCCGCGGGCCGCTGGGGTGCGGAGCTGGTGGCTCCGACGCTCACCTTAGGCCGTGCCTGCGTGCCGCTCATGATCATGCGACGATCGGGTCGTGACCCCGCCGTACGCCGCCGAGCTGCGCATGTACGAGCCGCTGGCGGCCTTCGACGTCGAGGAGCGGCGGCGCTGGCAGCAGTACGCGCTGGCGCCGGCGGTGCCGTCGGCTCGGGAGGGCTCCCGCCGGGAGCGGGCGCTCGGCCTGCGCGCGGCCTGCCGGGTGACGCCGGCGGTGCCCCGGCCGGGCGAGGCGGGCGAGCACGCCTCGGTGCTGCGCGGGGCGTCCGGCCTGCTGGTCTGTCCCTGGCGGACCGAGCTGCGCTGCTGGGAGGCGGCCACCGAGTCGCGGGTGGCGCTGCCGCCGGAGGTCGCCCGGATCGCGCTGCCGGACCGGGAGGTCGAGGTCGCGTCCGCCGAACACCAGCGCTGGCTGGCCGAGCACCCGACCCGCCGCTCGCACGTCCAGCAGAGCCGGTGGGTGGTGCCGGTGCGCTGGTTCCTGCTGTTCGACCGGGAGGAGCGGCGGCTGCAGTTCTCCCCCCGCTCGCTGGTCTACCGCACTCCGATGGTGCAGGCCCGCCGCCGGGTCGCGCGCGGGCTCAACGTGCTGCGCAAGGCGTTCGAGGACGGCCCGGTGGTCGGCGCGGTCGAGGCGCTGGGCCGCTGGCTGGAGGAGTTCCACCCGCGGTCGCTGGTCGAACTGGACTACGGCGGGCTCGCCGACCTGCGCGGGGACGACGAGCTGCGTTCGGACGACTCGGCCGGCGACGTGGCCGAGTCGATCGCCGCGCTCGCCCGCGGCGACCCGGAAGCGGCCGGCGAAGCGTACGACCGGGTGATGAACCGGTGGCGTGCGGCGCACCGGATGGAGTCCGCCAACTGATGCGCCGGTGTCGTCCAGGAAAACCCAGGGAACGTGTAGCCGGTGCGGGTCGTTGAGCTATGCGGTCGAATGGTGCATTATGGACCCTGGTCGAGGGACGAACCGGGGTGCTTCGGCCACGTGGCAGGAAGGGACGAGCCATGACCACGCGTCAGACCACCGACGCCGAGCCGCTGCTCACGCCAGCCGAGGTCGCGACGATGTTTCGTGTCGACCCGAAGACCGTGACGCGGTGGGCGAAGGCAGGCAAGCTCACGTCGATCCGCACGCTCGGCGGGCACCGCCGCTACAAGGAGTCCGAAGTTCGCGGACTTCTCGAGGGGGGCAGCCCGGCGAAGGCCGAGGAGTAGGGGGACACGGCAGGCGACACCGCCGCCGCGGCACGCGTTGCCTCGGCGGCGGTGTCGTCTCCTCGCGACTGTGCCGATCAGCCCGTCGGGCCGAGCAGCTTCCATCCGGACTGCCAGGGCCAGCCGTAGCGGGCGTTCATGCTGATGTTGAGCAGGCCCATGTGCTCGAGAGTGCGTGCCATCCGCAGCGGGCCGGCGTCCAGCGGCCGGAAGCCGACCGCGGCGAGCAGCTCCGCGACGGTGGCCTTGGCGGCCTCGTCGTCGCCGGCATGGAAGCCGTCCAGTGGGATGCCGTCGACCACCGGGTCAGCGATCCGGCTGCCCAGGACCGTGCTGAACGCCTTCACCACCACCGCGCCCGGCATCAGGACCGGGATCTCCTCCGCGACGGACCGTTCCGCCAGGAGCAACCCGTCCAGCCCGGGAGCGACCGGATTGGTCGGGTCCACCACGAGCGTGCCGTCGAGCCGGTCGCCGATCTCGTCGGCGATGCCCGCGATCGCGGTGGACGGGACCGCGAGCACGACCACATCGGCGCCCCGCACGGCCTCGGCATTGTCGGGGGCGGCGTCGGCTCCGACCTCCGCGGCCACCTTCGCGGCGAGCTCGGGGTGCCGGGCGGTCAACACGACGTCGTGTCCCGCCGCGGTGAAGGCTCGCGCGAGCGCGCTGCCCACCGTCCCGGCACCGATTATTGCGATCCGCATGGCGGACTCCCTTCCCCGGCCGTCCCACATCGCGGGACCGGGCCCGGCGTCTACCCGCGCCCGGGCGTGTCAACCGGCCTCGTCGGTCAGCCGTCGCGGCGACGCAGCTCGGTGGCGAGGACCGCGGCCTGGGTGCGGCGCTGCATGCCGAGCTTGGCGAGCAGGTGGGACACGTAGTTCTTGACGGTCTTCTCGGCCAGGAACATCCGCTCGCCGATCTCACGGTTGGTCAGCCCCTCGCCGATCAGCTCGAGGACGGCGCGCTCCTGCTCGGACAGCGCCGCCAGCGGGTCCTTCCGGCTCGCGGCGGACCGCATCCGCTCCAGCACCCGCGCCGTGGTGCGCGGGTCCAACAGGGACTGTCCACTAGCGACGGTCCGGATCGCGCCGACGAGGTCGGTGCCGCGGATCTGCTTGAGGACGTAGCCGGCGGCCCCGGCCATGATCGCGTCGAAGAGCGCCTCGTCGTCGGCGAACGAGGTGAGCATCAGGCAGCGCAGCTCCGGCAGCCGGGAGCGCAGCTCGCGGCAGACGGTGACCCCGTCGCCGTCGGGGAGCCGCACGTCCAGCACGGCGACGTCCGGCCGGACGGCCGGCACCCGACCGAGCGCCTCGGCCGCGGTCGAGGCCTCGCCGACCACCTCGAGGTCCGGCTCGGAGTCGAGCAGCTCCGCCACGCCCCGGCGGACGATCTCGTGGTCGTCGAGCAGGAAAACCCGGATCATGCCGGTGGTCGTCATCATCGTCCTCCTCGTCGCCATCGGACCTTGTCGGCGGCGCTCGGCGGCAGGGCCGAAAGACCCTGACTCGGTCAGGCAGCGGGGTGCGGCGCCACGCGGCCGAGTACGGCATCGAAGAGCTCCACGTACTGGCCCAGGTGACGGTCGCCCAGGTACTGGTCGCGCACCCGCCGGTGGGCCGCCTCGCCGAGCCGGCGGGCGAGCTGCCCGTCGTCGAGGACGCGGCCGACGGCGGCGGCGAAGGCGTCGAGGTCGCGCGGGTCGGGGATCAGCAGGCCGTTTCGCCCGTGCTCGATCTGGTCCTGGATCCCGCCGACCGCGCTCGCGACGACCGGCCGTGCCTTCCACATCGCCTCCGCCACCGTCAGACCGAAGCCCTCGGCGAGGCTCTTCTGGGTCACCACCGCGGCATGCCGCTGGATGGCGTTGACGATGGTCGCGTTCTCCTCCACGTCCTCCGTCGGCACGCTGGCGAGGTGCACCCGCTCCCGCACGCCGGCGGGCAGCGTCCGCCAGCCCTCCAGGCACTCGGCGAGCACCTGCGCTCCCTCCGGATCGTCGGTGACCCCGGCGACCGCCGGCCCGACCAGCATGAGGTGCACGTCCTCCCGACCCGGTGCGATCCCGGCGAATCCGGCCATCACCCCGGCCATGTCCTTCAGCCGGTCCCACCGGCTGACCTGGACCACCAGCCGGGTGTCCGCCGGCGGCGGCGGCGCACCCTGCACGACCTGCGCGAGGCGTGGTTCACCTCCGGAGAGCAGGCCTCCGCGGATCAGGATCCGGACCCGCTCCTCCGCTGGGATGGGCCGGTTCTTCGCAGACAGCGGGTCGATGGAGGGCGGGATCACCCACAGCCGGTCGGTGGGAACCCACGCGGGCGCGTACTGCCGGCGGGAGAAGACGAACGCGTCCGCCGGCTCGACGTACCCGCGGAGGAAGTCCCACGCCGCGACCGAGGTCGCGTTCGGCCGGTCCACTCCGATGTGGGACCGCCAGACGACGGGGACGCCCGCCTGCCGCAGCGGCTCCACCAGGCCCGCCGGCTGCGGGTCGTGCAGGAGCACGATGTCGCGCGGCCCGATGCGGTCTAGCAGCTCGGGGACGTACCGGGCCAGCACGCGCTCGTAGTGCTCGCGCTCGGCGGCTGTGAACGCCCCGTCCCCGAGACCGTGGATCGCGTTGTGCAGCCGCTTGGTGATCGTGAAGAAGTCGGCGTCCCCGGCGAGCACCAGCCACCCGGTCCGCACCCCGGCTCCGGCCACGTACCCGAGCAGGGTGCGCAGCATCTCCGCCACGCCGCCACCGGTCGCGGTGGAGCTGACGTTCCAGACCGTCCGGCCGGACAGCGTCTCAGCGGCGCGGCTCGCCGCCGCCCGGAACCGCTCCGCCTGCTCGTCCGTGAGCACCTGCGCCAGCGCGTCCAGCGGCCGCGGGACGACCTCGACGTCACTGTCCTGAGCGTCCGCCACCGAATCTCCGTTGGTCGTCCCGTCCCCTGAACGCACCCATGCTGGCATGGACCATCGGTGCCCGGGACCGTCAACGCCGCTCCGCCCGGACCTCCGTGTCCGACCGCAGGTCGGCGGCGATCCCGGCCGCCCAGGCCCGGACGGCCGGCCAGTCGCGGAAGTCGCCCTCGGCGGCGTGTACGGCGCGGACGACCATCCGCTCGGCGAGGCCGAGCTGGTGCCGGTCGATGCGGCCCGCGAAGACGTGGTGGTCACGGGCACCGGTCTGACGGCGGACGTCGGCCACGTCGACAGGCTCCTCCTCCGGCTTGAGCGGGTCGCCGACGGGGCCGCTGGAGAACAGCCACACCGGCCGGTCGGTCAGCGCCGCGGCGTGCGACGCGACCAGCCGCCGGGCCGGCTCCAGCCACCGTCCCATGTAGACGGCGCTGCCGAGGACCACGGCGTCGTAGCCGTCCACCGCCTCGACCCGGTCGAGGGGAACCACCTCCACCTCGGCGCCGGGAAGCCCGGCACGTAGCGCCTTCCCGATTTCCTGCGCGATCTCCTCCGTGGAGCCGTGCCTGCTCGCTGCGCTCACCAGCACCCGCATCGCTCTCACTCCTGTCTGGAACCGTGGTGTCTGGCAGCCCGCGGGGCGCGGCTGGAGCCTCCCATCGCCTCTCCCTCCGTGGCCTGCCCTCACCGACCATCCGACTCCGCCGGGCGCCTCGCCGGGCAGGGCCGGAGGTCCCGGACGACCGGGTCCTTCAGGCTGTGGCGATCGGCCGCTCGC
>Ga0210378_10001994_pt1 | contig 10528 bp, 7 predicted proteins | sample PLM1_60_b1redo_FD_155465 | JGI IMG/M metagenome (GOLD analysis project Ga0210378, IMG submission 155465) | Groundwater sediment microbial communities from an aquifer in East River, Colorado, USA - PLM1_60_b1 redo | ecosystem: Environmental > Terrestrial > Soil > Riparian zone | place: USA: East... | reverse complement strand
CCCGCCGGCCACCCGCCGAGCGCGACGTCGTGGTCGATCGGCTTCGGCGTGCGGCCGGTCGCGGCGGGCCACTCTTGCGGGCTTTGTCTCCGATGCTCGCGGCCCTGGTGCAAGCCCCGGAGCTGGGCGAGAGCAACCGCCATGAGCAGTTCACCAACGCCGTCGCGGCGTTCCTGCTCGATCTGGCGGAGGAGTTCGGCGGCGCGGTGCTCCAGCTGGACGACGTGCAATGGCTCGACGGGGCCACCCGTCGCGTGCTCCAGCAGATGGCCACGTCGCTCCCCGACGCACGCATGCTGGTGATCGCTACCGGCCGTGACGACGACGACAACCTGCCCGCGCTCGAGCTGTTCGCAGCGGACATGGGCCCCGCGCTCGATACCCGCCTACCGCTGGCTCCGCTCGCCGAGGACGCGGTCGCCGAGCTGGTGAGGCTCCATCTCGGCGGTATGCAGGTCGCCGAGGCGGCAACCGACGAGCTTGTCGCGCGGGTCGGCGGTAACCCGTTCACCGTCGTGGAGTACGTCCGGGCGGTCATCGACGCGGGCCTCCTCACGCCGAGCTGGGGCGGCTGGCGGTTGGACGTGGCCGGGCTCGACCGGCTGGAGCTGTCCGGCGACGCCCTGCACCTGGTGCTCCAACGCATCGCTCAGCTGGAGCCGGAGAGCCGCCGGCTGCTGGCTGCCGGCGCGGCCACGGGCAGGCGGTTCCCGTCAGATCTCGTCGCGGCCGTCTGCAACGTCGACGCGCAGCAGGGCCGCGACGCGCTCCGCGAGGCGGAGTCGCGCAGGCTGGTGACCGGATCGGGCGGGGCCTACCGGTTCCTGCACGATCGCATCCGGGAAGCGCTGCTGGCTCAGCTCGACCGCTCCGCGCTGCACCGGCTGCACCAGCGCATCGCCGAGGTCATCGAGTCCGCCGGCGCGACGGACCCCGGGTATGTCTACGCCACGGCGCATCACTACGCGCTGGGCGAGGCCGAGCGGACGCCGGAGAAGGTGTACGCGAGTGGGTTCGCGGCCGGCCGGCTGGCGCTCGCCGACCAAGCACCGGCGGAGGCGGTGGCGTTCCTGGAGGTTGCCGCTGCGGCGGCGAGGTCCGCCGGGCTGACTCCCGACGCCGGCTTCCACCTGGCGCTCGGGGTGAGTTGTAGCCGCGCCGGACGGTTCGCCGACGCGCTGGGGCATCTCGACCGCGCGCTGCAGGCGGAGCCGGACCGGCTGCGGCGGGCGGGTGTACTCGCGGAGATCGCCTGGTTGCATCTGAGCGCGTGGGATCCGGGCCGGGCCCTCGACGGCGCGTCTCGGGGCCTGGCCGAGCTGGGCCGCCCGTTGCCGCGCAATCGGTTCGTACTCACGGTGACGACCCTGGCGTCGTTCGTGGTCGGGCTCGTGATCGGCCGGACCAAGGCCGGTTTCGGTACGGCCGACGGGCCGCAGCGCGAGTGGTACCGCTTGCAGGCCGTGTTCTACGACGTGGCCGCGTACGCGTCGACGATCCGCATGGATCCGCACATGCGCGCGACGATGTCCTTCCGTTCGTTGTATGTCATCAACCGGCTCGGCCCCAGCACCGAGTACGCCCGGCACATGGCGGCCTTCGGCGTGATCGCCAACATCGTTCACCTGCACCGGGTGGCGCGTCGGAACTTCGAACGGGCGGCGCGGGTCGCCGCCGACCTCGGTGACCCGTCCGTCGTCGGCCACGTCGAGTGGAGGCGCGGCGTCGGCGCGAGCATGGGCGGGGTCGATGACGGCCAGATCTGGATGCGTGCCATCGTCGAGCACGAGCGCTGGCTGGATCTGGGCGACTTCCTGACGGGTGTCTCGAGTGCGTGCGTGCGGCTCCTCCAGCGCGGCTGCACCCGAGAGGCCCAGCGCTGGTACCTGCGGGGCAGGGCGCGGCTGGGGGCCGGGGCGGAGGCTGAAGGTGCCGGCTTCGGCGCGGCCGCGGCGTGTATCCCGGCCCAGTTCGGCCGGCCTGCCGAGGCGGCCACCAGGCTCGATGCCCTGCGCCGGTACCTGAGCCTCAATCCGGACAACCGGACGCAGGTCGCCAACCTGGTCACCGCGCGGCTCGTCGCCCTGGTCGAGCAGGGCGAGCTGGGTGTGCCATTCGACGAGGTGACCGCGGAGTTCGAACTGCTCGGAATCCGGCCGGCGGCGATGCTGCCCGAGCAACGCATCTACCACGTCTACGAGGCGTACGGCCGGCTCGAACGTTGCCACCGGGCACTCCGGGAGGACCGCACGGCCCTCATCCAAGCCGCCGCGCGGGCGGTGAAACAGCTCGGGCAGGGCGCGAGCAGCCGCATCCTCCTCGCCCACCACAGGGTCGCGACCGCTGACCTCGCGGTGCTCTCCGGCCGTCCCGACGAAGCATTGGGCGACCTGGTCGGCGCCGAGCTGGAGATCCTGCATCTGGACTCGCCGATGATCGCCTACGAGGCGGCGCGAGTGCGGGCCAGAGCGTGGCGCTCCCTCGGCGAGCCGGCACACGTCGAGCAGCAGGCGCGGCTGGCGTTCACGGTTGCCGTCGAGGAACAGTGGACGGCCCGGGCAGGCTGGGTGCGCCACGAGTTCGGGGTCGCCGACAATCCCGCCGCGCAGTCCACGATCGACGCGCCAGCGCCGGCCCGTGCTTCGGCGGACGTAACCACCAGCCGCGATGCGCTCAGCCGGCGCCGGCTGGCAGCCCTCCAGCAGGTCAGCCTCGCGGCCGCGACCGTGCTCGACCCACGGGAACTGGCGAGGGTGGCGCTGGAGGAGACGGTTCGCATCCTCGGTGCCGAGCGGGCCTACCTGTTCCTGGTCGACCCGGATCTCGACCAGCTCGTCCCGACCCTCGGGCGTGACGGTAACGGCAACGACATCGACGAGCTGATCGGATACAGCACCACGCTGGTCGAGCGGGTACATCGCACCGGCCAACCGGTTGTCATCACCGGCAGCGAAGAGGGCGTGGCACTCGGCGCACGTAGCGTCCAGACGCACGGCCTACGCAGCATCATGATCGCGCCGTTGCTGTTCGACACCCGGCTGCTCGGCGTCGTCTACCTGGACAGCCGCGTGGCCACGGGAATGTTCAACACCGACGACGTCGACACCCTCATGGCCATCACCAACCACATCGCCGTGTCGCTGGAGACCGCACGCGCGGCCCAGCTGGCCGTGGTCGTGCAGGTCGCCCGCCGGCAGCGCGATGTCGCCGAGATGCTGCGCGCGGCGATGGCCGACCAGAGCGCCACGCTCGACCCGGACGAGGTGATGCGCAGGCTGCTGCGGGCTCTCACCCAGACGCTGAGCGGCGAGGCGGCGGCGCTGCTCTCGTGGGACGGCGACGAGCTTGTGGTCACGGCCTCGTACGGCCCGGCGGCAGCCGTCGGCACCAGGCTCGACCCGACGCCGGCCGAGCAACTCGATCTCGCCGGTCTCCGTGCCGGCAGCGCGGGCGAAGGCCAGCAGCTCGCAACCCTGCTCGGATCTCCGCCCAGCTGGTTGGCCATCCCGGTTGCGGCGCGGGGCAACTCGCCCGGCATCCTTCTCGTCGGCTCGACTCACCACGAAGCGCCGCAGGAGGAGTTGACGCACGTGGCGGCGGCGCTCGCCGGCCAGGGGATGACGGCGTACCAGAACGCGCGCCTCTTCAGCGAGGTACAGCGCCTCGCGACCATCGACGGGCTCACCGGCCTCTACACCCGTAACCATTTCTTCGCTGAGGCCAGCAGGCAGTCCCGGATCATGCAGCGGTACCAGCGACCGCTGGCGGCGATCATGATGGACATCGACCATTTCAAGGCGATCAACGACACGCACGGACATCCCGTCGGTGACGAGGTGATCAGCGCGGTCGCGGGACGCGTGCGGGCGGCAGCCCGAGACAGCGACCTGCTCGGCCGGTACGGCGGCGAGGAGTTCGCACTGGTCACGCCGGAGACGGGCGACTCCGCGGCCATGCTCGCCGAGCGGCTGCGCAAGACCGTGTGCGCTGGGCCGGTGCCCACCGCGGCCGGCCCGCTGGAGGTCACGATCAGCGTTGGCGTGGCCTATATGGACGGTGGCAAGGAGGATCTCGCTGAGCTCCTCGCCAAGGCGGACAGCGCGCTCTACGCCGCTAAGCGCGGCGGTCGCAACCGAGTCGTCACCGCCACGGCGGCTGGCTGAGGCGTTACTTGCCGTGGGTGACGTCGTTCGCCGCGGTCGGGTACTTGAGCAGATACTGGTCCATCGTGCCGCCGTTGATCGCCGCGGACAGCTCGGCGATCCGCGGCTTGTTCACGAACAGCACGGACTGGTTGCCGACGAACCCGTCGCGCGCGATCGGCAGCGTCATGAAGACGAGGTCGGCTGGGCGGAGACCCTTGAGCGTGAATGCCAGGCTCTGCACCGGCATCCGCTTGTCGACCGTCAACGCCCCGGCGATCGTCACGACGAGTTCGTCGAACTTCTTCGGGTTGGTGAGCATGCCGCCAGAGACGGCCTTGGCCATCAGCGCGCGGAGGTATTGCTGCTGCCGCTTGGCCCGGTCGAGGTCGCCCTGCTTCAGCCCCTTGCGTTGGCGCACGTAGTACTCGGCCAACTCGCCGTCGAGGTGGAGCTTTCCCTTCTTGAACGTGAGGCAGTTTTTCGGTTCGCCCTTGTAGAAGCACTTCGTCGTCGGGAAACGGCTGTTCGCGGCCACGAAGCGGGACTCGTCGTAGCTGGTCTCATCGACGATCACGTCCACGCCGCCCACGAGGTCGGTGAGCTTGCGGACGGCGGCGAAGTCGACCACCACCGGGTAGTCGATGGTGAGGCCGGTGAGTTTCTGGACAGTCTTGACCAGCCGCGGCGCGCCCCCGGAACCGGTGAATGCGGCGTTGATCTTGTCCTGGCCGTCGACGCCGTCGCCCTTGGTCTGCGCGAGCGGGACCCAGGAGTCGCGCGGGATGGAGATGACGTACGCACGGTCCATCGAGGCCGGCACGTGCATGAGGATGATCGTGTCGCTGCGGGCACCGCCGACTGCCCCGGCGTTGCCGTCCGCGGTGTTCGGGTTGTAGTTCCTGCCTTCGCGGCTGTCCGAGCCGATCACGAGGAACGTCAGCGGGCCCTTCACCTTGGGCGGAGTCTCGGTCTTGACGGCGTCGCCGAGAAGGTCCTCGCGCTGGACCGCGCCCTCGTAGCGCTTGGAGAGGAGTTGCCCGCCGACGAGCGCGGCCGTCGAGGTGAGCACCAGCACGACACCGAGCGCCATCAACGCCAATGCCCACGCCGGAGCGCGGCGACGTTTCCTGGCCCGTCGGGACGGAGCCTTGAGACCGTCGCGAGGTGCCGGATCAGGTGGCGTCAGCTCAGCCAGCGATGTATCTCTGCCCATGGCTGATGTGAACCCCGTTCCTCGGCGGTGTTACCTCAAGGTTAGGTGTCCGAATCAAGGTGCGCCCTGGTTCGGCCGTCGCTTCGCACCGCGTTTGAACAGGCAGATTACGGTCGTTGTGATGACATGACGGGGGAAGACCCCAGCGGGGTGATGCGCTCACAGCCCCGGCTGTGCGGTGACCCGGCCAGAACCGACGGCATCGACGAGGGGCGCCCTGTTAGCAGCGCTTCCAGGCGAATTGGTACCTGGTCTGAATGCTGCCGTCGGTGGAGTCCATCGCCATGAGGCCGGCCGCGGTTGACGTGTGCGCGCTCACCAGCAGTTCGGTGTCGATGTTGAGCTTGCGGGACCGTCCACACGGCGCCCAGTCCAGGTCACGGTCGTCCAGCCGGTCGGTGGTCTGCCAGTTGTCGTCGAACGGCCCGGTGAACGAGCGCTCGACGTCGGCCTTCTTGGACCCACCCGGAAAGTAGTAGCTCGCCGACTGGACGGCGCTCGCGCCGCGCTCCAACTGCCCGAAGCCCCGGTAGTCGGCCTGATTGATCGCGTAGCTGTAGCCCTGCGGGATGTCCAGCCGGACGTCGAGGTTGCAGGTCTTCCTGGCGTCGTTCGGCTTGGTGCCGGGCCCGACCCGGGCAAGGTACTCGCTGTAGGTGACGGTGAACGCCGTCCGGTCCGGTGCGATGGCGACCGCGACCGTGTTGTGCCGGCAGCCGGAGCCGTTGACCTTGACCACGTCGACGACCTGCCCCGGCGGGGGCGGCGGGGCAGCGGCGACACCCCAGGGCGCGAGAAGCGACAGGACCACGCTGCTGACCGCCACGACACCGACCATGCGTTCCTCCGAGTCCGAAGTGCGTGCGGTTCCGTCATCCTTCCGAAACCGGGACTTAGGGTATCTAAATGCCCGAACCTGGGATAGAGGCCGCCCCGACACCGGCGATCGAGCCTGGCGACCGCCATGATCATCGAGGACTTGCCGCCGGTACGCCGCTCGCACAGCACGGAGGTGCACACGTTCGGGCGCAGGGCCCCGAGCCCGCCTGACGCCGATTGCTCGTCCCGGACGGTCCGGGACTGTCCGGGTGGCTGTCCACTGTTGTCGGGCCGGGTGGTGGTCCCGCTGGATGGGGCTACATGGTTGACACCGGATGGCGCAGTATCAACGCGCTGACCGGCCGGAATCTGCGGGCGAGCGGGTTCGTGTCGCCGGTCTGACCCGAGGATCTCCGCGTCCCGCCGCCCGGTGTGCGACGGGGCGCGGATCCTGTTCGGGCCTGTGGCGGCAGCCGACTCGGCGCGTCGCAGTACCGTCGGTGGACGTAAGTGGCAAGCCGAGCAATTCGGTTACGCGAAGATCGCGAACTATTCCATATATGGCTGAAATCGGATTGCCGTTGCGCTCTGATTTTCTTTCGACAATCGCACCACCGGCTGCTTAGTGTTACGGGTCGAAGATGCGCCAGCACTCATCAGCACCCTGTGAGGCAGCGATCATGAAGGCAGCCCAGAGAATCGCATCGCTACCGTGCGGACGTTGGACGAAGTGGCTCGTCCTCGCCTTCTGGCTGGCGCTGCTCGTGGTCTCGTGGCCGCTCGCCGGCAAGCTGACCGGCGCACAGCAGAACGACTCGGCGGCCTGGCTGCCGGCGAACGCCGAGTCCACGGAGGTACTCGAACTCCAGCGCGCGTTCCAGCCGGACGAAACGTTCCCCGCCGTCGTGGTGTACGAGCGTCGCGACGGGATCACCGAAGCCGACCGCGCCGCGGCGGCCGCGGACGCCACGGCGTTCGCGGCGGTGGACGGCGTCAACGAGCAGGTGACCGGACCGGTCCCGGCGAAGGACGGTCAGGCGCTGGAGACGCTCGTCCCGATCACGGTCGGCGACGGTGGCTGGGCGAAGCTCGGCACGGCCGTCAAGGGACTCCGCGAGAGCCTCGGTGACGGGCCCTCCGGACTCAACGTGCACATCACCGGCCCGGCCGGTGTCGCCGCCGACTCCAGCGAGGCGTTCGAGGGGATCGACGGGACGCTCCTGTACGCCGCCCTCTCCGTCGTCATCATCATGCTGCTGCTGACGTACCGCAGCCCCGTGCTGTGGCTGCTCCCGGTGATCTCCGCGGCCAGCGCTCTGTTCGCGGCCCAGGCAGCGGTGTACCTGCTCGCGAAGCACGGCGGCCTGACGGTCAACGCTCAGAGCGCCGGTATCCTCACCGTCCTCGTGTTCGGCGCGGGGACCGACTACGCACTGCTGCTGGTCGCCCGGTACCGGGAAGAGTTGCGCCGCCATACTGACCGGCACGAGGCGATGGCGTACGCCCTACACCGGGCGGGGCCGGCGATCATCGCCAGCGCGTCCACCGTCGGCGTCGGCATGCTCTGCCTGCTCGCCGCGGAGATGAACTCGACCAGCGGTCTCGGCCCGGTGGCGGCCGTCGGCATCGGCGTCGCGCTGCTGGCCATGATCACGCTGTTGCCGGCGCTGCTCGTGATCGTCGGACGCTGGATCTTCTGGCCCGTCAAGCCACGGTTCGGCACGCCTGAGCCGACGGAGACCGGCCGGTGGGCGCGGATCGGGCAGGGGATCGACCGCCACCCGCGGGTCGTCTGGATCGCGACGGCGACCGTGCTCGGCGTCATGGCGCTGGGGCTGGTCAGCCTGAACGCCGGTGTGCTGTCCAACAAGGACTCTTTCCTCGGCCGGCCCGACTCGATCGTCGGCGAGGAGGTGCTCGCCCGGCACTTCGCGGCGGGCTCCGGCCAGCCCGTCGTGGTGATCGCCAAGGCGCCCGCCGCGGAGCAGGTGCGCACGGCCTTCGCCAGCGTGGACGGTATCGACACGGTGACGCCGCCGGTGGTGCGGGGCGGCTCGGCCTACCTGCAAGGCACGCTCGCCGATGCGCCCGACGGCGATGCGGCGAAGGCGACCGTCGACCGGGTCCGGGACGCGGTACACGGCATCGACGGCGCCGATGCGAAGGTCGGCGGGGGGACGGCCATCATCCTGGACGCGGAACGGGCGGCCAGCGGCGACAACAAGCTGATCATCCCGCTGGTGCTGCTCGTGGTGTTCGTGATCCTCGCGCTGCTGCTGCGTGCGCTGGTGGCACCGCTGGTCCTCATGGCCACCGTGGTGCTGTCGTTCGCGGCTGCGCTCGGCACCAGCGCGCTCGTCTTCAGGAACGTCTTCGACTTCGCCGGGGTCGACGTGTCGTTCCCGCTGTTCGTCTTCGTGTTCCTCGTCGCGCTGGGCATCGACTACAACATCTTCCTGATGACCCGGGTGCGGGAGGAGGTCGTGAAATCCGACCCGCACCGTGGTGCGATCGCCGGGCTTGCCGCGACGGGTGGGGTCATCACGTCGGCGGGTCTGGTCCTCGCCGGCACGTTCGCGGTGCTGGCCACGCTGCCGGTCGTGTTCATCGTGGAACTCGGGTTCGCGGTGGCGTTCGGCGTCCTGCTGGACACGATCGTCGTGCGCGCCGTGCTGGTGACCGCCCTCAACCTCGACCTCGGCCGGCTGATGTGGTGGCCAAGCAAGCTCGCCCGCCGAGGCTCCGAAGCGGAGGAGATCCAGCCGGAGCCGGCGCGCGTCGGCTGACCCCTACACCGGGACGTTGAGGGTGGCGGTGAATCCGTCCTCGACGCTGCCCGTGACGGTGGCGAGCTGCAGCGAATACCCGTCGCTGAAGACGTTGTCGGTGGCGAGTGAGGTCTGCGCGAGGTTCCGGACGCTCGTGCTGTAGCCGGCGGTGGCGTAGACGAGTGTGTTGGCGTCCTCGGGCAACGCGAGCTGCGAGGAGTTCTCCTCGGTGATGCCTTCGGAGTACAGCGAGTACTTGCCGTCGATGTCGCAGTGCCACAGGTACACCGCGGCTCCCTGCAGCCCGGTCGCGCCGTTGCCGGTGTCGAGGACGTTGAGTTTGATCGTGAGGGGAACTCCCTTCGCCACGCCGGACGCCGTGCCGAAGTGGTCGTGATGTCGCTGCGGACGATTCCAGTCTCGCTCAGGACGTTGACGCCGTTGGAGCCGTCACCGGGGTACGGCCCGGCCGTTTCCTCCGGGATCTGCGTGCCGGCGGCCGCCGCAGTGGCGGTGGCCGCCGGCGAAGTCGTGGCAGCAGAGCCGGAGGTCGTTGCCGACTCGGAGCCACATGCGGCCAGCGTCGCCAGTCCGGCACCGCCGAGGAGCGTGAGTATCCGCCGGCGGCTGAGCAGCGTCGGCAGGGGCGCTCGCTGTGGATGTCCCCGGATCAGTAGCCGCCGCCTCCGCTCCCGCCTCCGTCGCCGGCAAACATGGCCACCAAGACCACGAGGACCGCCAGGCCGACCGCCAGGGCGACCCAGATCGCCACCTGCCTGGTCCGTACCGAATCCATCTTCTTCACCTCCGGTGAGGTACTACCCCCTCCCAGGGCAAACGACCCGTTCGCCCTGGCTGAGGTATCGACGCAGGCACCGGGCAGTCGTAGCGTCGGGACAGGAGTACTCGGCACGTCTGTCGAAGGGGGCTCGCGATGTTCGTTCAGGTGATTCAGGGACAGGTGCCCGACGCTGCGCCGATGCGCGCCGCGCTCGACCGCTGGGCCCGGGAGCTGGCGCCCGGCGCCGACGGCTGGCTCGGTAGCACCGCCGGGGTGACCGGCGACGGCACCTTCGTCGCGCTCGCCCGCTTCGAGTCGGAGGAGGCGGCGCGGCGCAACAGCGACCGGCCCGAGCAGGACCAGTGGTGGACCGAGACCGCCAAGCTCTTTGCCGGGGACGCCACCTTCAAGGACAGCCGCGACGTCGTCGCCGACGTCACCGGCGAGCCGGACGAAGCCGGTTTCGTCCAGATCATCCAAGGCCGCGCCACCGACCCTGCCCGCGCGCGGGCACTCATGGAGCAGGACGCCCCCGAGTGGGCGGCGTTCCGCCCCGACATCATCGGCAGCCTGCAGGCCGACCACGACGGCGGTGCGTACACGATGGCGCTGTACTTCACCTCCGAAGCGGCGGCGCGTGAGGGCGAACGCAAGGAGGTGCCATCGGAACTCAAGGCACAGATGGATGAGATGGATTCGCTCAACGCCGAGCCGCCCAGGTTCTACGACCTTGAGCAACCCTGGCTCTACTCTCCGAAGTGAGCCGGCGCCGTAGATACTGCCAGCGCAGCGACGGGTCGGC
>Ga0210378_10001993_pt1 | contig 10529 bp, 9 predicted proteins | sample PLM1_60_b1redo_FD_155465 | JGI IMG/M metagenome (GOLD analysis project Ga0210378, IMG submission 155465) | Groundwater sediment microbial communities from an aquifer in East River, Colorado, USA - PLM1_60_b1 redo | ecosystem: Environmental > Terrestrial > Soil > Riparian zone | place: USA: East... | reverse complement strand
TCAGAGCCCGCCGCTAAGGGCTCGCCGGTAAATTAGTTCGGTGATGTCGGGCGTGTCGTGGTTGGCGCCGGCAGCAGGGCGTAGTTCCACTCGCCGTGGAAGGCGTCGCGTCTGATCGAGCGCCGCTCCAGTTCCTTCGTCTGCTTGTCGGAGATCGTGATGCCTTTCTCGTAGGTGCCAGTGTCCAGCTCGGCGCGGACCCTCAGGCCGGTCCGGGTGGTGGTCGCGGAGATGGTCTCGATGATGACCTCGTGGCTGGTCAGTGGCCTGCCGCGCCAGTTCATGGAGATCTGCGCGAACAGCCGGTGCTCTATCCGGTTCCACTTGGAGGTGCCCGGCGGCAGGTGGGACACGCTGATCTCGAGGCCGGTCTCGGCGGCGAGCCTGGCCAGCTCGACCTTCCACAGCCGCAGCCGGCTGCCGTTGGAGCCGCCGGAGTCAGCCGTGATCAGCAGCCGTCTGGCGTCCGGGTAGGTGGCCCTGCCGATTTTCTCCCACCAGCGGCGGATCGACTCGACGGCGAACTGGCCGGTGTCGGCGTCGGTGCCGACGTTCACCCAGCCGGCGTTGGCGGTCATGTCATAGACGCCGTAGGGGACGGCCCGGCCCAGTTCGCCCTTGAAGTCGTGCACGTCCACCCGCTGCGGCCTGCCTTTGGGCTGCAGCTCCCTCCCGCCGTTCTTGTAGTTGCCCACCAGCTCCTTTTTCTTGGTGTCCACACTGACCACCGGGTCACCGGCGGCCTGGAAAGCGGTCACCAGCGCGTTGATGTGCCGGAACTGCCCGTCCCGGTCCGGGTGCTGCTTTCCTTCCACCGTCTTGGCGTTGCCCTGCAGGCTGTAACCGTCCTCCCTCAGCAGCCGCTCCACGGTGTCGGGCGAGACCACGTGCCCCGCCTGCGTCAACGCCTGCGAAAGGCTGTTCGCCGACTTCGCCGTCCACCGCAGCGGCGACTCCGGGTCACCCCGGGTCCCGGGGTCCACCATCGCCTTCAGCGCTGGCACTACGGCAGGGTCGAGCGCCTCAGTACTGGGTCTGCCTGCCCCCGCCCGGCGTACCCGCCCATCAGGCTCGATGCCCTGCTCCAGCTCCCGGGCGCCCCGGCCCACGGTGTCGGGATGCACCCCCGTCAGCTGGGCTACCCGCTTGATCCCGCCCCGGCCCAGCGACCGCGCATGAGCGCCAAGCAGCAGACGCCACTGCAGCTCGTTCAGATGCGGCCGCACCTCCGCCAGCATCCCCACGAACCGGTCCTCATCCACCGCCACCAGACCCATACCACAACCGTAGGAGATCCGCTCCGACAAACACACCTAATTCAGCGGCGCGCCCTAACTGGGAACGCGCAGTATCAGCGTTCGCCGACTGCCTGGCGGAGCGGTGTGGTGTGCGGGGTGACAGGGCCGCATCATGGCCGCGCTTGGTGGGAGTCCGGCCGGGAGAGGCTTGCAGAGGGTGGGCCAGAGTCCGCCGCGGCGCCCCGTGTGGACGACGGCCGGGACCGCATCGGTGGTCGCGATGATGCACACCATGCCGACTGGCCCTGGCGGGCCCGCCGGCACCCAACGTCCAGGCCGGCTGGCCGTTCCTGCGACTCCTTTGCCTACCAAGGGCCCCGGCCGGGACCGAATACGGTAGCCGCCGCGGGTGCGTGGCCGGCCAACCGGTTCCAACGGGCCGGGGCGGGACCGGTCTGTGGTCTTCCGGTCCGCCCTCGGACATCTGTCGCTTCTGGGGCTGTGGGTAGCGACGCGGTGACGCAATCATGTACCTGTGGGTCGGCGTAGCTCGGTGTGGTCGGACTGGTCGTGGCGGGCCCGGGTGGGGTGGGGGCTGCTGGGTTGGGCGCTGCTGGTGGTGTGTGTGGCGTTGCCGGCGTGGGCGCTGGCGGCGGGGGATGTGAACGTGGTGGCTGGCTGGGCGAACATTCTGGCGTTGCCGGTCACCGCGCTGGGTGTGGTGCTGGTGCTCGCCGACCGGGACCGGACCCGGGCCCGCGCCGTCCCCGGCGCGGCCGATGGCCGGCGGCGGCCGTGGATGGCCCCGCCGGTGGACCGGATGGTGGACCGGCCGGAGCTGGCTGGCTGGCTGCTGCCGGCGCTGACCGGGCCGGCGCCGGCGGAGGTGGGGTTGACCACGGGGCTGGCCGGGGCGGGCGGGTTCGGCAAGACCCGGCTGGCCAGCTGGGTGTGTCACCGGCCGGAGGTCGACCGGCGGTACCCGGGTGGGCTGCTGTGGGTGACGGTGGGGCAGGAGGTACGCGGCGCGGACCTGGCCGAGCGGGTCAACGACCTGTCCTTCGTCCTGTCCGGGCAGCGGCCGGCGATCTCCGACCCGGACACCGCCGGAGCGGAGCTGGGGCGGCTGCTGGACGCGCGGCGGGAGCCGGTGCTGCTGGTCGTCGATGACGTGTGGGAGGAGGCGCAGCTGCGGCCGTTCCGGTTCGGTGGCCGGGCCTGCACCCGGCTGGTCACCACCCGCGTCCCGGACCTGCTGCCGGCCGGCGGCCGGCAGCTGCGGGTGGACGCGATGTCCGGCGACCAGGCCCGGGAGTTGGTCGCCGACGGGGTGGCCGGGTTGGCGGTCGACGCGGCGGACCGGCTGGCCCGGCTGGCGGGGCGGTGGCCGGTGCTGCTGAACCTGCTCAACGGTGTGCTGCGCCGCCGGGTCGCGGCCGGGCAGCCACCCGGCCAGGCCGCCGAGGAGGTCGCGGGGCGGCTGGCGGCCGGCGGCCCTGCGGTGTTCGACCCGGCCCGGCCCGGTGACCGCAGCCGGGCGGTGGCAGCCACCATGGACGCCAGCCTGAGCCTGCTCACCCCGGCCGACCGGGAACGCTACGTCGACCTGGCGGTCTTCGCCGAGGACGTCGACATCCCGCTGGACGTGCTGACCCTGCTGTGGCCCGGCTGCCCGCCCGACACGCTGTGCGCAGAGCTGGCCGGGCTCGGCCTGGTCGCGGACTACCGGTTCGACCGACCCGGCCCGCGGCTGGTGCTGCACGACGTGATCCGCGGCTACCTGCGTGCCCGCCGCACCGAAGCCGACCGGGCCGGGGTGCACCGGCGGCTGGTCGAGGCCGCGGCCGAGCTGCTGCCCGCCGATGACGCGGACGGGCCGCGGCCGTGGTGGCTGCTGCCGGCCAGCGCCGGCTACCTGTACCGGCACCTGCCCTACCACCTGCAGCAGGCCGGGGGGTCGGGCGAGCTGGCCGAGCTGGCCTGCGACCTGCGCTGGGTGGAGGCCAAGACCCGGCGGTACGGGTCGGTGGTGGCCGCGCTGGCCGACCTCGACCTGGCGCACACCCCGACCGCCGCCCTGCTGCGGGACACCCTCGGGCAGGCCGCCCGGCTGCTCGGCCCGATCGACCCACCGGCCGCGCTCGGGGCGACGCTGGCCAGCCGGCTGCACAACGTACCCGGGCTGCAGGCCGTGCTCGACCGCTACCGGGCCACCCTGCCCCGGCCCCGGCTGGAGCCGGCCTGGCCGCTGCCCGACCAACCCCAACCCCCGACCCAAACCGGCCACGCCGGCGGGGTCACCGGCTGTGCGTTCTCCCCCGACGCCACCTTGCTTGCGACCACCAGCGACGACGGCACCGTCCGGCTATGGCGGCTACCCGACGGCACCGAACAGGCGGTGCTGACCGGCCACACCGGCGGGGTGCACAGTTGCGCGTTCTCCCCGGACGGCGCTTTGCTCGCCACCACCAGCGACGACGGCACCGCCCGGCTGTGGCACGTCGCCGACGGCACCACAGCGGCGGTGCTCACCGGTCACGACGGCTGGGTGACCAGCTGCGGGTTCTCCCCGGACGGCACGCTCCTCGCCACCACCGGCGTAGACGAAACCGCGCGGCTGTGGAAAGTGGCTGACGGCTGCGAGATAACGATGCTCGCCGGCCATCCGGGCGGGACACGGGGCTGCGCGTTCTCCCCGGACGGGGCCGTGCTGGCCACCGCCGGGCTCGACGGGACCGTCCGGCTTTGGCCGATCGCCGGCGGTGCGGCGGCGATACTGACCGACCACACCAGCGGCGTGTGGAGCTGCGCGTTCTCCCCGGACGGCACCCTGCTCGCCAGCGGCAGTGACGATGGGATGGCGCGGCTATGCCGGGTCGCCGACGGCAGCGAGGTGGCGGTGCTGGGCGGCCACACCGGCGGGGTCACCGGCTGCGCGTTCTCTCCGGACGGCACCCTGCTCGCCACCAGCAGCGACGACGGCACCGCCCGGCTGTGGCAGGTTCGAGGCGGTGCCGAACGAGGGGTGCTCACCGGCCACACCGGCTCGGTGACCGGCTGTGCGTTCTCCCCGGACGGCGGGCTGCTTGCCAGCGGCGGCATCGACCAGACCGTGCGCCTGTGGCAGGTCGGGTCCGGCGCACCCCGGGCGGTGCTTCGCGGCCACGCCGGCCTGGTAGATGGCTGCGCGTTCTCCCCCGATGGCACCCTGCTCGCCAGCAGCAGCGTCGACGGAACGGCCCGGCTGTGGAACACCCCCGACGGCACCGAACGGGCAGTGCTGACCGGCCACGCCGAGGGGCTGAACGACTGCGCGTTTTCCCCCGACGGTGCCCTGCTGGCCACCGCCAGCTGCGACCGCACCGTGCGGCTGTGGCAGGTTCCGGACGGCGTCGAACGGGTGGTGCTGACCAGCCACACCAGTTGCGTGCTCGACTGCGCGTTCTCCCCGGACGGCGCGCTGCTCGCCACCGCCAGTAACGACCGGACGGTACGGCTGTGGCAGGTCGCCACCGGCCGATGCCGCTGCGCCCTGCGCGTCGCCGGCCCCCTCCTCGGCATCGCCTGGCACCCCGCGGGCAGCATGCTCTGCACCGTCGGCGGCGCCGGCGTCTACCTGCTCGCCTACCAGCCGTAGCAACCGCCGGAACCAATCATCCGTCCCCAGTCCAGCTTGCTTTCCGGCGAGCGGCGGTCCGGCCAGGACACTGCGTTCCGGCGGCCAGCGCCGATGTCCGACCAGCGAGTGGGATGCCGGCCCACCGCGGTTCGATGGCCGGTTCACCGCTGCGACCAGCGGTCATCGCGGCCCCCGGGTGCGCCGCTGCGGTCGGTGTCGGCCTGGCCAGGCGGTATGAGGAGTCGCGTCGCTGCTAGTTGATCGGCCCTGGCCCTGACGGGCCGAGGCAGATCCTGGGGCTGTGCGGCGTCGGATGACAAAGAGGGGTCCGGCCCTGCTGGCTAGGTCAGTGTCGGCTTGGTCGTTCGATAGCCGACCACGGACATCGTTAGGTACGGCTGGGGCCTGCGCATCGGCCCGCTCCGCTGACCGGAGAGACCGAAGCTGCACCCGGCCCTGGAGAATCTGTAGGTTCTTGGCGGCGGTTTGACCCCAGAACCTCCAGGCGGCCTGTAGATTTCTCTCGTGGTCAAGCGTGGCGATCTGGTGCGCATCAGCGACGTTGCACGGGAACTCGGGGTGTCTCCGTCCCGCGTCCGCCAACTCGCCGATGAGGGCCGCATCCCCTCGACGCGCACGCCGGGAGGCCACCGCCTGTTCGATCTCGTCCTCGTGCGCGAGGCGCTGCTGCTGGAATCCCTGCCCAGGAGGGGCATGCGACCGCCGGATCTGGTGCAGGAGCGTTCGCCGGCGGGCCTCGAGGAACACGTGATGTGGCTCGACGCTTCGGAGCGCCTCCACCTTCGTGACAGGGTGTCACCCGCCTGCTGGGGGTCGGCTCAGTACGGCTTCAGCGAGATGGTCAACAATGCCGTCGACCATGCAGGCGCCAGTCGAGTGACGAGCAGGTTCTGGGTCGACGCATCGACGCTGGCCTTCGAAGTGGATGACGACGGCACCGGGGCCCTCGCCCGGATACGCGATGGTCTGGAGCTCGGAGACTCCTTCTCCGCAATCCAGGAGCTGAGCAAGGGGAAGACGACGACCGATCCCACCAGGCACACAGGTGAAGGAATCTTCTTCACCTCGAAGGTCGTCGACGCATTCGTTCTAGAGGCGAACGGCCTCAGATGGACAGTCGACAACTTGCGCGAGGACCAGGCAGTGGGCCTGTCCGCACGAATCGCGGGAACGCTCGTGCGCTGCGAGATCGACACCCAGACGTCCCGATCTACTTCCGAAGTCTTCGCGGCGTACAGCATCGACCACGATTTCGCCCGCACGCGCACGGTCGTCCGCCTCTTCGACATCGGGGTCCGCTTCATCAGCCGGTCGGAGGCTCGGCGCCTCCTGCGCGGCTTGGAGCGCTTCCGCGAGGTACTCGTCGACCTGAAGGGAGTGCAGGAAGTGGGCCAGGGCTTCGTCGATGAGGTCTTCCGGGTATGGCCCACACAGCACCCGGATGTCGCAGTACGGCCTATCAACATGGTCGGACCGGTCGAAGCGATGGTGCGACGAGGTCTACCAAGACCGACCGCTGGCTCCGGAGTGGAACGACACTCCGACCTATAGAGGTGGTCCAGGCAGGGCAGAGGTCAAACCCCGCTCTACGCCGGTCCGACGCCTGACGACTCCGGTGGCGTGAGGCGCCTCGGCGCTACTGGGGCGAATCCGCGCGGCAGCGTCGCCGTATTCGTTCCAGCGGTGGACGACGACGCGCTCGCGGTGCCGGACACGACTGCCCCGGGAATGTCGACAGCACCCTGTACCCGCCGGTGCCGGCCAGCGGCGACCCGCTCGACGCCCAGACCACCCAGCCGGATCCCGCCGAGCTGGCGCCTTCGGCCCCGCGATGCCGGACAGGCCGCGTTCATCGGCAGCGGCGGCGATCCGCACGTCTGGGCGGATGACGGCGCGACGGCAGCTGAACTGTCCGACCGGCGGCAGCCGTTGCTCCTCCTAGGACCGGCAACGGGATGGTGGGCGATGGGAACGGTGACCCTGCACGGATCGTGGCACCTCCGGGTCGTGCTGAAGCATTCGGACTGGCCGCAGCGCGTCGTCGTCAGCGGCGCCGCGACCGGGACGATCCCCGGGCACCTCGGCGCCTCGACCGTGCTGAGCGGCGACCACTGGTACCTCGACATCGAGCACCAGATGCCCGGTCACGGTTGGCGCCGCAGCCCGTACGTCCAGGCCGAGCGGGTGAACCGGCAGGATGGCCGGAGTGTCCAGATCGTGTCCAAGGACTGCTACTGGCCCGGCGACGCCCGCCCCAACGACCTGGTGCTCGAGCTGGAGAGCGTCGGCCCGACCGCGGTAGTCGCCACTATGCCGTGGGGCGTGGACGACAACCTGACCAGCCTCGGGACCGAGTTCGGCGGGTCCGCGCGGTTTCTCGCCGTGGGGGTTCGCAACGTCGGCTGCGAGGACTTCGGCTACGACGCGACGCTCGACGTCTCCGAGGCCGGCCGGCAGGCGCTGGCCGGGCACGGGATCCTGGTGGCGGAGAGCTGGTCGGAGGAGGCGCTGCGCCGGACCGGGCAGGAGGCGCACGGCCGCGGCGTCGTCCTTCCCCCGGTCGAGGTGGGGAAAGCGGTGACCGCGTACTTCCCGATCGACGGGTCGGCTGCCCGGCCGGGTGTCACCGACGTCGAGTTCATGCTGCATACCACCGGCCGCGCCGGCCGCCGGAAAGGCGAAAGCCTCCTCGCCCGGGCCGGTGTCGGCGGCGACTCAGGCGCCGCCCGCCGTTCTGTCAAGGACGGCCGATCGCACCTGGCCCGCCTATGTGAGCCGGCTACATTCCGGGCGGTCCGGTCACGCGAGGCGGTGCCACTCGGGGCGGCCGGGACCACGGCGGCGGCAGTTCAGCCATCGTCGGTCACCTCTGCGCCTGGCCCGCACTGAATCGGAGCTCAGCAGGGATATCTCCAATGGCGTTTCGAGAAGCTGGACGTCGACCCGTAGATCGCCCACGTGCTCGGCGCCGGCGGGTAGCAGACCGCCGCGAACCCCCCCTACGACAACGCGGCCGTTCCGGCGCTTCCCGCCGCACCGACCAACGCCGCCGGGCCTCCGGCTCCCAAAGCACCGACATGGCACCCTTCGCGCCACTCGCCCGGCGGCCCGCAACCCTGCGATTCGTTGTCTGCTGCTCCAATATCCGGAGGCCCATCCACGGGCTCCTTGGCTGAGCGTGTGCTCAACGGTGCCGAGCGACACTCGCTTACTCGAAGTCTCCGGGGCTGAACGGCGGGCGCCACTCGGGGTCGTCCGCGGGTGCGCGGTAGGCGCTTTCGAAGTGGTGTTTGCTGGGCCGGCCTCGGTCGGCGTCGTGTCGGGCAACGTGACGACGGCCGTGGTCCCGACGGGCACGACGACATCGACGGTCAGCCTGTCCTCCGACCGCCGCCACGAGACCTCGGCGCGGCCGTACGGCGTGCGGTGCGTGGTCTTGGCCGAAGCGATGCCGCCACCGGGCCGCGGCGCGACGTTGATCACCCGGTAGCCGGGCGCGCCGGGCGCCAACCCGCCGACGACGCGGTGCATCCAGTCCGCGACCGCGCCGAGGGCGTAATGGTTGAACGAGGTCATCTCGCCTGGGTTGATGCTGCCGTCGGGCAGCATGCTGTCCCAGCGCTCCCAGATGGTGGTGGCGCCCATGGTCACCGGGTAGAGCCAGGACGGGCACTCCTTTCCGAGTAGCAACTGGTAGGCGTCATCGATGGCACCCGCGGTCGTGAGCGCGTCGCGCTTGGTGGCGCCGTCCGGGCCGGACCGTTTGGGTGGCGCTCCCGCCACCGGTCCCGGCGGGCGGTGACGCTACCGTGTCGCGGATGTGGTCGAGGAAATCAGCGCTGGAGTCGCGCGTCGAGGAGCTCATGGAGCGGGTCGACCGGGCGCGCGGTGACCACGTTCGGCTGGTACCGATTCTGGAGGAGTACCTGCGGCTGGCCGAGGTACACGAGGACAACCCGGAGGGCTTCTTCATCGACACCGGCGCATGGGTTGGGACGCTGGCTGACAGCTATCTGGCGGTGGGACGGGTGGACGATGCGGTCCGGGTCATCAGCGACGCGACTCGCCGCGGGCATGGCGAGGGCGCCGAGAGGCTGTGCGAGCTGGCAGAGAAGCTGATGCGCTCCGGGCACGAGCCGCAGGCCCGGAGCTTGTGGCAGCATGCCCGTACCGACTTCCCCGACGATGTGTGGGTCTATGTGCAGGCCGGGATCGAGTACGCCGACCTCGGCGAGCACGACACAGCTCTGGTCTGGCTGACCCCGGGCACCCAACTGGCGCTGCGGACCGGTGATCCCGAGGAGGCGTTGGAGCAGCTCGTCCCGGTGCGATTGGCGAGCCTGGCCGCTACCGGCGCCGCGCCGGATGATCTTCAGGTGCGGGCGGAGCGAACTCTGGCCGGGACAACGGGCGAGGCCGGCAGTGAGTGACGAGGCCCTGGTCCGGTTCCTGCCGGACGATCCCGCAGTCCGAAGCCCCGGTGGCGTTGGCGGTGTTCTGGCCCGCGCCGGAGTACCAGGCAGTGATCGCACGCTGGCCTCAGCTGGCGGCGCTGCTGGGCAGGACGTGGGACGAGTGCCGGCGGCGTACGGAGCGGTATTGCGTGGTGGTGGACGGCAACGGCTTGCGGACGGTGCAGGTGCCGGGGGACGCCGCCGGGCTCGGGGAGTATCTCGCTGCGACGGGTGTCGCCGAGCCGTCGGAGCGGGACCTTGTCGCCTATCCGGAGCTGCGTACGGTTGCGTCGTCAGCCATGACGGCATGGCCGCCGGAGCGGAATGCGCCATGCTGGTGCGGTTCGGGGGTGAAGTACAAGCGCTGCTGCCGCCCCCGGGGCTTGACGGCAGGCGGGCCGCCGCACCACGGCGGGTGACTCGTGCCCTGCCGACCGGGGCGGAACACGAGCGGCGGCGGCCACGACCACGAGGATGATGAGCCACAGGCGGATGTGACCCCGGCTGGCGTCCACCCCGCCGAGCACGGCTGCGGTCTCACCGGGCAGGACGAAACCGACGAACAGCGCATCCTCGCTGAAGACCAGCGCTCCGACCAGTGCGTAGACGACCGCGCCGTTGACGGCGAGGATCCGCTCGACCAGCGATCCCACCCGCCCCTCCGTTCCCGGTTGGCAGCCGTGGCGCACCCGTTGCGGGTCGAGCCCGAATACCGACGCAACCACAGTCCTGATCCGGTGCACCCCCTGGCTGGACACGTAAAGCGTGAGCCCATCGTCGCCCCAAACGGCGATCATGGTGTGTGGCTCCATCGGGTTGTGGTGGTACATCGGCGTGCTGTAGGTCGCGTCCAGCGTGACCGCCACCGCCGGTGCCGATCTCGGCTTCCGGCCGGCTGGAGTCCACTGGTACCCGTTAGTGGGTACCCGCAGACTGCCGCTGGCCACGACGACATCCGCCCCCGGTGGTGGCGAAGCTGGGAGCGTCTTCTACCACGTGCCCACCCGCACCGGCCGCGACTACCCGGCAGCGGTATCCGACACACTGCTGTGCGCCACCGGGCTCATGCTGCTGGCGCTGCTGATGGCCATCACCGAGTTGGTACGACGGCGGTCCCACCGTCTCAACCAGCCCGCACCGACCCCGCGACCCGAACACGACCTCCACCGCGTCTGAGCGCGGACCCGCGGCTGTTCT
>Ga0210378_10001992_pt1 | contig 10531 bp, 11 predicted proteins | sample PLM1_60_b1redo_FD_155465 | JGI IMG/M metagenome (GOLD analysis project Ga0210378, IMG submission 155465) | Groundwater sediment microbial communities from an aquifer in East River, Colorado, USA - PLM1_60_b1 redo | ecosystem: Environmental > Terrestrial > Soil > Riparian zone | place: USA: East... | reverse complement strand
GTCGTAATGGGCGGCGAGCCAGACAGACGGGCGGACGGGCGGACGGGCGGACGGGTGGATCGCAATCAAGTTGACGCCGTGAACCAGATTCGGAGTCCCGAGGAGCAGCCTCGAGGGGCGAGCGGAGAACGCGTGCTCCTCGGCGGCGAAACCGCGCGCCTCGAGCTCCCGCTTCAGGAGGTCCCGGACCCGGCCGTGATTGGGTGTCCCGACGAGGCGCGGGATAGCGAGCGCGCGGAGCAGCGCCGCCGAATCAGTCACCGCGCACGAGCAGCGCCACGCGCTCACGCTCGGCGGGGCCGAGGGGCGCGAGCGGCGGCCGCGGGGGACCGCCGTACAGCCCGACCGCGTCCATCGCGGCCTTCACGCCGGCCGGCCCGAGCTTGCTCACGATCTCCTTGTCGAGCGGAATGATCCGGTCCTGGAGCGCGGTGGCCGCCGCCCGATCGCCGGCGTGGAACGCCGCGGCGAGGTCGGCGCACAGCCGCGCCGCAAAGCAGGCGACCGCCACGATCCCCCCGTCGCATTCGAGCTCGAGCGCCGGGAGCAATAGCGACGCGGAGCCGACGAACACAGCCCACTCGGGCGCCGCTTCCCGATACGCCGCGAGGTTTTTCAGGTCGCCCGAGGAGTCCTTCACCCCCACGACCCGCGAGTGTGTGGAGAGTTCTTGCAAAAGCTCGGCGGGGAGCGAGACGTGCGTGTACTTCGGGATGTTGTAGACGAGCACCGGCACGGGACTGGCATCGGCGATGGCCCGGTAGTAGTTCGCCAATGCCCGCGCGGCGACCGCCGGGAAATAGCTGGGGGGCCGGACCAGCACCGCGTCGGCGCCCTCGGCCGCCGCGCCACGCGTCAGCGCCATCGCCTGTCGAGTCGACTCCGCGCCGGTCCCCGCGATGAGCCACTTGCCGTCGGGAGTTGCCTCGCGCGTCCACGCGACGGCGCGCCGCTGCTCATCGGGATCGAGCAGGGGCGCCTCACCGGTGGAGCCCGCCACGACGATCCCATCTAACCCATTGGCAAACAGACGGGCGACGTTGGCCTTCAGGTGCTCAGGGGAAACGTCGCCGGTGGCGGCGTCGAACGGCGTGGTGATGGGGGCGAACACCCCCGCGAGGTCACGCCCGGTCACGACGGCGGCAGCAGACTCGACAGGTCGTCGGCCTTCACCTCTGCGGGTTCGGCGGGCTTCGCCTCCGGGACAAGGGGAGGGGGGCGGCGCCGCAGGGAACGCGTCTGCCGCTCAAAGTCCGCGCGATTCGACGCCGCGGCGACGGCGGCCTCGTAGCCCACCACCCCCTCGCTTACGAGATCAAACAGATGCTGATCGAACGTCTGCATGCCGTACTTCTCGCGCGAGTCTCCGATGTAGTCAGGCAGCTCTGATGTCCGCTCCGCATCTTTGATCATGTCCCGCGCGATCTCGGTGCAAATCATGACCTCGAGCGCCGCCACGCGCCCGTGCCCGTCGCTGCGCGGCAGCAGCCGCTGCGACACGACGGCGTGCAGCGCTTCCGACAGCCGCAGCCGCGCGATCTCCTGGTCCTCCGGCGGGAACATGGAGATAATGCGATTCACCGTCGTCACGGCATCGGGCGTGTGCAGCGTGGAAACGAGTAGGTGCCCCGTCTCAGCAGCCTTCATCGCGGTGTCGATCGTTTCGGCATCACGCATCTCGCCGATCAGCACCACGTCGGGGTCCTGGCGCAGCGCCGCGCGCAGGCCCATCCGGAAGTCGTCCGTATCCGTCCCGATCTCCCGCTGCGTCACGGAGCAATTGATGTCGCGGTGCAGAAATTCGATCGGGTTCTCGAGCGTGAGAATGTGCCGCTGTTGGTTCTGATTGATGTAGTTGATGATCGCGGCCATCGTCGAGCTCTTGCCCGACCCCGTCACGCCGGTGACGAGAATCATCCCCCGCTCCGCCGAGGCGACCTGGCTGAGCACTGCCGGGAGCCGCAACGACTCGAAGGTAGGCACATCGAATGGGATGACGCGCATCACGATCATGAACGAGGAGCGCTGTCGCAGGATGTTCACGCGGAACCGCCCGATTCCCGGCATGCCCCAAGAGCAGTCGTAGTCGCGGATCTTCTCGATCCGCGCCCGGTCCTCCTCACTGGCGATGAGGCGGAGGGCGATCGCCTTGGTCTGGTCGGGGGTGAGGCGCTGCTTGGTGAGCGGCACCAGTTTGCCGTTGATGCGCGCCCGGAAGACGTCCCCCGCCTTGATGTGGAGGTCCGACGCCCCGCGATCCACCGCGGCCTTGATGATCTTTTCCATGCGGTCAGTACCCGGCTTCCAGGTCCACGACGTTCGTGAGGGGCGCCCCTGCAAGATAGCGCTTGATGTTGTCCACGATGAGAGCCGTCTCACGCTCCCAGAACCGAGTTGTGACGGCGCTCACGTGTGGGCTGACCAACACCCGCGGATGGCTCCAGAAGGGGTGGTCGGGCGGCAGCGGTTCAACCGCGAACACGTCCAGCGCCGCGCCACGCACCCGTCCCGCGTTTATCAGGTCGAGCAGCGCCGCCTCGTCGAGCAACGAGCCCCGCGACACGTTCACGACCATCGCGCCCTTCGGCAGCAGCTCGAGCACGCGCCGGCTCACCGCGCCCGCCGTGGCGCCGGTGTGCGGGGCGGCGATCACGAGGCAGTCGCTCTCGGCGGCGAGCCGCGGCAGCTCCTCCAAGATGCCCACCCAGCGCACGCCTTCCGGACCGCGCTGTGTCGCGCGCCGCCGCACGCCCGCGACCGACATCCCCAGGGCCAGCGCCCGCCGGGCCACCGCGCTGCCGATCCCGCCGAGACCGATGATGCCGACCCGCAGGTCGCGCAGCTCGCGCACCGGCAAGGTGAGATCGGTGAAGTCGTCCTTGGCCCAGCGGCCCAACGCCTGTGCCTCGACCATGCGGTCGAGACCGCGGGCAAAGTAGGCGATCGCGGCGATCACCCAGTCGGCCATGGGCTCAGCGTGGATCCCGGCGGAATTCGTCAGCACGATCCCGCTGCCGCGCAGCTGGGGGAGGCTGGACCCGACGCCGGCGGTCCCGGTATGGACCCAGCGGAGCGTCGGCCGGCCCGCGTCCACGACGCCCGCCGGCACGCCGTAGCCGAGGTAGATCTCGGCGCCGCGGGTGGCGGCGATCGATTCGCGAGATCCAGAGCCGCCGTCGCCGTCGGACGCGGCCGGCGCCCGCACCTCTAGGGCCTCCCAGCCGCCGCCCAGGGCAGCGCGGATCGCGGCAACGCTCGGCTCCGCGATCCTCCACACGGCGCGCGGCGAAGCCAGATCGACGACGAGGCGCCGCGTGGGCGTGGCCTTCACTCTCCCGTCGAGACGGTGCGAACGGAGGGATGATGCAGCAGGGCGATCATCACCTGGTCGTGCAGCCGTTTGGGGCCGCTCAGGTCGAAGTCGACGACGAGGTCGACATTCTCGCGCCGGCTCTCGTGACGGACGATCGTCAGGCCGGTGCGGCGGATGACCGTCTCCAGATCCTCCAGCGGCGAAGGGTCAGGCCGCGCGTGCACCGTGAGATGGCTCTTGGTCGAGTGCCGCTCGACCACGATCTCGATGCGGCCCAGGCCTTGGAGCACGACCAGCACGACCAGCGTGGCGAGCAGCGCTTCGGCATAGTGACCGGCGCCGAGCGCCACGCCGATCGCCGCCACGACCCAGATCGTCGCCGCGCTGGTCAGCCCGACAACGGCACCCCGCGCGTGCAGGATCGTGCCGGCGCCGATGAACCCGACCCCCGTCACGATCTGACCTGCGACGCGCGACGCGTCGCTGCCCGGCGGCACCATCGCCAGCGAGAGCTGCGTGTAGAGTGCCGACCCGATGCAGATGAGGATGTTGGTGCGGAGCCCGGCGGGCTTGCCGCCGAGCTCGCGCTCCAGGCCGATCGCGCCGCCGAGCAGCGTCGCGAGACCGAGCTGCAACAGCAGCTCGAGCTTGAAGACGTCGATGAAACTCTCGAGCATCAGCTCTCCGCCGGCTTGAGGAACCCCATCCGCTCACGCACTTCCGCGATCGTCACGCGCGCCAGCGCGCGTGCCTTGGCGGCGCCGGCCCGCAGCCGCTCGATCAGCCCGGGCGGATCGCGCCGCAACGCCTCGGCCCGCTCGCGGATGGGAGTGAGCGCCGCTATCATATTGTCCGCCAGCACGCGCTTGCAGTCGAGGCAGCCCCAACCCGCCGTGCGGCACTTCTGCGCGACCTCGGCCTGCGTCGCCGCGGGCGAGAAGCCCTGGTGGATCGTGAAGATGTTGCAGATGTCCGGGTTGCCCGGATCCTTGCGGGTCTTGCGGGCCGGATCGGTGGCGGCGGGCCGCAGTTTTTCCCAGATGGCTTCCGGCGACTCGAACAAGCCGATCGTGTTGCCCAGGCTCTTCGACATCTTGGCCTGGCCGTCGAGCCCAAGCACACGCTTGGCCGTGGTGAGCAGGGGCTGCGGCTCCGGAAAGTAGCCCGCGCCAAAGCGCGTGTTCCAGCGGCGGGCGATCTCGCGCATCAGCTCGAGGTGCTGGACCTGGTCCTCGCCCACCGGGACGAGACGGCCCTTGTACAGGAGTACGTCGGCGGCCTGGAGGATGGGGTAGTTCAGCAGCCCCGCCGGGATGCTTTCCTGGCGCTGCGACTTGTCCTTGAACTGCGTCTGCCGCTCGAGCTCGCCGAGCGGCGCGACCGTCGTCAGCAGCCAGTTCAGCTCGCTGTGCTCGGCCACGTGCGACTGCACGAACACGATGCATTTCTCGGGATCGAGGCCGGACGCATAGAGCCCCACGGCCATGTCGAGGGTCCGCTGGGCGAGGGCCCTAACGTCGTAGCTTTGGGTGATCGCGTGCAGGTCCACGATGGAGAACAGGCAGTCGTGCTGGTGCTGCAGCTGGACCCAGTTCTGCACGGCGCCCAGGTAGTTGCCGACATGGAGCTCGCCGGAGGGCTGGATGCCGCTGAAGACACGCATCATGGGGGTCACAAGGTGCGGGATTACAACGACTTAGTCAAGGTCGCCGGCCGCGCGGCGGCGCGCGCCGCCGCGTACATCCGCTCCGCTCGCCGCCCTCGCGCGGAGGACTGGACCGAGAAGGGTCGGCACGACTTCGTGACGGAGGTCGATCGCGCGTGCGAAGCCTTGATCACCGAGGCGGTCACGCGCGACGTTCCCGGATCGCGGGTCGTGGGCGAGGAGCTGACACCCGAGCTCGCCGCGAGCGGTGACGTCGTCTGGATCGTGGACCCGCTCGATGGGACGACGAACTACCTGCATGGGTATCCGCAATACGCGGTGAGCATTGGGTGCGTGGTGAGTGGGGCGTTGTGCGTGGGAGTCGTGCATGACGTCGCGCGCGATGTCGTGTATCGGGCGACGACGGGGGGCGGCGCATGGGCCCAAGACCAACGACTCGCCGTGTCGTCTCTCACGGAGCCGGGACGCGCACTCGTCGGCACGGGATTTCCGTTCAAGGACCAGGCCCCGCTCGAGGTCTATCTGCGGCAGTTCGCCGCCGTGATGGAGCGCACCAGCGGCATCCGCCGCGCCGGCGCGGCGGCGCTCGACCTCGCCGACCTCGCTGCCGGTCGCTTCGACGCGTTCTGGGAACTGTCGCTCGCGCCCTGGGACGTGGCCGCCGGCGTCGTGCTGGTGCGTGAGGCCGGTGGGCGCGTGACGCGGCTCGACGGCTCGGAAGACGTGCTGGGCCACGGCGCGATCGTCGCCGGGAACCCGACGCTGCACGCTTGGCTGATCGACCTCTTGAGGAATGCCTGATGCCGTCACCGCTCGTCGAATGCGTGCCGAACTTCTCCGAGGGGCGCGATGGCGCCGTCTTGGGCGCGCTGCACGCGGCGATCGTCGCCGTGCCCGGCGTCAAGTTGCTCGACGTGCAGGCGGACTCGGCGCACAACCGTTCCGTGTTCACGTTCGTGGCGTCTCCCGCGGGGGCCGTGGACGCCGCGTTCGCCGCGATGCGCGTCGCCACCGAGCGCATCGACCTGACCAAGCACACCGGCGAGCACCCGCGGATGGGCGCGACCGACGTCGTGCCGTTCGTGCCGGTGGCGGGCATCACGATGGACGAGTGTATCGCACTCGCCCGCCAGTTGGGCGAGCGCGTGGGGAAGGAGCTCGGTATCCCGGTCTTCTTGTACGCCAAGGCGGCCGCGCGCGCCGAGCGCGAGCGGCTCCCCGACATCCGCAAGGGCGAGTTCGAGGGATTGCGCGAGCGCATCGGCAAGGATCCCGCCGCCGATCCCGACTTCGGGCCCAAACGCATTCATCCCACCGCGGGGGCGACGGCCATCGGCGCGCGGCCGTTCCTCGTGGCGTACAACATCTACCTGGCGACGGCTGACGTTCAAATCGCCAAGGACATCGCCAAGAAGATCCGCACCTCGAGCGGCGGCCTTCCCGCCGTGCAGGCCAGCGGATTCGAAGTGGGCGGCCTCGCCCAGGTGTCGATGAACCTGCTCGACATCGACGAGACGCCTCCAGCGAAGGCCTTCGAGGTTGTGAAGGCCGAGGCAGCGACACGAGGCGTGAAGATCAAACAAAGCGAGATCGTGGGGCTGATTCCGGAGCGGGCAATCCTCGGTGCGGCGGGCGCGGCCCTGAGCCTCCCCGATCCGGCCGATCACCTGCTCGAGGCGAAGATCCGCGCGGCCGAAGGACCGACGCTCGACGGGTGGATCGATGAGCTGGCTGGAGGATCGCCCGTCCCGGGAGGCGGCAGCGCGGCCGCCTTGGCGGGAACGCTCGCGGCCGCGCTCGTGGCGATGGTCGCGCGGCTCACGATCGGCAAGAAGGCCCACGCGGCGGTCGAACCCCGCGCCCGCGAGATCCTCGCCGAGGCCGATCGGCTCCGTGGTGAGCTGCGGCGTCTCGTCGACGAGGATGCCCTCGCTTACACCGCGGTGAGCCAGGCCTACAAGATCCCCAAGGACGACCCGAAGCGGGCGCGCGCGGTAGACGATGCGCTCGTCGGTGCGGCGCGCACGCCCGCCGAAGTGGCCAAGCGCGCGGCGCGGGTGCTGATCCTCGCCAAAGAGATCGAGCAGATTGGAAACAAGAATGCGGTGAGCGATGCGCGGGTGGCCGGCTTGCTGGCCCGCACCGCGATCGAGGGCGCCGTGGAGAACATCAAGGTCAACGTGGCGGCGATGGGGGACAAGACGCAGGGGGAGAGCTTGCTGCAGGACGCGGAGCGTATGGGGATCGGCTAACCCCGGGGCGGCGCCCCGGGGTCAGCCGCGCGTCAAACCGTCGTCAATACCCTGGGCGGCGTCCCGTTCTCCCCGATCGCCACCGTATGCTCGAAGTGCGCCGACAGCGACCCGTCCTGGGTCACGACGGTCCACTTGTCGTCCAGCGTCCGAATCTCGGCCTTACCGATGTTGATCATCGGCTCGATGGCGATCGTCATCCCCGGCACGAGGCGCGCCCCGCGTTTGGGCTTCCCGTAGTTCGGCACCTGGGGCTCCTCGTGGAACGCCGCGCCGATGCCGTGCCCCACCAGCTCCCGGACCACCGAGTAGCCCGCCTTTTCGGCCACCTGCTGCACCGCGTAGCCGATGTCCCCCACATGATTCCCCGCCCGCGCCTGCGCGACCCCCGCGGCCAATGCCTCGCGCGTCACCTGGAGCAGGCGCGCCGCGTCGGGCGAGACAGCGCCCACCGGGAACGTGGCGGCGGAGTCGGCGTGCAGGCCCTCGAGCCACGCCCCCACGTCCACGCTCAAGAGATCCCCTTCCTTCAGCACGCGCGTCGGAGAGGGAATGCCGTGCACGATCTCGTGATTGATGGAGGTACAGAGCGTGGCGGGAAAGTCGTACAGCCCCTTGAACGAGGGCCGGGCGCCCGGATGGCCGCGGATGAAGTCTTCGGCGAGGCGGTCGAGCGCTTCGGTGGAGATCCCGGGGCGAACGTGCTGCGAAACCAGGGCGAGGGTCCCGGCGACGATCCGGCCCGCGGCCGCCATCGTCTCGATCTCTCGCGGGGACTTGATGGTGATCATCGTCCGATGATCCGCTTGATCTCCTCCGCGATCTGCTCGACCGTGCCGCCACCCGGCACGCGATGCACGATCCCGCGTTGACTGTAATGCGCGATCAGGGGCGCGGTGTCGCGGCGGTAGACGTCGAGTCGGGTCTTGATGGCCGCCGGCGTGTCATCGGAGCGCCCCTCCTGCGTCGCCCGGGCGGACATGCGGCTCACCAGAACGTCCTCGTCCACGTCGAGCAGCAGGATGTGGTTCAGCCGGTGGCCGCGCTCGGCCAGGGTGCGGTCCACCATTTCCGCCTGGGCGGCGGTGCGCGGGAAGCCGTCGAGGATCGCCCCGTCCTTGGCCTCGGGCTGCGAAAGCTCACCCTTGATCAGGTCGAGAATGACGGAGTCGGGGACGAGCTGCCCCTTGTCGTAGAACTGCTTGGCCTGCTTGCCGAGGGGCGTGCCGTCCTTCATCGCGGCGCGCAGGATGTCGCCCGTCGTGATCTTGGGGAGGCCGAGGCGCTCCGCCAGGATCTTGCCCTGGGTCCCCTTGCCTGAGCCCGGCGCCCCCAGGATGAGAATGAACACTAAAGTGCCGGCATGCCTAGCGCCGGAAGCGAACGCGCGACGTGCCGCTGCCCCCACCGGGGCCCTTCATGAACCCGTCGTACTGGCGCAGCAGCAGGTGTTGCTGCACCTGTTGGACGGTGTCCAGCGCCACGCCCACCACGATCAACAACGCGGTGCCGCCGAATCCGAACGGCATGTTCAGCGTGTTGGTGATGACGATCGGCAGCATCGCGACGAACGTGAGGAAGATCGCCCCCGGCAGCGTGATGCGCGACAGCACTTCGTCGATGTAGTCGGCGGTCGCAGCGCCCGGCTTCACGCCCGGGATGAACCCGCCCTGCTTCTTCAGGTTCTCCGCCAGGTCCACCGGGTTGAAGATGATGGACGTGTAGAAGTAGGCGAAGAAGATGATCAGCACGGCGCTCGTGAGCACGTACCAGATCGACGTCGTATTGAAGTACTCGGCGACCCGTTTCAGCCAAGCGTTGCCGATGAACGTGGCGATGGTGCCCGGCACGATGATCAGCGACTGGGCGAAGATGATCGGCATCACGCCCGCGCTGTTGATGCGCAGCGGGATGAACGTCTTTTGCCCTTCGCGGATGCGCCCTCGTCCCATCACCTTGCGCGGGATCTGAATCGGGATGCGGCGCGCCGCCACCGTCACGGCGACGGTCCCGGCGACGACCAGCACCATCATGCCGAGCACAACGAGCAGGATCGGGAGGCCCAGCGTCCCCGTTTTCAGCGCTTCGATCGTGCGCAGCGACTCGGGCAGGATCCGCTCGACGATCGAGAAGAAGATGAGCAGGCTCATCCCGTTCCCGATGCCGCGTTCGGTGATCTGCTCGCCCAGCCACATGACGAACACGCCGCCCGTGGTGAGCGTCAGCACCGTCGTCATCCGGAAGGCCCACCCCGGCTCCGCGACGGCGTTGGGGAGCTGCTCGGTGAAGATCGCGAAGCCGTAGGCCTGGAAGAGGCAGAGCACGACCGTGAGGTAGCGCGTCCACTGCGTGAGGCGCTTCTTGCCCTCTTCGTCGCGCTGCATCTTCTCGATGATCGGGAACACCGGGCCCGCCAGCTGGAACACGATGCTGGCCGAGATGTACGGCATGATGCCGAGCGCGAAGACCGTCGCGCGCGAGAAGCCGCCGCCCGCGAACAGGTCGTACAGGCTGAACAGGGTGCCCTGCCCCGCGTTCGCCAGGAAGTCGGCGAGCGCATCGACATTCACGCCCGGCGTGGCGATGTGCGCGCCGATGCGGTAGACGACGAGGCACAGGAGCGTGAAGAGCAGCTTCTCCTTCAGCTCCGGAACCTTGAACAGATTCGGAATCGGGGACGTCACTCTATCGTTCCGCCGGCTTGCTCGATCTTGGTTTTGGCGCTGGCCGAGACGGCGACCCCCTTCACCAGGAACTTGCGCTGCACCTCGCCCATGCCGAGCAGCTTGATCGGCTGGTCGGGCCGGCGCACGAGCCCCGCCCCGAACAGCGTATCGGGCGTGATCTCCACGCCTTCGGCGAGGAGACTGAGGTGGCGCACGTTCACGACCTGGGCGTCCTGCTTGAAGGGGTTCGTGAAGCCGCGCTTCGGGATGCGGCGGATGAGCGGCATCTGCCCGCCCTCGAAGCCGGGGCGGATCTTCTTGCCGGTGCGCGCGGTCTGACCCTTGCCGCCGCGCCCAGCCGTCTTGCCGATGCCCGAGCCGGGCCCGCGGCCCTTGCGGATGCGCCCGCGATGCGAGCCCTTGGGGGGCTTCAGATCGTGCAGCGCGAGCCGCCGCACGGGCGCCTCCGCCTTGGCCTTGGGCGTCCGCTTCGTCCTGGTCTTCGTCGTGCCCGCCATCGCCTACTTCCCTTCCTTCGCTGGCGTCACCTCGACGAGGTGGCGCACCTGTTGAAGCATCCCGCGCAACGCGGGGTGATCCTGCTTGATCAGGACTTCCTGATGGTGCTTGAAGC
>Ga0210378_10001991_pt1 | contig 10531 bp, 12 predicted proteins | sample PLM1_60_b1redo_FD_155465 | JGI IMG/M metagenome (GOLD analysis project Ga0210378, IMG submission 155465) | Groundwater sediment microbial communities from an aquifer in East River, Colorado, USA - PLM1_60_b1 redo | ecosystem: Environmental > Terrestrial > Soil > Riparian zone | place: USA: East... | reverse complement strand
CTGGTGGAAGCCCTGCCGAAGATCGAGCAGGCCCGCGATGAGATCGAACGAAGGGGCCTCAAGGTGGAGGTCGAGGTGGACGGCGGGATCAACGACGAGACGGCTCCCAGGTGCATCGCCGCTGGGGCGACCGTACTGGCGGCGGCTTCGTCCATATACAAGGCGAGAGACCCCGCCGAGGCCGCCAGGCGCCTGGCGGAGATCGCGAGAGGATAGGGATGGCCGAGTCGGTGCTGGTCGTGGACGACGATCCGGACGTGGCGCGTTTCGTCGAGGTGAACCTCCGGTCCGCCGGCTACGACGTCGCCGTGGCGTCAAACGGTGAGGAGGCGCTGGAGAAGGCCGTCGAACTTCGACCGGATCTGATCCTGCTGGACGTCATGATGCCCAAGCTGGACGGCTTCGAGGTGGCCCAGCGTATCCGCCGGGACACACGAACCTCATCCTGCAGCATCATCATGCTGACGGCGAAGGCACTGTCTTCGGACAAGGTAGTGGGCCTTTCGTCCGGAGCCGACGACTACATCATCAAGCCGTTCGACCCCGTCGAGCTGTTGGCCAGGGTGAAGGGGACTCTCCGGCGAGCGAGAGAAATGCGCGCGCTGTCGCCCCTCACGGGCCTACCGGGCAACGTCCGTGTGCAGGAGGAGATCCGAAGGCGAGTGGGGGAGGATCACCCGTTTGCCCTGCTGTATGCGGACCTGGACCACTTCAAGGCCTACAACGACCACTACGGGTTCGTTCGGGGCGACCGCGCGATACAGGCTCTTGCGCGCGTGATCACCGAGACGGTGCACGAGTTGATCGGGCCGAGCGGATTCGTCGGACACGTTGGCGGGGACGACTTCGTGATGATCGTTCAGCCCGAAGCGGCGGAATCGGTCGCCGCGCACCTGGTTGGGCGATTCGACACCGAGGCTCCCAATCTCTACGACTCGCTTGATGCCGAGCGCGGCACCATCGAAGTGAAGGATCGCCAGGGCAACCTGCGGCGGTTCCCGCTTCTGACCCTGTCTGTCGGGATCGCCACGACCACCAACCGTCGGTTCACCCATTACGGTGAGGCCGTCGCGGTGGCGACAGAGATGAAGCAATTCGCCAAGCGGGAGACCGGCTCGTCCTATGCGATCGACCGAAGGACCGGCTGACCGACCCCAGAGCTATACTCGCTTCAACAGAAGAGAGCTCGTCTTCGGGGCGGGGTGAGAGTCCCCACCGGCGGTTACAGTCCGCGACCCCCTGGAAGCCATCCGGGGGTGGACACGGTGAGATTCCGTGGCCGACCGTGAGAGTCGGGATGGGAGAGGACGGGCAGACGACGAGCCAGTGCTTTGGCGCCCGGTTCGCCTGCTTCTCCCACCGCTGTTCTCCGTTTCCCGTCCCGGGAAAGGTGCAACCGGACGCTTGTCTGACGTTTCGTTCATGCGGCGCGCGTTGGAGCTTGCCCGGAGGGGAGCGGGGCTCGCACCCCCGAACCCGATGGTGGGAGCGGTCGTCGTTCGGCGGGGGACTGTGGTCGGAGAAGGGTGGCACGAGGGACCGGGCACGCTCCACGCGGAGGTGATGGCGCTGGCCGATGCGGGCGACAGGGCTCGAGGCGCGACTCTGTTTGTGACGCTCGAGCCCTGCAGCCATCAAGGCCGCACCCCCCCGTGCGCCCCAGCCGTGCTGGAGGGTGGTGTCGCCCGGGTCGTCGCCGGGCAGCGGGATCCGAACCCGCTCGTCGACGGACGCGGATTCGAGTTGCTTCGCGCTGCCGGGGTGGACGTGCTCGAGGGGGTCCTCGCCGACGAAACGGGGCGGCTGATCGCCGGCTTCGCAAAACACACGCTGACGGGACTCCCGCTCGTGACGCTCAAGCTCGCTATGTCGCTCGACGGGAAGGTGGCGGCCGCGGACCGCTCGTCCCGCTGGATCACCGGCGAAGCGGCCAGGCTCGACGCCCACGAGCTTCGAGCGTCGTCTGGCGCGATCGCCATAGGAGCCGGTACGGCCGTGGTCGACGACCCGGTGCTCACAGTGAGGCTGCAGGGCCATCGCGGCCAGGCTCCGCTGAGGGTCCTGATCGATGGCCGTGGTCGAACATCAGCCAGCGCAAAGCTGTTTCGGCGCGGCGCACCCACGCTTGTTGCGACCACGCAGGGGTGCCCGCCAGAGGTCCGCGCGGCCTGGGAGGCGAAGGGGGCAGAGGTGCTCATCCTGGGAGAGCCAGGTGAGGAGGGGCGAGTGGACCTCGGATACCTTCTGGAGGTGCTGGGCAAGCGCGAGATCCAGGATGTCCTGATCGAGGGGGGCCCGACGTTGGCGTGGTCAGCCGTGGAGCGTGGCCTGGTCGACCGCCTGGTCGTCTATGTGGCTCCCAAGCTGATCGGAGGCGATATGGCGCCCTCGGCGCTCGGCGGATCAGGTATCGGGGCGATCGGAGATGCGATACGGGTCGACGTCAAGAGTATTACGTGGGTCGGGGTGGATCTGAGGATCGAGGCCGATGTTCACGGGCATCGTTGAAGAGCTCGGGCGCGTGAGATCGTCCGGCACTCGCCTGTCGGTCGCCGCGAACACTGTTGCGGTCGACTCCGCTCCCGGGGCCTCCGTCGCGGTGAACGGCGTATGCCTTACGGTGGTCGAAAGGGAGCTCTCGGCAGACGGGAGCGGCTTCCTCACGTTCGACGTGTCGCCGGAGACGGTCGGGCGAACCTCTCTTGGCCGGCTCGCCCCAGGAGATCGGGTCAACCTGGAGCGACCGGTAACGCTCCTTGGACGCCTGGGTGGCCACCTGGTGCAGGGCCATGTCGATGGAGTAGGGGTCATCAAGCATGTCCGGGAGGCCGGCCCCAGCCGGAGCATGTCGATCGAACTCCCCGATGGATTGGCTCGTTACGTCGTCGAGAAGGGATCGATCGCGGTGGACGGCGTCAGCCTCACGGTGACCGAGCTGGGGAACGACCTCTTCGGCGTCGCACTCGTGCCGTACACGCTTGAGGCGACGACGCTCGGTAGTGCCAATGTCGGAGACCACGTGAACCTGGAGGTGGACATACTGGCGAAGTACGTGGAAGGCTTGCTGAGGGAGAGGGCATGAACGAGACAGATACCTTCGCCTCCATCGAGGAGGCTGTCGAGCAGATCCGGGCGGGTCGCATCGTTGTCGTGGTGGACGACGCCGACCGAGAGAACGAGGGCGATTTCGTGATGGCCGCCGAGAAAGTCACCCCTGAGGCGATCAACTTCATGGCTACCCACGGGCGGGGGATCATCTGCATGCCGTGCGAGGCCAACCGGCTCGCCGAGCTCCGCATACCGCTCATGGTCACGGCCAAGGAAGGTTCGCACGAGACCGCCTTCGCGGTATCGATCGATGCGCGGGGAGCGGTGACAACAGGTACGAGCGCCTATGACCGGGCCACCACGATCCGGGCCGTGTGCCAGCCGGACACGTTGCCCGAGGACCTGCAGATGCCCGGGCACGTCTTCCCCCTTCGCGCTCACGAGGGCGGGGTGCTCAAGCGAGCCGGGCACACGGAGGCTGCGGTGGACCTGGCCCGCCTGGCCGGGTTGTTCCCCTCTGGCGTCATCTGCGAGATCATGCACACGGACGGCACGATGGCCAGGCTGCCCGACCTCGTGGGGGTCGCTCGCGACCACGGGCTCACGATCATCTCGATCGCCGACCTAATCGAATACCGACGCAAGCGAGAGAAGCTCGTGCGCAAGCTCGCCGAGGCGACGATCCCGACCGAGTTCGGCGAGTTCCGGGCCAACGCTTACGAAAGCCTGGTCGACGAGAGGGTCCACGTGGCGATGGTTCTGGGGGAGGTGGGAGACGGCAATCACATACTTGTCCGAGTTCACTCCGAGTGCCTGACCGGAGACGTTTTCCACTCGCTCAGGTGTGATTGCGGGACCCAGCTCCGGAGCGCGCTGGCTCGGATCGGCGAAGAGGGCAGGGGCGTGGTCCTGTACATCCGGGGTCACGAGGGCCGAGCCATAGGCCTCGCGCACAAGCTCCGGGCATATCGGCTCCAGGAGAGCGGCAAGGACACGGTCGAGGCTAACGTCGAGCTCGGTTTCAAGCCAGACCCCAGGGACTACGGGATCGGGGCGCAGATCCTTTACGACCTGGGGGTGAGGGCGATGCGCCTCCTGACGAACAATCCGTCCAAGCGGGCCGGCCTCGAGGGCTACGGCCTGTCGATCTTGGAACGCGTGCCACTAGAGACCAAGCCCACGAACGAGAATCTCTCCTATCTCAGGACCAAGCGCGAGAAGCTGGGGCACATGCTGGACAACTTGGGCGGTGAGGAGGCCGCCCCGCCCCCGACTTCCGTCTCCGCCGAGGGGGAGGGGGGGCTGCCGTGAACGAGCTTCGAGGCGCATTCGACGCGCGGGGGCGGCGGTTCGCGATCGCGGCGGCGAGCTTCAACGAGATGGTCGTGGGCAAGCTGGTGGAAGGGGCCCTCGCGTGCTTCCGGTCCCATGGGGTAGCCGAGGACGACCTGGTCCTCGCGTGGGCCCCCGGGGCGTTCGAGCTCCCGTTGCTGGCCCGCCGGCTGGCGTCCAGTGGCCTGTTTGACGCCGTGGTCTGTCTGGGCGCCGTGATACGCGGGGAGACGGCTCACTTCGAGTACGTTGCCGGACAGGCCGCGCGTGGAGTACAGGACGTCTCCATCGAGACGGGCGTGCCGGCGCTCTTCGGCGTGCTCACCACCGAGACGATGAGCCAGGCCCTCGACAGGGCGAGTGGGAAGCACGGCAACAAGGGGTGGGATGCGGCCATGGCGGCCATGCAGATCACCAGCGTTCTGGATCAGCTCCCGGAGAAGGGGTAGTGGCCGGGTGATCGTCGACAAACCATGGGGCCAGGTAACCACATATGCCCTCAACCAGCCTTCTTCGGTGCGACTGATCTCAGTCGATCCCGGACAGGAGACCAGCGAGCATTATCATCAGCTCAGGGACGAGATGTGGGTGGTTCTGGACGCGGGGCTGATGATCCAGGTGGGGAATCGGGTCGTGGAAGCCCAGCCGGGGGAAGAGTTCGTGGTCTCGGCGGAGGAACCACACCGGATCCAGAACCGGAGTGATCAGAGGGGCCGTGTGCTGGAGGTGGCTTACGGGTACACGACCGAGGACGATACATTCCGCCTCCAGGACGACTACGGAAGGCCGCTGGAGCCGGACTGGTGACAGGTCGGCGAGGTTGACAATTTCCATTGCCGGTGTTTAGGGGGGCATGCTACGCTCGCGGCCGCGATGGCGGGGCCGACCCGCCGAGAAGTGCAAGGAGGTACAGATTGACGCAGGGAACGGTCAAATGGTTCAGCAACGAGAAGGGCTACGGCTTCATCGCTCGCCCTGACGGCGACGACGTGTTCGTTCACTTCTCGGCGATTGTCGGCGACGGCTACCGCACCCTGACCGAGGGTCAGACGGTCGAGTTCGACATCGTGGAGGGCCCCAAGGGAAAGCAGGCGGCGAACGTCAAGCCTGCGTAGCCACTTGGAGTCCTCGAGAGCGCCGAACGGGCCCCTCAAAGGGGCCCGTTCTCTAGCCGGCAGGATGTGTGACATTCTGCCTAGACGACCCCCCGGTCGTTTCCTATACTCCTGGTAGCGGATGAATAGTGTGAACGCCTTTTCCCTTCCATTAGCGCCATAGCCTTGACGCTTCTTTCATTTCCTTTGGAGGTGATGCGGGGTCTCTCTTGATCCACGCGTGAACGACAGGATCCGGGCCCCTCAGGTCCGGCTGGTTGGCGCAGACGGTGCCCAGATCGGCATTGTGCCCATCCAGGAGGCGCTTGGCCGTGCGCAGGAGCTCGACCTCGATCTGGTAGAGGTCGCCCCGCTGGCCCAGCCCCCCGTTTGCCGGATCATGGACTACGGCAAGTTCAAGTACGAGCGTGACGTCCGGCACAAGGAGGCAAGGAAGCGGCAGGCGCGCATCGAGGTCAAAGAGATCAAGATGCGCCCGAAGATCGACCCGCACGACTATCGGATCAAACGCGGGCATGTGGAGCGATTCCTCAAGGCCGGCGCCAGGGTAAAGGTCACGATCATGTTCCGAGGACGGGAGATGGCCCACACCGAGCTCGGCAGGAAATTACTGGACAGATTGACCGAAGACCTCAAAGAACTTGCTACCGTAGATACCTACCCGAAGCTCGACGGGCGCAACATGGTCATGGTCGTAGCCCCGGTGAAGCGTCAGGTGCCGGCCAAGATCGCGTCAAAGGTGGAGAGCGCGAGCGAAAGGGAGTCCGAGCCCGCAGCCGTGGGCGAGGCCGCGCAGGAGGAGTGATGTCGTGCCGAAGATGAAGTCGCACAGCGGTGCAACAAAGCGGTTCCGGGTGACCGGAAGCGGCAAGGTGATGCGCCGGCACGCCACGGGCAACCACATGCTCGGCAAGAAGACGGCCGCCCGCAAGCGACGCATATCCGGGATGGAGGTCGTAGGGCCCGAGGCCAAGGGCATCAAGCGCCTTCTCGGACCAGGAGCCTGACGGAGTGGTCCCATGCCACGAGTGAAGCGAAGCGTCCACGGGCACAAGAAGCGCCGCGAGACCATGGCGGCGGCAAAGGGGTATTACGGGGCTCGATCCCGCCGGTACCGGGTCGCCAAGGAACAGGTCATGCACTCCGGGGTATACGCCTACCGGGATCGCCGGGACAAGAAGGGGCAGTTCAGGCGTCTGTGGATCACCAGGATCGGCGCCGCCACTCGGGCCGAGGGTATGACCTACTCCACCTTCATCCGAGGCCTGAAGGAAGCAGGGCTGGACCTCGACCGGAAGGTGCTGGCCGATCTGGCTGTGACCGACCCTGCTGTCTTCGCCTCGCTCGTTGTCGCCGCTCGGGAGGGTCTGGAGGCTGCGGCCAAGCCGAAGCGGACACGGGCCCAGCGCCCCGCCGTCTCCGCGAAGGCCTAGGCTGAACGGAACCCAAGCATCAGAGCCGGCGCAACCGAGCCAGCCGGTGATCACCTCCCCCCACAACAAGCGCGTCGCCAGAGCGGTACGGCTGAAGAAGCGCGCCATGCGAGAGAAAGATCGCCTTTTCCTGGTCGAGGGTGCGCAGGCGGTTGGGGAGGCTCTCGACTCCGGCGCGGACGTTCGAGAGATCTTTCTGGGGGCTTCGGCGCACGAACGTCACGCGCGGCTCCTTGAGAGAGCCTCGGAGCTCGGCGTGGCCGTCCACTCCGTTTCCGACGAGGTGATGGAGCACCTGACCTCGACAGTCACCCCACAAGGCCTCGTGGCCGTTTCGGCTTTCATCGATGGCTCCCTGGATTCCTTGCCGCGCGACGCCAGGTTCGTCGTCGTCCTCCATCAGGTCCGTGATCCTGGGAATGCGGGGACAATCCTGCGCTCGGCCGATGGCGCCGGCGCCGACGCCGTCGTGTTCACTCGCTCCTCGGTCGATGCCTACAACGAGAAGACGGTTCGGGCGACAGCCGGCTCGCTTTTCCATGTTCTGGTCGTCCGCGAGATCGAGGTCCACCAGGCGGTCGAGTTCCTTCGCCAACGGAGGTTCTCCATCCTGGCGGCCGACCCGGCAGGGCGACTTTCGATCTACGAGGCCGACCTGAGGGGTCCCACCGCCGTCCTTTTCGGAAACGAGGCCGCGGGTCTGGCGGAAGAGGCTCTCGCGCTCGCGGACGACACGGTCCGCGTGCCGATCGCCGGCAGGGTCGAGAGCCTGAACCTGGCTGCCGCGGCGACCGTCGTGCTCTTCGAGGCGGCGCGACAGCGCGACAGCCGCACGCCAAACGTCTTCCGCTGAGGTGCGGTCGGTAGACTACCCAACCACCATGGCCGGCCAGCCCAACGCCGATGAGGCTCTACGAACGCTCGATGAGGAGCTCGAGCGCGGTCGGAAGGCAATAGGAGAAGCGAGCTCGCTCGATGAGCTTCGAGCAGCTGAGACCGCCGTGCTCGGCCGCAGCTCACCGTTTTCGGGAGTGCAGCGGAGCCTCGGTACGCTGCCGGAGGATGTTCGCAGAAAGGTCGGGCACAGGACCAACGAGGTGCGAGAGGCCCTCCGAGGCCTCCTCGAGGAGCGCCGGGCGGCCCTGGAGGCCGAGCGAGAGAACGCCCTCCTAACGGCAGATCGCATCGATGTGACACTCCCGGGCCGCCGGCCACGCGCGGGGTCTCTCCATCCCTTGGTCGCGGTCGAATACCGGATAGTCGACGTATTCACCCGCATGGGCTATCGGGTAGTCGAGGGCCCCGAGGTGGAGACCGACTGGTACAACTTCCAGGCCCTGAACATCCCTCCCGACCACCCCGCTAGGTCCGAGAGGGACACCGTCTTTCTCGACGTGCCGGGCCACACGGATCTGTTGCTCCGAACCGAGACCTCCGCCATGCAGATCCGCATCATGGAGACGCAGCAGCCACCTGTCTACGTCATCGCGCCTGGCCGTGTCTTCCGGCAGGACACGCCCGACCCCACTCACACGCCGGTCTTCCATCAGGTCGAGGGCCTTGCCGTGGACGAGGGGATCACGATGGCCGATCTGAAGGGGACACTCGCAGCCTTCGCTCGAGCCCTCTTCGGCGAGGCCACTAAGGTGCGCTTCATCCCCGACTTCTTCCCCTTCGTCGAGCCTGGGGTCGAGCTGGGCGTCACGTGTTTCGTCTGTGGCGGTAGCGGGTGCCGGACCTGCAAGAACGAAGGGTGGATAGAGCTGCTCGGAGCCGGGATGGTCCACCCGAACGTTCTCACGAGCGTCGGGTACGACCCTGAGCGTTACACAGGCTTCGCTTTCGGGATGGGGATCGAGCGCGTGGCCATGCTGGCCTACGGCGTTTCCGACATCCGGCTGTTCTTCGATAACGACATCCGATTCCTCGAGCAGTTCGAAGGGGTGGGATGAGGCTGTGAGGGTCGTGCTTTCCTGGCTGCGGGAACTCTGTCCGACGGAGCTGTCGGCGGAAGATATCGCTGAGCGGCTGACCACCCAGGGAGTGAAGGTCGAGTCGATCATCCGGCCTTGGGAGCGCCTCTCCGGGGTACTGGTTGCAAGGGTGCTGGAGGTCCGGGACCACCCCAACTCCGACAAGCTCTGTCTGACGCGTGTGAGTTACGGCTCCGGCGAGCGGGAGCTGGTAGTGGGTGTCAGGAACATGCGGGAGGGAGATCTCGTGCCACTCGCCGGACCGGGGGCAACGGTCCCGGGACTGCCCGAACCGCTCGCCACTCTCAAGCTCCGGGGGGTGGTCTCGGACGGCATGCTGTGCTCCGGGCGCGAGCTCGGAATATCGGGGGACCACCTTGGAATTCTGATCCTTCCCCCCGAATCTACGGTCGGCGCCGACTTCAAGAGCGAATATGGGCTCGACGAGGCGGTCTTCGACATCGAGGTCAAGTCGAATCGCCCCGACCTGTTGTCGGTCGCCGGCGTGGCCAGGGAGGTGGCGGCGGCCACCGGCACCCCTTTCTCGCTCGGCGCCATAGACCCTGCGGAGGCCGGGGAGAAGGCGGACGAGGCGGCCACCGTGGATGTCGTCGATCTGGGGAGGTGCCCAAGGTACCTCGCTCGGGTCCTCCGGGGCGTGTCTATCGGGCCGTCGCCTGTTCGCGTACAGGCCCGCCTGATGGCCTCGGGGATGCGGCCCCTTTCCAACGTTGTGGACGCCACTAACTATGTGATGCTCGAGATGGGCCAGCCACTGCACGCGTTCGACCTTGACCGCCTCGAGGGCGGGGCCGTGATCGTCCGCAGGGCCATTGGGGCCGAGACCATAGTCACGCTCGATGAAGTCCCGCGTTTGCTCACTGAGGAGGACCTTGTAATCGCGGACAGGGCCAAGGAAATCGCCATCGCCGGAATAATGGGCTCGGCGTCGGCAGAGGTGTCCCACACGACGAGCGACGTGCTGATCGAGAGCGCGCACTTCCAGCCGCGCGGCGTGCTGCGAACGGCCCGAAGACTCGGGCTCCGGACCGAGGCGTCAATTCGCTTCGAAAGAGGCACGGACCCGGAGGCGGTGGATTGGGCCGCCGACAGGTCCGCCAGGCTCATGGCCGAGTGGGCGGGAGGAACAGTACTCGCCGGTCGGGTGGGGGTCGGGGGGGCCCCGGAGCGACGACGCGTCTCCGTTCGGGCCGACCGAGCGTCTCTCGTCCTGGGCTACCGGGTAACGCCGCAGGATGTCCGATTGGCGCTCGAGCGTCTAGGGCTCGGTCCATCGGAACCGACGGGCGAGCCGCCTGTGGTGGAGGCGGAAATCCCAGGGTACAGGTGGGATCTCCAGCGCGAGGAAGACCTCATAGAGGAGGTGGCCAGATTCCATGGCTACGACCGGGTCCCGATCACCCTGCCGGCCGTACGCCAGGCCGGAGGAGCCGTCCATCCCTACGAGCGGAGGCGCCGGATCCGCGAGGCCCTGTCCCAGGCGGGTCTCCGCGAGGCGCTCTCCTATTCGTTCGCCTCGCCCACCGATCTCGAGCTGATGGACTTTGAGGTGTCGGACGCCGTGCGGGTGGCGAACCCCCTTGCCTCAGACCAGGAGTTCCTGCGGACA
>Ga0210378_10001990_pt1 | contig 10532 bp, 6 predicted proteins | sample PLM1_60_b1redo_FD_155465 | JGI IMG/M metagenome (GOLD analysis project Ga0210378, IMG submission 155465) | Groundwater sediment microbial communities from an aquifer in East River, Colorado, USA - PLM1_60_b1 redo | ecosystem: Environmental > Terrestrial > Soil > Riparian zone | place: USA: East... | reverse complement strand
CCGGTACAACGGCGACCTCCTCGACGGCCGCCTCGACCGCATACTGCCGGGCTTCTCGAGCATCAACTACGCCCAGGCGATCGACAAGAGCCACTACCACGGACTCGCCTTCGGCTTGAGGGCGAATCGGAAGGACCTCAACCTCGGTTTCGCGTACACGCTGGGCAAAGCCATCGACCGGTCGAGCACGGCGACTCCACCGCAGCGGCCCGACGCCTACGGGCCGAACGACCAGGATGAAGGCCCGTCCGACTTCGACGTCCGCCACAAGGTGGCCGCTTCGCTGACCTGGAGCCTCCCGGGTCCGAGCTCGGGCGCCGCTAAAGCCATCCTGGGCGGCTGGCAGATCGGCGCGGGGCTGGTGGCGCAGACCGGCACCCCGTATTCGGTCGTCTGCCAACGCGGTTTCATCCCGGTCCGCAATGCCGCGGGGGCCATCGTCGGCAACAGTGGCTGCGACTACAACGCCGACGGCACCAACTACGACCGGCCCAACACGCCGTCGTTCGGGGACTCGAAGGGCGGCTCGAATGACGACTTCGTGAACGGCATCTTCACCGTCGCGGACTTCCCGGTGCCGGGGCTGGGCCAGAACGGCACGCTGGGCCGCAACACGTTCCGCGGCCCGCGCTACTTCAACGTGGACGTCGCGCTGGTCAAGTCCGTGCACATCCCGGGGATCACGAGCAAGGGCGCCGACCTGCAGCTCCGGTTGGAGTCCTTCAACGTCTTAGACACCGTGAACCTGATCAACCCGGCCAACGACCTGTCGAACGCGCTCTTCGGCAAGTCGACGGGGGCGCTGCCGGGAAGAATCATCCAATTGGCGGCGCGTTTCCAGTTCTAGGCGTATTAAGGGGAGGGACACTGCGCCGTGTCCCTCCCCTCACCCCACCCTGCTCGTCCGCGGGCGAATCTCGCTGCGCTCGCAGCCCGTTCCCGCTGGCCGGCTGTCGCGGACACCGTCGCGGACGGTAAGATCGAGCGGTGACGACCCCGCCCGCGATCGCCGCCGAGTGCGGCGCAACCTCGTACGATTGCGCCCTGTTCTACGTCGGCCGCCATGAGTTCGCGGCCGCGATCCGCTACCTCGACCAGCAGCTCGCGGCGGCGCCCCGGGACCTGAAGGCCCTCAACCTCCTCGGCATCGCGCTCACCGGCGCCGGCAAGCGGGACGCCGCCAACGAGCGCTTCCGTGCGGCCCTCGCCATCGACCCCGCCTTCTACCCCGCCCTCAAGAACCTCGCCATCAACGAGTACGACGCCGGGCGCCACGCCGCCGCGCGCGGCCATTTCGAGCAGGTCTTGACGCTCGCGCCCACCGACGAGATCGCAAACCTCTACCTGGCGGAGATCCACTACGGCGCGAAGCGTCGCGCCCCCGCGCTCGTGCACTACGAGAAGAGCGGCCGCCGGTTCGCCCAGGATCCCCGGTGGACCCTTCACTATGGCCGCTCCCTGCTCGACGCCGGCCGGACGAAGCAGGCCGTCTCGGTGTTGGACCAGATCCCGGAGGCGGACGGGGCGAGCCTCTTCGAGGCGGGCGTGGCCTTCGGCCAGGCGGGGGCGCACGCGGAGGCCGCCCGATTCTTCGGCGCCGCGCGGAAGAGCTACAAAGACGCGTACGCCGCTGGTTTCAACGAGGCCCTGATGCGCATCGAGGCCGGCGACAACGAGGGCGCCATCCGGGTGGCGCAGGAGCTGATCGCCGAAGGCGTGAGACCCGCGGACGCGAAAATGACGCCGCCCGCCGAGCTGTACAACCTGGTCTCGCGCGCCTACGAGGGCGCGGGCCGCATCCAGGAGGCCTACGACGCGCTGCGCCAGGCCACGCGGCTCGAGCCCAAGGCGCCGGAGAACTACGTCGACCTCGCGATGATCTGCGTGGAGCACGGCAACTTCGACCTCGGCCTGGAGATCGTGGACATCGGCCTGCGCCAGCTCCCGAACTCGTGGGTGCTCTACCTCCAGCGCGGCGTGCTCCTGGCGATGAAGGGGCTCATGAGCGAGGCGGAGAAGGCGTTCGAGACCGCGCGGCGGCTCGCGCCGGAACAGAACGTCCCGTACGCGGCACTCGGCATGGCCTGGATCCAGACCGGGCAGACGGAGAAGGCCGTCGAGGTGCTGCGCGGCGAGCTGCCGCGCCGCAAGGACCACGTCGTGCCGTACATCTTCGCGGTGGCGCTGCTGCGCTCGGGGGTGGAGCCGGCGTCGCCCGGGGGCGCCGAGGGAGTCGCGGCCCTGCGTGCCTCGATCGAGGCGAATCCGCGGTTCGCTCCCGCACGCGCGGAGCTGGGCCGGCTCCTGCTCAAGAGAGACCGGGTCGACCTCGCCATCCCGGAGCTCGAGAAGGCGGCCGAGCTCGACCCGGACAGCACGCCCGCCCTATACGCGCTGTCCCAGGCGTACCGGCGGAAGGGCGACGTCGCCCGCGCCCAGGAGCTGCTGGCACGCGTCAGCAAGCTGAACGCGCAAGAGCGCGGGGACGACCCGGACGGTGAGCTGAGGCGCGCGGTCGTCCGGATCGTGAGGGAAGGCACAGCCCCGCCGCGAAAACCTCCCGGAGAGCAGTGATGGGGGCCGCGGTTCTCTGCCTGCTGCTCGCGGCACCCGCCCAAGGCCGCGAGCGCGGCATCGCTCTTCTCGAGAAGGGGGACGTGCCGGCGGCGTTGGCGGAGCTGCGGGCAGCCGTGGCCACAAGCCCGTCCGATGCCGTCGCCCACGACTATCTCGGCGTCGCGTTGGGCGAGTCGGGGCAGACCGACGCCGCCGCCACGGCATTCCGCGAGGCGATCCGCCTCGACCCCCGGCGCGCCGAGGCCCACTTCCATCTCGGCGTGGTCCTGGACCGCCTCGGCCGCGCCCAGGAGGCCGTCGCGGCGTACGAATCGGCGTTGCGCCTGCAGCCCGACTCGGTGGAGGCGCGCTTCGGGCTGAGCGTGGTCTCGGCGAAGCTCGGCGACCTCGACGGAACCATCCGGCTGCTCCGGGAGGTGACCGAGCGGGCGCCGCGCCTTCCCGACGCCCGCTACGACCTCGGCGTTCATCTCCGGAACCGATACCGCGCGGGCCGAGGGCCGAAGCGGCCGGCCGACCTCGACGACGCGGAGCGCGAGCTGAGGAAGGCGGTCGCGCTGGATGGCACGCGGGCCAAATACCGCCTCGCGCTCGGCCAGCTCCTGGCGGAGCGGCAGCGCCTGGACGAAGCCGTCCGCGAGCTGCGGGGGGCGGCGGCGCTGGCCGGCCCCGACCCGGCATACGCGTACGACCTCGGGCTCGCCCTGCGGTTGCAAGGCGACCTGGAGGGCGCCGAAGCGCAGCTCCGCGCCGCGATCGCCGGCGACCCGAGGCACGCCGACGCCCGGCGCGCCCTCGGCCTGATCCTGCGCCAGAAGGGAGATCTCGAGGGGGCGGCGCGCGAGCTGCGGCTCTCGGTGACCGAGCGTCCCGACGATGCGCAGGCCCACAACGTCCTGGGGAGCGTCCTCCTCAAGCTCGGCGATCTCGACGGCGCGATCGCGGAGTTCCGGCAGGCGGCGCGGCTCGATCCCGGCCTGACCGAAGCGCGCGTCAACCTCGCCCAGGCCCTGATGAAGGCGGGCCGGGCGGACGACGCGCGGGCGGCGCTCGCCGACGTGCAACAGATGAAGGAGCGCGAGACCGCCCTCGGGCGGGCCATGGTCCTCGTCGAGATGGCGGCCACGCAGCTCGAGAAGGGCGATGCGCTGGCGGCCGTCGCGAGCCTCCGCGACGCCGTCGCGGCGTCCCCCGACTTCGCCGAGGCCCACTACCAGCTCGGCCTCGCGCTGCGGCGCGCGTCATCCGGGGGCGCATCCGGCGAGATCGAAGACGCCCTGCTGCGCGCCGTGCAGCTCGACCCCGGCCACGCGCTCGCCCGCTTCGAGTGGGCGCGGCGGCTCGCGGCGCACGGCGACATGGTGGGGGCCGTGGATCAGTTCCGCAAGGCCGTCGCGCTGCGGCCCAGCCTCGTCGACGGCCACCGGGAGCTGGCGCGGATGGCGAGGGCGTCGGGCGACTGGACGACGGTGGCGGCGGAGTTGCGGGCCGTTCTCGCGTGGGAGCCGCACGACGCTCGGGCCCGGGAAGAGCTGGCGGCCGCGATCGGGAAGCTCGATCCGAAGCGCGCGGCCCCGCGGAGCCGATGAAGCCGCCCGAATCATCCTCCGGCGAGCGGCCGGCGGCGTCATCGAGCCAGATGGCCGTGCGGATCGCATACCCCGTTCCGTCGCGCGACAGGTAGTCAGTCGAACACAGCCGTCTTGTTGCCGTAGACGAGGACGCCGTGGCGCAGATGAAGGTCCACGGCGCGGGCCAGCACCACCTTCTCGAGATCGCGCCCTCTTCGCAGCAGGTCCTCGACGGAGTCCCGATGGGAGACGCGCGTCACGTCCTGCTCGATGATCGGCCCCTGGTCCAGGTCGCGGGTCACGTAGTGCGCGGTGGCTCCGATCGCCTTCACGCCTCGCTCGTAGGCCTGGTGGTAGGAGCGGGCGCCGATGAACGCGGGCAGGAAGGAATGGTGGATGTTGATGATCCGGTGCGGGTAGACCTCCAGGACGCGCGGTCCGAGCACCTGCATGTAGCGGGCGAGGACCACGAGCTCGATGCGCTCCTCCTCGAGCAGGGCCAGCAGCCGGGTCTCGGACGCGGTTCGCGTCTCCGGCGTGACCGGCACGTGCTCGTAACGGGCGCCGAAGCCCTCCGCGACCGGTCGCAGGTCCGGATGGTTGCTGACGACGAGCGGCAACTCGGCCTGAAATTCCCCGACCTTCTGCCGCCAGAGCAGGTCATGAAGACAGTGGCCGAGCCGGGAGACCAGGATGGCGATGCGCGCGACCTGATCGGTGAAGCGCAGGTCCCATCGCATCCCGAAGCGCGCGGCGATGGGCCGAAACCGTTCCGCGATCTCGTCCCGGCCCAGGGCAAAGCCCTCCAGATCCCACTCGACCCGCTGCACGAAGATCCCGTTCTCCATGTCCGTGTGCTGGTCCGCCCCGATGATGTTGCCGCCGTTGCGGTACACGAACTCCGACACGGAGAACACCAGCCCTCTCTGGTCGGAACACGAGAGGAGCAGGACGGCCCGCACGCCCATGGGCGGGAGTATAGAGCGTCGGGCGTTACGGTGCGGCGCGCGCCGGCACCGTCCAGTAGTAGACGGGCCACGAGCGGCCGCCCGGCGAGACCGTGACGACCTTATCGGGCTTCCAATCCCCCATGTGGTGCATGTACGAGACGATGCGCGTGCCGGGCCTGAGCTCGCGCAACAGCTTCGGGCGCACCCTCAAGTTGATCTCGGGCCACAGGAACAGGGTGACGACGGTCGCGTTTGCCACCTCGGTCTCGAACAGGTCTTCGGTCCGGAACGTGATGCGAGCGCCCACGCCGGCCCTCCGCGCGTTCCGGGTGCTTTCCTCGATGCGCTCGGGGTCGATGTCGACGCACACGCCGCGCGCGCCGTAAGTCTTCACGGCGGCGATGACGATGCGACCGTCGCCGCAGCCCAGGTCGTAGACCACGTCGCGGGCGCCCACACCGGCCAGACGCAACATCACCGAGACCACCTCGGAGGGTGTCGGCTCGTAGGGAACGTCGGGCGTTCGCGCCGGCGCCGCGGCCGGCGCCGCGGCGCTGGCGCCCTGCTTGAGCGCCACCACCCGGTTGGCGGGTCCGCCGGGGAACGTCTCCGTTTCGCCCCCGGGCCACCGGACCTCGATGCGGTCGTAGCGGCCGTCGTCGGCGAGGCCGAAGTGCAGCCGGGGGTCGTTCTGGGAGACGAAGCCCGAGCCCGTCTGGACCTCGCCCGAGAGCCGCCGGCCCCGCGCGTGGACGTACACGCGGGCGCCGACGGCATCGCGGTTGGACTTCACCCCCTCGCACCGCACCAGGAGCCAGTTCTTTCGCGGTCCGAAGTTCTTGAGGAGGCTCGGGCGGCCGCCCAGGTTGCTGATCACCACCTCGAGCGAGCCGTCGCCGTCGAGGTCCCCCGCCGCCGAGCCCCGCGACGACCACGCCTCGGCGATGCCGGGCCCGGCGCTCTTCGAGAGGTCCTTGAACTTCCCTCCGCCCACGTTCCAGTAGAACAGGCGTGGCTGGCGGAAGCGCAGCTCCGGCTTCTGCTCCACCTCCGGGTAGACGTGGCCGTTGATCATCAGGAGGTCCCGGCGGCCGTCGTGATCGGCATCGAGGAGGTGGACTCCCCAGCCCACGTATTGCGTGTAGCCGCCGAGGCCGGACTCGAAGACGCGGTCCTCGAAGGTGCCGTCGCCGTAGTTGTGGTAGAGGTTCGGCACGTCGTCGCTGAAGTTCGTCTTCACGATGTCGAAGAAGCCGTCCTCGTCGTAGTCGCCCACGGCGACGCCCATGCCCCCCTGCTCCTGGCCGTTCTCGTTCAGGGCCACGCCGGCGAGGAGTCCCATCTCCTCGAACGTGCCGTCGCGCCGGTTCTGGTAGAGCAGGCTGGGCGTCGAATCGCACGCCACGTACAGGTCCGGGTAGCCGTCGCCGTCGAAGTCCGAAGCGACCACGCTGAAGGCGTAGCACGACTTCGCCTTCTCGACGCCGCTCGGGGCCGAAACGTCCTTGAAGCGCCCCTGCCCCTCGTTGTGGAACAGGACGTTGCGCGTGAACGGCAGCCCGCGCGGCCCGCACATGACGGGGATGCCCTTCCACAGGCAGTAGCCGCCCGCGCCCGGCTCCGGCACCTTCGCCCGGTCGAACTCCAGGTAGCCGGTGACGACGAGGTCCAGCTTCCCGTCGAGGTCGTAGTCGAACCAGGAGCAGCCCGTGTCCCAGCGCACGGCGTCCCGGCTCACCCCGGCGGCGGCGGTGACGTCCTGGAACCCGGCACCCTCGTTGCGGTAGAGGACGCTGTGGCCGTAGTGCGCCACGAACAGGTCGGTGTCCCCGTCGTTGTCGTAGTCGGCGGCGCAGACGCCCTGGCCCCAGCCCGCCCGCCCGAGGCCGGCGGCCGCGGTCACGTCCTGGAACCGCAGCTGGCCCTGGTTGCGGTAAAGGTGGCTCGTCGAATTTCCCCCTGTGCCGTCTCCGTCCAGCGTGGTCCCGCTGGGCAGGAACACGTCCATCAGCCCGTCGCCGTCGTAGTCGAAGATGGCCACGCCGCTGCCGGTCGTCTCGAGGATGTACTTCTTGCGGTCCTCGCCGCCGGACACGTGGAGGGCGGTGAGACCCGCCTCCACCGCGACGTCGCGGTAGTCCACCGTGATCGGGGGTAGGGTGGTCTCGATGGCGGGCACGCGCCGCTGCGGGCGCGTGGGGCTGGCCATTCCCTGGAACGCCTCTATCGCGGCGGCGCCGGAGAGGATGAGGGCCAGCCCGAGCGCGGGCGCCGGACGCTTCAAGCCGGCAGCAGCTCCTTGATCCTCACCGGACGGCCCTCGTCACCGCTCTTGAGCGCCGCGATGCCGGTCAGGCAGGCCATCGCCCCCGCCCGGGAATCGGGCAGCCGCATGTGCTCGGGCACGGAGACGTTGCGGAAGATGAGATCGCGCAGCCGGTCGTCCCCGCCGCCGTGGCCGCCCTCGCCCTTCGGGATGTCGATCTTCACGCGCTTGCCGAAGTTGCGCACGACGTGGATCTCGGTCTCCTCACCCGGGTCCCAGGGCTGGCGCTCGTAATCGCGCACCTCGAGGCGCCCCTTGGTCCCGTTGAACGCGAGGTGGTAGCCCTCGAGCGGCATGAACGTGTTCAGCGAGTAGCTCATGTTGACGCCGTTCGAGTAGCGAACGACGGCGTTCATCGTGTCGGGGATGTTCACGTCCTCGCGGAACACGCAGCCGTCTCGCAGGTAGCCGTCGGCCTTCTCGGGGCCCACGTAGAGCTCGACGAGCTCCGGCTTCGTGTTTATGTCCCAGAAGAAGGGGCACTGCGCTTTGTGCGGGCAGGGGCGGCAGTTCGTCGATCGGAACGGGCCCTTCCGGCCGTAGTGGCGCAGGCTGTTCGTGGCCGTCACGACCTCCGGCTCGGCGCCGAGCCACCAGTTGATCAGGTCGAAGTGGTGGGACGCCTTGTGCACCCAGAGCGACCCGCCCTTCTCCCGGAGCCGGTGCCACCGGCGGAAGTAGTCGGCGCCGTGCTGGGTGTCGAGGTACCAGGAGAAGTCGACCGACGACACGTCGCCGATCTCGCCTCCCAGGAGCAGCTCCTTGATCTTCTGGTGCTTCGGGGCGTAGCGATAGTTGAAGGTCACGATCACGCGGCGGCCGGTCCGCTTCTCCGCGTCGAGGACGGTCCGGCACTGGGCGTCGTTGATGATCATCGGCTTCTCGGTGATGACGTCGACGCCGCGCTCGAGCGCCTGTACGATGCACTCGGCGTGCGTGGTGTCGACCGTCGTCACGATCAGCGCGTCGGGCTTCACCGCGGAGAGCATCTCGTCGAGCCGGGTGAACGTCGGGCACGACACGCCCAGCTTCCGCTTGCCCACCTCCACCCGCAGCGGGTTGACGTCGCACAGGCCCACGAACTCGACCACGTCGCCGTAGCGCTGGACGACGTCCCGCCCCCACATGGTGGTGCCGCGGATGCCGGTGCCCACGAGCGCATAGCGCCGGCGGCCGCGGACGGGCTCGGCCCCGGCCGGACCGGGGATGACGGACGCGGCCGCGGCGGCTCCGGCCGCGGCCATGAACTCACGCCGGCTGAGCTTCTTCACTTGCCCGCGACCGAGGGCTTGGCCCGCACGGCCGCGACCCGGGACGGCGAGATCGGAGCCGCGGGCCCGCCGAACTGCCGGCGGACGTAAGTGACGACGGCCGCGACCTCGGCGTCGCTGAGGGCGGATAGCTCGGGCATCGCGTTCGTGTACTTCTTGCGGTTGGCGGGCAGGACGGTGGCCGGCCCGCGCAGGATGAGGTCGACGAACGTGCGGGGATCGCCCTTCACCACCGCGCTGCGGGTCAGGTCGGGTTGCATGTTGGGAACGCCCCTGCCGTCGGCCATGTGGCACACGGCGCAGGTCTGCTTGTAGACCGCCGCGCCCGGACCGGTCGCCGCGGCGGCGGCCTTCGCCGGCGTCGGCGCCGCCGCGGAGGCTCGCGCAGCGGGCTTCTCGCCGGTGTAGATGATCCGCCAGATCCGGCCCTTCTCCGTGTCGGTGACGTAGAGCGAGCCGTCGGGCCCGACGGCCACGCCGCAGGGCCGGTAGCGCGCGTCGCTGGGGTTCGTGAACTCGTCACGGCCCGGGAAGCCGCTGGCGAAGTCCTCGTAGCCGCCGCTGGGCATGCCCTTGGCGTCAAAGGGCACGAAGGCGACGTTGTAGCCCTTCTGCGGCCGGGGCGCCCGGTTCCACGAGCCGTGGAAGGCGACGAACGCGCCGCCGCGGTACTTCGCGGGGAACTGGTCGCCGTTATAGAGGGTCATCTGCATCGGTGCCCAGTGGGCGGGAAACGCGACGATCGGGTCCGGGAACTTCCCGGCCTCGGCGCGCTTCTGGTTGTCCCCGCCGTACTCCGGCGCCAGCATCCGCGCCTTCTTGATCGGGTCGTAGTAGGTCGTGGGCCAGCCGAAGTTGCTCCCCTCGCGCAGCACCTGCATCTCCTCGGACGGGTTCTCCGCGTTGGCGTCATCGTTGTAATGGACCGGGTCGACGGTGCTCAGGTTGTCCCGTCCGTTCATCACCGTGAAGAAGGTCTTCGACACCGGGTTCCAGGCGATCGCCATGATGTGGCGGTGGCCGGTCGAGTAGTGGAATCCGTCGGCCTGCGTCTGGTTCGGCTTCGCGGCGTCGAAGCGCCAGAAGCCGCCGTACTTCTTCAGGAACTCCGTGGGGTCCTTGCCCTTCGCGCCCTTCGCCCGGTCGGGGTCGCCCAGCGAGTTGGAAGGCGAGCCGATCTCGACGTACAGCCGCCCGGCGTCGTCGAAGGCGAAGGCCTTGGAGTTGTGCTGGTTCTCGTCGGGCAGCCCGGCGACGATCGTCTCCTGCGCTCCGCTCGGGGAGAGCTGGCCGGGGGTTAGCTTGTAACGGTAGACCGTGGTGGTCGACGAGTGGTAGAGCCAGCCGTCGCGCACGACGATGCCCGTTCCCCCGCCCCCGCCGAACGACTCGGTCACGTCGGCGCGGCCGTCGCCGCTCGTGTCGCGCAGGGCGATGATTCCGGCCTTCCGCGTCTTGGCATAGATGTCCCCGTTGGGGGCGACGGCCAGGTGCCGCAGCGGCCCGAGGTCGTCGGCCACCACGAGCGCGCGGAAGCCGGCCGGCAGCTTGATGTCGCCGTCGTCGGCGTCGGGCTTGGGGGGCGCGGAATAGGCCGACGCGGCGCAGAGGCCCGCGAGCACGAGTGCCGGCAGCAACCGCCGCAAGACAGGAGAGAATCCCAGCGAGGAGGTTGTCATCGTGCCCATATATGATATGTGACTCAAGCCGTCAATAGCTTGAGTAAACGCGCCGTTACGTCGATCTACTCGACACGCAGCGATGCAGGAGGGGATTCGGCCTGTCGTTTGGGTCAGCTACAAGAACGAGCGGTGCGCTTCGTGTGGGGCCAGCCTGG
>Ga0210378_10001989_pt1 | contig 10532 bp, 11 predicted proteins | sample PLM1_60_b1redo_FD_155465 | JGI IMG/M metagenome (GOLD analysis project Ga0210378, IMG submission 155465) | Groundwater sediment microbial communities from an aquifer in East River, Colorado, USA - PLM1_60_b1 redo | ecosystem: Environmental > Terrestrial > Soil > Riparian zone | place: USA: East... | reverse complement strand
TGAGGCGTTCCAGCCGGATGGCCAGGTCGTCGTCGAGCGTCACCGTGGTACGCATCAACGCATCTTAACAGAACAAGATGCCATGATGCGCGTCGTGCTGATCTGATAGTCTGATACAGTGAGGGAGATCAGTGCGACGGAGGCCAGCCGCAACTTCTCGAAGCTGCTGGACGAGGTACAGAAGGGCACGACCTTCACCATCGTCCGCGGCGGCGAGCCGATTGCCACCGTGACCCCGGTCAGGGGTCACACCGGAGCAGAGTTCACGGAGCTGTTGCGCCGGCTCGGACCGCAGCCGGAGCTCGCCGACGCCATCGAGGAAGGCAAGCGCTTCGTGCTCGATCAGCAGCCTCGGTACATCGATGGCCCGTGACATCGTCCTGGACACCGGCGTGATAGTCGGGTTGCAACGCGGCCAGCTCCAACCTGCTGACGCCTACCAGCCCGACGACCAACTCGCGATCTCCGTTGTCACGGCGACCGAACTCCTGGTCGGACCGGAACTCGCCGCGAGCCATCTCGCCGCACAGTTACGGCACGCCGCCGAGGCGAGCCTCAACAGCCTCTACGTTCTGGACTACGACCTACGAGTCGCGCGGGTGCACGCCCTGCTGATCGCACATGCGCGCCGAGCGGGCGAACCCCGCGGCGCGTTCGATCTGGCCATTGCGGCCACCGCCGTGGCGCACCGGCGGGTGCTCGTCACCACCGACGCCCGCGCCTCGTTCGCCGATCTTCCAGGCCTGGACGTCAAGGTGGTCGGCCGGCAGTCGAGCTAGCCCATTTCGGCCTGGGGTCGATACCACTGCAGGCGCACCCGGTCGCCGCGAGCCAGCACGATCACCCCGACCGCTACGGTCCGATCAGGCAGCAGCACCTGGCACGGGTAGCTGATGATCTTCACCGATACGCCCTTGGGCATGCCGAGTGTCGTGCGCTCGGCGGGGGTCGGCATCTTGCTCTGCTCTTCCAGGACTTCCGACGTCACGGTGTGCCCGAGCAGGGCGAGCTGCCCGACCTCGACGTCCTGCCAACCCTCGTCGTCGACGGCCAGGTCGACCGGCAGGTAGGAGGTCGACGTGAGGATGGGCTCGCCGTCGATAGCCAGCTTCATGACCCGCTCGACCATCCTGGCGCCGGGTTCGAGACCGAGCAGCGCGGCGAACCGTCGCGGCACGGCCACCGCGGCCTGGCTCCACTCACGTCGTTCCGTGCCGGCTGTCTGGCCTCGAACGAACGACAGCGGCGGCTCGGCCACCCGATCGGTCAGGTTGTCAGCCTGCGTCTGATGCAGCTTGATGACGAGCCGGTAGGCCGGCTCGCGGTTGGACACCCGCGACGGCCTGCCCTGACCCTTCTCGATCAAACCCTCCCCCACCAGAACGTCGACCGCGCGGCGCAGGGTGGTCACGGACACGCCGTGCTCCGCCGCCAGATCGCGCTCACTCGGCAGCGGGTGACGGTCCTCCCACTCTCCCGACAGGATCAGCTCGCGGAGCTTGTCGGCCACCCGCTTCGTCTTCTTGGCCTCCGCCAACCTGTCAGCGGCCACGCTGTGCCCCGTGAGGTGGCGGAGCTTGACCTGACCGGCCGGCGGAGCCTATATTATTGCAATAAGTATGTGGCCCTGGCCAGCGCCGCCGGCCGCCCAGGGCGGAGGCAGCCAGCTCGGCCTGCCGGCTATCGGAAACCCCGACCGCACTAGCCCGAATGACTGAACCTTGGCGGAGTTGTTGCAATAAGTGTTCGAAGAGCGGCACCATTGGTCTCGCACAGATCGAGATCGGCTTGCCGTGACGGTTAGGTGGTCTCACCTGGGCAGTCATGTCACCAAAGGGGTGTTGGGCGGCCGAAAAGGCCGCAGTGCCAACCAACACTAGCCACGTCCAATGCAAGTGCCCGGGCGGGTTACCACCCCGCTCGGGCACTTGGTGTGCTTACCATACTTGTTGCGATGAGCTCGCTGCCCATTCACGCCTCGGGTGGCGCGGCCGGGCTTGAGCCTCGTCGGGATGGCGGGCGAGTTCATCGTGGTGGTCGTCGCGACCGCGCGGCACCGACCCTGGTGTTGAACTCGTGCGCGGGCCGCCAAGGCGCGAGCCGGGCGCGCCGCTGGTTACTTGCGGCCCGCTGACAATAGGGCGGCATCGCCGATGAAGGAGGCGACCTCGCTCAGCACGACGGGGTCGCGCAGCAGCCGGCGGTGACCGAGGCCGGTGGTGCTCACCAGGGTGGATTCCGGCCACGTCTCGGCAATCGCGCTGCCGTTGCACCACGGGACCTCGCGGTCGTCGAGGTCGTGCACGACCAGCAGCGGCGGGGTGTCCACCTCGGTGGCGATGCGCGGCACGTCGAGGTCGGCGAGCGTCACGCCGACGCGGCGCTCGACCAGGGCACGGGTGCGCGCCAGCACCCGCGGGCCGAAGCCGAGGCCGCGGACCAGCGCGGCCAGGTGCGGCGCCGGGTTGGCCGGCGGCGAGATGAGCACGAGGCGGTCGGCCTTGAGGCCGGCGCGCACCGCGAGTGCGGTGGCCGGAGCACCCAGCGAGTGGGCGATCACCGCGGCCGGCGGGCCGTGCACGTCGACCACCGCGGCCAGCACCTCGGCCATCTCGACCAGCGTGCCGCGCCGCGGGCCGAGCACGCCTGGGTCGGACTCGCCGTGGCTGAGCGAGTCGAAGGCGATCACCCGGTAGCCGGCCTCGACCAGCGGCTGGACGAAGGCCACGAGCTGCCCGCCCCAGCCACCCCACCCGTGCACCAGGTAGATGGCGCGCCCGTCGCCCCAGCTCTGGCCGCGCACGCTGCGCCCGCCGACGGTGATGACGAACGGCTCGCCGATGGCGGCCGGGCCGCCGTTACGGTCGGGGTGGGGGCTGGGCACGGTGAACCACAGCCGCGCCGCGATCGCGGCGCCAAGCGCCGGGGCCCAGCGTTCGACCGCCGCGGCCACCGTTCGCTTTGCCGTACGATCGATCGTGCTTTTCTTGGTTGACATCGTTACTCCCTCGTGGGTGGCAAGTGGAGCTCAGAGCACCGAACCAGCGCTCACGAGCTGCTGGCGTCGGCGAGCAATCTCTCGAACGCGACGCTGGCCCGCTGCGCCGCCTTGGGGTCGGCAAGCAGCCGGCTGCTCGAGTGGTAGCCGAGCAGCACGCCGTTCAGGTCGCTGGCGAACTGCTCGGGGTCGGCGTCGGCGCGGAAGTGGCCCTCGCGGATCCCGGTGCGGAACACCTGGGCGATGGTGTCCATCCAGTCCCGCTGGCCGCTCACCAGCTCGTCGCGGACCGGGCCCGGCTGGTCGTCCAGCTCCGTCTGGGCTGCTACGAAGAGGCACCCGCCCGGCCGCGAGCCCCACTCCAGCCATCGCTGGAACAGCTCGCGCACCCGCGGCACGCCGCGCGGCATGAGCAGCGCCGGGCGGATCACGGCGTCGACGAACCGCTTCCTGGTGTGCACCAGCACCTCGAGCTGCAGGTGCTCCTTGCTCTTGAAATGCGCGAACAGGCCGCTCTTGGACAGCTCGGTCCGCACCGCAAGCGAGCTGATGGTCAGGCCGGCGAGCCCGACCTGGCTGGCCTGCGTCGCAGCCTCGTCCAGGATGACCTGCCTGGTTGCCTCGCCCTTGCCCATGGGTCCTTTATAGCACGATCGTTCGTTTCATGGCTAGGGCCGGACTGGGCGATGCAGCTCACTGCGTACTTAACCCGAAGGTATCCAGGCGTAGGCTTCCCGCACTCGACTTTGAGCACCCGAACGCCCGGAGGAGCCGTGACCCTGCGACTTGTCCTCGGCCTGCTGATGACCGCGGCGGTGATCGTCCTGGCCGCCAGGCGGGTCCGATGGCTGACCCGGCTGATCCGGTCGGGACAGCCGGCGACCGGACGCACCGGCAACATCGGCGCGCGGGTCAGGGTGCAGGTGGTTGAGGTGTTCGGGCAGAGCCGGCTGCTGCGCTGGTCGCTGCCCGGCCTCGCGCATTTCTTCACGTTCTGGGGTTTCGTCATCCTCGCCACGGTGTACCTGGAGGCCTACGGCACCCTGTTCGACGAGGACTTCCACATCCCGCTGATCGGGCACTGGGCTGTGCTCGGCTTCGTGCAGGACTTCTTCGCGCTGGCGGTGCTGGCGGCGATCGTCACGTTCGCCGTGATGCGGATCTGGCAGGCGCCGGCGCGGCGCGAGCGGGCGTCGCGGTTCTACGGCTCGCACCTCGGCGGCGCTTGGCTGATCCTGTTCATGATCTTCAACGTGATCTGGACGTACCTGCTGTTCCGCGGCTCGGCGGTGAATACGGGCCGGTTCCCGTACTCGTCCGGGGCGTTCGCCTCCGAGCTGGCCGGGTGGGCGCTGCGGCCGCTCGGCGCCTTCGACGTGCTGGAGTCCGTCGGGCTGCTGTTGCACATCGGCGTCATGCTGGGGTTCCTGCTGATCGTGCTGCACTCCAAGCACCTGCACATCGGCCTTGCGCCGCTCAACGTCCTCACCAAGCGGCTGCCGGACGCGCTCGGCCCGCTGCTGCCGATGGAGTCCGCCGGCAAGCCCATCGACTTCGAGGACCCCGACGAGGACGCGGTGTTCGGCCGCGGCAAGGTCGAGGACTTCACCTGGAAGGGCATGCTCGACTTCGCCACCTGCACCGAGTGCGGCCGCTGCCAGTCGCAGTGCCCCGCGTGGAACACCGGCAAGCCGCTGTCGCCCAAGCTCGTGATCATGGACCTGCGCGACCACCTGTTCGCCAAGGCGCCGTACATCCTCGGCGACCGCGAGGCCGCCGCCGACGCGCCGCTCATCGAGACCGCGGGGCGCGAGCACGGGCACGGCGCCGTGCCGGAGTCGGGCTTCGCGCGGGTCCCGGGCTCGGGGCCGGCGCAGGCTTCCCGTCCGCTGGTTGGGACGGCCGAGCAGGGTGGGGTGATCGACCCTGACGTGCTGTGGTCGTGCACGACCTGCGGTGCGTGCGTCGAGCAGTGCCCCGTCGACATCGAGCATGTCGACCACATCGTCGACATGCGCCGCTACCAGGTGATGATCGAGTCGGAGTTCCCGACCGAGCTCGGCGCGCTGTTCAAGAACCTGGAGAACAAGGGCAACCCGTGGGGCCAGAACGCCCGCGACCGGCTGGCGTGGACGTCCGACCTGGGTTTCGAGGTCCCGGTGTTCGACGGTTCTTTGGCGGATGACATCGAGTACCTGTTCTGGGTCGGCTGCGCCGGCGCGTTCGACGACGGCCCGCGCCGCACCACCCGCGCCGTCGCCGAACTGCTGCACATGGCCGGCGTGCGGTTCGTCGTACTCGGCCCCGAGGAGACCTGCACCGGCGACCCCGCGCGGCGCTCCGGCAACGAGTTCCTCTTCCAGATGCTCGCGCAGCAGAACGTCGAGGTGCTCAACGCCGTCTTCGAGCAGCGACCGGCGGGGCGGCGCAAGATCGTCGTCACCTGCCCGCACTGCTTCAACACCCTCGGCCGCGAGTACCCGCAGCTCGGCGGGGTGTACGAGGTCGTGCACCACACGCAACTGCTGAACAAGCTCGTCCGCGAGCGGCGGCTCGTCCCGGTGTCGGCGGTCGCCGAGGACGTCACCTACCACGACCCGTGCTACCTCGGCCGGCACAACAAGGTGTACTCGCCGCCCCGCGAGCTCGTCGCGGCGTCCGGCGCGTCGTTGCGCGAGATGCCCCGGCACGCCGACCGCGCCCTGTGCTGCGGCGCCGGCGGCGCGCGGATGTGGATGGAGGAGCGGATCGGCAAGCGGATCAACCACGAGCGCATCGACGAGGCGCTCGGCACCGCGCCGACGAAGATCGCCACGAGCTGCCCGTTCTGCCGCGTCATGCTCACCGACGGCCTCACCGACCGCAAGAACACCGGGGCCGCCGCCGAGTCCGTCGAGGTCGCCGACGTCGCCCAGCTCCTGCTCACCGCGGTGAAACGCGACAATGGTGTGCCTCCAAGTACCACCATTGCCGGGTAGATGGGCCTTTAACCGCCACCATCACCCCGCCGAAATAGCTCTCCCCGCAGGTCGGCGTCAGCGGCGGGTCTCAGCCCGGTGGAAGTTGAGGTACGCCTTGGACGGCGTCGGCCCACGCTGCCCTTGGTAGCGCGAGCCGGCCTGGGCCGACCCGTACGGGTGCTCCGCCGGGCTGGACAGCCGGAACAGGCACAGCTGCCCGATCTTCATCCCCGGCCACAGCGTGATCGGCAGGTTGGCCACATTGGACAGCTCCAACGTGATGTGCCCGGTGAACCCCGGATCGATGAACCCCGCCGTCGAGTGCGTCAGCAGCCCCAGCCGCCCGAGGCTCGACTTCCCCTCGAGCCGCCCCGCAAGATCGTCCGGCAGCCCCACCCGCTCGAACGTCGACCCCAGCACGAACTCCCCCGGATGCAGCACGAACGGCTCGTCGCCGTTCGCCTCCACCAGCGACGTCAGCTCGTCCTGCTGCAACGACGGGTCGATGTGCGTATACCGGGTGTTGTCGAACACCCGGAAGAACCGGTCCAGCCGCACGTCGATACTCGACGGCTGCAGCATCTTCGAGTCGTACGGATCGACGGTCAGCCGGCCAGCGTCCAGCTCCGCGGTAAGATCGCGATCCGACAGCAGCACGGCGCCACCCTAGCCGTCGCGCCGTGTATGCTCACCGTCGCGTTCGCGGGCGTAGTTCATTGGTAGAACGACAGCTTCCCAAGCTGTAGAGGCGGGTTCGATTCCCGTCGCCCGCTCAGCCCGAAGGCCTAGGTCAGAGGCGGTTTCTCAGAGTCCTGGGCCTGTGTGGTATCGCACGGATTGCCTCACGGTCTCTTCACGTGTCCCATGGGTTCGGCGCTCCGGTGTTGAGCCACTAGCGCACTCAGCCCGTCGGCGATCGCGCGGTCAGCATCACGTGTGGATTAGCCCGCGGTCTCTCCGAGCAGCGCTACCAATGCCGCCCGCTGCTTGCGGTCGAGGATGATCGAGTGCTCCTCGGTGCCGTGGTAGCTGAGCCGGATCAACCCTCTGGGCAGGACCTGCACGATGAGCTGACAGGACGCGCCCTCCCGACAGCCGCGCCACCCGTGCAGCATCACGCCGTCTGGGCGGCGAGCGATCTCGGGTGGCGGGAAGGCCATGGCTGCTCAGCGGCCCCCGGTCGGAACAGGCCAGGCTGGGCCGGCGATGGCATCCCCCGGCACGCCTCGGACCACCGCCCTGCGCACTGCGCCAGCCGACTGCCGAACTCCGCGGCCAACATCGCGCCTTCCGCGGTGTCCCTTGGCGAGAACCACACCGTTGCCAGACGACCCGCGCCCGCCGTACGTGCAGGTGGCGAACCCCCTCCGCGCCGCCATCCTGACCAGGACTTTTCAGCCGGGAGACCGACTGCCGTCCCGCGCCGAGCTGGCCAGGAGGTACAACGTCGCGCCGATGACCGTGCAAAGCGCACTGCGCGAGCTGCGCGACGAAGGCCTGATCGTGTCCCGCCAGGGCAGCGGCGTCTTCGTTCGCGAACGCACCGAACGCCCCGTAGGACTGCGTCCGCACATCGAACGCGCCTTCGAGGCGCCTCGCGTCAGCGTCGACTTCGCCGGCTTCTCCGGCGAGACGCTGCACGGCGTCATGCAAGAGCCGCTCGACAAGATCCGCATCGGCCGTCTCAGGCCAGAGACGATCACCGTGCGGATGCTGCTGCCCGACACCACCCAGCCGATGACCCTGCCGTGTCGGGTCTCGGACCGGGCCGACAGCCCCGAGTTCCGCAAGCGCGCCACCGAGATCCAGCGCCGGCACACCCTCGCTATCGTGGACACCGTCGAGGAGCTGGGCCGGCTCGGCCTGGTCGCCGAGGTCTCCGCGCAAGTCCGCGTGCATCGCGCCGCGCCGCTATTCAAGCTCTACCTGATCAACAACGAGGAAGCCTTCTTCGCTTCTACCCCGTCCGCGAGCACGTGCTATCCCTCGGCGGCCCGGAGCCTGAGCCGATCTACGACCTGATGGGCAAGGACGCCATCCTCTTCCACCACTCCGTCACCGACGACGACACCTCGACCGGATCGCAGTACGTCGACCAGGCCCGCACCTGGTTCGACTCAATGTGGAACACCGTCAGCGCCGACTTCACCCGATGAGGACAGCCGAGAGCGAGTCGGACATCTTGCGCCGCCTCCTCGCCGAGGCCCGCGCCGTCCTGCTGGACTTCGACGGCCCGGTCTGCTCCATCTTCGCCGGCCTCCCTGCCCCGACGATCGCCGCCGAACTGCGCGGCATCCTTGCCGCTTACGGCGCGCCCATGCCGCCGGCGGAGTTGGCCGATGACCCGCACCAGGTCTTATGCCACGCCGCCACCATCTCCCGCGACCTCGCCCACCAGGTCGAGGTCCACCTTGCGGCCCGCGAGATCGAGGCCGCCGCCACTGCAGGCCCTACACCCGGTGGTCACGAGTTCATCCGCGCATGGCACGCCACCGGTCGACCGCTCGCCATTGTCAGCAACAACGCCGAACCCGCCATCCACACCTACCTCGACCGGCACGACCTGGCACCGTGCGTCGACCATGTCGAAGGCCGCGACCCCAGCGACCCGCGGCTGATGAAGCCCCACCCTCACTTGATCAAGATCACCTGTGCAGGCTTGGCGCTCAGCCCGCCGCAGTGCGTCCTCGTCGGCGACTCGATCACCGACGTCGAAGTCGGCAAAGCGACGGGCACACCGGTCATCGCCTACGCCAACAAACCCGGCAAGCCCCTGCGCTTCGCAGCCTGGCAACCCGCCGCGATCGTCTTCGGGATGGTCGAGCTTGAGTCAGCACTGTTCCCGCAAGACGATCTTTGAGCGAGGCGGCAGGGGCCTTTCGGCCGATACCCCCGCTTTTCCTCCAGAGCATCCGACTTGGCAATAGCCGGCCATCCGGGGGCCTCACAGAACGAATTAGGGGGACAGGCCGCGACCTGTCAACGAATTGGATGGACCGGCTAATTTCCGGCTACAGTCCCCCGAATTAGATGAACCAGCTAATTTCCGGCTACAGTTCCGAACTTGAACCGGCTAATTTCCGGCGCTCCTGGATCGCCTGTCGCGCAGTCATCCTTGCAACGCCGAAGTGATCAATCAGCTCCGCTTCAGAATTCCGCTCCCACGACGGCGTACACGTCATCGCCTTGTAATAAGTCGTGAGGCCACGCCATCGATGATTTCGTGAGTCCTGCTGGCTGATCCGATACGGACACGGCCGTTCACGCCATCAGCGCCACATTGAGAGTGCTCCAGCTCAGACGACTCCGGATCGGTTTCATCAAGCGAATCCCAGTTGATATCGATAATGTGATCGCGCTTGAACTTGATTCGATCGCCGTAATCCAGACGTGGTATGCCAACTGGGTCATTGACCAGCCGTAGCTATTCAGCTGGTGTGAGTGCTGGTGGTAGCCATGCGCCGGTGGTGAAGAGTTGACGGAGGGCGTCGAGTTTGTCGAGTCCCCATTTGGTGGCGGTGTCCAGGTAGGACTGGACGATGGCGAAGTCGGTGAGGCCCTGCAGGGTGCGCCAGCAGCCGCCGGAGGTGCGTTGTTGGACTTTGACGGGCCTACATGATCTTTCTGCCTCGTTGTTCGTGAAGGGCACCGAAAGGTCCGTCGCGAACCGCAGGATCATGTCTTCGAACCGTCTGAACCGGGTGATGAGGGTGCGTGCCTTGTCGGCGAGCTTGGTGTGTTGTCCCTGGTTGTCGGTGTCACCTCGGGCGAGGGCGCCTAGGTAGTGGTTGCGGATCTGCTTCAGGATTGTCTCGTCGAGGCGGTCGGCGCCGCGCTCGCGAGCCTGGTGGGCGGCCCGGTTGGCCTGCAGCAGGGTGGTGGCCATCGCCTGCGCCCAGAGTTGACCGTCGGGGTCGGCGTCGGAGATCGACCGCAGGTCCCGGAGTAGATGGGCCCCGCACCAAGCGTGGACGGCTTGCAGGTGCTGGTAGCCGGCGTAGCCATCGCGCACCAGCACCCCGGTGAACTGGGCCAGGACGCCGCCGGCGTCGATGGTCTTGGCGGAGCGGTCCCCGACATGCATGAGCGTGAGGTACTCGGTGCAGGCCACGTGCACGTAGGACAGGGCACCTGCGGCGCGGCCGGGTGTCTCGTCGGCGTGCAGCAGCGGGGCGCTGGTCAGCAGTGTGCGCATGTGGCCGAGGAAGCTCTTTTCCAACCTGCGCGCCGCGCGGCCGCGGATCCCGGCCAGGAACCCGGTGGAGACATCGATCGCGGTCAACGCTTCCAGCAGGTCACGGGCACGGCCGACCGGCAGGTAGTGCGCACAGGTCAACAAGGCGGCCCGGGCCAGCGCCTCTGGGCCGATCCGCACCGGCGAGCCCGCCGCGGCCACCGTGTCGGCGTGCTCGACCGGAACCGCCGCATCATCCCAGCCCGCCGTGGTGACCGCCCCGCAACACGAGCACACCTTCGACACCCGCTGGTACTCGGTGACCTTCGGCGGCGGCGCCGGCCGCACATCGACAACCTGACGCCGCTGACGACCGCACTCCTCGGCTCCAGCCAGCGAG
>Ga0210378_10001988_pt1 | contig 10537 bp, 16 predicted proteins | sample PLM1_60_b1redo_FD_155465 | JGI IMG/M metagenome (GOLD analysis project Ga0210378, IMG submission 155465) | Groundwater sediment microbial communities from an aquifer in East River, Colorado, USA - PLM1_60_b1 redo | ecosystem: Environmental > Terrestrial > Soil > Riparian zone | place: USA: East... | reverse complement strand
TCGTCACGGCCCACACCCCCGCCACGAAGACTGCGATCCCGACGACGCCCGCCGCGATGCGCTGGTTCCGGCGCTTGCGGTCGCGGCGACCGACGAGACGGTCCCACGCTGGCTCGGGCATCTGGAACTGCTGGAACGCCCGCTCGTAGCGCTCGTGCTCGTCGATCATCGCCTTCCCTCCACCGTCGCTCGGGCCGTGGACCTTCCCTTTGTAGCGAGTGCGCGAACCGTCGATGCGCGCACGCCGAGGACCTTGGCGGCCTCCTCCGACGAGTAGCCGAAGTACCCGGTCAGGACGAGCGCCGCTCGCTGATGCGTGGTGAGCGGACGTATCGCACGGACCACCTCATCGCGATCTTCGACGGCCGCGAGGTCGTCACCATGGTCGGCAATCCCCAACGATCTCCTGGCGGCGATCGAGGCCCGGCGCGCTCGGTTGCGGAACACGTTCATCGCGGTCTTGAACAGGAACCCGGCGGGGTCCTCCATCTCGGCCACGCGGTCCCATCGCTCCCAGAGCCGCAGGAAGGCGTCCTGGGTGATCTCCTCGGCCTCCTGCCGGTTCCCGGTGACTAGGCACATGGCCCCGAAGACCTTCGAGCGCTGATCCTCGAAGAAGGACTCGAAGCCCAAGGGTTCAGCCACCGAACCCTCCAATCACTTCCTGGGTGAGGCCCGAAACTGCATCGTGCTGCATGAACACGCGAGGGGCTAGAGTCGCTTACGCAACGCCGGAGATATCTGAGTGGTTGAGCCTAGACCGCCGGCTCGCCGTGCGGCGCGGGCTCTCGGTGCGCCCAGTGGCCAGGCGTGACGCCGAGACCCGACACCCAGTGAACATCCAGACCACACTTCGAGCAGTTGAGGACGAAGTCCTCAAGCTCTCGCTCGAGATCGGCCCTTCACATTGAGGAGCTCTAGGCGCCAGGTCTGCGCCATGCTCACGAGCCGCCTCTTGCGAGGAGGCGCTTCCGCAGGATGAGCGCACCGTACCCGAGCAACAAGCTCATCCCGTCCAGGATCCACCCGCCGTACGCGCCCAGCTCTGGAGTTCCGGCCTGATCCGGAACCCACACATGACCCACGAACGACAGAGCACCAAGGAAGACGAAGATCCAGCCCGCTATGTGGAGCAGCCGCAGGAACCATCTGGGCTTGGGCGCTCCCGGCCGAAGCACCGATTTCTGACCGACGGCCACTCGCGTGTTCACCATGTAGATGACGACGGATTCGAGCACGACGAACGAGACCGCCACGCTGATCCAAGCCACCATCGGGTCATCGATCAGAGCATTGAGGGCGAAACCCGTGACGACTGACCCGATCAGGCCGCCCACGATCGCCGACAGCGTCCTCTTCTGCCGCTCGTCCACTCCGACGAAGTCTATGAGCCGCAGGGACGCGGGTGACCTCATTCACGGATGTCACTTTGGAGCGAAAGCGATATCCAAGAACGCCGCCGGGCCACCTTAGACTGGGGCGATCCGGGTCGACGACACTCGGTCGTGAAGAACGGGGCCCAGCCGGACGATAACGGGAGCATGGTCGATACCCCGCACGAATCCTCTTCTGTGGCGGGCGACGCTCAGCCCGCAAGGCGCATCAGACTCCGCACAGCGACGGTGATCGCTGCAACCCCAGTCGTCGTAGGGCTGTTGATGCTGTCTTCATCGGTGCTCTCTTCATCCGGTCCCGAACCCCTGGATCATGATGTCCCCGAAGCTCAGGAAGTCGCCGAGGCCTTTGCAAAGGCAACGATCGAGACGGGTTGGGATGAGGCGCGGGCATATTTGTCGTCATCCGGTCCTATGGGGGAGTGGGTCGATCGGGATCGTGACTTCTTCGTTGCACATGAGTTTGTCATTACAGGACGCGCGCAATTTGACGAAAAGGTTGGACTCTTGTCGGGTCCCGGATACAAGGTGCCGGCACAGGGGCTCGAAGGGATACGGGATCTCGAAGATGCCGTCTTGATCGAGTGGACGATTGGGGTCGAGTTGGTTGAGGAGGACGGGTCGTGGAAGGTGATTGGCTACGACTACACTGCGGGCCCCACAATCGAAACAGACTAGTCCGTGGTCAGACAGTGGCTTCGACGGCACCGGGTCGGAGCGACGGCGATATCGGTTCGTGACGAAAGAGACACCTCTCCAGTAACGACCGCCACACGCAGACCTCGACCGGCGGATGACCGATTGTCGGATACCGAGGCGCGTCAGCACGTGCCACGATCTGGTTCATGAAGGGCCGATGGAAGCGGGTCGTAGCTGCCTGCCTGGCGGTCATCGGGTGGTGGATCTTCATCCACTTCCTGCCCGACATCTTCGATTGGCCGATGGGCGGGCAGGACTGGAATCCGGTTCCCGGGCCGCCACGCGACACCGCTCTGCTCCTCGGGGCGCTGATGCTCGTTCCTGGGATCGCGCTGACGGCGTTCCTGTTGGTCCGCGCTCGCGCCGTCCTGATCGGCAGCCTAATCGCGCTCGGGACCGCGATGCTCATGAGTGTTGGTGGGTATTTGAGCGACTCGTGGTGTCCGAACCGCTACCTCGACACGTGTCATGGAACGACGGTGATCCAGGCTTTCATCGTCGCCCCGCCGCTCGTTGGAACCGTTCTGTTCGGGATGACGTTCGGACGCCGACGCGGCCTCCGACCGTCATCCGTGAGCTCGGCGGTGCTGGCCGTCATCGTTGTCGCGTCGTTCGTGTATCTTCCGGCTGCAGCCGCGTCCAGTCCCGTCGACGGTGACGCCTTCCACGTCTTGTACTGGCTGTGGCCGCTTGGCGCCATCGCATTCCTCGTCCTTCTTGCGATTCCGGCTTTGCTCGGGGTGGCCGTGGGGGCGATACGCCAACGTCGCGGCACGGCTCTCGCTGGATCGACGGCCGACGCATAGCCTCCGGCACAAGGCGGCGCGTCTTGAACGGCGCACGTCAGCGTCATGAATCTGATGCGACGGGTTCACCTAACTGATCGGCTCCGAGGAGGATCGAACGCTCAAAGCGGTGCTCGTCGGAATGCTCCGAAAGGCTGACCGCGGACGAAAGGAGTATCTGAGAGCCCGTGTAGCGTAATCCTTGGCTCGTGCAAGGCGGCGATGGACCCTTCGATTCAACCCGAACCGCAAGGGATGCCGAGGACCAATACAACAGATCGGGTGGGATCGTTGATGTTGATAAGAACCGACTTGGCTGCCCTCGATCACGGCCACCATGTTCGTCGCGCCAGTCGAAACGGCGCATGGCCCGTGAGATACCGAACCGTCGTGTGCGCACTCGTGCTGGCAGTTGCCGCCGCGAGTTGCGGAGTCTCGAAACACGCTTCGACCTCCCCGTCCCTCAGATCGCCGTCGACTCCCGCGGACCCCGGCTCCCGGCGGCTCGCGATGCAGCAGCGACCCGTCCTTGGGATCTTGTACTACGGCTCGCCTGCGTGGAAGAGGACCGCCCTCACTTGCGCCCCACACGATGACACGCTGATGCGCTGCGTCGCCCAGACCCTGGAGCGCCACAGCATCGTCCTCGTCGGATCGAAGTTGGCGGGTCGCGACAAATACATTCTGGGACCAGTCGTCTTGGATGGCTCAGACGTGCTCGGGGCGGCCGCCGTCAAAGAGATCGGCTCTCAGCCATTTTGGGTGGTCGACTTCAGACTCACCCCTGACGGCACCAGGAGGTTCGCTGACGCGACCAGGGAGGCTATCGGCAAGCAGATTGCGATCATCGTTGAGGGCCAGGTCGTGAGCGCTCCGGTCGTCCAGGCTCCTATCCAGAGCGGGCAGGGCGTTATCACATGTGCCTGCGACGAGGAGGAGGCCAAGGCCCTGGCTGCACAACTCAACGGCGGTGCTTGATCTAGCAACGCCGTCAAGACACTGGCTTCGACCGCCCCGGTGGGGCGACCACGATGTCGGTTCGTGACGAAAACGACACCCGCCAGACAGCTATCGGCTAGCGCTCCTTGCGCATGAGGAAGAACCGCGCGATTGCTCCCTTGAATGCGAGGCTCAGAAGGGTTGCCGCGACGGCCGTGGCGAAACGGCCAATGGATCCAAGTCGTCCGAACACGATCGGCGCTCGCACGAGGACGAGCACAGCGAGCGGCGGAGCAAGGGCATACCACGCGGAGCCTGGCCATTGATGACGAATCATCACCAGTCCGATCCTGACCGCCTCCCGTACCTTTCGCGTGGAGAACGTCAGCGCCGGGACGACGAACGTCAGCGCGACGTCGGCCAACAGGAAGAACAGGGTCAGCACGACGATCAACGCCCCCGCGTTTTCGGGGAAGGTGAGCTGCACCGGGAGAGAGACCATGAATGCGAGGAGTCCAACGAGGATCGCCAGCCTGAGGAACGGCCAGAAGAAGCGCCACAGGCTGCGCCAAATCTCGCGCGGGCTCATTGCCTGGCCCACGAACGCTCGCTGGTACCAGATCCGCTCGGTTCCCGGATAGCCCACCAATAGGACGGCGAGCGCGACCGCAACGACGTCCCAAGGAGACTCGCTAGGGAGGAGACAAGGCGCGGCCCACACGAGCAGGGACAGAGCTGGTAGGAACGGGTGACGCTGCCATGCGCGGAGGGCGGCGACAAGGTCCGGCCCGAAGGATCCGTGCCTCTCGCTGCTTGGCCGGGTCGATCTCAACTCCCACCACGTCCCGGACCGAGATGCCAGAGAAGGGCCGTAGTCTCATGCGGCCGCGAGGACGTAGAGATGTCTGGCCATTGCACGCTTTAGGACATCGGTCGAGGATGATTCGTGCTTGAGGTCAAAGCGCCCGCCCCCCGGCGCGCCGTTTGTGAACCACCAGAATGTCGCTCTCCATCGGAAGTGACACTCTTCCCCGAGTTCAAGGCGCAAGTCGGACTGAGTACCCAGCTCACGACGCGAAGGGCAGAGTCCCTGAAGCTCTACACGTTGTTGTGGGCGTGGCCTGTGCTGTCATTCCCGGCTCGTCTGTCTGCACTTCGCACTGTAGGTTCCTTACCGGGTCCGCCTTTGGAATCCGAACGATCACCTCGACCGCGGCATCGAAGTCGAATTCGAACCACTCACTCTGCCAGGGTAGCGCGGGAACATCGACCTTCTTGGTTCCGGTCGGCGTTTCATAACGTATCTGAGCCGGCATGTCCGAGTTCCCCAAGACCTTAGCTCGATACCGAACCGCGATCGTCTCTCGGTTCCCGGGCGCCGTCGAGCATTGAGTCGCGAAACTCGACGCGATGAGGGCGATCACGATGGAGGTCACGATCCTGCGTCGCTTCGACGTGCCTCCACCGTCAGGCTGAGCGTGTAGGTTCTGCAATCGTCATCTCCTGCGTTGCGCCCCGGCGGCCACGCAGAAATGCGGGTGCTTGCGTCCTCTCCTGCAAGAGACGCGATCGGGCCATGTCTACCTATCGTCAGTTGGGGAAGGATGTTGAGTGCATCAAGGTCGCCACCGCCCGGGCACGCCGCTGACAGTCGCCTTGTAACGGAAGCGACATCGGACGGTCGTGCCATCGGATCAGCCTGAAGTCATTGAGGAAGGCAAGTCCACGGTGGAACCAGGTCCGCTCGACCCGAGTCACCAGGAATGTGGCGATCGTCGGTAGACGGGGGTGGAGAACAGCGCTTGCCTTCTCCTTCACGCTCGTCTCATGTGCGGGCCAGCCTTCCGCTGTGAAATCTGCTGGTTCCGAGACCGAGCCTGAACGGGTCACGCAGATCTCCTTACCGGGGAGCGGAGACATCTACGACGTGGAAGTCGATGAGGGAGCGGTCTGGGTGACCTCCAACGCGGGCCTCTACAGGATCGATCTCGCCACGAACGAAGCCGTGAACGTACTCCCCAACGACTACCTATTCCGGGTGTCGTCCGGCCAAGGAGCGGTCTGGGTAACGACGGGCTCAGACGGACGGGTACTGCGCATCGATCCAGAGTCGCGGACGCTGAAGGCGGAGATCGACGTCGGTGCGGGTCCAGTCACGGATCTCGCCGTTTCGGATGGCGGCGTCTGGGCCAGTGCATCCAGCGACCTCGTGCGGATCGACCCCGTGACGAACGAGGTCGTGGCCCGGCTCCGAAGCCAACAGGGCTTCGGAGCGATCGCATTCGGTGCCAGCGGGTTGTGGGTCATCGCTGGAGCGGGCGGTGATGGCGAGGTGTGGCAGATCGATCTCGCAACCAACGACGTGCGAGAGCGCATCCCTCTCGCCAACCCCGAGCTTCTGGAACAACATCGCGGTGGGTGACGGAGCGGTCTGGGTGACCAGCTCGCCGACTGTTCACCGAGATGGCACTGCCCTGGTTCACCTCCACCGCATCAACTCCTCAACGGGCGACATCACCGCCGACATCCCCTTGGGCCACGGGGCATCTGGTCTCGGGCCGGATGAGGGAGCGGTCTCTTACTCGGCGCTGGCGCTGGGTGAAGACTTCGTGTGGACGCTTGTGAGCTTCGAGGGTCTCCTGCTCCGTTTGGACCGGGCAGATCTCACCGTTAGCGACAGCGAGGATGGGATCGCTTGTTGCAGCGGGGTTGCGCCGGGCATGGTCGTAGGAGCCGGTTCCGTCTGGATCACGGGCCCGGGTGCTATCACGCGCATCAGCCTCCTCGCGTGAGGGCCGCTGGACGGCAGCGCGTAGCCACGGCGCGTGGGCCGCTAGAAGTGACGTCGTTTGGGATTATCGATCGGGCCTCATCCTTGCGTCGACCCGGACGGGCGCGGGATCGAGGACCACGTTGATGTCCATCCGCCCCTCCCACGCGGCCTGCTCGGCATCGGCGAGCTTCTCCTCGGCTATCTCGCGCTTGGTCGCGGCGACGAACTGGTCGACGACGGCAGGGTCGGGGGCTTCTCAGCGGCATCCAGCAAGTCCTTCCTGCGGGAGACGAGCTGCTGGTGTTGGGCCAGCAGCATCTCGGCCGACTGCTTCCCGCCCGAGTCGGGGACAGAGTGAGGCTCGGTACCGGATGCAGCGGCGCGGTTACTCACGGTCTTGCTCCTCGTCGAGTGAGAGCATCAGGTCGAGTTCGTCACCGGTGAGGATGGGGCGGGACCAGAGGCCGTGTTCGATGACCCTGAACGCGTGACGGAATTGAGGCTGCGTCACCAGCGTCTCGGCGCGTGCAAGTGCTTCGTGGATGTCCACGCCTTGGTCCTGCCGCAAGGCCCGGGCTATCCCGATGTCATGGATGCCGAGGTAGCGGGAGGCCGGTGCGGCGAAGATCGGCGCTAGCAGCACAACCACACCGTCGAGCGGCCAGAGCGTCGGCGAGGAAGCTCTGGCCCGGTAGTTGTACAGCGACAGCGTCCCGGTCGACGCTCCAGCGATTCTTGACGGAGGACCCTCTCGGTCTGGCAGGTGGTGACGTCAACTTGTACAGCTACATTGCCAACGGGCCGACCTATGGATCGGATCCGTCGGGAATGTTCTTGCCATCAGATTCCTACGGCAACAGCTCGACAGCTCCTTTGGGTGGCCCGGAAATGGAACAGCCATCCCCTACACCCCAACCTTCATCCGGGTCTTCAGGCGTAGAGTGCGTCGTAGCCGCCGGATTCGGTGGCCAGATCATAGAGGCCGGAGGCGAGCTGCTCGGAGCATCCCTCGCCGCCGACGTGATTGGGGTATCACTCGTTGCTGGACTCCTGGGGGCGTTCACCGGTATCGCCATCATCGGTTTCGCCACCTACGCAATCATCGAGGGATGCACATAAAGAGGCCGGAAGAGGCGTCGCGGACAGAGACGACGGGGGTAAGGATGGGACCAGAGCCCAGCCAAGATGTCATGCGACGCTTCTACATCGTTTGGAGCGCCATCGGCGCAGCTGACTTACTTGCTCTGCTCCCCCTCCTCGTGGTTCGCGAACCGCTGCTCTACATCATCATTTGGCTAGGCGTTTCGGCGATCACTTGGTCGATTGTTCTGATGGCTCGTTCTCGTCTCTTCAATCGGATGAGTGCGGCTCGATTTCGAATCCTCGTGCCCATGATCGCGGTGGTTGGCGGGCTGCTGACAGCCCTGACCGCTGTCGTCCTCCGCAAGTGAGGAAGGTCGCCTCACGCGATTCGTCGAGGCGCTGACGATCCGCTCGACGGCCTACCCGCCCGCGTGCTCGTCGGGCCATGCGTTGCTCCTATGTCAAGCCGCGACCGCGGTCAAGCGGTCGGTCGGCTGGTTCATCGATGTCAAGGTCTTGAACACCACCCTGGTGATGTGCCGTTTGAGGGCTCTGATCGCCTCCGTCTTGGTCTTGCCCTCGGCCCGCTTCCTCGCGATGTAGTCCTTCGCTGGCTCATGCATCCGGATCTGGGTGACGGCGATCCGGTGCACCGCCGTGTTGAGCTGCCGGTTGCCCCGGCGGTTGAACCGTTGGCGGTGCCTGGCACCGGAGGAGGCCGGGATCGGGGCCGTACCCGCGTAGCGGGCGAAGTGCCCCTCGGTCGGGAAGCGTCCCACCTGGGCGGTCTCGGCCACGATCTTGGCGGCCGTCAGTGCCGCGCACCCCGGGATCTGCAGTAGCGCGGGGGCGTGGGTAAGCACGAGCGCGGTGATCGCTCGCTCGAGCTCGTTCGCGCGGGTGGTGATCTCCCGGCACCGCGCGATGAGATCGAGACAGATCTCGACGTCGATCCCTCTCGCCATCTTCTCGAGCGTGAGAGCGAGCCGATCGAGCGTGACGAACCGGTTGAGGCTTCTTGGTACCGGGGCGAGCTCGGGGTCGATGTCGTGCAGCAGCCAGCGCAGCTTGCAGATCTTGTCGGTGCGCTCCCGCACCAGCGACTCACGGTGCGCCACAAGCAGTCCGATCTCCCGCTCGGCTCCGGCGAGCGTCGCTTCGGGCAGATCGGGATGGCGAAGCGCGGCGCGGGCCACCGCGGTCGCGTCGACCGGGTCGGACTTGCCCCAGATGCGATCGGTCCGGCGGGACTCGCCCATCATGCGCGGCGGCACGCGGACGGAGCGCTCCCCACGGGCGATCAGGTGGCGCTCCAAAGCCCCGGAGACGTGCCGGCCGTCCTCCACGGCGAACAGTCGCTCCTCACCCAAGCGGCGTGCCCAGGCGACCAAACGCTCGAACCCTTGGGAGCGAGCCCTGACCGTGAGCTCGGCGAGCACGCAGTCCGTCGCTCCATCCACCGCGACGGCGGTGTGGGTCTGTTTGTGCGGATCGATCCCCACTACGATCACCTCTGGTCCCCCTTTCTGGACGCACACCGGGATGGTGAGACCACCGGCGGACACGCCTCAGTGGGGCTGAAGCAAGCTCCTATGAAGTCACGCCGGCAGGCCTTCGCCGGCGGCGGGCGGCACAACGCATGGAGGTCATCCCGCTCGCGGGGCGACACGGATGCTAGGAGCCAGCCCGCCGTCGGTCGGAGGCTATCCCGAGCCGAGCGCGGGATCTCACTGCACCGCCCACCCTGACACTGAGGCGGATGGTATCCGGGTGCCATCAGTGTGAGCGGCTCGGACCCGATGGCCGACGCCGGGCCTGCGAACGATCTGCTAGCGCCCCAGCAACGAGAAGTGCATGTAATCCTTGTCGCCGCTCCAGTTCCCGCCCCATTCCCAGCCGATCGCGGCGAACGCGTGCACGACGACGTCGCCCTCGTGGATCATCCCCTCGAGGGACCGGCTCCGGACCGTGTAGGGCTCGGCCGCTCGGTTGCGCACGAAGCCGTCGGTGGTCACGTACGGGTTCTGGAGCGGGTTGACGTCGACGGCGAGACCGTACGCATGCTGGGAGTAGTCATCGCCCGGGCCGAGCGGGGTCACGACCGGACGGCAGTTGAACGACGCGGTCACGCTCCGATGGCTGGTGATCCGCCGATGCTGCTCGAACCGAGCCGGGTGGAACTCGGTCGCGAGCGCGATCCGTTTGATGGGGAACCGGGCGTCGAACAGCTGCTCGAACACCCAGAGCACGTCGTCCGCGACCGCGGCGTTCACGACCATCGGGCCCCGCTGCACCATGCCGCCGAACCCCCGATAGTTGAAGTGGAGGATCCGCAGGCCGTCCAGGGGCACGGGGCATCCGGGTTTCCAGGTCGTCCCGCGCATCTCGGCGGCGAGGGCTGCTGGGAGCGCGTCGATCTTGCCGTGGAACCCCGATCGCTCGGCGGACTCCTCGACGGGCTCGGACTCGTCCGGTTCGGCCGCCGGGCTCGGCGAAGCTTGGGTTGGCGCAGCGGGCGAACCCTGCGCGGGCTTCGCAGGTGCCTCCGGACGCTCGTCGCCGGACGACGCACACGCGGCCGGTGCCGTGGCGAGCACGACGGCGACGACCAGGCCTTGCGGCCACCTCACGGCAGGAACTGCTCCTCGATCAGAATGACCTGACGGTTCTCGATCGTCACCCAGTACGGTGAGAGGCTTCCCGCGTACTGGCGGCCGCCGATCTCGACGAAGTCCTGTTCACCGATCGCGGAGGCAAACGCGTAGAGCTCGGCCCCCGGCGATGTCTCGCAGCACTCGTTCCAGTCGATCAGCAGCAACTCCGTCGATGGGTCGACAGGAACGTCTCGGATCGTCGTGTTGTCG
>Ga0210378_10001987_pt1 | contig 10538 bp, 9 predicted proteins | sample PLM1_60_b1redo_FD_155465 | JGI IMG/M metagenome (GOLD analysis project Ga0210378, IMG submission 155465) | Groundwater sediment microbial communities from an aquifer in East River, Colorado, USA - PLM1_60_b1 redo | ecosystem: Environmental > Terrestrial > Soil > Riparian zone | place: USA: East... | reverse complement strand
GCCAGCGGGACCTGGAGTGTGATGAAGTACAAGCTCGCCATCGTCCCCGTGGTGGTCGCAGCCGTGACCCTGTCCGCACTCACCTTCCGGACTGGCGACTCCCCGGCCGGCGCCGCCCCCGCCCCCGCCCCCGCGCCGGCCACTTGGCGGATCGAGGACTATGGCCCGAACCCCGCCACGGACAACGCGATCCTGCTGTGGAACCAGCAGCTGCTGGACACGATCAAGGCAAGCCCCGCTGCCACCGGCCCCACCAGGACCGCCCGTGCTCTGGGCGTCCTGCACACGGCGACCTATGACGCCTGGGCCGCGTACGACGGGGTGGCCAAGGGCACCAGGCTCGGGTCCCAGCTCCGGCGCCCGGCAGCGGAGCGCACGCTGGCCAACAAGACCAAGGCGATCAGCTACGCCGCCTATCGCACGCTCGTCTGGCTCTTCCCGGCCCGGCAGTCCATCTACGTGGCCCAGCTGACCGCGCAGGGCTACGACCCCGCCGACACGTCGACGGGCAGCACACCGCAGGGCATCGGCAACCGGGCCGCGCAGGCGGTCATCGACTTCCGCAGCACCGACGGCTCCACGGCCACGAGCAGCTACACGCCTGTCAACTCGTGGAACAACGTGGTGAACCCGGCCAAGTGGCAGCCGCTATGCACCCTGACGCCGGCCGGCGTGGCTGCGGGGGCACCGATGGAGCCGGCCGACGGCAACTGTGTCGGCCCGAACTACACGATCCAGACGGCGCTCACCCCGCAGTGGGGCGGGGTCAAGCCATTCTCGCTGGCGCCCACGCAGTACGGGGTGTACGGGCCCCCGGTAAACCCGGACGGCACCTACTCCACGGCCGAGATCGAGCAGGAAGTGCTGGACGCCGCCAACCTCGACGACCGCAAGAAGGCGCAGGCGGAATACTGGGCGGACGGGCCCGGCTCGGTGTTCCCACCCGGCCACGACTTCATTTTTGCGCAGGCCGTCTCCCGCAAGCGCGGCTACAGCCTGGACCAGGACGTGAAGACTTTCTTCACGCTCGGAAATGCGATGATGGATTCGAGCATCGCGGCGTGGTGGCAGAAGTACAAGTGGGACTGCGCCCGGCCAATCACCGCGATCCGACACCGCAAGGCCGGTCAGCTCATCAATTCCTGGCTGGGGCCGAACAAGGGCTTCGCCATGGTTGACGGCTCAAAGTGGATTCCGTACCAGGCCCTCAACGTCGTCACACCGGCGTTCCCGGAGTACGTTTCCGGGCACTCCACCTTCAGCGGGGCCGGCATGGCGATCCTGGCCTGGATGACCGGTAGCGAGACTTTCGGGGCGACCGTCACGATCACGGCTGGCTCCATGAAGATCGAGTCAGGCGTGCCGGCGACGGACATCACCTTCGCGTTCCCGTCCTGGTCACAGACCGGTGAGGACGCCGGTACGTCGCGCCGCCTGGGTGGCATCCACTTCAAGACCGGCGACTGGAACGGTCGCGCACTCGGCCGCCAGGTGGCCACGAACGTGTACGTGCAGGCGCAGAACTACATCAGGGGCAATACGCCTGGCTGAACTCGCGGCGGAGGCCCGGCCGCTGGCCGGGCCTCCGCTTACCGGCTGGTTCAGTGCGCGAGGATGGTGATCCACCGCTCGGTGCTCGCTCCACTCAACAGAGCCGCCTTGGCCTTCGCCCTACCGCCGTCGAAGACGACACCGACGATGGTGGCGGTGACATGCCGCGTCCTGCCGTCGCAGACGACCGCCGTCGGAGTGCTGAAGCCGTGTGCCCCGGCCGGGTTCGGCGTCTCGGGGTAGTACTGGTCGACCTGGACCTCGACGAACCCCGACCCGCCGGTGCACCGAACCTGGAGATCCACGTCCAGGTTGGTGCCGTTCAGGCCGTAGTCGGCGTACGCGCCGATGGACACCGAGTTCGCCGGGTAGGTGCCACTGCTGGCGCCGGCGACAGCCGGGGCGACGGCGAGCGGGACCGCGACCGTCGCGGCGGCGGCAGCACCGATGAGCAACTTCTTCACGACTTCCTCCTTGCGTCGAGGGGAACCGCAGGAATGCATTTCACGCCTAAAGGCGTGACCGGATTCCGCCGGGACGAATTCGGTCGAAGACCGTCATCGGCGTGGCGGCTGTTCTTGCTCGCCCACTCGACTACCCAACGCCGAACAGCGGCTAACCCGATCCTACCCGGTCAAACGGAGCAATCACGGTATGATCACGGACTACTACGGAATGAGTCCGAAAGTGCAGCAGAAAGCAATTGCTCGAATTCTCCGTGCAACTACGGAAACAATACTCTCAAGCTCCCCACCCAAGCCTGGGGAGTGTCGGTACGTAAACGTGCCGTAGGCACCCAGCTTCGTGCCGTGGTCACCGGAGGTGAGCGGTTTGTCGCTCGACGGCTTGGGTAGTTGGGCGCCATGTCCGCAGGAACGGCAGGAGAACCTGCATCACCAGAAGAAGGAGGTACAGACGTGCGCACATACGAGCGTCCGACACTGACGCCGGCCGGCACGTTCAAGAAGGTGACCGGTATCGGTGGCACCGGGCCGAAGGACGCCCTGACCAAGAAGCAGTCGCTCTGAGCAGGACTGCGATGCCGGCGCGTGACTCCTGACGCCGGCGGGTCGCAGAGCCGGGTGGCGGCCTCCGGTCGCCACCCGGTCCGATCGAGAAAGGCCACTCGTGTCCCTCCACGGTCCCGGTGCCCGGCACTCGTGGTTCCTGGTGCTCCCGGACTCGGAGTCGGCCGGGCCGGTCGTCGACGCGGTCGAGGCCGTGCAGGGACGGCAGCCCAAGGTCATCGACCATCCGTCCGGCCGACCCTGGCTCCTCGGATCGTGGCCGGAGGGCGCAATCGTCACTGGCCAGGCGGGAAACGCGAAGGTCGCCTTGGCCGGCCAGCACGCGGTCCCGCCCGCACGACTCGAGGCCGAAGCGGCGCGGGTCCGGACGATCGACGACCTCGGCCGCTTCGCCGGCTCGCTGGTCGGCAGCTCGCACCTGATCGCCTCGGCGGCTGGGCGCGTGCGCGCGCAGGGCACGGTCACCGGCGTTCGCCGGGTCTTCCACGCGGTCGTGGACGGCGTCGCCGTGGCGGCCGACCGAGCCGATGTGCTGGCCGCCCTCCTCGGCACAGGGTTCGACGAGGAGCGGCTGGCTCTTCACCTCATGGAGCCACACATCCTCTTCCCGCTCGCCGGTCAGCCGGTCTGGCGTGGCGTGGACGTGCTGCGGGGCGATCACTACCTGGTGCTGGACGGCGGCCGGGAGCGCCGGTCGGTCCGGTGGTGGACGCCACCGGATCCGGTGGTCCCGATGGCCGAAGGCGCCCTCACGCTGCGGGAGGCGCTGTCGGCCGCCGTCGAGACCCGGGTCCGGGGGCGCGAGCTGGTCAGCTGCGACCTCGGCGGCTTGGACTCCACCGCATTGTGCTCGCTGGCGGCGCAGGGGGACGCCAAGGTCCTCGCCTACACGGCGGCGAGCTCCGACCCGCTCGCCGACGACGTGGCCTGGGCGACCAAGACCGTCGCCGGACTCGCCGGCGTCGAGCATCAGATCATCCCCGCGGAGGAGATGCCGCTGGTCTTCCACGGGCTGGGCTCCGCCGTCGACGACGTCTTCGACGAACCCTGCACCGCCATCGTGGACCGCGACCGCTGGCTGATCATCGCCCGCCGGGCCGCCGCGCGCGGGTCCGGACTGCACCTGGCCGGTTTCGGGGGCGACGAGCTGCTGTACGGCTCGGTTGCCCATCTCCACGACCTGGTTCGGACCAACCGCCGGATCGGGCTGCGGAGCCTGCGGGGATTTGCCGCGAAGTACCGGTGGCCGCGCCGGGCCGTCCTCCGGCAACTGGCCGACTCGCGCCCCTACCCCCAGTGGCTCGCGAGTGTGGCGGGCACGCTCACCAAACCCCCACCTCCGCCTCAGGAGCCGCTGCTCGAGTGGGGGTTCCGACCCCGGCTGCCGTCGTGGACGTCTCCGGACGGCGTGCAGGCGGTGCGGGCGCGGATCCGGGCCGCCGCCTCCTCGGTCGAACCGCTGGCCGGCAGGCGGGGCCAGCACCGGGAGCTGGAGGCCATGCGGTTCGTGTCGCGCCTGACCCGGCAGTTCGACCAGATGGCCGGCCGGATCGGCCTCACGCTCGCCGCCCCGTACTACGACGACCGGGTGGTCGAGGCCGGGCTGGCGGTCCGACCCGAGGAGCGGGTTACGCCGTGGCGATACAAGCCGCTCATCATCGAGGCGATGCGGGGCATCGTCCCGGCAGAGAGCCTGACCCGACAGACGAAGGCGAACGGCTCCGGCGACGAGGAGCCCGGGTTGCGCCGGCACCGCGCCGAGCTCCTCGCACTGTGGGAGGACTCCCGGCTGGGGCGGCTGGGCCTGGTCGACGTCGCGGCCCTGCGCGAGACGTGTCGGGGCCCGCTGCCTCCCGGCCTCGGGTTCGGCGCGCTCGACCAGACCGTGGCGTGCGAGGTCTGGCTGCGCTCGCTCGAAACCGCGACGACGGCCGTGCCGTCCTGAGGAGTGACCACGATGCTCAAGCTTCGCGACGGCGTGTCCACGGCGGACACCGAGTACGGGACGACGCTGCTCGACGAGGACAGCGGCGGGTACTGGAACCTGAACCCGACCGGCGCCCTGGTCCTGCGGACGCTGCTCGCCGGCGGCACGCCGGACCAGGCGGTGCACGCGCTGACCGAGGAATACGAGGTGAGCGGGGAGGCGGCCCGCCGGGACGTGACGGAGCTCATCGCCGGCCTGCGCTCGGCCGGCCTGGTGGAGGGCCCTCGGAGCGGGGTCGGAGGCGAGCGGTGACCGCACCGGAGGCGGTTTCACACGAGCCACGGTCGGTGCCGTTGCCCCGCCGGCTGGTGGCGTACGGGGTGGTGGCTGCGGCCCGGCTGCTCGCCACCCGCTCCCCTCGCCAGATCAGGTCGGTGCTGGGGTGGCTGCGCCGGGGAGCGGCGACGGCTACCTTCGCCGATGCCAAGGCGGCCCGGGACACCGTCGTCGCGGTGAGCCTGACCTGTGCGGCGCGGGAGGGCTGTGTCCCGCGCTCACTGGCGACCGTCCTGCTGAGCCGTCTGCACGGCACCTGGCCGGTCTGGTGCGTCGGGGTACGGCGACTGCCGCCGTTCGCCGCTCACGCCTGGGTCGAGGCCGACGGCGTCATGGTGGACGAGGACTATCCCCCGGACTACTTCCGCGCGCTCTTCCGCGTGCCGTGAAGTCGACCCTGCGATGACGCGCACCGACGCCGAGGCACCCGCCGGCGGGGCAGGTGGGGCACCGGTCGTCCCGCGCCGACGTACCCGTCAGATGTCCGCCTGGCGCCTCCTGCTGGCGTACGTGAAGCCCTACCGCTGGATCCTGCTCGGCGGTGGGCTGCTCGGCCTCCTCGGCGGCGCGGCCGGGCTGGCTCAGCCGCTGCTGGCCAAGCTGGTCGTCGACACGCTGGGCGAGCGCCGATCACTGCTCGGGCCGGTCGCCCTCCTCACCGTGGTGCTGGTGGCCGCGGCCCTGCTGAACGCCGCCGGTACCTACCTGCTTGGCCGCGCAGCCGAGAGCGTGGTCCTGACCGCCCGGCAGAGGTTGATCTCACAGCTGCTGCGGCTGCACATGGGCGCGGCGGACCGACTCAGTCCGGGCGACCTGCTGTCCCGGATGATCTCCGACACCACCCTGCTGCGCAGCGTCAGCACGTACGGGCTCGTCCAGACGGTCAACGCGGTCTTCCTCCTCGCCGGTGCGGTCGCTCTGATGGCCCTGCTCGACCCGCTGCTCCTCGGCGTGACACTCGCCGTCCTCGCGGTCAACGGGCTGGCGGTGGTCGCGGTCGTGCCGCGGATCCGACAGGCCAGCGAGCGATCCCAGGCGGCCGTCGGCGGCATGGGATCCGTCCTGGAGCGCTCGCTCGGTGCGTTCCGGACGGTGAAGGCCAGCGGAGCCGAGGAGCGGGAGATGGCCACCGTCCGGCACGCGGCTCGCCGAGCCTGGCGGCGCGGCGTGGACGTGGCCCACTGGACCGCGCTGATGGAGGCGTCCGCCGGGCTGACCGTGCAGGCGTCATTCCTGGCCGTCCTGGGTGTGGGCGGCGCCCGGGTGGCCGGTGGCGCGCTGCCGGTCTCGTCCCTGATCGCCTTCCTGCTCTACCTCTTGTTGCTGTCCGACCCGATCACCTCGCTGGTCACCGGCGCCAGCCAGTTGCAGGCCGGCCTCGCCGCCGTCGTCCGGATGCGGGAGCTGCACGACCTGCCCGAGGAACCGGTCCACCCGACGGACGCTCCGATGCCGTCGGCGTCGACGGCGGGTCCCGCATCCGTGGCGTTCCACCTCGTGCGGTTCCGCTACCCCACTCCGCCGGACAGTGCCTGGGTCCACCGTGACCTCACCTTCGACGTGCCACCAGGAGGGGTGACGGCGATCGTCGGGCCCTCGGGGACCGGCAAGAGCACGATCTTCGAGCTGCTGGAGCGCTTCTACGAGCCGCAGAGCGGCGTCATCGCGGTCGACGGGCGCGACATCCAGCGGTGGCCGCTCCCGGAGCTGCGGTCGACGATCGGCTACGTCGAGCAGGACGCCCCGATCCTCGCGGGCACGCTGGCCGAGAACCTCCGGCTCGCCGCACCGGACACCTCCGACGAGGCGCTGGACGCGGTCGTCCGGCTCGCGCGGCTGGAAGACCTGTTCGCCCGGCTCCCCCAGGGGTCCGACTCGGCGGTGGGCCACCGCGGCACCACCCTGTCGGGAGGAGAACGGCAGCGGATCGCCATCGCGCGGGCCCTGCTCCGGCGCCCGCGCATCCTGCTGCTCGACGAGGCGACCTCGCAGCTGGACGCCGGGAACGAGCTCGCGCTGCGCGACGTCATCACAGCGGTGGGACGGACGGCGACGGTCCTGGTGGTCGCCCACCGGTTGTCCAGCGTCGCCTGCGCCGACCGGATCCTCGTCATGGACGGCGGCCGGATACGTGCCGTCGGCACGCACGACGAGCTGCTCGCGGCGGACGAGGTCTACCGACGGCTCGCCGCCACCCAGCTTCTCGTCCCGACCTCCGGCCGCTGCTGAGGAGTTGCGCCGACAAGTAGCAGTTCGATGTCGCTGCGTACCTCCGTACCTCCTGGGGTTGCCCCCGAGCCGAGCGTGTGGCTGACTCCACTGTTGACACGTCGAAGCGTCCCTGCGCGGCGTCCTCGTCCGGTTCGCGTCATGCGCCGTCCTGAGTTCCGTCTCAGACAGCAGCTTCGCTCCGTGCCGCGAGTGCGCAGCCGCACGGGATGCCCCTCGCGCAAGGACCGGAGTACATGAAGCAGAAGCTGGCGAAGGCGATCCTGGTGGTCGTCGCAGTGATCGGGGCCACCGTCGCCACGGTGTCGACGGACACGCGCCCGACCGGGGCCGCCGCCGGTGGCGCGTGGGCCATCGACACGTACGGTCTTCCGCGGTCGACCGACAACCCGGTCCTGAAGTGGAACGAGCAGCTGCTCAGCACCATCCGCGCCTATCCCGCGCAGACCGGGCCGACGATCACCGCCCGCGCGCTGGGCGTCCTGCACACGGCCGTGTACGACGCCTGGGCCGCGTACGACCCGATCGCCGTCGGGACCCGCCCGGACGGCCCGCCGCAGCAGGACAGCAACACGACGGCGAACAAGAACGAGGCGATCAGCTACGCCGCCTACCGGGTGCTCGTCGACCTGTTCCCGCTGGAGAGGTTCCCCACCTCGGCGGCCAACAGCTACGCGACCCCGGACGTGCTCCTGCGTGCCCTCGCCCACGACCCGGCCAACGAGACCCTGGACCCGAGCACCCCGGCCGGTGTGGGCAACCTGGCCGCCAAGGCGGTCCTCGACTTCCGGCGCGGCGACCTCAGCGACCCGACCGATGTCGGAGACGGCTCGAACCAGCGGGGCAACGACCCTCGGGGCAACGGTCAGCCGTACTCCGACACCAGCGGCTACCAGCCGAAGAACCTGTGGAACCAGGTGACCTCCCCCGCGCGGTGGCAGTCGCTGTGCGTGCTGACCGCGGCGGGTGTCGCGGTCAACGCGCCGCCGCAGCCCCCCGGCGACTGTGTGGCGCCGAACTACGGCATCCAGAAGGCGCTCACGCCGCACTGGCAGAACGTCATTTCGTTCGGCCCGCTGGACCAGCGACGCTACCCGCCACAGTTCCCCCTCCCAGGTCCGCCGCCGCTCGTCAACGGCAGCTACAGCCCCACTGAGGTGGACCTCGCGGTGAGCGACACCTCGAACCTGTCCGACGCCGCCAAGGTCAAGGCCGAGTACTGGGCCGACGGGCCGAAGTCGGAGTTCCCGCCCGGCCACATGGCCCTGTTCGCGCAGGCGCTGTCGCGCATGCGCGGCGACACGGTGGACCAAGACGCGAAGCTCTTCTTCGCGCTGGGCAACGCCTTGATGGACGCCAGCATCTCCGCCTGGGCCTCGAAGTACGAGTACGACTGCGTGCGACCGACCACCGCGATCCGCGAGCGCTACCGGGGCAAGCTGGTCACCTCCTGGCTCGGCCCGGGCAAGGGGTTCGGCAAGGTGCTCGGCGAGAACTGGCTCCCCTACCAGGCCCTGAACGTGGTCACCCCGCCGTTTCCCGAGTACGTGTCCGGGCACAGCACGTTCAGCGCCGCCGGCCGGACCGTCCTGAACGGCTTTTTCGGGGCGGACACCTTCAACGCAAAGGTGACCGTCAAGGCTGGCAGCTCGAAAATCGACCCCGGCGTAACGCCGGCGAAGGACGTGGTCCTGTCCTGGAAGACGCTGACCGACACGGCTGACGAGGCCGGCATGTCCCGCCGTTACGGTGGCATCCACTTCAAGAGCGGCGACGAGCACGGCCGAACCATGGGAAAGGTGCTCGGCTACAACGCCTGGATGAAGGCCCAGACGTACTTCGACGGCACCGCTGGCTGACCCGCTCGACGCCGGACCGCCCGGGTTCCTTCACGGGGCGCCGGGCGGTCGGTCGTTCTTGCGGAGCTCTCAGGCCTCGAGATCGTCGGCGACCGCGCGGAGCACGGTCGCGACCTTGCGGGACGCGGACCGGTCCGGGTGCCGGCCGCGGTGCAGTGAGTTGGACACCCCGTCCAGCAGCTTGATCAGGTCCTCGACCATCACGGCCAGCTCGTCCGGCTGCTTGCGCTGCGCCTTGACCAGCGACGGGAGCGGGTCGAGCACCCGCACGGACAGCGCCTGCTCGCCGCGGCGGCCCTGCGCCACGCCGAACTCGACCCGCTGGCCCGGCTTGAGCTCGGTGACCCCGGCCGGCAGCGCGTCCCGGTGCACGAAGACGTCGTCACCGTCGTCCCGGGAGAGGAAGCCGAAACCCTTCTCCGGGCTGAACCACTTGACCTTGCCGGTGGGCACGAGCTCTGTCTCCTCCGTCACTCCGGCGCCGATCCGGCGCCGCGGCTGTCCAGGCTAGTCGTCCGCCCGCGCGGACCCCACCCTGTTTGCCCGGCCCGCCCGGTCTCTCACTCTTCAGTGGTACGCGTCCGGCAGCGCCTCGTTCATCGAGCCGGACCGGAAGCCGCGCGGGTCGACCGCGACCGTGTCGAAGCCGTCGACCACCCCGAGCAGGTCGGGCCGGGCGGCCAGCGCCTCCACCAGGTCCGCGTCCACCTCGATCCGGGCGCCGGCCGCCCCGAGGTCGCGCACCCGCAGGTCCCGGACGGGCAGGCCGGCGCCGGCCAGCGCCGCCCGCAGCGCCGCCTCCGCCCGCTCCACCCGGGCCAGCCGGGCCGGCGTGACCGCCACCCCGTACGCGATCCGGCTGGACAGGCACGCCGCCGCAGGCTTGTCCCAGGTGGGCAGACCCATCGCCCGGGACGCGGCGCGGACCGCGGCCTTCGTCAGCCCGGCGTCGAGCAGCGGGGTGACCGCCCCCCGCTCGGCGGCGGCCCGGATCCCGGGCCGGAAGCCCGCCAACGCGTCGTCCGCGTTCGTCCCCGTCGCCACGTGCGGCAGCCCGAGACGGGCGGCCAGCGGCACCAGCACGTCGAGCAGCTCGGCCTTGCAGAAGAAGCACCGGTCCCCCGCGTTCGCCCGGTAGCCCTCCCGGGCCATCTCCCGCGTGGCCGGGGTCTCGTGCCGCACGCCCAGCTCTGCCGCGAAACGGCCGGCCGCCGCCAGCTCGGCCGCCGGCAGCGACGCCGACACCGCCGTCGCCGCCACGACGGCACCCGGACCGAGCACGTGCACCGCCCGGGCCAGCAGGAAGGCCGAGTCGGCGCCGCCGGAGAAGGCGACCAGCACCGACCCCAGGGCGGCCAGCCGCCGGTCGAGGTCCGGCAGCCACCGGTCGAGATCCGGCAGCCGCAGGTCGCGGTCCGTTAGCCGCAGGTCGAGGCCCGTCAGCCGCAGGTCGAGATCCGGCAGCCGCCGGTCGCGGTCCGCTAGCCGCAGGTCGCGGTCCGCCGGCCGCAGGTCCTTCTCGGCCTGCGACGGGCCCTCGACCGACCGCGGCCGGTCCGGCTCAGTCAGCTCGTCCTGCGCCACGTGCCCAGCCTAGGCAGCTCAGGC
>Ga0210378_10001986_pt1 | contig 10538 bp, 12 predicted proteins | sample PLM1_60_b1redo_FD_155465 | JGI IMG/M metagenome (GOLD analysis project Ga0210378, IMG submission 155465) | Groundwater sediment microbial communities from an aquifer in East River, Colorado, USA - PLM1_60_b1 redo | ecosystem: Environmental > Terrestrial > Soil > Riparian zone | place: USA: East... | reverse complement strand
ATGGTGGTGGGACACGCCCTGGGCCTCGACCTGCCCAAGGGCTGCAGCCAGCCGGCTGCCCCCCTCGACCTTCAGGCCATGCATCGCCTGCTTGGCCTGGTTGCGGTGCTCGACCAGGCCTTCGTGCTCGGGCAGGTGCTGCACCAGGGTGCCGCCGAAGGCGACGTTGAGCAGCTGGGCCCCGCGGCAGATGCCGAGGGTCGGCAGGCCAAGCCGCACGGCCGCCGTGGCCAGCTCCAGCTCCAGCCCGTCGCGGTCGGGGTCGATGCCGTACTGGGCCGGATGCTCGCCGGCACCGTAGCGGGCCGGCTCGATGTCCCCACCTCCGGCCAGCAGCAGGCCGTCGAACGGCGCCAGCAGCTCCTCGGCCGGGAACGGCTGGGCCGGTGGGAGCAGCGCCGTCCGAGCCCCTGCCGAGCGCAGGGCGCCGACGTAGAGCTCCGGCAGGGCGTAGGCGCCCTCCCAGCTCCCCACCTGGCCGGCGCCCAGGTGGTAGGTGGGGATGGCGATCAGCGGAGCGGTCAACGGCGCCGCGGGCTCTCGCCGAGGGTGTCGGCCGCCTCGGCGTCGCGCTCGCCGAGCGGGCGGGCCGGTCCGGTGGTGGTGTCCTTGGCGGTCTGACGCTCGGTCTCGGCGTCGAGCTCGGCGCCGAGGAGCACCACGAAGGCAGAGTGGAACAGCCAGAGGAGCAAGATGATCACCGCGGCCAGTGCGCCGTAGGTCTGGTTGTACTTGCCGAAGTTGTCGACGTGGTAGCTGAACCCGAAGGAGCCTAACAGCCACAGCACCAATGCGACCACCGCGCCCCAGCTCACCCACCGCCAGGCGGTCAGCTGCCGGTGGTCTCCGGCAGCAGCGGGAGGTGCAGCTCGAACCGGGCGCCGCGGTCGCCGGTGGGGTCGACCACCAGCAGCTCGCCGTCCTGGCTGCGGGCCAGCTGCCGGGCGATGTAGAGGCCGAGCCCGACGCCGCCGGCGCGGCGCTGGCTGTGCCGCTCCAGCTGGGTGAAGCGGTCGAAGATGCGCTGCCGCTCGGCCACCGGGATGCCCGGTCCGCCGTCCTCGACGGCGAGCACGGCCTGCGCACCCTCACGGATCCCGGACAGCCGCACCGGCTCGCCGGAGGGCGAGTACTTGCAGGCGTTGTCGAGCAGGTTGCCGAGGACCTGCACGACGGCGTCCTGGGCGACCCGGACGGGCAGGGCCCCGTTGGTCTCGATGGCGATGCGGCGGTCGTGGTGGCGGGCCCTGGCCTCGGCGCCGGCCTGGCGGATCAGCTCGGTGGCGTCCAGCTCGACCCGGGCGGCCTCCAGGGAGGCCACCCCTTCGGCCTGCTCGAAACGGGCGGCCAGCAGCAGCTGCTCGATCATGCGGTGCAGCCGCTCGCTCTGGCGGATGCCCATCAGCACCAGCTCGTCGCGCTCGGTCGGGCTCAGCCGCTTGCGCCGGACCCGCAGGATGCCGAACACGCCGACGATCGTGGTCAGCGGGCTGCGCAGCTCATGGGAGACGGTGGAGATCAGGTCGGCCTTCATGCTGTCCGTCTCCTGGAGGCGACGGACGACCTCGTGCTCCTGCTCGGTGAGGCGGCGCTGGCGCTCGGCGTCCTCCTCGGCGACCGCCTGCTGGGCCTTGGCCCGGATCTCCCCCGCCGAGGCCAGGAATACGGCGCCGAGGGGGACGACCATGGCCGGGAGCAGCAGCAGGCTGCGCTCGGCGACCACCACCGCGACCGGGGCGAGGGCGAGCACCATGGCCGAGCTGCCCAGCTCCAGACGCAGGTCGTCGCGGCGCAGCCCCTGCAGGACCGGGATGCCCTGGTCGAGGCTGACCACGACGCTGACCAGCAGGTGGTTGACCAGCATGAAGGCAAGGCCGCCGGCGGCCATGGACGGCAGGGTGGCCGTGGTGACCTGGTAGCCGCCGCCGAGCGCGTCGTAGACGGCCCCGCCGGCGGCCAGCGCCAGCACGTACTGGGCGGCGTTGAACGCCGTCTTGACCATGCCCTTGCGGCGCACCAGGTCGACCGTGACCGAGCCGACGATGAACACCACCACGGCCACGCCGGTGCCGGCCAGGGGGACCAGCCCGTAGGCGAAGGTGGCGGTGACCGAGAGCTCCTTGACCCGGTTGCGGTCATGGATCGGGATCGAGACCAGCTCGCCGACGACCACGAAGGCGGCGAACACGGCGACCGCCCCGGCGACCTGCTCGACGCGGTCGAGGTCGATCCCGGGCAGGAGGGCGGCCAGCACAAGGACGCCGGCCGCGCACACGGCGCCGACGTACCATCGCAACCTGGTCGACATCCCCGTGCCCCTCCCCGGCGAGGTGGCGACCGTCCTTCGAACTAGCGTACCCCGAGCTGGTCCGCTCGGGGTACGTACTTATTGACCCTTTTGAACTAGCCCCACCTCACTTGCCGATGCGACGGCAATCGAATCCACTCCTTTCGTGCTGGTGGTTCGACTCTCTCCAGTTCGCGGCAAGGGGCTTTCTGTCCCCATCCCGCCTCTTATACGTGCCGCCGCTCATGAATCACTAATCGGCACAGGACCTACCGGCAGAGCCGTGCGTTTGGTACACGGAGCCCATACCGCCCGACCCGGTGGAAGCCGTAGGATCGCGCCGTGCGCTCCTCCTATCTGGCCATCCTGCGGCTCCCCCACGCCCGGGCGCTTCTGCTCGCCTCGCTCATCGGCCGCCTCTCCTTCGCGACCGGGCCGCTCGGGCTGGTCCTGTTCGTGCAGGACGCGACCGGCTCGTTCGCACAGGCTGGGGCCGCCTCGGCCGCCATCGCCCTGACCAGCGGGCTGCTCGCCCCGGTCAGGGGCCGGCTGGTCGACCGGTACGGTCAGCGCCGCTGCCTGCCGCCGCTGGCGGTGGTCTTCGCGGCCGCCCTTGCCGGGGTCGTTGCCGTCGCCCGGCCGGGCCCGGCCGGGTTCGCGGGCACGGTGGGCCTGGCCGCGGCCGCCGGGGCCGCCGCCCCGCCCCTCGGCGCCTCCATGCGGGTGCTGTGGTTCTCGCTGGTCGGCCAGGGCCCGCGGCTGCAGACCGCCTACGCCTTGGACGCGGTGCTCGACGAGCTGCTGTTCGTGGCCGGGCCGCTGCTGGTCGGCGGGCTGGCCACGGTGCTCGAGCCGGCGGCCGGGCCGCTGGCCGCGGCCGGGCTGGCCCTTGCCGGGACGCTCGGGTTCGTGGCCTCACCGGTGTCGAAGGCCTACACCGGCAGCCGGACCGCCCCGGCCGACCGGACCGGCTGGGCCGGGGCCTTGAGCCGGCCCGGCATCCGGACGCTGGCCCTGTCCCTGGCCGGCGTCGGCGCCGCCATCGGCATCTGGGAGATCGGCCTGGTCGGTGCGGCCAGGCAGGCCGGCTCGGCCGAGGCCGCCGGGCTGCTGCTCGCCGCCTGGGCCGCGGCCAGCGCTGTCGGCGGCCTCTGGTACGGGGGCAGGTCCTGGCGCCGCCCTCCCGGCCAGCGCTACCTCGCCCTGCTCGGCCTGCTCGTCCTGGCCTGCGCCCCGATGGCGGCCATCACCTCCCCGCTGTACCTCGGTGCCGTGGTCGCGCTGGTCGGGCTGGTGCTGGCCCCGCTGGAAAGCTCGGCCTACGTGCTGGCGGCCGAGCAGGCGCCCCCTGGGACCCTGACCGAGTCGGGTACCTGGATGACCTCAGCCATCAACGTCACCGGGGCGTTCGGCATCGCCGGGGCCGGGGCACTGGTCGACCGGGCCGGCGTGTCCCTGACCCTGGCCATCGCCTGGGCCTGCACGGCCGTCGGCCTGCTGGTCGCCCTGGCCGGCCGCGACCACCTCGGGGCCGCCCCCTACCGCGGCAAGCACGAGGTACGCCACGTCGCCACTCGACAACTGCGGCGCGAACGGCGCATGCTCTGATATCGCCCGATATCAATTCGGGTATCAGTCGAGGAGTGCACCGATGTCAGAGTTGTCACGACTGATGCTGAAAGCCCTCCGCTCGCTCCCGCCCGAGGAGCAGGACGCCGTCCTGGAAGCAATGCTGGAGCCCAAGCTGGCCCCCTGGCCCGAACCGGCCCCCGCCCGCCTGCCCTCCCCCGACCCGCTGTCCAGCGGCTCCCTGGTCCACCGCCTCTACGGCCAGGATCCCCGGTTGGAGGTCACCCACCCGCCACTGGGCCCCGAGACCGGCGGCCCCTGGCAGAGCGTCCCGGTGCGCCTCTCCACCGATCAGCACGAACGCCTCAAGCAGTGGTGCCAGGCCAACGGCTTCACCATGGCCGTTGTCCTCCGCGGCCTGGTCGCCCGGTTCCTCGACGACCAGGCCACCCGCCGCCCCCGGTCCCCCACCCAGGACCCCCCGGAAGCAGGTCCGGGTCCCTCGGCCGCCGTCGCGGACGAGGGCGCCGAGCCGTCGGTCGGGTAGCGGCCGCCCTCCCGGCCGTCTTCGCGCTAGACCGTTGTCTGGATTGTGGCGTTCAGGTGGCCGATGATCTCCTGGACCATACGGTCGGCGTCGGTGTGCTCTACCTGGCAGGTGCCGGCATTGGCATGGCCGCCCCCGCCGTAGGACAGCATCAGGGCACCGATGTCGGCGGTTGAGGTGCGGTTGAGGATCGACTTTCCGACCGCGAGGACGGTGTTCTGCCGCTGCTTGCCCCAGAGCACGTGCACCGACACCGAGCATCCCGGATAGAGGGCGTAGACGACAAAGCGGTTGCCGGCGTGGATGACGTCCTCAGCGCGCAGGTCGATCACGGCCACGGTGCCGTGCAGGCTGGTGCAGCGCTGGAGCTGGGCCACGAACAACTCGGCCTGCTGGTGGTAGAGGTCGACGCGCTCCTTCACGTCCGGCGACTGCAGGACCTCCTCGACGGTCTGGCGCTGGCAGGCGTCGATCAGCTGCATCATGAGCTGGTAGTTGGAGATCCGGAAGTCTCGGAACCGGCCAAGCCCCGTGCGGCTGTCCATGAGGAAGTTGAGCAGGACCCAGCCCGTCGGGTGGAGCACCTACTCCAGGGTGTACTGGGCCGAGTCGGCCTGGTCGACGGCGCGCATCAATTCCGGCGAGATGGTGGGATTCCGGTCGGCCCCGCCGTAGTAGTCGTAGACCACCCTGGCCGCCGAGGGGGCGTCCGGGTCGATGATGTGGTTGTCGGCGTCGGCGGTGGTACGGAGGGTCTCGCTGTGGTGGTGGTCGAAGACCAGCTTGGCCCCAGGTGAGTACGGCAGGTTGGTGGTGATGTCGCCAGGGCCGATCTCCACCAGCCCGTCCTGGACGTCCTTGGGATGCACGAAGACGATGTCCTCGACCAGCTCCAGCTGCCGCAGCAGCACGGCGCAGACCAGTCCGTCGAAGTCGCTTCGTGTGACCAGCCGGTACCGCTCCGCAGCCATGGGCAGCCTCCTTGTAGGTCAGGCCAGACGCCCGCTCTCTTCCTTGGTCGGTCGCCTGCTCCACGCCCTTGACCGGCGAGACGTGTCGCGTCCAGCTGGAGGCCAGCGGCCAGGCATGGGCCGCCAATGGCCCAGTAGGCCAAGCCGGGGTTGATGTGAAGCTGGTCCCCGCCAGCAACGACGACCTCGGCATCGAGGCGCAAACCTGCGGGGGCGCTCAGCGCTGTGGCGGTTCCACTGGCCAGCCCCGCAGGGCGGGCACCACGGGGTCGCCGAGCGGCCAGGGCTGGTATCGGCGGCGCGCGGCGCGGCGCCGCCGGAGACCTTGGATCAGGAGGGTGAGTCGTGAGCGCATGGCCATCTCCGTTCATTCCCCGAGGCGGTGAGATCCTGCAGGTCGACGGTAGGCCAAGGCCGGGGGACGGCGAAATCGGCTACCCGGCTGGGATTAACCTGCTGGCGTTAGCCGGGAACCGGCCGCTCGGCGAGGTCGGAGTCACCGTCATCTCCCAGAGCGCTCCGCTCGGGGGAGAGCCGCGCAGCCAGCTCGGCGCGTGAGCGAACGCCGAGCTTGCGGTAGATCTTCGACAGGTTCCACTGCACCGTCTTGGGGCTGATGAACAGGGCGTCGGCCGCCTCGCGATAGGTATGGCCCGCGGCGATCAGCTCGGCGATGCGCTTCTCGGTCGGCGTCAGGCCCGCCGCCGGTGCCCGGCCGCCAACCCGCGCCAGCTCCGCGCGCGTCCTGCTCGCCCAGACCGTGGCGCCGAGCTTGTCGAAGACCTCCAGGGCGCCGCCCAGCGACTCTCGGGCGGCGCGTTTCTTGCGGTCGCGGCGTTGGACGCTGCCAAGCGCCAGCATGCTCGGCCAGTGCGGAGCGGAAGACGTCGGCTCCGGCCCCGAAGCCGTCTGGTGTGCACGCACCCAGCCGAGGCGGGCGAGCGCGTGCGCCCGGTCACGGCCCGGCGGCGACTCGGCGACGATCTCCTCCAGCAGGGCTCGCGCCCGCTCGCCATCACCGGCCTCGAAGTGGCGTTCCGCCGCCTCGATGCCGCGTTGGCGCGCCTGCTGCCGAGCATCGGCTGGGCTCAGCTGGCGAGCCTGCTCCCAGAGCTCGGCCGCCGCGTCCGGCGCGCCGCGGGCCCTGGCCCGACGGGCGGCCTCGTCAAGCGCCGAGGCGACCTCGGCGTCGGCCTGCTCCGCGGCAAGCGCAAGATGCCGGCCACGCTCCTCCGGATCGTCCAGGATCATGGTGAGCCGAGCGTGCAGTTCCCGCTTCCGAGCCGGCGGGAGCTGCGCATAGGCGACCGACCCGAGCAACGGATGCGCGAACCGCACCCGCTCGTCGTCCAACTCCAGGACGCCGGCCACCACCGCCGCCGCGACCGCCTCGTGCCCCCTGGTGGCCGAATCGATCAGCGTCACGGTGGGACGCGACAGCGCCGCGGCGACCTGCGCCGCCTCTCGGGCGGGCGGAGCAAGCAGCGCAAGGCGGTCGCGCACCAGTTCCTGGAGGCTGGCAGCCACTGCGCATCGTCGATTCCGACCACCGTCGGCCCCTGTCGCGCAAGCGCGCGGAGCACCCCCAGCAGGCCGAGCGGGACCGCGCGCGGCAAGGATTGCCGCTCCTCTGGTTCGGCACGGAGCAGCGCCACCTCGAGCGCTCGCCGCTGCGGCCCGGGAAGCTCGGCCAGGACCACGTCGGGGACCTCGGCCAGCAGGTCGCCCAGTGCGGCGTAGGCCAGCTGCGCCTCGGCGTCGTTCGGCCGGCACGCCAGCACGTGATATGAGCGGTTACTGGCGGCGGAGAGGCCCTGCTTCCACAGGGCGGTCTTCCCGATGCCGACCTCACCCTCGATCACCAGGGCCATCGGTCCATCCTGGATCGCGTCGAGCGGCTCGTCGACGCGGCGCAACTCCGGTTCACGCCCGATGATCGCCTGCGGCCCTGCAGAACCTGGCAAGCCGCCTCCTCCCAGCACCAGCATCAATCGTATTCGGCCGTCCACCATCCCGACCGAACGCGAGGCTGCCCCGCGGCCGAACTGCCGGTCGCCCCTGCCGGTTTCAGCTATGGGGCGTGCTATCCCCTTGCCGGCTGGTAGCCGGCACGCAGCACGCCGCTGCTGTACGTCGTGGCCTCGACGAGCTCGAGACGCACCTGGTCGGTCGACCCGTCGAACAGGCGCAGGCCGGAGCCGAGCACGATCGGGCAGATGTTGAGGGTCAGCACGTCGAGCAGCTGGTCGCGCAGGAGCGACCGCACAAGGGTGGGGCTGCCCAGGACCAGAAGGTCCTCGCCAGGCTGCTGCTTGAGCCTTGCCACCTCCTCGGCGAGGTCACCGGTGACCAGGTGCGAGTTGGCCCACTCCAGCGTGTCCAGGGTCGCCGACACCACGTACTTGGGCGAGTTGTTGAGGTAGTCGGCGAACGGGTTGCCGTCCTGATGGGGCCAGTAGTCGGCCATCTCCTGATAGGTCCTCCGGCCCAGCAGCACGCTTCCCGTCGGCGCCATGCCGGCGCCGATCTCGGCGTTCACCTCTTCGTTCATGTACGGGGAGCTCCAGCGTTCGGGCGACTCCACCACGCCGTCCAGCGAGCTGATCAGCCACACGACGATCTTGCGCATCGTTTCCTCCTCGGTCTGGCTCGGCATCCCCTGCCGGCGCCTGTCGTAAGAGATACGAAGTCCTGACGCCGATTCGACAAGCCCGCCGGGGCCGAGGGCAAGTCCTCCAAGCAGGCGCTGCGGTGTAAGAAGGGGGCAGCGGGAAGACAGTCGTCAGGCGGTGATGTCAGCGAGGATCTCCTCGACGGTGCGCGTTGCCGGCGCGACAAACCCTGGGTTCGTCTCGCCGTAGTACGGGATGATCAGGGCCGCTTGGTGGAGCGCGAAGCCGCGTGCTCGGTTCCAAGTGCCGTCGTCGACGTCGAGGGTACCGCGAAACACTCCTCGCCCGGTATGGCTGAACACGCTCCACGCGGCGATCACGTCAGCGGCAGGATCACCGACCCCAACGCCGCCGAAGTCGATGACCGCACCAAGCCGGCCATCGCGAACCAGCACGTTGGACCGCAGCAGGTCGGTGTGGATCCACACCGGCGTTCCATTCCACGCCGGTGCTTGGAGTGCGCGCTCCCAAGCGGCGGTGGCGGCATCGCTGTCGATCACGCCCCGCGCCGACTCGATCGCCGCTCGCGTGACGGCGTCGAGCTCGCGGAGTGGCTTGCGCCCGCCGCGAGGTGCCCCGACGACGGGAGCTATTCGGCGCAGCTCGACCACGAACTGCGCAAGATCCTTGGCCGCCTGACATTCATCGTCAACCAGCTCGTCCGCATACGGCTGGCCGTCGATCCATCGGTAGATCGCCCAAGAGAAGGGGTACGAGCTCGCGGAGTGGCCCTTCCAAACCGGCTCGGGGACCCGCAGTGACAGATGTGGAGCGAACTTCGGGAGCCAGTGCCATTCCTTGTCCAGGTCCTGTGCCCAGGTCTGCACGCGCGGCAGCCGCGCATAGAGGTGGTCGCCGAGCCGGTAGATGGCGTTCACCGTCCCCGTCGGCTGAACCTCACTGATCGGCAGGTCGGTCAGCTGGGGGAACTGTGCGGCCACCAAGCGCCCGACGAGCTCGGCGTCGATGTCCACCTCCCCGTCATGCATCTTCATCCGGGCTGCCCTCCCCCGCCTCGCTGCCGCGCCCCGCACCCCACGCTGCAAGCAGTGCTTGCCATGCCACTGAGACCACGCACCTGAGAAGGGGCTACGGTGGCGCGGTGAGTTTGGCCCACGATGTTCCAGCCTTCGAACGGCAGCGCAGCTGATAACCGACCACGACCTTGACAACAGTGAGCACCTGGTCGCTACTCGTCGCGCAGCACGAGCATGATGTACTCGTCCTCGCCGTACCACACCGTCCCGGCCGACCAGAAGCCGCACTTCTCCAGCAGCCGCACCGAGCCGGTGTTCCGGAGGCGGGATCGGCGTACCAGGCACGCCGTCGCCTCGGCCATGTCGGCGTGGTGGGCCTCCGGGACGGCCCGACCGGTCCGGGGTGCCGAATGGACCCTCGGCGTCGCAGGTTCCGGATAAGGTGAGCGGCGCAGGATCGATGGAGAGTCCAGTTGGCCAACCGTGCCTCGAGGAGGCTCGCCGTGGCGACCATCGACACCCAGGAACCGCTGGCGGTCGCGGTGGTCGAGGCGATCCAGTCCGGCGAAGTTCCGGCGCTGCAGCGGCTGCTGGACGAGCATCCCGGACTGGCGGCCGCGAGGCTCGGCGATGACAACCCTGAGGGGATGTCCCGCACGCTGCTGCATGTCGCCACCGACTGGCCCGGCCACTTCCCCAACGGTGCCGCCACCGTCGCGGTCTTGGTCGCGGCCGGCGCGGACGTCAACGCCCGCTTCCGGGGACCGCACACCGAGACCCCGCTGCACTGGGCGGCCAGCAGCAACGACGTCGAGGTGCTCGACGCGCTCATCGACGCCGGCGCCGACCTCGAGGCCCCCGGCGCCGTGATCGGTGGCGGCACCCCGCTGGCCGACGCCAGAGGCTTCGGGCAGTGGCAGGCCGCTCACCGACTGGTCGAGCGTGGGGCCCAGACCACCATCGACGACGCCGCCACTCTCGGGCTCCTGGATCGCCTGGAGCGGTATTTCGCTGGCGCTACGCCACCGGCGCCTGAGGAGGTCAACTGCGCCTTCTGGGGCGCCTGCCACGGCGGGCAGCAGCAATGCGCGGCGTATCTGCTGGACAGGGGCGCCGACCTGAACTGGGTCCCAGGGTGGGAGGAGCTGACGCCCCTGGACGCGGCCCAGCGCAGCGAGGCCACCGAGTTGGTCGGATGGTTGCGCGGTCGAGGCGCCAGGGCAGCCGCCGAACTGAACGCCCCGTAGCCGGCGAGCCGGATCCGTGAGTGGAGGTGGAGGGTCGTCAGCGCAGCAATGACGCCGCGCGTTCGGCCAGCCGGTCGCTCTCGCCGATGACGGTCGCGCCGGAGCTGACCGGCCGGGGCGGGCGCTGCTCCCAGGTGGCGTCACGGTCGAACAGCAGAAAGAAGTCGTAGTCGAGCCCGCCGAAGTCGACCCCGAATTGCTGCAAGAACTCCTGCTGCACGACGTTGCCGGCATCCCACAGGTGGGTCACCCGCGGGTCGACCATGCC
>Ga0210378_10001985_pt1 | contig 10541 bp, 10 predicted proteins | sample PLM1_60_b1redo_FD_155465 | JGI IMG/M metagenome (GOLD analysis project Ga0210378, IMG submission 155465) | Groundwater sediment microbial communities from an aquifer in East River, Colorado, USA - PLM1_60_b1 redo | ecosystem: Environmental > Terrestrial > Soil > Riparian zone | place: USA: East... | reverse complement strand
CCAGTGCGACGATCGCCGCGACCGGCCAGAGGCAGGTGACGAGGCCGACTATCGCGATGACCAGCGCAGCGGTCGCCGTGCCCTCGGTCTGCGGTCCCGTCGTGTAGCCGTAGCCCGGCTGGCCGTAGCCTGGCTGGCCGTAGCCTGGCTGGCCGTAGCCTGGCTGGCCGTAGCCCGGTTGCTCGTAGCCCGGTTGCTCGTAGCCCGGTTGCTCCGGTGATGGTGGGCCGTACCCGGGCTGCTGCTGCTGCCCGTAGCCTGGCTGGCCGTACGGGGACGGCGGTGGCGGTTGAGGCGCACCGCCGCCAACCGGCTCGGTCGGCTGCTCGCCGGGCCGGTCGTCACGGCCCCCGCCGTCGGGGGGGCCAGGAGAGTCGGACATGGTGACTCCTTTGCGCTCGCACTGGCTCGCGGCCGGCCGACGGAAAGCGTGGCCTGCGCCCGGAGTAAACCACACCGGCAGGGCCGGGACCGGCCGGATCGCCGCCGTCGCTCAGCCTCGATCGGTCGCGTCCAGGGCGGCGGCCCACCCGGCGGTCGGGTCGGCGGCGGCCAGCCTCAGCACCCAACCGCTGCCCGGCAGGCCGTCGTCCCACACCCACCAGGCCAGCCCCTGAAGCTTCATGCCCAGGTCGGCCGGGTCGGGTGGCCAGTCGAGCCCCACCAGCCCGGCCACCGCCCACCAGGCGTCGAAGCGGCCGAGGGCGGCCCCGCGGCGCACGCCATGCGCTCCGCCGCTGGCCGCCGCCCACGCCATCCGCGCCATCGCGGCCGCCGGGGGGATCCGGCCGAGCCGGTGCTCGCCGTAGCCGAGGGTGGCCACCGCCTCGGCCGGCCCGCCCCTGACCACCACCGCCCTGGCGGTGCCGCCCGACTCGGTGGTCCAGACCTCGACCAGGTCGGTGAGGGCGCGGGTGGCGTCGGGGCGGTCCAGCGCCGGCGCCGGACGGGTACCACCGGCGGTCATGGCGATCGGCTCGGCGCCCGGGTCCGGCACCTCGATCCGGTCGGCGCGGTAGGTGGCCAGGGCGTAGGCCGGCTCCCACGGGGCGAGCACGAGCGGCAGCTCCAGCACCTCCGGGTGGGCGCCTTCCGCCTCGCGCAGGTCCTCGCCGCGCAGCACCCGCTCCTGGGCGACCGACCCGGCGACCACCGGCTCGGCCAGGTGCGGGGCCAGCTCCGCGAACGTGTGGGTGGCGGCGGCGACCTCGGTGAGCGGCCCGAGCGCGAAGCGGCCGACGCCCGGCCGCAGCACGCTGGCCGCCTCAGGGCCGGGTGCGTCCAGGGCCATGCGGTACTCGACGTAGGTGATCACCGGCCACAGCGGCCGGCCCCGATCGACCGCCTCGCCGAGCCGTTGGCGCAGCTCGACCATGCCGGCCCAGTCGCCGGTCGCGCAGAGCCCATCCACCGCGCGGAGCAGGCCGGCCGGGTCGCCCAGCTCCACCAGCTCGGCGAGACGGTCGTCGGGCACCTGGGCCTCCCGCGTTGGGGCAGCAAGGGCGCCATCTTGCCATCGGCAGCACCCGAGAACGTTGTAATCGATAGATAACGCTGTTACTCTCTTCGCGGCATGGACCGGACCGGGGCGCCATCCCCCTATGAGCTCGCCCAGCGGCAGGGCCAGGACGTGCTACGCCGCACGCTGCTGGACGCGGCCAGCCGGCTGCTGGTCACCGAAGGCCCCCAGGCGCTGACCATGCGGCGGGTCGCGTCGGCCGTCGGCTGCTCCACCACGGTCCTGTACACCGCGTTCGGGTCCAAGGACGGCCTCGCCGACGCCCTGTTCCGCGAGGGCTTCGAGCGGTTGCGCAACCGCCTGGAGGCCGTGGCGTCCGGTGACGGCCCGCTCGCCCGCCTCGGCGCGCTGGCCCACGCCTACCGGGACAGCGCCCTCCAGTCGCGCTCCTACTACGGGGTCATGTTCCAGCAGGCGATCCCGGGCTACCGGCCGTCGGCGGCGTCGCTCGCCGCCGCCGGCGCCAGCCTCGAGGTCCTCACCGATGCCGTCCGTGCCTGCATGGACGCCGGGGCGCTCCGTGCCGGCGACCCGCGGGCGGTGGCGGAGGTGCTCTGGGCCGCCGTCCACGGCGCGGTCAGCCTCGAGCTGGGCGGGCACTTCCGGGACCCCGAGGTGGCCGCCGAGCGCTTCCGGACCCTCGCCGCGGCCGCCGCCCTCCCGTTCCTGACCGACTCCCCCCAACCGAGGAGGCCCTGACCCATGTCCGACGCTTCCAAGACGGTCGCCGGCATCCTGCTCGTGCTGGTGCCGACCATCGAGTACGGCGGCTACGCCCTGCTGCGGATGATCGCCAGGCGCACCCCCGGCTATCTGGACAACCCGGTCCGCCAGAACCTGTGGCGGGCGGGCCACGCCCACGCCGGGGTGCTGGTGCTGCTCGCGCTCGTCGGCATCCTCTACGTCGACCAGACCGACCTGTCCGACGGGCTCAGGACGCTGGCCCGCTCCAGCATCGCCTTCGCCCCGATCCTGGTGTCGGCCGGCTTCTTCTTCTCGACGCTGTCCCCCCGGGCCGAGCGTCCCAACCGCATGATCGCCCTGGTCTACCTCGGCGCGATCCTGCTCGCCGTGGGCGCGGTCACCCTCGGGGTGGGCCTGCTCTGACGCCTGCGCGGCCGGCGCTCAGCAGAGCTCGCCGCGGAGCACGGTGACGGCCTGGCCGCCGAGCAGCACCCGGTCGCCGGCGGCGCGGGTCCGGACCACCCCGCCACGGCGGGAAGCCTGGAAGCCGGTCAGGTCTGCCCGGCCGAGGAGGCCGGCCCAGAACGGGCCGAGGGTGCAGTGGGCCGAGCCGGTCACCGGGTCCTCGTCGATCCCGACGGCGGGCGCGAAGAAGCGGGAGACGAAGTCGAACTCCTCCGCCTCGCTCACCGCGGTGGCGATCACGCCTCTCGTGGAGAGCTCCCGCAGCCTCCGGAAGTCCGGGTCCAGGCCGCGCACGGCCGCCTCGGAGCCGAGCTCCAGCAGGTGGTCGAAGCGGCTGCGCCCGACCCAGCTGACGGTTCGAGCCGGCACGCCGAGCGCCTCCAGCAGCCCGGCGGGAGGGTCGGCCGGGTCCGGAGGGGTTGCCGGGAAGTCGAGCTCGATGGTGCCGTCCCGGTCGCTGGCGCCCAGCTCGCCGCTGAGGGTCCGGAAGCGGAGCGGCCGGCCCACCGGGACCCGGCCCTCGCTCCAGAGCACGTGGGCGCTGGCCAGGGTGGCGTGGCCGCAGAGCTCGACCTCGGCCGCCGGGGTGAACCACCGCAGCCCGAAGGCGGCGGCGTCGCCGGACCCGGCCGGCCGCACGAACGCCGTCTCCGACAGGTTCATCTCCGCGGCCACCTGCTGCATCCACCCGGGTGCGACCTCCCGGTCCAGCAGGCACACCGCCGCCGGGTTGCCGGCGAACGGCTCGGCCGTGAAGGCGTCGACCTGGAACAGCGGGATGGTCACGGACGGGCGCGGACGGCGCGGAACATGGCCGTGTCGGTCGGCTCGGCCGGCGGCTCCACCAGGTGGAACCAGTAGAAGCCGTGCGGGCCGACGGCCAGCCGGTAGGGCTCGGCGTCGATGATTGGGAACGGGGTGCGGCCGAACATCTCCTCCGGGACCAGGCCGGAGAAGCGCGACAGGTCCAGCTCGACCGGCTGGGCGAAGCGGGACAGGTTGGCGATCACCAGCACCACGTCCGCGCCGAGCTGGCGGTAGAAGGCGAGCACGCGGCGGTTCTCGGGGTACAACGGCTCGTAGTCGCCGAGCCCGAAGACCGGGTGCTGCTTGCGCACCTGCAGCATGCGCCGGATCCACTGCAGCAGCGAGGTCGACACCCGCTCCTGGGCTTCGATGTTGCAGGCCTGGTAGCCGTAGACCGGGTCCATCAGGAACGGCAGGTACAGGGCCGCCGGGTCGGCCCGTGAGAAGCCCGCGTTGCGGTCGCCGGTCCACTGCATCGGCGTGCGCACGCCGTCGCGGTCGCCGAGGTAGATGTTGTCGCCCATGCCGACCTCGTCGCCGTAGTACATGACCGGGCTGCCCGGCAGGCTGAGCAGCAGGCTGTTCAGCAGCTCGATCTGGCGGCGGCCGTTGTCGAGCAGGGGCGCCAGCCGCCGCGCGATGCCGATGTTGCGCCGCATCCGCGGGTCCTTGGCGTACTCGTCGTACATGTAGTCGCGTTCCTCGTCGGTGACCATCTCGAGGGTCAGCTCGTCGTGGTTGCGCAGGAACAGCCCCCACTGCGCCGCGTCGGGGATCTTGGGGGTGCGGTTCATGATCTCCACGATCGGCGTGCGGTCCTCGCGCCGCAGGCCCATGAACATCCGCGGCATGACCGGGAAGTTGAACGCCATGTGGCACTCGTCGCCGTCGCCGAAGTAGGGCACCATGTCCGGCGGCCACTGGTTGGCCTCGGCCAGCAGCACCCGGTTGGGGTACTTGTCGTCGACCTCCTTGCGGACCCGCTTCAGGAACTCGTGGGTCTCCGGCAGGTTCTCGCAGTTGGTCCCCTCCCGCTCGAACAGGTACGGGACGGCGTCCAGCCGGAAGCCGTCCAGGCCCATGTCCAGCCAGAACCGGATCACCTCCAGCATCGCCTCCTGGACCTCGGGGTTGTCGTAGTTGAGGTCCGGCTGGTGGGAGAAGAACCGGTGCCAGTAGAACGCCTGCGCCTCGTGGTCCCAGGTCCAGTTGGACGACTCGGTGTCGACGAAGATGATGCGGGCGTCCTTGTACTTCTGGTCGGTGTCTGACCAGACGTACCAGTCGCGCTTGGCCGACCCGGGCCGGCGGGACTCCTGGAACCACGGGTGCTGGTCGGAGGTGTGGTTCATCACCAGGTCGGCGATGACGCGGAGGCCGCGGGCGTGGGCGGCCTCCAGGAAGTCGTAGAAGTCCCCGAGGGTGCCGTAGTCGGGCAGGATCTGGAAGTGGTCGGACACGTCGTAGCCGCCGTCGCGCAGCGGCGAGGGGTTGATCGGCAGCAGCCAGATGCAGTCGATGCCGAGCCAGTGGAGGTAGTCCAGCCGCTCGGTCAGGCCGCGGAAGTCGCCCTGCCCGTCGCCGTTGCCGTCCTGGAAGCCGCGGACGTACAGCTCGTAGAAGACCGCGGTCTTGTACCAGAGTGGGTCGTCCTGCATCCCTCGTCCGCTCCCGAGCTCGCCCTTCAACACTAAGCTGCTCGAACCCTATGCCCGTTCGCAAGTGTCATCGCCCATGGCGGTATGTCACCACGGAGAGTAACCGGTTGTGCGGCCGGCGCGTCGCGCCGGATGCGCACTACAGCAATTTCGTCGCCGGGAGGGTCACGGTTGAGGGAATTTCGCTCAACCCCAGACGGCCCGAGTCCTGCTGGAGGCGGCCGGATTGACCTGCTGGCCGGTAACCGGTTCGGGCACCCCTGCCCGGACCGCCTCGAGCTGGGCCGCGAACGCGAGCCCGAGGAACAGCGCCAGTGCCGTCAGGAACGCCCACACCAGAATAGCGATCATGCCGGTCAGCGGGCCATAGGTCCGGCCGAAGGTGCCAGAGGAGGCGTCCAGGTAGAACGCCAGCAGGCCGGTGAACACGAACCACAGCAGCACCGATACGCCCGAGCCGACCGCCAGCCACGACCACGACGGCTGGCGGCGGCGGGGGGCCTCTCTGAACAGCACCGCGAACGCCACCACCGCGAACGCGATGCTGAGGGGCCACCGCAGCAGCGTCCACAGCGCTCGGATCACCCCCGAGATCCCGGTCGCCTTGGCGATGTCGGCGCCGGCCACGATCAGCACGAACGCCAGCACCACCAGCACGCCGGCCGAGCAGGCGAGCAGGAAGGCGTTCCCGTACTTCGCCGTGGTCGGGCGGTCTCGCTCCACGCCGTAGATGCGATTGGCGCCCCGCTCGATCTGGCCCATCGCCAGCGTCGCCGACCCCAGCGCGGCCAGCGCGCCGAGGACCAGGGCGGCGATGCCGCCGCGGGCGCCGCTCTTGGCGCCCTGCTGGACGGCCTCGGTGATGAGCTGGCCGGCGGGCCCGGGAGCGAGGCGGTCGACCGTCTGCACGACGATCTGGCGGAACCGGGAGGCCTGCATCGCGGTGGCCAGGCCGACCGCGGCGATCACGGCCGGCAGCAGGGCCAGGGTGACCTGAAAGGCGAGGGCGCGCGAGTGGCTGAAGCCGTCGGCCGCGCGGAAGCGCTGGAACGAGTCCTTGGCCAACTGGCCCCAGCCGGTGCGGCGCAGCGTCCGCAGGGCGTCGTCGCCCTCCAGCTCGTAGGTCTCCGGTACGGAGGTCGCGGTGCTCATGGGTTCCTCCCTTGATTCACCGGGGCACCCCCTTGGGGTTCCCCGGACCCCTCCGGCTCGGTGCCTCCGGATGCGCCGGAGGCACGCACAGCGTGAGTGCGCGGGGTACGACTTCGATGACGACGTGGTCGGTCTCCCCGGCCGGGTCGCCGTCCCGCTCGACGGGCTGGGGCCGGCCGCAGCGGACCTCCACCCGGCGGGCCCGGAACACCTCCAGCTCCGGGTCCTTGCGCCGGCGCCGCAGCAGCACCCGGACCGCCAGGCGGACCCAGTCCGGCACGGTGCGGGTCTGCAGCACGGCCACGTCGAGCAGCCCGTCGTCGGGCCGGGCGTCCGGCATGATCGCCAGCCCGCCCTGGAGCCGGCCGAGGTTGCCGACCAGCACCCCCTGGCCGACCCGGGTGATCGCGCCGGCGTCGTCCAGCCGCAGATCGAAGCGGGTGGAGCGGCGGCGCAGGTGGCCGACGCCGCTGACCACGTAGGCGATCGCGCCGACCCGTTCCTTCAGACGGGGATCGGCATCGCGCAGCATCGCCGCGTCGAAGCCGATGCCGGCCATGACCACGAAGCGGTGGTCGCCCATCGCGGCCACGTCCAGGCGGCGCCGCTCGCCATGGAGGGCGACCTCGACGGCGCCGTCCAGGTCGCTCGGGATGTCGAAGTTGGTCGCCAGCAGGTTGCCGGTCCCGCCGGGCAGCACCGCCAGCGGCACGTCGCTGCCGGCCAGGCCGGTCACGCACGCCATCACCGTGCCGTCGCCGCCTTGGGCCATGACCAGGTCGACACCCTCGGCGACGGCCCGCCGGGTGACCCCCTCGCCGGGGTCCTGTCGGGTCGTCTCCAGCCACAGCACGTCCAGCCCGGCGCCGGCCAGCGCCTCCTCGGTGTCGCGCCGGCGGTCCGCGCTCTCGCCGCCCCCGGTGGCCGGGTTGAACACCACCGCCGCCCGGCGGGGCGCCGCGCGGCCCGCGCCGGACGCCGCGCCGGCCTGCTCGCGGACGACGTCAGCCATGGCGGGCGGTCGATCGGCGCCGCTGCCAGCCGAAGGCGCGGGTCCCGGTCCCGTGGCGCAGCATCCGGTGCAGGACGCCGAGGCGGATGCCGCGGACGGCGGCGAGCAGCCAGACGCAGCCGAGCAGCACCCCGCCCAGCACGTCCGTCAGGTAGTGCATGCCCCGGTACATGCGGGAGGACGCCACCAACACCGGGATCACCACGGCGAGGGTGAAGAACAGCCCCCTGACCAGCGCCGAGCGGGCCCGCTCGGAGGCGAGCACGGCGATCGCCCCGTACAGGACGATGGCCGCGGCCGTGTGCCCGGAGGGGAAGCTCGAAGTGGGAGGCGCCTCGTCGAGGTGCCCGACCGGCGGCCGCTCGCGATCCACCAGCAAGGTCACCACCAGGAAGATCCCGACCTCGCCGGCGACCGCCACCGCCACCAGCATCGGCTCCCGCCAGCGCCGCCACGCCCATGCCGCGATCGCCGCCGTGAGCACGGCCAGGATGGTGATGGTCAGGGTGCCGCCGAGCTCGGAGGTGAGGGCGGTGAGGTCGTTCAGGCCGCCGCTCCGGTGGCGGGCCAGCCAGCGGCTCACGCCCGCGTCGGCACGGCCGAGGCCGTCGTCGTGGACCACCCTGCTCAGCAGCCAGCCAAGCGCCACCAGCACCACCAGCAGCGCCAGCGCCCAGCCGAGCAGGTACAGCGCGGACGGCACGCCGTCGCGGAGCCGCCGCCAGCGGGCGGCCAGCGCCGCTTCCCGGTCGCCTGGCGACGGGTCGAGCGGTCCATGGGCTGGCGGGCCTGCCATCGAGCGCCTCCGGGGGACGGGAACGGGTCACCCTCGCGAATGCACCGCCGAGAAGGCGAGCAAACCTCCCCACCGGCAGAAGCAGGTCGGGCATGCTTGCTCTCCCGGTTCGCAGGGAACGTCCCAGGTATCCCACGGGACCAGCCATGGAGGGAGCAACGTGCCGACAGCACGCACCTGGCGCCGGGCCGCGGTGGCCGGCGGGGTTGGGCTCGTCGGCGTCTACGCGTTCGAGGCGGCCCAATACCATCGGACCGCCGGCAAGGGCTACCAGGTGGAGGACCCGCCGGCGCCGGGAACCCTCGACTTCGCCCGCCTGGTGGAGGTGCTCACGATCGCGCCGCTGCGCCGGGGCAACCGGGTCACCGTGCTGCGGAACGGCTGCGAGATCTTCCCCGCCATGCTGGAGGCGATCCGCTCGGCCGAGCGGACGGTCAACTTCGCCACCTACGTCTACTGGACCGGCAGCATCGCGCCGGAGTTCGCCGCGGCCCTCGCGGAGCGGGCCGAGGCCGGGGTGGAGGTCAACGTGCTGCTGGACGCCGTCGGCGCCGCCAAGATGGAGGGCTCGCTGGTCGAGCGCCTGCAGCGCTCGGGGGCCAAGGTGGCCTGGTTCCGCCCGCCGAAGTGGTGGACGCTGCACAAGCTCAACAACCGCACCCATCGCAAGATCCTGGTGGTGGACGGCAAGGTCGGCTTCACCGGCGGGGTCGGGATCGCCGAGGAGTGGACGGGCAACGGCGAGGACCCCGGCCATTGGCGAGACACCCATGTGCGGGTGGAGGGGCCGGCCGCCCGCGACCTGCTCGGCGGCTTCCTCGACAACTGGGCCGAAGCCACCCAGTGCATCCTCGCTGGGCCCGACCACCTGCCGGACCTCCGCGGCTTCGAGGACGGCATCCAGGTCCAGGTGACCAGGAGCACCGCCGAGAAGGGCAGCACCGACGCCGAGCACCTGTTCTACGCCGCGATCGCCTGCGCCAGGGAGCGGATCTGGCTGACCACCGCGTACTTCGCCCCGCGGCGAGCGTTCGTCGACGCCCTCTGCGACGCGGTCCGGAGGAGCGTGGACGTCTGCGTGCTCACCAACGGCCCCCACATCGACAAGCAGGTGGTCCGTCAGGCAGGGCATCTCACCTACGAGCGGATGCTGGAGTGCGGGGTGCGCATCTTCGAATACCAGCGGACGATGCTCCACGCCAAGGTCCTGATCGTGGACGCCAACTGGGCGACCGTCGGGTCGATCAACTTCGACAACCGGTCGTTCGCGCTCAACGACGAGCTGAACCTCTCCGTGCGCGACCGCGCGGTCGTCGCCGAGCTGGAGAAGCAGTTCCTCGCCGACGTGGACGACGCCGTCGAGCTGGACCACGCCGCCTGGCGCGCCCGTCCCGTGATCGTCCGCACCCGCGAGCTGGTCAGTGCGGCGATCCGCCGGGAGCTGTAGTGGTGTCAGGCCTCACCGTGCTCGGCCTCGGGCCCGTGGCCAGCCTGGTGGTGCTCGGCGCCGTCCTGGCGGCCGTCGTCACCGCCATCGGCGCGCTCGCCAGCGGGCGCCTCCGTCACGGCCGCGGTCCCGGCGAGCACGCCGCCGAGGAGCTGGCACGGGCGCGGCCGGCCAGCTTCCTGCGCCGCCGGCTGGACCCGGAGACGGCGACCGGGCTCGCCGTGACGGTCGCGCTCGGGCTGATCTTCCTCGCGGCGCTCGGCTTCGGGCTGGTCTCCGACATGATCACCTCCCGGACCGGCCTGTACCGCTACGACGCCGGCGTGGCCGACTGGGGAGCCACCCACGCGACCGCGGCGTCGACCCGGCTGCTCGGCTGGCTCACCTGGCTCGGCGGCACCGTCGTCGTGCTCCCGCTGGCCCTGCTGCTCGGCCTGCTGGAGTGGCTGCGCCGCCGCCGCTGGGCCGTGCTCGCCTTCATGCTGATGGTCGTCGTCGGCCAGAACCTGATCGCCAACGGGGTGAAGCTGCTGGTGCAGCGGGAGCGCCCGCCCGTGCTGCACCTGGCCGACTCGAGCGGGTTCTCGTTCCCCTCTGGCCACTCGGCCGCCGCGGCCGCCACCTACGCTGCGGTCGCGCTGGTCCTCGACCGGGGCCGGCCCTGGCGCGTCAAGGCCCTCCTGGCCGGCGCGGCCGCCGCCGTGACGGCGGCGGTCGCCACCTCCAGGGTGCTGCTCGGGGTCCACTGGGTGACCGACGTGGTCGGCGGCGTCGCGCTCGGGTTCGGCTGGTTCCTGGTCTGCTCGATCGCCTTCGGCGGCGCCCTGCTCCACTTCGCCGCGCCCGCCGAGCGCGTCGAGGCCGAGGAGCGGCGCTGACCGGCCGGCGCTGGTCATCGCCCGCAGAGGAAGGCATGCTAGGCCCATGGCGGTCTCGGTGGAAGGCCTCGAGCGAGCGCTCACCCAGCTCGCCGACCTCAGGACCTCGCCGGTCACGATCGA
>Ga0210378_10001983_pt1 | contig 10543 bp, 12 predicted proteins | sample PLM1_60_b1redo_FD_155465 | JGI IMG/M metagenome (GOLD analysis project Ga0210378, IMG submission 155465) | Groundwater sediment microbial communities from an aquifer in East River, Colorado, USA - PLM1_60_b1 redo | ecosystem: Environmental > Terrestrial > Soil > Riparian zone | place: USA: East... | reverse complement strand
GTCCGGAAGCGGCCGCTTGATCTTGGCGAGCAGCTCGAGCTCGGTGACGGCGAGCGAAGGCTCGCCGCGCTTCGTCCGCGCCGGGATGCCGGTCGCGCCGATGATGTCGCCGAGGTCGAGGTCGACGGCCCCGGCGCGGTCCTCGGCGACGAGCAGCTGGATCCTGCCCGAGCGGTCGACGAGGTCGAGGAAGACGAGCTTCCCCATGTCCCGGCGAGCCAGAACACGGCCGGCCACGCGCCGAGGCTCGCCGCCTTCAGCCCCCGGCTCGAGCTGCTCGGCGTCGACCCGGACCGCTGCAATCTCGTCCCGGTCGGGATAGCGCTTCGGCAAGGCCATGGGGCGCGAGTCTATTCGGCGGTCAGCCCCAGATCAGCCAGCCGACGAAGAGTCCGGTGCCAACAGCGCCGAAAAGCGCGAAGCCGAGCAGCAGCATGGAACGCCGGTCATCGAAGCCGGGCACGAGCAAGGAACGCCGGCGATCGATGGGGTCGAAAATGCGACGCGGCATTCGTCCCGGGAGGCGCGAGAAGGTGATCGCATGCGGCGGCGCGTGCGGTTTGGAGAGGCCTTCTTGATCAGGAGGTTCCTCGCCGGAAAGCATACGGATGACCTCGCTACGGATCGTCTCGGCGTCCGCGTCGAAGTGGAGCAGGATCCGCGCCGCTACGCCTTCGTTCTCGCGGACAATCCCCAGCAGGATGTGCTCGGTTCCGATGTAACCGTGCTGCAGAGCCTTGGCTTCGCGCAGCGAGAGCTCGAGCACTTTCTTGGCGCGCGGCGTGAACGGAATGTGCCCCTGCGTCACCTCGTCGCCCTGGCCGATCATGCGGGCGACGTGGGCACGCACTTCCTCGACCGTGATACCGAGCGACTCGAGGACGCGGGCAGCCAGCCCCTTCTCCTGGCGGAGCAGGCCGAGCAGGATGTGCTCGGTCCCGATGTAGTTGTGCTTGAGCGCGCGGGCCTCGTCCTGAGCGAGGACGACAACCTGTCGCGCGCGCTCCGTGAACCGCTCGAACACGGAACGAGCCTAGCGGCTCGTTAAGCGGCCTTGATATCCAGGATCTTGTACTTCAAGGCCCTGCCCCGAGGCGTCGTCACTTCGACGGTCTCGCCCTTTTTCTTGCCGATGATCGCCCTGCCGACCGGCGACTCGTTGGAGAGCTTCTGCGCGTCCGGGTTCGACTCGGCCGAGCCGACGATGTGGTACTCGACCGTCTCCTTGGCGGACAGGTCGCGCAGCTTCACGTGCGATCCGACGGAGACAACGTCCTTCGAGACCTCCTTCTTCGAGATCACGCGCGCGTTGGCCATGCGCTCTTCGAGGATGGCAATGCGGTGCTCGAGCAGCGCCTGGTCGTTCTTGGCGTCGTCGTACTCGGAGTTCTCGGCGATGTCGCCGAACTGGCGCGCCACACGGATGCGCTCCGCGATCTCGCGACGCTTGGCGTTCGACAGGTGCTCGATCTCCTCCTTGAGCTTCTTGTAGCCCTCTGGAGTGAGGATCACTTCCTTCACGGTTCCTCCTCAGAAAAAAAGACGCGCGGCGCAAAGGCGCCGTCGCGGGCAGGCATAGTACCTGTGACCGCGGTCAACGTCAAACTCCGGTTCCGCGGCTACGATTTGGCCTCTGTGCAGGTAGATCTTCGTGAAAGTTGGCGGATCGGACCGGTCGAGATACCGACCCGACTCGTGCTCGCGCCCATGGCCGGCGTGAGCGTGCAGGCGTTCCGCCGCCAGGGCCGCCGTTTCGGCGCTGGGCTCGTCTGCTCGGAGATGGTCAGCTGCGCCGGCCTCTCGCACGGCAACGAGCGCTCGCTCGGCTATCTGCGGATCGCCGCGGACGAGCATCCGCTCGCAGTCCAGATCTTCGGCTCGGAGCCGGGCATCATGGCCGAGGCCGCGCGCATGGTCGAGGACGCCGGCGCGGATCTCGTCGACGTCAACTTCGGCTGCCCCGTCCGGAAGGTGACGAAGACGGGCGCCGGGGCGACGCTGCTCGAGGAGCCGGATCGCGCCTGCGGCATCGTCGAGGCGGTCGCAGACGCGGTCTCAGTGCCGGTCTCGGTGAAGATGCGGCGCGGGCTCCACAACGGCTCGCGCACCTGCCTCGAGATCGGCCCGAAGCTGGTCGAAGCCGGCGCAGCCTCGCTCACGCTCCATCCGCGCTCGGCGCGCCAGATGTACACCGGCGTGGCCGATCACAGCCTGACGGCCGAGCTCGTCGAGCTCGTAGACGTGCCGGTCGTCGCCTCTGGGGACATCGTCTCGCGGGCGAAGGCGCAGACGGTGCTCGCGACAACGGGCGCCGAAGCCGTCATGGTCGGTCGCGCCGCTCAGGGAAATCCCTGGGCGCTGAGCAAGATCATGGGCGACGAGGCCGAGCCCTCGCGGGAGGAGGTCGCGGCGGAACTGATCCTCTTCATCCGTGAGACGGTGCGCGAGCTCGGTGAGCACCGAGCGACCGGCTTCCTCAAGAAGTTCTACGGCTGGTATCTGGGGCGGGGCCGCTTCCCTCGGCCCCTCAAGCAAGAGCTCGTCCAGCTGGCGACACTCGATGAGGTCGAGCAGCGCCTGCTCGCTGCGGCACCGGGCGCGCGCTTCGTGCTCGAGCGGCTCGAGGACGAGCTGCCACAGGGGGACGAGGTCCTCCTCGACCTGCCGATCTCGATCTACGGCGGCGGATGACCCGATGCCGCGGCCGGTCTACTGGAAGCCGCGATATCCGACGCGGGTCATGCGCGAGCGCGCCTTTGCCAGCCGCCAGCGGGCGCGGGACGAGGCCTTACGCCGTCCGGCCGGGCCGTCCCTGCTCGAGCGGCTGAGGAAACTGCTCCGGCGCGGCGGTGAATAGATAAAGGCACCGCCCACCTCCTCCCCGCGTCGATCATAAGCGCGAAATCCACACGAGTGTGTGACGGCTCTGCGCCGCAAGTGGAACAGGCCTAGCGGTTCAGCTCCCAGACCAGACGCAGGCCCTCGAGCGTCAGGTCGGGGTCGACCCGCTCGATCGTGCGCGAGTGCGGCCCCACGATCTCGGCGAGCCCGCCGGTCGCGATCGCCGGGGCCTCCGCGCCGAGCTCGCCCCGGATCTCCTCGACGATCCGGTCGACCTGCCCCGCGAAGCCGTAGACGAGGCCGGATTGAAGGCTGTGCACCGTCGTCTTGCCGATTATCGCAGGTGGCTCGGTGAAGTCGACGCGCATCAGGCGTGCGGCGCGCGCGAACAGAGCATCCATCGAGATCTCGATTCCGGGGGCGAGCACGCCGCCCACGTATTCACCCTCGGCGGAGACGACGTCGAAGTTCGTCGAGGTGCCGAAGTCGACGACGATGCAGGGCGCGCCGTAGCGTTCCTTTGCCGCGACGGCGTTCACGATCCGATCGGGGCCGACCTCACGCGGATCGTCGTAGCGAACGGGAATCCCCGTCTTCGCTCCCGGCCCGACGACGAGGATCGGCGCGCTCGCCCACCGCTCCGCGAAGAGCTCGTACTCGCGCACGAGAGCGGGAACGGTCGAGGACAGGCAGATGCAGTCCACGGCGTCCAGATCCAGCATCTCCCCGAGCAGTGCGCCGAGCTCGTCCCCGGTGCGACGGCCCTCGGTCGCCAGTCGTCGATGCTCGGCGAGGTGCTCGCCTTCGAACAGGCCCAGCACCGTCTGCGTATTGCCGACGTCGACGGCTAGAAGCATCTAGCGCGCCCCTGGCCGGCGATCCCTCCCGGCCGGCGGAGCCGGCCTCCGGGATCGCCTCGGCCCGCTGGCCACGCTCCAGCCGGCGGGCCGTGCTACGTGCACTGTCCCACCGGCCTGCGCGCGCCCAGCGGGCCGCCAGGAACGCGCTAGATCACTCACCTACAGATCGTCGTCGCCGGCAAGCGACTCGCCGATGCGCTCGGCGAGCGCCTCGGCCGTCAGCTTCGGCCGGTCGCCCTCGCCCCGCAGCTCCTCGACGGTGACGTCGCTGGAGGTGTAGATCTCGGCCCGCGGGATCAGCCGGGTCGGGCGATTCTTGTCCCAGACCCAGACGTCTTCCATCTTCAGGTGGTAGAAGGGGTAGTTGGGCTGCGGAGAGGCGTTCAGGACGAGGTTGTTGCAGAGATAGGTCGCGTCCTGGGTGAGGACGCACCAGCGGAACAGCTCGAAGACGTCGGCGTACTCGCGCTTCAGCCGGAGCTCGAGCTCTGCCTCGAACTCGTCGAGCTCGTCGATGTGCGACATAACGGCCCTATCCTAGCTTCGCGAGCAAGGCTGAAATCGGCCCCCTCCCGGGGACGACCAGGTCTGGAGCGAGATCGGCGAGCGGCTCGAGCGCGAAGCGGCGCTCGTGCAGGCGTGGATGCGGGACAGTAAGGCCCGGTTCGTCGATCACCTCGTCGCCGTAAACGAGCAGGTCGAGGTCGATCGTGCGCGGCCCGAAGCGCTTCTTGCGCACCCGCCCGAGGCGCTGCTCGATCGCGAGCAAGCGCTCCAGCAGCTGCCGAGGCGAGAGCTCCGTCGCCAGGCGCACGGCACCGTTGACGAATGGCCCTTGCTCGACCGGCCCGACCGGCTCGGTCTCGCGCAGCTCGGAAACGGCGACGACCTCGATCCCCTTCTCGGCCGCGAGCAGCTCCAAAGTGCTCCTCATATGGGCCTCGCGGTCTCCGAGGTTCGAGCCGATACCCACGAAAGCTGTGGCCATGACTGCTGCTATGTTCGCTTCCTTGAGGCATTTGGGGGTCGTCCTCTGTCTTGCCGGTCTTGCGCTCGCTGCGTGGCCCGGATCGGCCCTCGCGCAGCGGAGCCTCTCGCGCGCCGAGCAGCAGGATCTTCGACTCTACGACGCCACGCTCGTCCTGGCGCGCCCCGACGCCGGCCCGGCGCTCCGGCGCGCAGGCGGCGTGCAAATCGCCACCGTGCTTCCGATCTGGCGCCTGCGCAGCGGCCCCGCGTTGCGCGTCCTGCCCGGGCTCATGCGCGCCGGTCTCGTCCGCGAGGTCGAGCCGGACCAACCGCTGAGCGTCGCCAACCACCTCGGTGCCGGAGATCCGTTGATCCCGCAGGAGTGGTGGATCCCCATCGTAGGCGCCGACCGCGCCGAGCCGCCCGGGCCGGGCAAGCCGGTGACGGTCATCGATACCGGAGTCGATCTCACGCACGTCGAGTTCGTGGGCCGGCCTGCGACCACAGCTTTGAACGCCCAGAGCACCTCCGCGCGCCTCGAGGAGCATGGCACGGCGGTCGCATCCGTCGTCGCCGCGCCCGCCAACGGCACGGGCCTCGTAGGCGTGTATCCCCAGGCGGCCCTGCAGATCTGGGACGCGAGCCCGCTGGGGATCGGCATCAGGGCCGGCGACGTCATCAACGGCCTGGACGCCGCGATCCGGAGGGGCCCCGGCGTGGTCAATCTCAGCCTCGGGTCGCAGTTGAGGAACCCGCTGCTCGACGCGATGATCGCGTACACCATCGGCTCGGGCACGCTCGTCGTCGCAGCGGCGGGCAACAGCGGCGGCGCCGGCAGCCCACTTGAGTACCCGGCGAGCTTGCCGCACGTGCTCACAGTCGGCGCCATCGACCAGTCCGCGCAGCCCACGGCCTTCTCGAGCCGGTCGCCCTACGTCGATCTGGCGGCGCCTGGATTCAGTATCCCCGTCGCAGTCCCTGCGACCCTGCATCCGCCGAACTACTACGACAGCTTCAGCGGGACGAGCTTTTCGTCCCCACTCGTTGCCGGCGCTGCGGCCTGGGTCTGGACGGCGCGCCCTACGCTCGACGTGACGCAGCTGTTCGACGTCATGCGCGCTTCGGCGCAGGACATCTCGAGCCCGGGCTTCGATCCGCTTTCGGGGTTCGGCCGGCTCGACATCCCGGCTGCGCTGGCCGTGGCTCCAGTTGCCCGCGATCCGCAGGAGCCGAACGAGGACGTCTCGTACCTGAAGCGGAACGGCCTCCTGCACAGAGCGTCGACGCCGCTGACTGCCGCAGGCCGCCCGCGCGGCACGGTCGGCGCGCGCGTCGAATTCGCCGAGGATCCGCGCGACGTGTACCGCATCTGGGTGCCCGGCAGGCACACGGCGTTCGTGGCGCTCCAGCCGTCCGGGGGCGACGTCGACCTGGCGCTGTGGGGACCGCGCACGGTCAGCGTTCTCGAGGGCGGAGCGGCACGGAGGCGCGATGTTCGCGGTCTCTCAGAGCGCCGCGGGCGCAAGCGGGAGTCCCTGCGCGTGAAGAACAGGGGCCGTCGCGGCGCTTACTACTACGCCGAGGCGTCGGTGGGCGCGGCCAGCGGAACGGCCGCGCGTCGCGTCGCCGGGATCAGTTACGGGCTGTCGGTCTCGGTCGTCAAGACGAAATCCGCTCGGCGGTAGCAGCCGAGTAAGCGGCCGGTACGCCTGCCGGGTGCGGTTTCCGCACCCGCACCCGGACCCGCTCGACCTCGAAGCGATCAAGGAGAGCATCCGCCACGGCGGCCGCGAGCGCTTCGATCAGGCTGAACTCCCGACCCTCCGAGATCTCGCGCACACAGTCGGCGACAAGGCGGTAGTCGACGGCGTCCTCGATCCGGTCGGAGAGCGCGGCGTCAGAGACTTCGAGCCGGACGTCGTAGAAGAACATCTGGCCCTCGCGCCGCTCCTCCTCCTCGACTCCGTGCCGTCCGAAGACCTCGAGGCCCTCGAGTTCGACGGCGATCACGGTGAAACTGCCGCGGCGACCGTCAGCGCCTCGACATGCTCGCGCACGTCGTGCACGCGGAAGATCGTCGCGCCTCGCTCGTAGGCCTCGACCGCGGCCGCGAGGCTCGCCGAGAGGGGCCCCGTGGTCGCCTCCGGGTCGCCGAGAACACGCCCGAGCGAGCGCTTGCGGGAGAGGCCGACCAGGACAGGGCGGCCGAGCGCGACGATCTCGTCGAGTCGCGCGAGCAGCTCGAAGTTCTGCTCCATCGTCTTTCCGAAGCCGAAGCCGGGGTCGACGCAGATGCGCTCCTCGCGAATGCCGGCCTCGACGGCGAAGCGCAGCCGCTCCTCGAGGAAGGCAGCCACCTCCCCGGCCACGTCCGCGTAACCGGGATTGTGTTGCATCGTCCTCGGCTCTCCTTGCATGTGCATGAGACAGAGGTAGGCCTCGGAGGACGCAACCACTTCTGCCAGGTCTGGATCGCCCCGGAGTGCGGTCACGTCGTTGACGAGCTCAGCGCCGAGCGCGAGCGCCCGGCTCGCGACCTCCGCCTTGGCGGTGTCGATCGAGACCGGCGCCTCGCCCTGCAAGGCCTCGAGCACCGGCACCACGCGGCGCAGCTCTTCCTCGAGTGAGACTCCCTCCGAGCCGGGGCGCGTCGACTCGCCCCCGACGTCGACGATCGCGGCGCCTTCTTCGCGCAAGCGCCGCGCCGCGGCCACGGCATCGTCAGGCCGGAAGTTGACGCCGCCGTCTGAGAACGAGTCGGGCGTGACGTTGACGACGCCCATCACCGACGGTCTGGGGAAGCGATCTTCGATCGACGGCCTCATGCTCGAGAGGCTAGTGACGCTCACCGTGTCGCGTCGCGCGTAGCGCGACGGACCTGCTCCGGAGACTAGCTCTGGGCGCCTTCGGGCGGCGGGGGCTGCATCGCCTGACCCGGCAGCGGGAACGGCTTTGGCTTCGGAACGCGCTTGCGCCGGTCCGCCTTGGGAGTCGCCGGCTCGGTCTTCTCCGCCGCTTCCTCGGGGAAGACCTCTTCTTCCGAGGCGCCCTCGAGCAGCTTCAAGAACTGATCCTTGTCGATCGTCTCGCGCTCGACGAGGATCGTCGAGAGGCGATGGAGCTCGTCCACGTGCTCCTCCAGCACCTTGCGCGCCCGCGTGTGCGCATCCTCGATCACCCTGTTGATCTCGCTGTCGATCTCGCGGGCGATGTCCTCGGAGTAATCCGGCTCGGAAGCCATCTCACGCCCGAGGAACGGCATGTCCTGGTTGCGCCCGAGCACCCGCGGGCCGAGCTTCTCGCTCATCCCGAAGCGCATGATCATCTGCTTGGCCGTGTGCGTGACGCGCTCGAGGTCGTTGGCTGCGCCGGTCGTCACCTCGTTGAAGACGAGCTCCTCGGCGGTCCGCCCGCCGAGCAAGGCCGCAAGCTGATCCATCAGCGTCGACTTCCGCGTCAGGTAGCGATCCTCACGCGGCAGCGAGATCGTGTAGCCGAGCGCCTGCCCGCGGCTGATGATCGAGATCTTGTGCACCTCGCTGTCCTGGTCGAGGTAGTGGCCGACGAGAGCGTGGCCCATCTCGTGGTACGCGGTGATCTTTCGTTCCTCCTCGGAGAAGAGCCGAGTCTTCTTCTCGGGGCCGGCGATCACGCGCATGATCCCTTCCTCGAGCTCCTCCTGTCCGATCGTCTTCCTGCCGCGCCGCGCCGCGAGCAAGGCCGCCTCGTTGACGAGGTTGGCGAGATCGGCGCCCGTGAAGCCCGGTGTACCGGCTGCAAGCGTGTCGAGCTCGATCTCGGTCGCGAGCGGCTTGCCCTTCGCGTGCACCTCGAGGATCTTCTTGCGACCGAGGCGGTCGGGCCGGTCGACGACGATCTGCCGGTCGAAACGGCCGGGGCGCAGCAGCGCAGGGTCGAGGATGTCCGGGCGGTTCGTGGCCGCGATCAGAATGATGTTGTCCTTCAGCTCGAACCCGTCCATCTCGACGAGGAGCTGGTTCAGAGTCTGCTCGCGCTCGTCGTGCCCGCCGCCGAGCCCGGCACCGCGGTGGCGGCCGACAGCGTCGATCTCGTCCATGAAGACGATGCACGGAGAGGCCTGCTTCGCCTGCTCGAAGAGGTCGCGCACTCGGCTCGCGCCGACGCCGACGAACATCTCGACGAAGTCGGAGCCGGAGATGGAGAAAAAGGGCACGCCGGCCTCGCCCGCGACCGCGCGCGCGAGGAGCGTCTTGCCCGTGCCCGGGGGGCCGTAGAGCAGCACGCCTTTCGGGATGCGCGCGCCGAGCGCCTGGAATTTCTTCGGGTTTTCGAGGAACTCCTTGATCTCCTGGAGCTCCTCAACCGCCTCCTCGACACCGGCCACGTCCTTGAAGCCGATCTTCGGCGAGTCGGGCGTCATCCGCTTCGCGCGGCTCTTGCCGAAGCTCATCACCTTCGAGCCGCCGCCCTGCACCTGGTTCATGAGGAAGATCCAAAACGCGATCAGGATCACGAACGGCAGGAGGGAGAGGATGGCCGAGCCCCACCACGAGCCGCCGGTGCCCTTCGAGTCGTAAGTGACGTTCTCTCTCTGCAGGAGCTTCTCGAAGTCGACCTGCGACTGGTCGCTCGGGTAGTGGACCTTCCACTTCTTTCCGTCCGTGAGCTGGGCTGTGATCTCCCGCTTGCTCGGTCCGAAGACGACTTCTCTGACGGAGGCCGGGTCCTCCCGTACGCGCTGCTGGAGCTGCGAATAGGTGACCTTCTTCTCGTTCTTGTTCCCGCCCATGAGCTGAGAGCTCGCCAGGTAGACGAGCAGGACGATCACGATCAAAGGGAACAGTGCGGAACGGAAAAAACGGTTCAAGCAGGCGCCTCCTCGATCAGCGTAGCAGCGTCCACGATTCTTACCTCCCGCGGACGATCCTTCCTTACTTCGGCGCGAAGCCCGCGCGTCTTGAGGACGCCGCTTCTCGAGCCCGGCTCAGGTGCTCGTGACGCCTGCCTCGACGTCTTCCTGCAAGACGCCGACGTACGGCAGGTTTCGGTACCGCTCGGCGAAATCGAGCCCGTAGCCGACTACGAACCGGTTCGGGATCTCGAAGCCGACGTAGCGGACCGGGATCTCGATCTCGCGCCGGCCCGGCTTCGTGAGCAGAGCGCACACCTCGAGCGAAGCGGGCTCTCGCGCCCGCAGGTTCCGCATCAGGTAGGAGAGCGTGAGCCCCGAGTCGATGATGTCCTCGACGACGAGCACGTGCCGCCCGTCGAGCGGGATGTCCAGGTCTTTGAGGATACGGACGACACCCGAGGAGTCGCTCGCAGCGCCGTAGCTCGAGATGGCCATGAAATCGACCTCACAGGGGACGGTCAGGGAGCGCATGAGGTCGGCCATGAAGAAGACGGCGCCCTTGAGGACCCCGACGAGGAGCAGGTCGCGTCCCGTGTAGTCGTTCGAGATCTCCTCGCCGAGCTCGAGCACGCGGGCGCGTAGCGTCTCCTCGTCGATGAGGACCTGCGCTACCCCGTGTTCCAGCTCAGTCTGCGACACGCTCGGCAAGCACTCCTTCGGCCTCGACAATCCCGGGAACCGCAACGACTTCGTCGCCGCGCACCACGAGCGGCCAGGCCTCGCGCTCCGATCGCGGAATCTTGGCGTCGACGAACACGTCTTGGATCTTCTTCGTGCGCCCCGCCAGCCGGTCGCCGGGGCGCCACCCACGTACCTTAAGCCCCTTCCGCTCGGACGCGATGCGCCAAGGGCCCCAGCGCACCTCCCCCTCGAGCACTACCGGCGAGCGCTCGAGCCAGACTCGGTCGTACTCGCGGACGATCGACCGGCCTCCGCTGAGGTCGAGTCGAGTCGAGCCTTCGGCGGATTCGAGCAGCTC
>Ga0210378_10001981_pt1 | contig 10544 bp, 4 predicted proteins | sample PLM1_60_b1redo_FD_155465 | JGI IMG/M metagenome (GOLD analysis project Ga0210378, IMG submission 155465) | Groundwater sediment microbial communities from an aquifer in East River, Colorado, USA - PLM1_60_b1 redo | ecosystem: Environmental > Terrestrial > Soil > Riparian zone | place: USA: East... | reverse complement strand
TGAGGTGTCGTTGTCGGAACAGATGTGGGTGCTGACCGGGGCGGCTGGTCAAATAGCCAGCAGCATGCGTGCGGGGCTGGCCGAACGGGTCGGGACCCTTCGCCTGCTGGACCTGCGACCAGTGCAGCCCGAGCACCCCCACGAAGAGGTGGTCGTCGCTGACCTGCGTAACCAGCAGGCCGTGGACGACGCGCTGACCGGCGCCGACGGAGTGCTCCACCTCGGCGCCATCGCGGACGAGGCGGACTTCCACGACCTGGCCGAGGTCAACATCGTCGGCACGTTCCACGTGTTCGAGGCTGCTCGACGAGCCGCCGCCGCCCGCGTCGTCTTCGCCAGCAGCAACCGGACCACCGGCTTCTATCCCACGACAACACTGGTCGACGCCGACATGCCGCCGCGGCCGGACGGGCTGTACGGAGTCAGCAAGGTTGCCGGCGAGGCCATGGGCCGGCTGTACGCCGACAAGTTCGGGCTACAGGTAGCCGCCCTGCGTATAGGCAGCTTCGAGCAGGTCCCGCAGGACACCCGGCAACTCAGCACCTGGCTCAGCCCCGCCGACTGCCTTGCCGCGTTCCTGGCCGCGATGACAGCGCCCAACCTGACCTACGCCAGGTTCTACGCCGTCTCGCGCAACACCCGCCAGTGGTGGGACCTTACGGCCGGGGCCGCCCTCGGCTACCAGCCGCGTGACGACGCTGAAGACCACGCCGACCTCGTCCCGCCGACCTCCAACTCCACCGAGCGGTCGGGCATTCAAGGAGGTCGCTACGCCAGCCCCGCCTACACCCTGGACCGGCAACGATAACCAGCATCCCGCTTGCCCGCTTGAAGGCCGGTAGAGCGCGCCGACCGGCATGCGGGCTTATCCCGCCGGGAGTGGCTGACTTCTCGATGGTGGTCACGGTCGGTCCTTCGGACGAGAGTGACGCGGACGGCTCCGCCCGCGGCCCCAACTCGGTGGGGCCCCTCCCGCCAGGGCCGGGCCCCGGCGGACCGGGCGGGGCCACGCGCTCGCCCGACCGGCCGTGAGATCGCCGCAGGCGACCCCGCAGGGGCTTGTCTCACCCGGTCGGCGCGGACCGGCGAGGCATCAGCCCCTGCCGGCGAGTCTGGCTGGCGACCGTCGCGGCGACGAGCCACGGGAGCCGCCCGAGGACGGCAAGCAGGTGCCAGCCCGCGGTCGTCGCCCCTCGACCCCGACCGGCTCAGTCCTTGCCCGGAACCAGGTGACGGATGGTCCTGACCCGCCGCAGCGCACGGTCGAAGGAGGCTACGGCACCGACACCGGACACCTCCGCACAAGCGACCAGGTAGGCCTCGGCGAAGTCCAGCCTGTTCACCCGTATACCTCGATGGCTCGTAGCAGGAGAGCCTCGTCGACGACAGTAACCGGTGGGAAGGCGAGGACGGCTCTCATCAGCTCGGCGACCCGCCCTCGTGGGACCTCGTAGAACGACTCCAGCAGATATATTGTCTCGGCGAAGATGACCAAATCACGCACCGCCACAGGCATTGCCTATGGGCGTGACCAGCGGACCCGGCGGGAGGGGCCGGGGCGACAGGCGGCGAGCCAGCGTGCTGGCGGCCGGCATGGATGGGAGGCTACGGCTGCCGACACGGCCGAGAACGAGATTGCGCTGTGGTCGGGCGCCTATGCTGCTGCCATCGTGACACGGGACCGGAGCTTCTCCCCGGCGCTTGGGCCGCTGTGGCGTACGGTCCATGCCCGGTTGTCATCGGGCCGGCCGGTGAGCCGGGTGCGGGTCGGCCCGCTCGACTCCGAGCAGCAGGCCGCGCTCGCCGACCTGCTGGGTCTTCCCCGACTGCCGGGCGAGTACGCGAACGTCACGCTGTCGCGGCTCGACGGCGTGCTCCGGGACGCGGTGGGTGACGGAGTCCGCACCCTCGTCGAGCAGCTCGTCGGTCCGCTCGCCGACCATGCGGGCGACCGACGGCGGGCTGCCGAGGAACGGGACCGGTTGTGGGGCTGGCTCGAACGGCATCCCGTCGTCGAGGCTCAGCCCGCGCTCGCGGACTGGGTGGATGGCGTCCGCCGCGGCGGGCTGGTAGCCGGGTCGGCGCGACGCACGCGCGAGGAACTGGACCGGGCCCTGCGCGTACTGGCGGAGTTGCCTACGTCGGGGGAGCCGCTGCCGGTCCTCTCCGATCGCGTGCTTGACGACCCGCACGGCCTCGACGAGGGAGAACGCTGCCCGGGGCTGGTGCTGAGGGCGCTGTCGACGATCTACGGCGTCCCACCGCCGACGGACCGCCAGCAACGGCGTGCACTGTGGGAACGGGCCGGGGTCGCCGACGACGAGCTGTCGTCCACGGTGCTCGTGGCGGGGTTCCGGATGTCTGGGAACGACCTCGTGACCGGGATCCTGCGGGCCTGCGCGGAGGCCGGCCAGGCCGCGGCGCTGACGCTGGGCCAGCTCCGGGCGGCCGGCCGGCGGCCCGACGCCCCGGCCAGCGTGTGGGTCTTCGAGAATCCCGCGGTGCTGGCCCTGGCGCTGCGCAGGTTCGGCGACCGGAGCCCGCCGCTGGCGTGCACCTCGGGCTGGCCCAGCGCGGCCGGGATCCTGTTCCTGACGAGGCTGGCGGCGGCCGGTGCGAGGGTCCGCTACCACGGCGACTTCGACGGCGAGGGGCTGCGGATCGCGGCGAACGTCGTCGCCCGCACCGGCGCGGAGCCCTGGCGCATGCGCAGCGAGGACTACCTGGCGGCAGTCGGGGACGGCCCGCCGGTGGGCCGGGTGACGCCGGTCCCGTGGGACCTCCGCCTGGCCGGACACCTGCTCCGCATCGGCACGGCCGTCCCGGAGGAGCGCGTCGCGCCCGGTCTCCTCGCCGAGCTCGCGGACCGGCCCGACCCCTGACGTCGCCGGCGAAGGTGGCCGATGGTCGCAGAACTGTCGGCGTGAGGCCCTATCGTCGTCGCCGGCGCTCGTCGAGTGCGGAGGGCTCATGGATTCGATTCGTGTCCCGCCCGAGATGTTCCGCTTCACCTGGGCGGATCGGGCCGGGCTGTACGTCTCGGTGCTGCATGCCTTCAGCGAGGCCAACGAGCGCCTGGAGACGGCCCTGGGTCTCGACGACGTGCGGGCGCGGCTGCGGTCGGTCGGCTGGCTCGACGCGCTGGCGGACGGTGATCTCGTCGCGGCGCTCACCCAGTTGCGCGACTGGAACCTCGTCGACGTCGTCCAGAACCACTCGGAGAACTACCGGACCGCGAGCGAGTACGAGCGGCGCAACCTGCGGTACTCGCTGACCAGGCAGGGCGAGGCGGCCTTCGCCGGGGTCGCGCACGCGATGGGCCTGCTCGCCTCGACCGGAGCGCTGCAGACCGCGGTGCTCGACGCGATCTCGGACCGGCTCGGCGACCTGGTCCACCTCATGGAGGCTGGGTCCGATCGGCGGATCTTCAGCACCCTGACCGAGCTCGAAGGTCACCTGGCCGCGTTGCGGGCCAACACCAGGCAGTTCAACGGCGAGCTGCAGCGTCTGCTCCGCACCGAGGGTGCGGAGCTGGCGACCTTCCACGAGGTCAAGGCGTCGACCGTGGCCTACCTCCAGGAGTTCGTGGCCGATCTCGATCACCGCGCCCGCGGCATCGCCACCCGTATCCGTCAAGTCGAGGAACGCGGGGTAGGCGCATTGCAGCACCGGGCGCTGCTCGGCGCCGAGCTGCCGCAGCTGTACGGGCCCGACCCGGGTCCTGCGTGGCTGGAGCACCGGCGAGCGCGCTGGGAGGGACTGCGTGCCTGGTTCCTTCCCGAGGACGGTTCGACGCCGCGGGTCGAGCACCTTCACCTGGTGGCCCGCCGGGCGATCATCACCCTGCTGCAGGTGCTCGACCGGATCACGGAGTCCCGGCGGCGGGCCAGCAGCGCGGTCGCCGACTTCCGCGAGCTCGCCCGCTGGTTCAGCGTCGTGCCGGCCCAGGACGACCTGCACCGGCTGTGGTCGACGATGTTCGGGCTCAGCCCGGCCCGCCACGCCCACCTCGCGCATCCCGACCCCGAGCTGGTGAGCTCGTCGGTCTCCTGGGAGCAGGCGCCACCCGTGGAGGTGTCGCCGTTGCTCCGGTCCGCGGGTCGGACCGAGCGGTTCAGCCGCACCGGACGGGTCCGGGACGTCCGGGCGATCAAGGCAGCCCGAGCCGAGCAGGCGCTGGCCGAGCGCGCCGAGCTGGAGGCGGCGTGGAACATGCTCGACACCGGGGGCGCGGTTCGGCTGTCCGCGTTCGGCCGGCTCGATCATGCGGTCTTCGAACGGCTGCTGGATCTGCTGGGCAGGGCGCTCGGCAGCGGGCCGGACCGTGGGGGCACCCGGCGGAGCACCACCATCGACGGGCGGATCGAGATCGTGCTCCGGACGCCGACCGACGAGTCGGTCGCGACGGTGACCACCCCACGGGGGACCTTCCGGGGGCCGGACTACGTGATCGAGATCAGGGTGTTCGGCGAACGGCACACCCGCCGGGCGATGGGTGGGGGCCGGTGAGCCAGCTCTCCAACCAGCTGGTCATCGCCGAGCGTGAGGAGGTGGCCCGCGGCATCCGGCTGCTGCTGGCCAGGCCGCTTCTCGCCGAGCGTGGCTCGCCGGAGGCGTTCGACCTGGTACGTCGACGGCGCGAGCCGATCACGAAGTGGTTCGACTACTACTGCGGCTGGACGCTGGTCGTCGAGCCCCGGCTCGGATACGCGCGGTTGTTCAAGGTCCGGGCGGCGACCGATCCCAGCCGGCCGGCACGGCGCATCAGGTCCGGGCGTGCGCCCTTCGACCGGAGGCGCTACGTGCTGCTGTGCGTGGTGGCAGCCGAGCTGCTCGCGGTGCCGGTGACCACCATCGGGCTGCTGGCCGACAGGGTCGGCCGGGCGGCGGCGACCGACGAGGTGGTGGCCACCTTCGACACGTCGAGCCGCGGCGAGCGCATGGCCTTCGTCGACGTCCTCCGGTTGCTGGAGTCGTACGGCGTGCTCGAAGTGCTCGACGGCGCCACGGAGGCGTTCGTCGACTCGTCGTCGGCCAAGGTCCTCTACCGGGTCGACGCGACCCTGCTGCTGCGGCTGCTGGCCGCTCCGATCGGGCCGTCGCAGCTGGCGGTGCCGCCGGACGAGGTGGCCCTGCGGCTGGAGGAGATGCTCGCCGCCGTCTCCCGGGAGCGACGTTACGGCTCGGCCGCGGAGCGTACCGAGGACGCCGCCGGGAGCTCCGAGGTGCAGCGCAAGCTGTGGCTGCGGCACTCGGTGTTCCGCCGGCTCGTCGACGACCCGGTGGTCTACTTCGACGACCTCTCCGACTCCGAGCGCGGCTACCTCGCCTCGCCCACGGGTCGGCAGCTGCTGCGCCGGGCGGCGGCGGAGGCCGGTCTCGCGGCCGAGGAACGTGCCGAGGGCGTTCTGCTCGTCGATCCGGACGGGATCGCCACCGACGGCCGGTTCCCGGACGACGCGAGCACCGCCAAGGTCGCCGCGCTCCTGCTGCTCGACGCCATCGACGGCGCGGTCACCGCCGAGCAGCTCGAGCTCCCCGCGGCCGCGCTGCTGGAGCGTTTCCCACGCTGGGCACGGCAGTACCAGGACGGCGGCGGACCGGCTCACCTGGTCACCGACGCGCTGGCGGTGCTGACCGGGTTCGGTCTGGTGCGGGTGACGTCCGGACTGATCCAGCCGCTTCCGGCCGCGGCCAGGTACGCCGTGCGCGGCACCCGGACCGGCGTCCCGCACGGCACCGCCGAGGAGGGTCCGTCATGACCGTGACCGAACTGCCCCGCCCCGCCCGGGACGGTGTTCCAGCCCGGGGCGGGAGATGGGTTCCGAGCAGAGCCGGCATCCTCAACGTCTGGCGCTACTACGACGAGGTGTTCGAGTTCCACGACGGGCGCCTGCTGCTGCGCGGCCAGAACGGGAGCGGCAAGTCCAAGGCGCTGGAGCTGCTCCTGCCGTTCCTCTTCGACGCGAACCTGCGGGCCAGCCGGCTGTCGACCTTCGGCACCGGCGAGCGGACCATGCACTGGAACCTGATGGGCGAGGGCGCGACGGGCACCACCCGGGTCGGCTACGTCTGGTTGGAGTTCGGCCGTGCCGGCGACGCCGACCGGTGGTTCTCCTGCGGTGCACGGCTCCAGGCGAGTGCGCACACCACCACGGTCCACGCCGACTACTTCACCACCGACCTGCGGATCGGCTGGCCGGACGGGGTGACGCTGGTCAACGACTCGGGCCAGCCGCTGACCAGGAACGCCCTGGAGGAAGGTCTCGGCGACCGCGGCGTGCTGCACCCCAACGCCGGCGACTACCGGGCCGCGCTCAGGGCGGCGCTGTTCCCGTCCATGAGCGAGCAGCGTTTCGAAGCATTGATCACCGCCTTGCTCCAGCTGCGCACGCCGAAGCTGTCGCAGCGGCTGGATCCCGCGTTGCTGTCGACGTTGCTGTCGCGGGCCCTGCCGCCGCTCGGACAGCAGGAGATCGCCGAGCTCGCCGAGGGGTTCGAACGGCTGGACGCCCAACGGGAGCGGCTCGCCGCGCTCGAGGAGGAGGTCGCCGCCACCCGGACGCTGGCGGGCCGGCAGCGGTCCTACGCCCGGCGGGTGCTGCGGGCCGGCGCGGCCACGGTGATCTCGGCGACCACCGAGCTGGACAACATCACCCGCGCGGCAAGGCTGTCTGCCGAGGAGCACGACCGCGTCGCGACGCGGAGAGCGGAGACCGAGCGACTCGCCGAGCGGCTGGACGCCGAGATCGGCGAGGCCGAGGCACGCATCGCCGGGCTGACCGAGAGCGAGGCGTACAAGCAGGGCAGGGAGCTGGACCGGCTGCGGCAGCAGGCCGCCGACGCCGGCGCTCGGGCCAGGAAGATCCGCGCCGACGCCGTCCGCATGCGGAGCGACGCGGACGCCGACGCGCGACACCGGCGGGACGCGGAGCAGGCGGTGACCGACCAGGCCGACGCCGTCCGCAGCGCGGGGATCGCCGTCCAGCACGCGGCCGCCCGCGCGGGCCTGGAGAGCGCGCACCGCGAGCTGGCGGACCTCCTCGACACCGAGCCCGGCCGAGCCCGGCCGCTGCTGCGGGCCGTCGTGCGCAGCCGGCAGGACCAGCTCGGCGCGGTCGGTCGGGCCGTGGATCGGCACGAGCGCGCCGTGGAGCGGCGGCAGGAAGCCGAGGACGATCTCGACCTGGCGAGGGCCGCCCTGTCGGCTGCGCGGGACCGTCGGGAGGCCGCGGTCGAACGGCGGGACCTGGAGCTGACCGAGCTGGGCAGCAAGCTCGAGGCATGGGCGGCGGCCTGCCGGGAGCTCGTCTTCCCCGATCCCGGGATGCTGGGCGACCTGGCCGAGTCGGAAGCCGATCTGATCGGCGCCGTCGACGCGGTCGCCGCGCCCGTGCTGGATGGCATCACCAGGCAGGAGACGGTCACCGGCAGCGGCCTGACCGCTGCCCGCGACGAGCGGGACGAGCTGGCGGCCGAGGTCGAGCGGCTGGGCGCGGAGCGGGACCTCCCGCCGCCCGCGCCGCGGACCAGGACAGCGGATCGTGGCAGCATGGCCGGCGCGCCGCTCTGGCGGCTGGTGGACTTCGCCGCGACGGTGCCGGAGGCGACGCAGGCACTCGTCGAGGCCGCACTGGAGTCAGCCGGGCTGCTCGACGCCTGGGTGAGCGCGGACGGCCGGGTGGCCGGCCACGACATCCTGGCGGACCCGGAGGCGCTCCCCCCGGTCTCCGGGCCGTCTCTGGCGGACGTCCTCGTCCCGGAGCAGGGCACCGAGGTGGCGCCCGCGGCAGTGCAGCGGCTGCTGGCGGCCGTCGCCTTGGGCGAGCGGCTTCCGTTCGGTCCGCCTGCGGCGCTCGGCACCGACGGCACCTGGCGGCTGGGGAACCTCACCGGCAGCTGGCACAAGGACCATGCCGACCACATCGGCGCGCAAGCCCGCGACCGGGCCCGGCAGCGACGGATCGCCGAGCTGCGCGCCCGGATCGACGACTGCGGCACGCGCATCGCCTCGCTGGAGGCCGAGCTCTCCGCGCTGGCCGCCCGCCGCGGCGTGCTGGCGAGCGAGCGCGCGGCGCGGCCCGGTCATGACGGTCTGACCGCGGCGACGGACGCGCTGACCCGGGTGGAGTCGGAGCTTGCCGCGGCGGATGGGGTCCTCCGCCAGCGGGTGGCTGTCCTGTCGGCTCGGGAGCAGGCCGCCACGCAGGCGCTCCGCGACCTGATGAGCCTGGCGGCCGAGCACGCGGTGCCGACCGAGCGGACCGCGCTCGACGCGCTGACCACCGCCACCGCCGCGTTCGGCGACCGGGCCGACGGCTGGTTGGACGGTCATGATCGCCTGGTCTCGGCACGGCGGACGCTCGAGTCCCTGGCGACGCAGGCTGACCGGGCAGCCGGCAACGCCGAGCGGCGGGAGCTCGAGGCAGCCGAGGCCGAGGCGCAACACGGCCAGCTCGCGGCCATGCGCGACGCGGTCGAGGGCACGATCGGGTTCGACTACCGGGAGACGCTCGCCGAGCTCCACCGCGTGCGCCGGACGCGCGAGGCACTCGCAGGACAGCTCCGCGCTGCCCGAAAGGAGATCGCCGAGCTCGCCGAGCAGCTCGGGCGCCTGGACGCGCGCCGGACCGCTGATGCCACGGCCCGTGACCAGGCGACGGCAGTACGCGACGCGGCCGCCTCCCGGTTCCGCCACCTGGCCACCGGCGTGACAGGTGCCGACAGCGGCTTCGACGATCCCGCGAGGTTCCGGGGGGCGCTCTCGGCCTCGGAGGGGGTCCGGGCGGCACTCGATGCCTCCCGGCAGGTCGCCGCCGCCTGGCCGACCGTGCCGTACACGCGGACCAACCTCGGCGACGCGCTCGGCCGGTTGTCCGAGGCGGTCCACGCGTGCCGCACGACCTTGAGCGCCCGCGCCGACCTCGACCTCGAGACCGACGAGGACGTCCAGATCTTCACCGCGATGGTGGACGGCGTCCGGGTCGGCGCCGCCGAACTGCACGACATCCTGCGGCGGGACATGGAGCAAAGCCGGGACGAGATCACCGACCGGGAGCGGGAGCTGTTCGACCAGACCCTGACCGGCGACACCCGGCGCCATCTCGCCGCCCGGATCAGGCAGGCCAACGAGCTGGTCGACGGGATGAACGCGCGGCTGGAGCGGGTCAGGACCGCCTCCAAGGTCGCGGTGCGACTCGTCTGGCAGGTATCGCCGGACCTGCCACCCGGCACGAGGACCGCACGCGACCTCCTGCTGCGCGACCCGGTACGGCTGACCGGCGAGGACCGCGAGTCGCTGCACCGGTTCTTCCGCGACCGCATCGAGCAGGCCAGGGCGGAGGACACCGCGAGGAGCTGGGAGGAGCAGCTGGCCCAGGTTCTGGACTACACCACCTGGCACCGGTTCGTCGTCAAGGTCGACCGTGACAACGGGGCGGGTTGGCAGCTGCTGACCAGGGCACTGCACGGCGCGCTGTCCGGAGGTGAGAAGGCGATCGCCCTGCACCTTCCCCTCTTCGCGGCCGTCGCCGCGCAATACCAGGCGGTCCCGGAGGCCCCGCGGATCATCCTGCTGGACGAGGTGTTCGTCGGCGTGGACACCACCAACCGGGGTCAGGTCTTCGCGTTGCTGTCCGCTCTCGACCTCGACCTCGTCCTCACCTCCGACCAAGAGTGGTGCACGTACGCGGAGCTGAGCGGCATCGGCATCCACCAGCTCATCACCGGCGATGACGGCGACGACGCGGTTACGACGGCGAGGTTCACCTGGGACGGCCTTGAGCTGGTCTCTGCCGAGCCGTCATCCGCCCGAATGAAGTGATCTTGCTGCGGCGAGGTCACGACCAGCAGGTGCAGACGCGGAGCCATAGGGTGCGGCACCGCCTGCGTCGGGAGAGCGGGAGTCCCATCCGTTCGGGTGGGTTGCCGCCGGCGGAAAGCCCGGTTCCTGCACCTGGACAGGTTGGGTCAGCGGCTTCCCTTCCGGGTCCTTGCTCGGAACGCTGTTGAGCAGCGACTGCGCCCGGTTGTCGATGAAGCGGGTGGCCAGTTGCTGCGCGAACCCCAGCAGGAGCGCGTGGGCGAGGATCTGCCGCTGCGAGTCCAGTTCGGACAGCCCGGGTACGAAGTTGCCGCCGAGCAGCAGCATTCCGGCAACCGCGGTGAGCGCTCCGGACGGCACCTTGAGCGCCGCGAGCGCGAGCGGGATCCGGTACGGGGTCGACGTTCCCCGGAGGTTCCGGATCGCGAAGGCGGCGGCGAGGGCACCTCCGAGGAGGCCGAGACCCACGACGATGACGACGTCGCCAGAGGACGGGAGCTGACCGTCCCCGCTTGGGCAGACCTGCTGGACGCCTGCCGCCTGCTCGGGCCCGGTGCTGGAAGGGGCGAAGCACAGCGGCATCGCTGCCGGGAACCGCACGACCACCAGAGTCAGCAGACCCATCAGCACGGCGATGAGCACCGCCGAGACGGAGAGGATGTTGCGGAAGTCCCGCACCCGGACATGCGACTGATCGGAGGCCTCGTAGGCGACTGCCGTC